>ERZ1292633.2586-Hain-H41-02um-R1-2586-length-18357-cov-6_pt1 | contig 18357 bp, 18 predicted proteins | sample MGYA00564406_ERZ1292633 | MGnify/ENA primary metagenome ERZ1292633 (study PRJEB36523, sample SAMEA6512639) | groundwater metagenome | collected 2019-01-08 | study: AquaDiva: Metagenomics assemblies of 32 groundwater samples | reverse complement strand
ATCCTTTGTCTACCGAATATAAAATTGACCTTGAGGATAATTCGGCCTCGCCGACAAAAATCATCCAATCCCGGGTGACGACTTTGCCGGCGATTTCTGTCGGGATAGCGGGGATACGGACGGCATATCTGTCCGGGGTGCAGTATTCATGGAGCGCGCAAGTCAACAACAATGCCACCTATCCCGTTTACAAAACAAAGATACATGTGTATAAGCGCTCCGCTGGCAACAGTTGGGTTTTGGCGGGCGAGTTGACCAACCTGCAGACTTTGAATCCGGGGGCGAATTTGTTTAGCGGGGTGTGGAACGCCAACGGCGCACAAGAGTTTAAATTGGCCGTTTCCGGCCGGGATGACGACAGCTATAACGCAAATTTCGTGCTCTTGGGCAGTGCTCAGGCCGCTTATAGGCGTGTACATACGAATGCGGATGAGCAAACGGACACCAACAATCAGGCGGGTGCCCAGGCTGCGGCCGCGGCCCAGGCTGCGGCTGATCTGGCCCGGGCTCGGCAGATGACGATCGTGGGGCAGCCGACCGTTGATTGTCAGGATTGTACATACCAGACGACGTTGGTCGTGCGGAACCCAACCGGCGAAGCGTTTACCCCGGATATAATCGCTCAGGTGGACCAGCGCAGAGAATTCGGTGCGGATGGTGTTTGGTGGAGCGGCGGGGGAAAAACGATTTCACCTTTGGCGAACGGCGATAATCAGGTCACCGTGGGTTGGACCAGAGAATTGGATGGATTGGACGCCCGCGTCCAGGTCACTTACCAAGGGGAGGTCATCGCCGAAGAGACGATTACGACACCCCGGATTACAGTCGTGATAGAAGACATCCGGTTCACGCAACAGCAAGGGGATACATGGCATTGGGAAGCGACAATCCGCAATAATACGCAGTATTCCCTTTGCTACGCCAAGATTAAGGTTTACAAAAAAACCGATTCTTGGAGCGAAGTCGCCAACAATGTGGCGGAGTTCCGGTTGAGCGGTTCCGGCACGCAGAAGGTCGAAGGAGATTTCGTCCGAGGAGGCGCCGCCGGTTTTAGGGTGGAAGTGCTGGCGAAAAAACGTGAGCGTTACGCGGGATATGAGAAGATCGCCGAGTCTGTGGCTGATATTACGAGGTAGGAATTTTTAGGGCGCACTGCGCTTGAAAGCCGCCGCATCCGGTGAGTGTAGCCCCCTTCCCCGCCCTTGCCTGTAGGCCTAGCGGTTGGCCGCGTATTCGAGAAGTTCAACGATCTTGGTGTGGCCCCTAGCAGACGCGCGCATAAGCGCCGTCGAACCATCCGCATCTTGAGCGTCGGGCTTTGCGCCCTTGGAGAGCAGAATATTGACGACGTAGTAGTCGCCGATGTCGGCGGCTGCGACCAAAACGGGAGTTCCTTTATGAGACAAGTTAGCATCAGCGCCGCCTATCAAGGCTTCCTCGACTTCGCGAACCCCTTTGCTTCCTTGAATCGCATTCCAAAGCCTTGTATTGGCGTGCTCCACCTCAAGGCGACGTCGTTCTTCCAACTGCTTGCGCTTCCCCTCCGCGCGTGCCTGCTTCTCTTCTGGTGTCATCTCCCGCATGTATTTAAGGACTCCCATGTGGTCGCGATCGCAAAGAACGACCCAGCCGTTGTCCCTCGCTTGTTCGCAAGCGCTCGTCTCTGGATCGTGAAATTGAGCTTGGGAAAAACCGCACAACTGCGCAACTAAAACGAATCCCAGACTGACCGTCCCCGATAGCCGTTTCATGCTTTTAGTCCTCCTTACGGTGCGCCTACTTAACTGTAACGCGGGCGCGCTTTAACCGCAGGGGCCATTCAGGGAAAAATTATATAGGCCCTAAACCACCGATGGTCCGGGCCCTTCGACTCAGTCGAAGATGGGGAGACCCCCCTTGACTACAAACCCAAAGCCTTGTTGACAACCAGTTGAATATCCGAAACGTTGCATACCCCGTCCTTGTTGACGTCTCCCGAGCCGCAGGCGGACGCTCCGGAAGCTTGGTTGACCGCAATCTGCACGTCGGCCACGTTGGTGATCCCGTCCCCGTTCAAGTCGGTCCCGTTGCCGGCTTTCGTCACGGTGAGATTAGGGCTTAGCGCCAAGCGGGTCCCGGCGCCGGTGTTGGCGAAGAATCGAAGATTGTACACCCCGACGTCCGTGGGCGCTGCAAACGTGAGCTGCACGGGAGTCGGAACGGCGGCCGCGGGCGCGGTTTGGGTCCCGTTCAAGTACTTCCAGTTGCTCTTGTAGCTGTAGGCCGAGTCGGGTGCGGTGGCTAGGTACACGCCCACCCATTGCGTAGCGCTTCCCGAGCCGCCGTTGACGGTCGCGGTGAAAGCCGCTCCGGGGGCGGCCTGCGCGGCGCTGAGTGTTAAGGAATGCGTCGACGTCTGGACCGCGTTCACGGTCAAGGTGAAGGCGGAAGTCCGGGTCATTCCCCCGCCCGCAGCCGTCACCGTCACCGAGGCCGTCCCTAAGGCCGCCGCAGTCGAAGCCGAGAGGGTCAATGTCGAAGAGCAGTTGGGCGTGCAGGAGGTGGGCGAGAAGCGTCCCGTGACACCCGAGGGCAGGCCTGAGAAAGACAAGGACACGGCCTGGGCCGTGCCCGAGACCAAGGAGGCCGTCAGGCTGTTGGTCACCGAGCCGCCTCGGGTCACAGTCTTGTTGCCGCCGTTGGCGAGGGCGAAGTCAAAGGACGGCGGAGGGGGAGCCGTCCCGCCGTACTCGTAGGCCCCGATTTCGAAGGGCCCGGTGAGCGGCCGGGCCACACCCGCGAAATCCTTGGTGACGCCCGCGCTAAAAAGATTCGCCCCCGCGTTGATGGCAGGTGAGCCTTCGCGAAGACGAAAATCGAGTCGAGCCCGGTCAGCGAATAGCGGGTCTTTATCGACCGAGTGCTTTCCTTGACCCGATCGAGCGACGTACTGCGCGAGACTCAGTGGTTCGGTGATCCACAGAATCGGCGTGCCAGCGGTCACGTAGAAAAGGTTGTGGTCGGTGGTGACGCTGCGCCGTTCGATATTGAGGCTTCCTATCCGCAACCCATTCAAAGACTGGGACCCGGTCTGATAGATGATGTTGTTGAAGACGGAGGTGTCGAAGACACCAGAGTCGGCGTCGCCACAGGGGCCGCTACACTCGCCAGTATGGCGAACGGAAATCCCCTCCGCGTTTTCATAGAAGGTGTTGTTGTAGATCTTCACATCTCGCGCGCCGTTGGAGAGAATCGCGCCCCAGTGACACCGTGCGAGCACGTTGTTGTACAACTGAAATCCCTGAACGCCCGGCGCGTGATACTGGTGGACGCATCCGCCAAAAGCCTTAGCCAGATAGCTGTTTCGAATCGTGAGATTCCGCACTCCATAAGAGACATAGACGACGTGAGCGTGCGCATTGCTGCCGCAGTTCTCGGCGCGAATGTTCTGAAACGTCACATTGTCGGCGGGGTCGGTGCCTTTGCCTTCATCGGAATAACCGATCCAGAAGCACCCGGCGGCTGAGTCTCCGGTGGTGCCTGTCCCATAGTTACGAACGTGGATTCCGTCGATGGTGAGCCAGTCCGCAGATCGAATGTACATGAAGACGTGCGCGCCGTTTCCTCCCTCGAAGATAGGCTGCTCTCCGGGAAAGTTTCGAATGATGATGGGAGCGGCTGCAGTTCCTGACTTTCTCCAAATGACCGGACGTTGATTGTTGGTGTAAGTCCCGCCGTGGATGAACACTGTGTCTCCCGGTCGGACGCGTGTCTCCGCGTGGCTGAGCGTTTCCCACGGGCGGGCCTTGGTTCCGTCGTTGTTGGTGTCGTTGCCGCCGACCGCGATGTGGTATTCCGCACCTTGCGCAACCGCCCCTGATATCGCGAACAGGAAAGCCGCGAACAAATAGGTGGGCAGTGTCCCAAAAGCTGTGGAAATTGTCGTAGCCTTTGGTTTGAGTCTTGATCCTATCTGATGATCTGGCACGTTGGAAGTATAGGTCGTCGGCATCGGTAATGCCAGTAATTTATTGGCAAAAAATGGTTCAGGGCATAGTTTCTCCTGTTTAATCGTCCCCGAGGCCACCAGCCCGAACAACAGCACCAGAACCGAGGATTGTGTCGGATGTAGCGAACGTCCTGCCGGGAGGCGGTGGATGATACGACATCGGTAAAATTTCCAAGGACTGCTATTTTGATACACTGCCGAATGAAAAAATACCTGACGCTGTCCTTCACACTGCTCTTCCCCGCTCTCGCGAGCGCGACCGGCGACCCCCCGATGATCCTGCAGGAGATGCTCGGCCAGGCGATGAGTCGCGGCATGGTCACTTATCCGCTTTACAAGGGCCAGCTCCAGCTCAAGGTGGCTCCCGGCTACATCGTCGCCAAAGATTCCCGCTCAGGCTTATCGAACAATCTTAAAGGAGGCGCGCTGACCGCAGCCGTGACCTACGGTCTCAGCGAGCATTGGTCGCTCGCCTGGATGATGGGCTACGCAAAGGAGTCGGGATCGGGCGTGTTCGGACTCGCCGCGTCGGGCCAACCCGGCCAGCAAATGCAGTCGCTCAATGTCGGAGCCAAGGCCAACGGCTCCTTCGCTGGAGACGACGAGGGGAGAGGCTTCGTGACCTCCGTCAATGCGGTCTGGGATCACTGGACCGGCGACAACTTCCGCCTGCCGGTCTACATGGGCATCGGGTACCTGAGCCTCGAGGAGAAAGTCCAGAACGCCACGCTCGGGCTCAGGCGCAAGGGCAGCGTGAGCAGCCCCGCCGCCTCCGTGGGCGTCGTGCCAGGAGTCAACCTCGGGAAGCTGTTCCGCTTCACAGGCTTTCTCCTGATGACCACGCCCTTCGACGCCGGCAAGGGAGAGGTCGTCGACGAGACACCCCTCGTCGGAGTCACAGGCGCCCATCGGCTGGACTACAAACGCCCGGGCGGCTTCGAGGCCACGGTGCCTATCATGGGCGTCGAGCTGACGTATCGCCCGTGGGGTCTCAGCTTCGGCTATACCCCGGCCATCGAAGGCGCCACTTCGTACAGCCTCCAGTTGACTCGCCGCTGGGGACCGAAGACAGCGGCGGAAGTCGCAAAAGACGACGCGGGCTGACCGCCCGGCCGGTGAAGACGAAGAGAGAAACCGCGACTCCCCGGGGAGGCCGATTTTCTCTAATTAGGGAGAGCCCATCCCTCCCCGCGAAGCCTTGATTGGCCAAGGTCCACCGTTGGTTTTACTCACTTGATATCTGACCCTGCCCATTTTCAGAATCGCTCCGACCGTCTTGGCGGCCGGACCCGCGCCCCAAGGGGTAGAAAAACAGCAGTGTGGCGCCGATGAGCATCGCCGTGCCGGGCACCGGTCCAACCAACGCGCGGATGACGTTGCCCGCATCGGCCGGCTGAGATGCGAACGCCCCGGCAAGCTGCTTGGCGTGGGGTATGAAGCCTGCCCGCTCCAAACAACCGGCGATCAGCGCCAACGCCAAAGACTGGGCCGGTTTGGTCAACAGCGCGTTGGCCCCGAAGAACGAGCCCTCTCGCCGCATGCCGCTGCGGCGTTCGTCGTCGTCGGCGACCTGGCCGAAAAGCACGTTTGTCAGCGCCAGCGGGCCGGCCAACCCTATCCCGCCTATCGACAACCCCAGCAAAGTCCAGTGAAGCGGAAGCCAAAGAATGCTCCAAAGCCCGAGGCCGCCGACGGCCAAAAACACCTGTTGCGCGCCAACGAGCCCCAGCCGCCGACGAGCAGCGCCGGCGAGTGGAATTCCGATCATCAGAGCGCCGAAAAGCGCCAACAGCGGCAGCAGTGTTGGACCTTTCAGTACATAATCGGCGAGGTAGAACAGACAGCCGGTCAGCAAGGCCTGCGTTAATATCGACATGAAATTCTGCGCGGATAACACGAGGAAGGGCCGGCTGCTGAAGGTGAAGCGAAGCGCTTTCCAGGGGCCACACCGCGGGTACGCCGCCGATTTGGGCCGCTCATGGAACACTTGAGAGAGATGGAAAATCAGGAGGGCCGCTCCGATTCCCATAACGGCCGAAGTCGCGCGCAGCGGCATGAGCGAGTCACCGGCGATCCGGGGCCGCACCATGTTCGGAATCATGAAACCGGCCATCAGTCCCGCCAGCGAGAACGCCGCGCCCCAAGCCTGCAGCTCGGCGCGCGCGTCCTCGCTTTCGGCAACCTCCGGAAGCAGAGCCGAGTCAGCCAGCGAGACCATGGTATAGAATGTATCGAAGAGTAGCATCGCGAACAGCATCCACCAAAATTGTATCCATGGATCCGCCGAGGCAGGCGCGAGCCAGACCAGGAAAAAGGCCAGGCCCAGCGCGGGGCCGCCGAAGCGCAGGTAGGGCATGCGCCGTCCCCAGCGCGAACGCGTATTGTCGGTCAAGTAGCCGAACAACGGATCATTGATGGCGTTCCATGCCGCGTAGATGGCCGCGGCAACGGCGATCCAACGCGCCGGCAAGCCTAGGGTGTCATGATAAAAGAGCGCAAGCAATGCCCCATAGGAGCCGGAGAGCAGCGCGGTCGCAAACGCCGCGCCGCCCCAGGCCAGCTTTTGACGCACGCTGAAAGCGGAGGTCACGCTATCCCCTAAGGAACAATTTTCAGATCGTATCGACAGTGCCATGCAGGAGAATCGTCAAGGCGGCAAAGTGCTTCAGATAACAAAGATCAGTTTTGGAAAATCCGATGCCCAAAGTGATTCCGCGTCGTTTCGCATAGGCGATCGCCAAGCGCTCAAGAAAAAAAGAGCGTCCCAGGGATTTATTTTTTCCGATCTCACGGTTTTTACAATGCAAACAAGGAAACGGCGAACGGAGGTATGCGGCGCATTTGGAGAGTCTAACAGAAAACCGGGCTCCGGACTTCCGCAGAGGCTCCAAAAATGCGCTCGTTCTCGCTGGCTGAAATCCTCCCCACGCTCGGCACTGCCGCCAGGCGCACCCGGCCCCGCCTTGCCTCAGCGCGCGGCGCGGCGCTCGATACGCTCTCCGTGGCGCTCCAGGCGCTCTCCGCGACGCTTGCGGCGTTCACCCCAGCGCTCCAGGCGTTCCCCCCGGCGCTCGAGCCTATCGGAGCGATGATCGACACGGGCGGCGGCCCGGTCCCTGCCCGCGTCGGCGAGCGCGTCGGCCTTCTCTTCGAGCCTGTCGGCGCGGTCCTGCATGCGCTCTCCTATGTTCTCCATCCGCTCGCCTTGGTTCTGGAGCTTCTCGCCCCGGTGCTGAAGGGCCTTGGCGAAGCGCTCGCGGAAATGCGGATGCTTCTCAAGGAACTTGCGCTTGTCTTCCGGGCTCATGTTCTGGAAGCGGTTATAACTCTGCCGGAAGTTGGGCCCGTCGTTCTGTCCCTCCGCCGAGGCCCGGGGCGCGTCTTCCTTGGCCGAAACGGCGGGGGCGAGGCTGAGCATGAAGGCGAACATCAGAAGGCTTTTCATTTTGGGTGGTCTCCTTTGCTACCTTACCCCCCATGACGCCTCAGCCTTCCACGGGGTTTAGTGGCTTCGGGACGACTAAACCCCCATGCCTCCTAAACCGTCTGATATAGGGATGGAGGATCGAGACCTCAGCCTGTTGAAGGCCGTCGCCCAAGGCGACGAAACCGCCCTCGAAGAACTCATGAAAGCCCACATGCCGTCGGTTCACGCGGTCGCGCGTCGCCTTCTCGGAGACGACGCTTCCGCCGACGACGCGGCTCAGGAAACCTTCCTGGCCGTGTGGCGCTGCGCGAAGAGCTTCCGCGGCGATGCCCCGGGCAGAGCCTGGATATTAAGGATCGCGCTCAACAAGGCTCGTTCGGCCGGACGCTGGCGCGCCGTGCGGCGCTGGCTCAGCCTCGACCACGTCATCAGCGGGGAGCCCGACGCGCCGACCCTCGGCTCGGCCGTCGCCGACCCCTCGCCCGAGGCCGATCCGGCCGGGACGCGGGAGCGCGGCGACCGCGCCGAGCGCCTGCGCGCCGCCGTGGCAAACCTTCCTCCCCGCCAGAAGGAGATGATCCTGCTGCGCCTGGAAGGTCTCGAGATCAACGAAATCGCCGCCGCCCTCGGCGCGGCCGAAGGCACGGTCAAAGCGACCTTGCATCAGGCACGGGCGCGGCTTGAGCCGGTCCTGAAGGAGGCACCGTGAGCGACCCTTTCTGGGACGATTTGGACAAGGCCCTGCCCCGCGCACGCCGCGGCGAACCCGGCTGGGAGCATCAGCGCGGCAAGGTCCTGGCCCTGCTGCGCGGCCAAGCGCGCGCGCCCCGGCGCCTGGCGGGCCTGCTCGCCGCCGGCACCGTGACCGTCGCCCTTGCCTTCGTGCTGCGCGACAAACCGGCTCCCGATGCGCCGCCGACTGCGGCGATGCCGTCCGACGAGCTCGACTTTCTGGAAGAGACGCCGCTGCTCGAGCATCTCGACCAACTTCAAGACGCCCCGGAGCTGGATCACACATGACCTATCTCGAACTGCTGTTGATGACGCCCCTCTTCGCCGCTAGCCTAGTCGCGGGCCGCGAGGCGTTGGCCCATCCGCCCGCGGAGATGCTTGAGAACATCGACTTCCTCGACGACCTGCCCCTTATCGAGGGCGACTCGCAGGCCCCATGAAATACCTCCACCTGGTCCTGCTTCTGACCGTCTGCGCCGCCTCGGCGCACGCCGACGACGGCCCCCGCTCGCGCTGGGAGGCGATGACGCCCGCCGAGAAGGCGCGAGTCGTCGAAAACTACCGGCGTTGGCAAGCCATGCCCGAGGAGCGCCGCGCCGAGCTCAAGCAGCGCCACGAGCGCTTCTTGGCCCTGTCGGCGGATGAAAAGAAGGCCCTGCGCGAGCGCTGGAGGCGCTTTCAAAGCCTCACACCCGAGCAGCGCCAGCGCCTGCGCGAGCGTTTCCGCAGGCTTGAAAAGATGACGCCCGAAAGACGCGAGAAATTCCTGAGGGAGAGGCAGGAGCGAATGGAGCGGCGGCGGGAGAATCGCCAGCAGCGCAGAGAACGGCGGGAGCAGCGCCGGGAACAGCTGCGCGACCGCCCGGCCCGCTGACTCTAGCGGCGGCCGTGCTTGCGGCCGGAGGATCTTCGGGCGGTGACCAATGGCGAACGGCAAGGCCGCCTGTTCAGTGTCAGCTTAAATGGCACACTTCGCCTAAGCGCGCCTAAGGCAAGGTAAGCGTGAATTCAGAAGAAGACTGATTGCAGCCGATGCGCATGCCCCAAGGCATGTTTGTCATGACATTCCCTTGATAACGCTCGAGAACCCCGTCGAGGGTTTTCGAAACCAGTACTTTTTTATGAGCGGCGCGGCAGATCTGGTTGCCCTCGCGCCAGGTTTCATCGCACAGTTCTTGGGTTTGATAAAGCGGGCTCGGCTCCATGGGAACCTTCAGCTCGAATTCCAACATCGGGATCGCGACTCCCCCGGCGTGCTGAGTGAATATGCGGTCGAATTCCCCATTTTCAAGTTCTTGAAAATAGCGTGCGGAAAACACCTGACGCCTGTTAAGGTTGGTGATCCACAGCTTGCATTCCTCGAGATTCCCCCGGCAGAGATCGGTTTTATTCAGGATTTGCTCAAGGGTTTCTCCGGCGGCCTTCACATAGTTTTGAGAATTTTGCCCATTTTTTTGAGTGATCCGATCCCTTCGAGGCCGCATGCCGATCCGCTCCAAATCATCAAGCATCGCTTTAAAACCGCTGAATTCTTGATTGGCTTCCTTGGACAATTCGACGTTCCAGGGCTGAATCCAGGTGATTTGAAGTTCTTCTTCCATGACCGGAGCCTTGTCATTGATCGTGCAGGCAGGTTTCCAATTCGAGGCGACCACTTCACTGATGAGGATAGAATTCAACATGAGTGCAATGAAAATATTCATGCTTGAAGTGTAGTAAGCGGTCGGGGGGAAACACATGGGCCAAAAGGGTGATTTTGCAGGGGCTAACCGTCCTAGAACATCCGTTCCCGTTCCCGTTCCCGTTCCCGTTCCAATAAGATGTAATCGTGGCAGAGCCTTTGAACTCATGTGACGACCTGAAGCTGGGCCCTCACGAGATGAGATTTTTTAGCGCGCACCTAGCTTGAAAGACGCCGCCCCCCTTCGCCTCAGCGGGACCAGCACCTGTCCTGGGTGAACGGAAATGAGATGTAGTGGTGCCGATAGTCGGTCTCCGCGGTGTCCACACCCCAATTGATGCGGACCACATCGGCGCTGACGTCCATGTTCTCCTGATGTTCGAGGCTCGTCGAGATGCCGAAAGTCCTCAAGCCCGAGTCCGCCGGCTGTTCGATCTTGCCGGCGCCGCGGCACTGGAGGAGAAAATTCTTCCCGGTCTTGCACTGCGTCTTTTCCCAGGAGGCCACGACGACGTCGACGTCGAAGACTTTCAAGTCGAGCAGGGACGCCTCGATCATATTCATCGTGCGGGGCGTGAGCGTTCCGGAAAAGATCGGGAAATTGCTGAATCCCGCCGGGTTCTCAAGGCGGAAATAAACTCTCTCGCCGTCGGTGTAGATATTGATCCCGACCTCCTGCGTGCCGCAGCCGAAATGTATGTCCGTATCGGCGGCGTGTCCGCAGACCGCAAGGATCAAAATCACGGCAAGCGAGGAGATGACTTTTCTCATAAATTTTTCCCGAGTGTGAACCAACGACGAACTAATGATATTTGAACGTCAACCGGTCAGTCGGGGCTGAAAGTCCCATGAGAACGTCGGCAATAGTCCCATCGAATCACCCACCGACCGTCCGTGGGACCAAAGTCTGCGCGACGTAGGCCTTTTTGCTTACGCTGGCGGCCGAGCGCGCATTTATAATATGTTCAATGAACAGACAATGCCTGCTTCTCCTCGCTTTTCCCGTTTCGGCCGTCGCAGGCGTCGTCAGCGCACCGCGCCTGCAGATCCCGGCGCGCCTCGGGACACCCGCCTTCGCTCCGACACCGCGCGCTCTCGCCCTTCCCGGACCGATCGCCCCGGCCGCTTCGATGATTAAAATCCCGCTGCCGATCGCTTTGACCCCGGCCCTTCGGCCGCTGGCCGCCGCCGCGATCCCGTTCGACGCGGACATTCCCGACACCCTGGCCAAGGCCGCCGCAGGCGAAGCCTTCGACGCCTCGGAGCTGCGTCCAACGCCGTCCGAGCCCGTCGCCGGCTCCCTCAGCCGGACGCCGGCCCTGGACGCGAGCGTTGCGCCGGAACTCAAGCGAGACGGCGTCAAGCCCCCGAAACCCTCTCCCGACGGCAAGACTCCCTTTTTCCTCGGCCGCTACGGCCTTGCGCGCATGATCTTGCGCCCGCTGGTGCGCCTTTTCTACAGGGCCGAGATTTCGGGGCTTGAGAACTTGCCCTCAGGCCCGGTCATCATCGTCCCCAATCATATTTCCTACGTGGACGCGATCCTGGTCTCCTTCGCCGCCGACCGGCCCATGCGCTTCATGCTCAAGCACGAAATCTACAGCCGCGCCCCGAGCCTCTTCGGCGCGCTGGGAGCCATCCCGGTCTCGGGCAAGGCGGGTCCCAAGGCGATCGCGGCCGCCCTCGAGACCGCGCGCGAGGCGGTGCGCTCCGGTCAAAGCGTGGTGATCTTCCCCGAGGGACAGCTCACCTTGACCGGCGCGATGACGGGATTTAAGCGGGGCTTTGAAACCATCGCGGCTGACTCGCCGGCGCCGGTGATCCCGGCCTATCTCGACGGCCTCTGGGGTTCGGTGTTCTCGATGCAGGAGGGCCCGTCGCTGTGGAGCCGTCTCAAGGAGCTGCCGCGACCCGTCTCCGTTCGCTTTGGCCCGGCCTTGGCGCAGCCCACCGCCCAGAACGCGCGCCTGGCCGTCTCCGAGCTCGGCGCCTTGGCGATGGAGGCGCGCGTGCGTTCCAGACGCCGGCCTCTCGCGCGGGAATTTTTCGCCGCCGCTGGAAAATCCTGGAACAAGCCGGCGATCGCCGACTCGACCGGCGCCGACCTGAGCTACGGCCGGGCCCTGACGGCCGCGCTGCTCTTGGGACGAGAGTTGGACGCGCTCCTGGGGGAGGAAAAAAATCCCGCCGTGCTCCTGCCGCCGTCGAGCGCGGGAGCCCTGGCCAACCTCGCGCTCGCTTCCGTCGGACGCGTGCCCATCAATCTCAACTACACCGCCAGCCTCGAGGCTCTCTCCCACACGCTCAAAACCGCCGACGCGCGCACGGTCGTCACCTCGCGCCGCGTGCTCGAGGCCCTGAAAAGCGAGCGCGGCTTCGAGCTCCCCGCGCACGCCAAGCTCGTGCTCCTGGAGGACGTCGCGCCGAAAATCCCGGCCTGGAAGAAGACCGCCCTTTATCTCGCCCTCAAGGTTCTGCCCTCATCCTGGGCGCAGGCGATGTTTCTCTCCAAGGCGGCGACCAGCCTTGACGACCCCGCGACGATTCTTTTTACAAGCGGCTCAAGCGCTTTGCCCAAGGGCGTGGTTCTGACCCACGCCAACATTCTCTCGAACATCGAAATGGTGCGCGAGCTCATCCCGTGGGCCTCGCGCGAAGCGGTGTTGGGCGTGCTGCCCTTCTTCCACTCTTTCGGCTATACGCTCACCCTGTGGATGCCCCTCGTCTCCGGGATGTCGGCGGCCTACCATTCCAACCCGACGCAGGCCGGGGCGATCTCCAAGCTCTCGGCCAAGACGCGCGCGACGATTCTTTTGGCCACCCCCGCCTTCCTGCAGCTCTACTCCAGGAAAGTTCCCGCCTCCTCTTTCTCCAGCCTGCGGCTGGTGATCGCCGGCGCCGAGAAGCTGCGCGACTCCTTGGCCAAGGAGTTCCAGGATAAGTTCGGTCTCAAGCCTTACGAAGGCTACGGCGCGACGGAATTGTCGCCCGTGGCCACTGTCGGAGTCCCCGACGCGGGCAACCAAAAGGGCTCCAAGCCCGGCTCGGCGGGCCGCGCCTTGCCCGGCGCAGTGGTCAAGGCCGTCGACCCCGCCACCGGCGCGTTGATGAGCGAGGGCAAGGACGGCATGCTCCTGTTCAAGGGCCCCAACGTCATGAAGGGCTACCTGGGCGAACCCGCCAAGACGGCGGAGGTTCTCAAGGACGGCTGGTACGTCACCGGAGACATCGGCTCCGTCGACGCGGACGGTTTTACGACGATCACAGGGCGCCTGTCGCGCTTCTCCAAGCCCGGGGGAGGGGAGATGGTCTCGCACACCGCCGTCGAGGAGGCGCTGCACCAGGCCGCGGGTCTGACCGAGCTGACCTTCGTCGTCACCGGCGTCAAGGACGAGAAGCGCGGCGAGCGGCTCGTCGTGCTCTACAAGGATTGGAACGGCGACGTGGGCGCCGTGCTCGCCAAGATGCGGGACAACGGCGTGCCCAATCTCTGGATCCCAGACCGCCGGTCGTTTTATAAAGTCGAGAATATTCCGATGCTCGGCAGCGGCAAGCTCGACCTCAAGACGGTCAACGAACTGGCGGCCAGGCTCGCCGCCTCGGACGCGCGGGAGTAGTCGGGGACTACGGGCCGGAAGAAGCGCACGCCGGCACAGGAGCGCCCGGAACCCGAGTCAGGCGATACCAACCGCCGCGTTCCCGCGGCTTGAAACGGTAATTCGGCGCCACGAAAAGATACCACCAATCTCCGACGGCTTTTTCGGTTTCTTTGAAAACAACGCTGAACTCGCCGTTTCTCTCGCTTCCGGTTTTCACGCCGGTCTGAGTCCAGGCGCCCTCCCACGCCCCGCCCTCTCGCTTGACGGTCCGAATCATTCCCCCGTCGTGGTCATAGCAGCCGTTTCCAGATGAATCCAGATAAGCCCTGTACTCCTTGCCTTGCTCCTCGATGCGCCACACTCCGCTCAAATCAGAGGTCCCCGGCTCGACTCGACGAGACTGCTCGGACGACTCGACGGGCTCGACGAGGCTGATGATGGGCTGGGCGCTGCTGTTTCGGTAATACTCATGCCACATGACCACGGCCCATTCTCCGTCCCGCCGCTGCAAAACGCCCGTCTCGCGCAGAGGAAAAACGTGCTTTTCCAACCCCTCCTCCTTGCGCAGGTAGCGAATGTAATCGAGCTCGACGGAAAACCAGGCCGTGTCGCCGTTTTCCTCAACCGAGAGCCGGTAAATCGGAATCTCGATTTTCTCCGTCTCGCGAAATTCCTGTTCCATGTCCAGCGATAACGAAGCCCAACCCGTGTAGGAGCGGCCTTCGATGGTGTGCAGCTCCATGTCCGGGTGGCGGCTCATCAACTCCTCCATCACGGCCAAATCCTTATCCGCGTTGGCTTTGATCACCGCCCGCACGATCTCCTCGGGCGACAACCCCCGCGGCGCGGCGAAGGAATCGGCGCCGACCGTCGCGAAGGCTATGAGACACATCAACCTCATCAAACGAAGTCTGCCGTTTTTCATGGATGCACCGTTCCTGCGGCCAGAACACGGCCGCCGATGTCATACTAGCACCAAGGTCTCGGCGCGCCGTAGGCCTCCCGGGGCCTGGCCGAGCCGTCAAGAGGCCCAGACGCGCGGCGGTCGTTAGGCCCATGGTATAATGGCCGTGACATGGGGCCACCCTTGAAAATCGCCGTGTGCGGGTCTTCCGGGCGCACCGGCTCGCGCGTGGCCGCCTTGGCGGCCCTAGACTCCCGCTTTCACCTTGTCGCGCGCATCGAGCGGCCTCACGCCGAGGGCTTTCTTGAAGACATGCCCGCCTGCCGCGCGGTCATCGACTTCACGGCGCCCGAGGCGACGGTCAAGTTCGCGGCCGCCTGCGCGCGCACCAAGACGGCCCTCATCACCGGAACGACGGGCCTCAGCGAGATCCAACGCTCTCAAGTCGCCTCGGCGGCGCGCAAAACGGCCGTCTTCATGACGCCCAACTTCAGCCGCAGCGTGAACCTTCTTCTGTATTTTGCAGCCGAGGCCGGGCGGCGCCTGCCTGATTACGACGCCGCGATCGTCGAAACGCATCATAAAGGAAAAAAAGACTCTCCCTCGGGAACCGCCCTGCGGCTGTCTCAAGCCGTCGCCGAGGGCCGCGGCGCCAATCACGCCATCGTGACGTCCTCGCTGCGCATCGGGGGTGTGGTCGGGGATCACAGCCTGACGCTGGCCGGGCCCTTCGATCGATTGACCCTCACGCATCAAGCGCAGTCGCGCGACGCGTTCGCTCTGGGCGCCCTGGAAGCCGCGCTGTGGAGCGCCCGCAAGCGTCCGGGGCTCTACGACATGCTCGATCTAATGGGACTGCGATGACGCCGGCAGATCTCTGGAAGCGCTGGGTCGAATTCTTCGACGAGGAGCCCGCCGACGAGCCGCGCTTCGACCCGGTCCACCTGGCGACGGTCCTTGTCGCGGGGATGGCGGCGGTCGGCGTTTTATTCTGGCTCTTGTGGGGGGTGCTGGTCTATGAAGGCGGCCTCGGCTCCAAAGAAGGCTGGCAGGTCAACGTCGGCGCGCTCGTGGCACTCATCGCCATCATAGAGGCGCTGCGCCGCGCCGACCGATCGCCCACCCGGTCCCGCTAGTGCCGCCTCGACGCCGCGCCTTGCTTCTTCTGGGCTCCAATCTCGGCTCCCGCGCGCGGATATTGCGCCGGGCGATCGCCGCGCTTGATCGTCTCGAGGGCTGCCGGGTCAAGACGATCTCTCGCCTCTACGAAACCGCCCCCATCGGCCCCAGCTGCAAGCCCTTCCTCAACGTCGCCCTCAGCCTGGAAACGAGCCGGACCTCCATGGGGCTGCTCATCGAAGCCAAGCGATTGGAAGCCGCAGCCGGACGGCGGCCCGGCCTGCGCTGGGGAGCGCGCCCTTTGGACATCGATCTCATCGATGTGGGCGCGCAGCGCGCTCGCACGCCGTGGCTGAACCTCCCCCACCCGCGAACGGCCTCACGCGCCTTCGCCCTGGCGCCGCTCAACGAGATCGCCCCCGCTTGGAAGCCGCGCGGACGCCGCGACGTTTCCGCCCTGCTCGCGTCTATGAAGCCAGGGCCTCGAATTGTTAAACTCTGCTCCCATGGCCGATAAGACCAAAATCCCCTCCCCTGCCGCGGCCCCCAAACCCGTCACCGTCGCCACTCTGCTCGACATGAAGAGAAAAGGCGTTAAAATCGCGATGCTGACGGCGTACGACTGTCCGACCGCGCGCCTGGCCGAAGACGCCGGAGTCGACGTCATTCTCGTCGGAGATTCCGTGGGGATGACCAAGCTGGGTTATGAGAGCACTCTGCCCGTGACGGTCGAGGAGATGCTCCACCACACCAAAGCCGTCAAACGGGGCGTCTGCCGAGCGCTGATCGTCGCCGACATGCCCTATCTCAGCTATGAGATCGATTCCAAAGACGCCCTGCGCCACGCGGGCCGCCTCTTGAAGGAAGGAGGCGCGCACGCGGTCAAGGTCGAGGGCGGCATGGAGATCGCCTCGACCGTCAAGGAACTTCTCAAGATCAACATCCCCGTCTTCGGGCATCTCGGCCTGACGCCCCAGGCGATCAACCGGCTGGGCGGATATCGGGTCCAAGGCCGGCGGCCCGAGGATGCCGAGCGCATCCTGACCGAGGCGCGCGTGCTGGAGGGTGCGGGCGTCTGCGCCGTCGTGTTGGAATGCGTTCCGGCCGACTTGGCCAAAGAAGTGACCAAACGCCTGCGCGTTCCCACCATCGGCATCGGCGCGGGTCCCCATTGCGACGGCCAGGTCCTCGTCAGCGATGACATGCTCGGATTCTCGCAGGCCGGACCGACCAAATTCGTCAAACGCTACGCCGATCTTCGTTCCGCCGCGCTCAAGGCCGTCGGGGACTATTGCCGCGATGTCCGCGATGGATCCTTTCCCGGCCCGGAACATTCTTTCACCTCGCAGGCATGATCGTTTGGGCCGGGGCGATCCTGCTGCTGGTCGCCGTCATGCTCGCCGTTTGTTGGTGGGGATCGGGGATCATATTGCATCCCCCGAAAATGTCTCCGATGGCGGTGTTCCCCGAGCAGTTCGGACTTCGCTACGAGCGGTTTACCTGCACGACCGCCGACGGCCTGACGCTCAAAGGCTGGTTCATCCCTTCCAAGACCGGAGACAAGCGGACCGTGCTCATGTGCCACGGCTGGGGGGACAACAAGGGAGAACTTCTCAAACAAACGCATTTTCTCAACGAAACCGGGGGCTTCAATCTCGTCTATTTCGACTTCAGGTCCCATGGCGAAAGCCAAGGAAACATCACGACGATCGGCGGGCAAGAGACGATCGATTTCAACGCGGCCGTGTCGTGGCTCAAGAACAGCAAGCCGGAGTATTCCAAGGCGATCGGCGTCTTCGGCCTTTCCATGGGAGCGGCGGTGACCTGCGTGTCGATGCCCAAGCACCCGGAACTGCGCTGCGCGGTCGTTGAAAGCCCTTTTTCCCATTACCAGGATTTGGTCCGGCGCTGGGCCTGGGAAGAGCTGCATGTCCCCTATTTCCCGATGATCGCCATCACGCTCTTGTTCCTGCGCCTGCGCGTCGGCGACCCCCTGGTCGATTCCTTCCACCCCGTCGAATCGGTCGCCCATATCGCGCCGCGGCCTTTGTTGATCATCGCCGGCTCCATGGACAAGCTCATGCCGCCTCACGACGTGCGTCGGGTCCATAACGCCGCCGGCCGACCCAAACAGCTTTGGATGATCGAGGGCGCGCCACACGCCAAGTGCCACGAGACCGCGGGCTTGGAATACGAGACGCGCGTCACCGACTTCTTCCAGCACAATTTATGAGGGCCGCCGCCCTGATTCGCGCGCGCTCGGAGCTCCAACGCGTCGTGTCGGGCTGGAAGCGCCGCCGCTTGACGACGGGCTTGGTGCCGACGATGGGGGCCCTTCATGCCGGACACGCCGCCCTGATCCGCCGCGCCGCCCGCGAATGCGACCGCGTGATCGTCTCGGTCTTCGTCAACCCGCTGCAATTCTCACCCGGAGAAGATTTGCGACGATATCCGCGAACGCTCGGAGCCGACCGCCGTCTGGCCGCCGCCGCGGGAGCCGACGCCGTCTACGCGCCGTCGATGGCCGGGATGTATCCCGAGGATTTCAAAACCCATGTCGAGGTCGAGGGGCTTAGCGACCTCTACTGCGGCAAATACCGCCCGGGGCATTTTCGCGGCGTCGCCACGGTCGTCCTCAAGCTCTTCAACCACGCTCGTCCCGACCGCGCCTATTTCGGCGAGAAAGACTACCAACAGGTCCTCATCATCGAAGCGATGGTCCGGGATTTGGACGTCCCGGTGCGCGTCGTGCGCGTGCCGACCGTTCGCGCGCGCGACGGCCTGGCTCTGTCGAGCCGAAACGCCTACCTGAGCGCCGCCGAACGCGCCGCCGCTCCGGCTCTGCGCGCGGCGCTTCTCGAAGGTCGCCGCGCGGCCCGCGCAGGCGCGAAGGCGGCGGCGGTCGTC
>ERZ1292633.2585-Hain-H41-02um-R1-2585-length-18363-cov-4_pt1 | contig 18363 bp, 18 predicted proteins | sample MGYA00564406_ERZ1292633 | MGnify/ENA primary metagenome ERZ1292633 (study PRJEB36523, sample SAMEA6512639) | groundwater metagenome | collected 2019-01-08 | study: AquaDiva: Metagenomics assemblies of 32 groundwater samples | reverse complement strand
CAAAGTGATGCTCGTTGGTCCAGACATGAAGAACTTGGGAAATATTTTTGCTGGTTATTGTAAGGCGGGTGAGGTGAGTCCAACAGTGATGAAAACTGGTGTGGAATATATGATGTATTTATATGATGAATATCAAAAACTCGCGAAAGATGGTCCGGGTTTAGGATTTTTTCAAATCGGTGGAGGAATTTCTGGAGATTTTCCAATTTGTGTCGTGCCTTCAATAAAATATGATTTAAAAAAGGAAGTTCGACCTTGGGGTTACTTTTGTCAGATATCAGACTCCACTACTTCTTATGGTTCATATTCAGGAGCAACTCCAAATGAGAAAATTACTTGGGATAAATTGACTAAAGATACACCAATGTTTGTTATTGAATCTGACGCTACTATCGTAGTGCCATTAATTTTTGAAGCTATTTTAGATAGATATACTTTATCTCTCAAGTAGGGTAGAAACATTTATGATTGATTATGTGGAATGGGTGCGGAATTTCATTGTTCACTATCCGACTTTACAATATCTGGTGATTTTTTGGGTGCAGCTTTTGGTGGAGAAGTGGCAATGATTACTCTTTCTTTTTTGGCGGCGCAAAATTTTTTCCCCATTTTTGCACTCTTTATTGTTAGTTTTTTGGGAGTTTTTTCTTCTGACAGTTTGTATTTCTTTTTGGGTAGAACAAAGGTAGCTACAAAGATTATGGATCATCGTTATGCCTTTAATACTGTTTCAATTATTACTGAAGCTATTGCCAAGGTGAGCCGAGGAAACCATTTACTTGCGTTTATATTTACCAAGTTCTTGATTGGCACTAGAGTAGTACTGATACTTTATATTGCTAAAACTAACATAACTTTTAGAAATTTTATTCGTAATGATTCGATAGCAATTTTTGTTTGGCTTGTGGTGCTTATACCAATTGGCTTTCTTTCTGGGCTTGGTTTTACTTATATTTCTGGTGTTTTAGAGAATGTCTATGCGGGAATTGGTTTTGTTGTCCTTATTTTATTTATTGTAGTTATTATGCAATTATGGTTAAAGAATTTTTTCACCAAAGAAGGAGAGGAGATTTTAGAGGAACAAAATATGTTATAATATAGATACTTGTCCCGTTAGAAAATTATGGGAAAGTAACTAAATCACTACAATTTATTAATTAATTTTTTAATGGGATGAATATAAATTTACAGGCTAAAAATATGATTTTGACTCCTGCTATTCGTGATTATGTCTTAAAGAGAATTACTAATTTAGAAAAATTACTCTCTGGCATTGAAGAGAGACAGGGTAAGGTAATGGTAAATTTTGAAGTCTCCAAATCTACCAATCACCACAAGAGAGGGGAGATTTTTCATGCAGATTGTTTAGTTAAAATTGATGGAAAAGAATTTTATTCAAGTGCCGATGAGGAAGATTTATATCAAGCTATTGATGCCATCAAAGACAGTCTCTATAATGAAATAAATAAAAACAAAGATCGTGCTCAGACATTATTTCACCGCGGAGCTCGCAGTGTCAAAAAAATGTTAAAAGGCCTTTCCAAAAGGAATCCATTTACTTCGAAGTATTAATTTAAAATGTAAAACGGCCGGGGCGCTGTGCGCTCCCGGCCGTCGTCTTCATCGCACTGTCTCCCGAATGGGAAACTACTGCGTGCGGAATTTGATTCTGTAGTCTCTTGGGTCAGGAGAGACCGATCCTGTTGCCCAGGGCATGCACCGTTGGTAGAGGTGATCCATCTGAACGTCGTAACGTTAGTGGAGTTTCACCTAATGGCGCGCCGGCACACGAGTACCGGCAAGGCCCTCCGCCCCCGTCACGCGGGGTACTCCCGAACGTGACGGGGGCGGTGTGTGGCCCTTTTCAAGATAATACGATTCGAGAACGGTCCACGTTTGTGTTCTCGAACCTTTAGAAAAGGGGGTGTGACGGAAAGGCCCGACACTGGGTTAGAAGTCCAGTCGTAGCCTGATCACACCTACGACTCTGTGATTCAGGAATCCTCCCTGTAAAGGTGATTGGAACGGTTCTCTACTATTATACACAACTTTTACATCCTTGTCAAATACCTTTATAATCTTGTTCCTTACCACCTTCTAGTATAATTTTTTTGATTATAAATTTATTGTCTTTAAACGTAGCATCGGTGATAATTACTCTTTTTCCATCTTTGAAAAAGTAAGTTCTGGGCCAAAAGGCATAAGCGCGAAATTTGTTGTAATTTTTCAGAGCGTCGTCGTTTAGATCTATTAAACCATCTTCTTTTTTGATTTTATGGCAATTAATTGCGAGAGATTCGTCTTGAGAAATAGGTGTGATTTTGTTTTCTATAAAATTTGGTAGAGTTTTTATTAAAAGTTCGGCGCCCATTTTAATTAATCTTTTTCTTAATTCTGGTGCTGTTTCGTCAGGCTCAATATTTATTTTCTCTACTGCTAAGATATTTCCTGCATCCATTTTATAAACCATTTTTTGTATAGTTATTCCTGTTTCCGTGTCGCCATTTAGGATTGATGATTCGACAGGAGAGGCGCCACGATATTTAGGTAAAAGTGAATAATGAACATTAATAGAGCCTAGGCGGGGCATGTTCAATATTTCTTCTGGAATAATTTTTCCATAAGCGACAACCAAGAAAAAATCGATGTTATTTTTCGCGCCTCGCATATCAGCCTGTTGGCTGATTGCTTGTCTCGCACCGTCGCGCTCCGAAGGGGCTTCAAAAACAACATCGATTTTTTCTTTTGTGAGTTTTTCTATTTGTATAAAAGGAATATTGTTTTCTATTGCCCAAGTTTTTACTGGTGGGGGAGTTAGAAGCATTTTACGTCCTTGTTTTTTGTCTGGCGAAGTAACAATAAAAGAAGGCAAAAAGCCGGATTGTTTTAGAATCTCTAAGGTATTAGATGCTACATCTGGTGTACCCCAAAATATAAAATTTATTTTTTTTTGCATTTTACTTAATTCTGCTTCGGTAATTCTTCTTTTATATCTTTAGCGTGGTCGATAAAAAGTATGCCGTTTAAATGGTCTGTTTCGTGTTGGAAAATTTGAGCCAAGAGTCCAGACGCACCTCTGGTGAATTTTTTGCCCTTCTCGTCATGTGCTGTAATTAATGCTTTTTTGGACCGAAAAGTTTGGCCATAGAGCCATCTGACAGACAGACATCCCTCTGGCACCCAATCTTTTTCACGTGAGAGTTTGGAAATTTTTGGATTGATAAAGACCAAATCTTTTTGTTCTTTATTCTTTTTTCTATTTCTTTTTCTGTAATTATATTATTTTGACTTAACATTCTTTCTTCTCTATTTTCTATGAAACCTTCTTCAAAGATTTTTCCAGAAACGATAAAGATTCTTAGTGAATAGCCGATTTGTGGTGCGGCTATAGCGACACCATCATATTGGCTCCTTAACGCTTGAGACATTTCCTTCAGCACTTTTTGTATTTTAGGAGTTTTAATTTCTTTAATACTTACTTCTTTGGCAATTTTACGTAAAACCCTTTCTTTTTTTTGAAGAATTTTCTTCATTTTTTTTTATTTTATTTCTTTTAGATAATCAAGCAATTTACTTAATTTTACTGTTTCTTGAGAACGATTTGACATATCACGCACAATGACCGAATTATCAATTGCTTCTTTGACTCCAAAGATAAGCGCATAAGGAATACCCAATTTTTCTGCAATAGCGAGCTGGGAGCCCAGACTGTCTTTAGACAAGGCTTGTGCTATCGGCACATGTGCCTTACGTAATATATCAATAATGTTTAAGCTTTTTAGTTTTGCTTCAGCTCCTAATTGAATAAAATATATTTTTGGTTTTTTTATTATGCGTGGAGAAAGTTTTTTATACCAAGATGAAGCCACTACTCGGTCTACGCCAATTGAAAATCCAACTGCTGGTACATCTTTTTTGCCACCGATTTGTCTTGCAAGATAATCATATCTACCACCACCAGCGATGGTTAGTGGGGTGCCGTCTTCGCCTCCACCCTCTTCGATTATTTCAAAGACCGTGCGAGTATAGTAAGAAAGACCACGAACAAGATTTTTATTGATTGTATAGTTTATTTCCATTTCTTCTAAGTATTCTAGAACTTCTTTGAAATGTTTTTTACAAGAAGCACAGAGAAAACTGATAGAGTCTGGCGCTTGTTCATTTACAATGATCGTTTTTTCTTCTTTAGAATCAAGTATTCGGAGGGGATTATTTTTTAGTCTTTGGCGATCCACATTTCCCAAACTATTTATGTGTTTTCGGTAATAGTTAGAAAGCTCTCTGATATAAGCCCCGCGACATTCTTTATCGCCGATAGAATTTATATTCACTGAAAGATTTTCTGCGCCCGCTTCTTCGAGTATGCTCATACCCACTTTGATTATTAAAGCATCCATAATGCTTTTATCACTACCTAAAGTATCTAAATCAAATTGCCAAAGCTGACGATAGCGTCCACGTTGAGGTTTATCGTGTCTGAAAACAGGACCATATTGATAAAACATCACCGGCTGAGGCATATTTTGCATTCCATGTTCAATATAAGCACGCATTAGAGCACCTGTGTGCTCAGGTCGGAGCGCTAGATGATCTCCACCTTTCGTTCGCAATGTATACATTTCCTTATCAACAATATCTGTGCCTTCACCAATTCCTGAAGTAAAAACTTCCTCATTTTCTAATATTGGAGTTTCAATCGGTTTAAAACCATAATAGACGGCAATTTCTTGTGCTTTTTCAAAAAATCCTTGGAAATTATAATATTCCTCACTCATTAAATCTCTCATTCCTTTAGGAGAAGCGAGTTCTTTTACTTTTACCTTGTTTTCTTTTTTCACTTTATTTTTCTTTTTCATATTCGGTTTTACTCACCATTTTTACCTTATTCCGACTGTTGATAATTTCCTGGTAACAAATCTATATTACGTATTGGCAAGAGTCTCAAAAATGCTTTACCCATAATTAAGTCTCTTGTCACTGCACCCCAGTATCTGGAATCTGAGCTTGCCGACCTATTGTCTCCCATAACGAAGTATTCTTTTTCTTTTAATTCGGAATGCTCATTGTTTTTGGATTCATTTTGTACATAAGGTTGCTCGAGAATTAGCCCATTTGGATGTTCTTTATTTGTTATAGTGATTGTGCTTCCTTTAATATCAACCTTTTCGCCCGGTAAACCGATAATTCTTTTTATAAAGAATTTTTTCTTGTCATTCGGATAGCGAAAAACTATTACATCAAAACGTTTTGGATCTTCTAGTCTATAAGATATTTCGTCCACTATTAAATAGTCCCCATTTAGAAAGGTGGGGAACATTGAAGACCCAGAAACGATAAATGGTTGAGCGATAAAAATGCGTATAGGAATGACTATCAAGATAGCAATAATACCAAAACAAACAAGTTCCCAAGGACTTTCTTTCCTTTTTTCTTCTTCCATAAATATAAATATAAGCTAAGCTTGTAATTTCGTCGGGCTTCGCCAAAAATAAAAAATCATTTTTCTTTTCGGTCTCAGCCCTAGAAATCATAACATAAAAAATTCTTGACATGTGACGAGTTTTTGTTGTGTAATTAAGAATTAAGAATTAAGAATTAAGAATTTTGTTATTATAAGAATATGAAAATAGTAGTTGGTTTAGGCAATCCAGGAGCAGAATATGAAAACACCAGACATAATACTGGACGGATTATGGTTGGCTTAATTGAGAAAAAATTAGAAGGCGTTAAGATTAAATTTATCACTCCTGATAACTTTATGAATAATTCAGGAAAAGCTGTAGCTCCTTTAATAAAGACTAAAAAAGACTTGAAAGACTTGGTGATTATTTATGATGATATTGATTTACCGCTTGGTAAAATGAAAATTTCTTTTAATCGTTCTTCTGGCGGACACAATGGATTGGGCTCTGTTATTAAGGCCCTAAAGTCCGAAGAATTTTTACGTATTCGAATTGGTATTTCACCTTCGATTCCATCAGGAAAAATAAAAAAACCAAAAGGGGAGAAGGCAGTCATTAAATTCATTCTTGGCGAATATAAAAAATCCGAATTAGAAACACTTAAAAAGCTTTCTAAAAAAGTCGCCTTGGCCGTCGAAACAATTTTCACTGAGAGTAAAGACAAAGCGATGTCTCTTTATAATTAATTTTTTAAAATATATGATAATGAGGAATCTAATTGAAAATGAAAGTTCAGCTCACGATGAGGCTGTGATTGAAGATATTAATAGAGATTTTGAAAAAGAGTGCGAAAACAAAAGTGTAGAAAAATTAAAAACTCTATTGGCTAAGGCACAATCTTTTCCCTCAATGAGGGATGATAAAATGGATGCCAAAATTGAAATTATCAAAAGAGTTCTTGCTAAAAAAGAAGCAAATCAATCTTAAATTTCTTTTACAGCTTCTATTATAATACTTTTTTCTCCATTCTTATTTGATACTTTACCAGAGAGAGCAATGCATTTTTCAGCGACTAATATATCGATAACATCTTTGTAGAGAGAGGGAAAACACACAGCTTCTATTGAACCAGTCAGATCGGCAATTTTCAAAAATGCCATACGTTCATTATTTCTAGTTACGACTTGTCTGGCAGATTCAATGATTCCAGCGATAGTGATGGGCATGCCATTGCCGAGTTCTTCTTTTATTTTTTTAATATTTATGTCTCGACTGTTTAATTTGTCACGTAGTCGGTCAAGCGGATGGCCAGAAATATAAAGTCCCAATAATTCTTTTTCCCAAAGTAATTTTTCTGCTTGATTAGCATTTTCTGCACTTTGCATTTTAAATTCTGGTATTGCCACTTTAGCTAGCCCACCAAAAAGAGAAACTTGATTTTGGTCTTGTTTAGATCCTTCATGATTATATGCAAGCATTCCTTCTTCATTTGCCAAGAATACTCCACGGTCGCCCCATTCATCCATACACCCAGACTTGATGAGTGCATCGAGCGATTTTTTGTTTAAATTTTTATGTTTGATTCTATCTAGAAAATCAGTAATTGATTTAAAATGTCCTCGTTCTTTACGTTCTCTTATTATTGCATCGGCAATATCGGTGCCCAAATTTTTTATAGTATATAAACCAAACCTTATTTTTGCACTTTTATTTTCTTTATTTATATTTATACCAGTTCCTTCAGGCAAACAGGTGAACCCCCCAAAGCTCTCGTTGATATTCGGTGGAAGTACTGGAATATTCATATTTTTACATTCGTTAATTATTTCTGAAATTTTTTCTACATCGCCAGATTCAGCGGTAAGAATCGCTGTCATATATTCTACAGGATAGTTCGCTTTCATATAAGCAGTTTGATATGCAACTTTGCCATATGAAGCTGCATGAGCCTTATTGAAACCATAAGCCTGAAAAGGTTCGAAAAGTTTCCAAAGTTTTTCGGCGAATTCTGGACTCTGGCCATTTTTTATTATTCCCTCGGTAAATTTTTCTCTTTGAGCAGCCATTTCAGCAGGGATTTTTTTCCCAACAGCTTTTCTAAATTTATCTGCTTCTTCCCAATTATAACCGGCCAATTCTATGGCAGAAAAAAGAAGATCATCTTGATAAACTATTAGTCCATACGATTCTCCTAAGAATTTTTTCATTCTTGGGTCCATATATGTTACGAGCTTTGAATTATGTTTTCTTTTTATATATTCAGGAATAGTTTCCATCGGTCCGGGACGATAGAGAGCGACCATGGCATTGATGTCGTGGATAGAGGTCGGTTTTAATTCTTTTAAATATCTGGTCATACCAGAGCCGTTTAATTGAAAAAGTCCTTCGGTCTGACCACTTGCTAAAAGTTCAAAAGTTTTTTTATCATTGAGAGGAATATTTTCTATATCAATATTTATGTTGTAAAATTTTTTTACCAAACTTATTGCATCAGCTAAAATTGCTAAATTTCTAATGCCCAAGAAATCAAACTTCAAAAGTCCTGCATCTTCGGCACTATACATATCGTATTGAGTAATTATTTTTCCTCCTTTTGGGTCAAATTGAAGCGGCATATATAGGGAGAGTTCTGTTGGCGCGATTACCACTCCAGCGGCATGTACTGAAATATGTCTGACACAACCTTCTAGTTTTTTTGCTAAATCTATAATTTCTTTTGTATCTTTTTCTTTTTTATAAGCGTCTGCGAGTTCGGGTACTATTTCTATCGCATGGTCTATGGTCATCGGCATACCCTGAGAGCCCATCGGAATCATTTTTGAAATTCTATCACCAATTAAGTATGGATAACCAAGCGCTCGAGCCACATCTCGGACTGCACCACGTGCCATCATTGTACCAAAGGTTCCGATTTGGGCGACTTTATCTTCACCGTATTTAGCCTTTACATATTCAATCATTTCATCCCGACGATTGTCGGCAAAATCCATATCAATATCTGGAGGAGATGGACGGAATGGATTTAAAAATCTTTCGAATGGAAGTTTGTATTCTATCGGATTTACATTGGTGATACCAAGGAGATAAGTAACGATAGAGCCAGCGACTGACCCTCTGATTGTAGTTAAAATTCCATTTGCCTTAGCGTAATCGAGTAAGTCATCCACCACCAAAAAATAAGGCGCATATCCTTTATCAGTAATAATTTTTAGTTCGTATTCTATTCTTTCTTTTATTTCTGGTGTTTCTTTTATATTTAAATTTTTTAAACCTAAAAATGTAAGTTCACGTAGTTTTCCGTCATAAGTTTCTCCTTGTTCGATTTTAAAATCTGGAAAAACCCAGCGTCCTAATTCTAATTCTAGATTGCACATATCTGCTATTATCCTAGTATTTACAACTGCTTCAGGCGTATCTTTAAAAAGTTCTTTGGCTTGCTCGGTATTTACAAAAGAGTAATCATCTTCGCCGAAAGAAAACTTGTTCTCGTCTTTTAAATCAGAATTTGTTTGAATCGCGAGTAATGTTTCATGTGCTTTACGGTCATCGCTACAGGGATAGTGCGAATCAATCGTTCCAACCAAAGGAATATTTAATTGTTTACTTATAGTAATAATACTTTCGTGGACTTTTTCATCATCCGGTGTTTTTGGATGTTTTTGAATTTCCAAAAAATAGTTTTCTTTGCCGAAAATTTCTTGATGTTCTTTTATTATTTTTTCGGCTTTTTCCATATCTTTATGTATAAGGGCTTGAGCAAGTTCTCCGCCCAAACACCCAGATAAAGCGATAATTCCTTCGCTATATTTTCGCAATATTTCTTTATCCATTCGTGGTTTATAGTAAAAACCCTCTAAATTTGAAATGGTGACAAGTTTCATTAGATTTTTGTATCCAGTCAAATTTTTTACCAGAAGAGTGAGGTGGTAGTATCGTTTAGTTCCACCATTTTCTGTATTTTTTTCTTTTCGTGAACCTGTCGTTATATAGGCTTCCACTCCGATGATTGGCTTGATACCAGCCTTTTTTGCCAATTTATAAAATTCAATAGCGCCATACATATTGCCGTGATCAGTAATGGCCATTGCAGGCATTTTAAATTTTTTAGCTAAATCTATTAAATCTTCAAGCTTAGAAAGCCCATCTAATAGGGAATAGTGTGAATGGGTGTGGAGGTGTATAAATTGGTCTTTTATTTTTATTTCGGGCATTTTCATCATAATAGCATAAACAGCTTCGCTTCTTCCAATTTTTTCTCCCTACGCCCTTCCTTGAGTACAAGCGGGACCCCTCGGTAGAAAAAATTGAAAGAAGCTTCGCTTATTGATATAATATAACTATGAAAAAAATACGAGTTGGTATCAATGGTTTTGGCAGAATTGGTAGGGCATTTTTAAAAGTTGCTTGGGATAAGCCCGAGATAGAAATAGTGGCAATTAATGATTTATCTAATGTAGAAAATTTAGCTTATTTACTTAAATATGACACTGTTTACCATGAATGGAAACACAATATTAAAACAAATGGACAAGAAATAATTATTGATGACAGGGCTGTAAAAGTTTTGGTAGAAAAAGACCCAAGCAAACTTCCCTGGAGGGATTTAAATATAGATGTTGTAGTAGAATCTACTGGACTTTTCACCACTTTTGATAAAGCAAAAATGCATATTGATGCGGGTGCGAAAAAAGTAGTTATTACTGCTCCCGCTAAGAATGAAGGAAATGAAAAAGGTGAAACCATTTTACTCGGAGTAAATGAAGAAAAATTTGGCACATGTGATATTACTTCCAATGCATCTTGCACTACAAATGCAGCGAGTCCACTCATCGCAATTTTAGATGAAACGCTCGGAATTGAGAAAGCCATTTTAAATACTGTGCATGGATACACCGCTAGTCAATCTCTGGTAGACGGATTGAGTAAAAAAGATATGCGCGAAGGTCGCGCAGCCGCACAAAATATTGTTCCATCTTCTACAGGCGCAGCTATTGCCGTGACAAAAGCTTTCACAAAACTTTCTGGTCTCTTTGATGGTATTTCTATCAGAGTGCCTGTAGTCGCAGGGTCTATTGTTGATATTACTTTTATTTCAAAACAAGCAACAACAGCCGAAGAGGTGAATGCAATTTTGAAAAAAGCTTCTCAAGATAAAAGATGGGAGAATATTTTTTCTGTTACCGAAGAACCACTTGTCTCTAGCGATATATTGGGTAGTCATTATGGTTCTATTGCAGACCTTGCGATAACTCGCGTCGTCGGAGGAAATTTGGTGAAAGTTATGGCTTGGTATGACAATGAAATGGGGTATACATATACGCTTGTGGATCATGTTATTAAAACAGGCAATACAATAAAATGAGCAATAAACAAATGCCCGCCGAAGGCGGGTCCGCCTCTGGCGGAAAAATTTATATTGGGGCAGACCATGTTGGCTTTGAAATAAAAGAAAAATTGATGGATTATTTGATTAATCAAGGTTACGAAGTTGCCGACAAAGGTGCTTTTGTTTTTAATAAAGATGATGACTATCCAGATTTTATTAAACCACTTGCAGAAGCGGTTGCAGAAGACAGCAAGGCTCGGGGTATAATCATTGGTGGTTCTGGTTTTGGTGAAGCAATTTGTGCCAATAGAGTTAAGGGATCTAGAGCTTTAGTATTTTATGGTCCAATGTTACCAGAAATTGCTGTTGACATAGAAGGGAGAAAGAGCAATGATCCATACGAAATCATCAAACTTGCACGACTACACAACGATGCGAATATTATTTCTTTTGGTGTGCGTTTTATAACTGAGGAGCAAATGAAGGAAGCTATAAAAGTATTTTTAGAGACAAAATTTTCTGGCGACGAGAGGCACATCAGAAGAATAAAGAAATTAGATTTATAAAAATATGACTGAAATAATACCAGCAATATTACCTAAAAATTATGAGGATTTAAAAAATAAAATTTCTCTTGTTAGGGGAGTGGTGCCAATCGTGCAAATAGATATTTGTGATGGAATATTTGTGTCATCTCATACTTGGCCTTTTTCATCTTCTTCGACTGATATATATTTTACAAGAATTTTAAATGAACAAGAAGGTATGCCCTTCTGGGAAGATATCGATTTTGAGCTTGATTTAATGGTGGCTGATGCAGTAGAAAATTTTGATATTTATAATAAATTAGGCGCGAAAAGAATAATTTTTCATATTGAAGCGATGAAAAGTGTAGATGATTTTAGAGATTTTTTAGAGGGCATCGATCCATACATGAGAGAAGTGATGCAAATAGGAGTCGCCATCAATCCAGCTACTCCCTTGGAGCAACTTTTTCCATTAATATCATGTATAGATTTTGTGCAATGTATGGGTAGCGATGAAATTGGCTTCAGTGGAGTTGATTTAGATGAAAAAGTTTACGATAAAATTAAAATTTTGAGAGAAAAATATTTTGATTTACCAATCGCTGTTGATATTGGTGTCAATAAAAATACCGCACCACTATTGATTGAAGCAGGGGCGACAAAACTCATTATCGGTTCGGCAATTTTTAATACGGATGATATAATTGGTACAATAGAGCAATTCCAACAGATATAATTTTTTAGTATTTTTTAAAATCTACTACGATATATCGTAGTAAAATTAAATACTAGAGTTTTTATTTAGAATATTTTTTCCAATATTTTCTTCCAACTTTTGGTGGCATTATTCCTCCCACAGTAAGGATATTCCAAACTAATTTTTCGATATCTAATTTTTCTTTTTTTGATATTTTAAGAATAGTGTTATATTTGCCAATTTCGATTCCAAGTGATGTTTTTGCAACCGTACTTGGGCTTACATTAAGTGTTTCCACAATTCTATGTTGGGGGATATTCTTTGCCAATAGAAGAATAATTGCCAAACGTTTGGCTAACATTATTTTTTCCGTAGAAGTGAATAGCTCATTTGTTATCAAAGATAAACTTTGTTGATTTTGTGCTTTTCCTAAAACTGTAATAAGTTTACTAAATAATTTTCCTGTTAGTTTAGGGCTTAATTTTTTACTTGATATATGTGGCATAATTATTATTTCTTATGATTAATAATCTACTACGATATATTGTAGCAAATTGAGGTTAATTTTTATAGTTTTTTATATCAATAATTTACTACGATATATTGTAGCAGATTGAATGTAATACTTACAATAAATTTTACTTTTTTATAAATATTACAATCCAGGTAGCAAGAACGAATGGAGCAGTGAGAGTTATTATTCCCATTTTATCCAAAATATATGATTCTGCATAAATGTGTTTATTATACAATTTTTATTGTAGTATTTATAGTTTTTTGGGGTATAATATGATTAAGAATGTTAACTGAAGAAAAAATTAAAGAATTAGAAAAAAAAGCGAATGATATTCGTATATCTATTATCGAGATGCTTTTAGAAGCAAAAAGTGGGCACAGTGCAGGGCCTCTCGGTATGGCAGATATTTTTACTCTTTTATATTTTCATACATTAAAACATGATCCCAAAAATCCATTTTGGGAAGAACGCGATAGATTGGTATTATCAAATGGCCATATTTGTCCAGTTTTTTATGCGACGATGGCTCACGCTGGATATTTTCCCGTAAAGGAGCTTCAAACATTGCGTAAATTTGGCACTAGACTTCAAGGTCATCCGCATCGTGAATATATGCCATGGCTTGAAAATAGCTCTGGCCCCCTCGGCTCTGGACTTTCGCAAGCAGTAGGTATGGCACTCGCCGACAGGATTGATAATGGAGCCAATACGTCTAGACTTGTGTATTGTTTAATGTCTGATGGTGAACTCGATGAAGGAAATTCTTGGGAAGGAATAATGCTCGCTGGAAAATATAAATTAAGAAATTTGATTGCTATTGTTGATAGAAATAATATTCAAATAGATGGATATACTGAAGATATAATGCCACTTGAGCCACTTGCAGATAAGTGGAGAGCTTTTAATTGGCATGTGATAGAGACAGTTGGTCATGATTTTAAATCTCTTAATGAAGCATTTGAGGAAGCACAGGCAATATATGAAAAGCCGACGGTAATCATTGCGCATACAGTTCCAGGGAAGGGTGTGCATGAATTTGAGCGAGATTATAAATGGCATGGTAAAGCGCCTAATAAAGAAGAAGCGAAACTTGCTTTAGATGAGTTGCGAACCTTGAGTGGAAAAATTAAGAGTGAGCATCAATAATATGTTAAATCCTAAATTAAAATTAAATCCGAAAATTTTTAGTGATGACGTGGAGCAAATACCTATTCGAACAGGTTTTGGACAAGGCTTGATGCAAGCAGGAGAAATAGATAAAAATGTCGTAGCACTTTGTGCGGATTTGACTGAGAGTACTCAAATGCATTTTTTTGCAAATAAATTTCCAGAGAGATTTGTGCAAATTGGAGTAGCTGAGCAAAATTTAGTTACCGTAGCTTCTGGTATGTCAGCGATGGGGAAAATTCCTTTCTGTTCTTCTTATGCAATGTTTTCTCCAGGAAGAAATTGGGAACAAATTAGAACGACGATTGCTTATAATGATAGAAAAGTTGTTATCGTGGGTTCGCATTCAGGTATTTCTGTGGGTCCTGATGGAGGTACACATCAAGCCTTGGAAGATACTGCACTTATGCGAGTGATGCCAAATATGGATGTTGTTTCACCCTGTGATGCAATAGAGGCGAAGAAAGCAACTATGGCATTGGCAAAAAGTAAAAAACCAGCATATTTGCGCTTGGTTCGTGAAAAAACACCAGTCATAACAACAGAAGAGACACCATTTGAGTTGGGAAAAAGTAATATTTTTTGGATGCCAGATGTAGGCCTCGCACAAGTGGGAATAATGGTAACAGGTGGATTGATGCATCATGCTCTTCTCGCTGCAAAAGAACTTGAAGGAGAGGGTATAAAAATAAAAGTTATGAATATGGCTTCTATCAAACCAATAGATGTGAATGCTATTTTAGAATTAGCAAAAGAAACCAAAGCAATAGTTACTGTAGAAGAACATCAAATCGCTGGTGGTATGGGCGGAGCGGTGGCAGAAGTCCTTGCCCAAAATTATCCTGTGCCTATAGAATTTATCGGTATAAAAGATACTTTTGGTCAAAGCGGAACACCTGATGAGCTTATTGAGCACTATGGTATAGGAAAAAATTCTATTAAGGAAATGGTGAGAAAAGTTCTCAAGAGAAAAGTTTAGATTTTTTTAACTTTGTAACTTTCTGGTGCTACTTTGAGATATTCTTCGATTTTTTCTCGCGCAAGGAGTCCTTTTTGCGCGCCGATATATTTGACGACAGACATTGCATTAATCCCTGCCCAAGAGAGTGCTTCTGCTAGAGTTTTACCTAAAATAATTGCCGATACAACAGTAGAAGAAAATGCATCTCCAGCCCCCGTTCTTTCATAGGGTGGTTTAGGGTCAGGATATATTGGTATAAATAAATAATCTTGGCCATCATATGCATATGCACCATTTGGTCCATCGGTGATGACTACATTTTTAGGCCCCAAGTCATATATACTTTTTAATAAATCTTTTATTTCAAGAGCATCAATTCCAAGGATTTTTTTAGCTTCTTCAACATTACAGAAAAATATTTCTGAATGTTTATAAAGTCTTGCTAATTTTTCTTTGCCTAATTTTATTTCAAATTTACCAGGCTGAAAAGCTAATTTTGTTTCGGTATGGGTGTCTAAATAGTCCGCAAGTGTAAGATGAAAGGGAAAAGCTGTTTCATTCACTGAACTAAAATAAATCCATCTTATTTCTCCTATTTCTGGTAAAAGATATGGGTAAATCTCATGTTTAATTAAAATAGTTCTATCAGCTTCGTACCATAATACATAATGATAATTTGTTTTTATTCCTTTATTTATTTTTATTAAATCAGTATTTACCTTATTCTCTTTTAAGGAATTTAAACAGAGAATACCTTCCTTATCATCGCCAATGTTTGAAATTAATGCACTCTTGAGTCCGAGTCTAGAAGCAGACACAGCAGCATTTCCCGCATTTCCAACCGCTGGAAGAATGGATACTTCTTCATAAGGTATTTTTTCGGCGAAAGGCATACATATTTCATAATCTTTTGAGTCTGGAGTACCACGAATATTTGCTTGTTTTAATTTAATAAAAGCATCTATTACGATATCCCCAATTGCTAAAAATTCTATTTTATTCTTTTCTATACTCATGATATCATTGTATCATATTATAAAATAAACAAAATTTATGTCTCGAAATATAATTTTAGTTTTATTTGGAATTATTTTTTCTCTTCGCCTGTTTTAGTTCATGCAGGTATTATTATAAATGAAGTAATGTATGATTTGTCTGGTTCTGATTCTATAAATAGTAAAAGTAGAGAATGGATTGAAATTTATAATAATGGGGGAAGTGATGTCGCGATTGATGCGTCTATTTGGAGGATTAATGATGGATCTGCGAACAGGACGATTAATGGGGAAGTAAATTTTTCTATACCCGCTGGTGCTTTTGTGATTTTTGCTGGAGATAAAGATACTTTTTTAGTAGATCATCCCAGTTTTGGTGGGGTGGTTTACGATACGGGCATCACAACTTTGAATAATACTGGAGCACTTTTGAAATTGTTAGATCAAAATGGAAATATTGTCGATTCTTTTGCCTATACTTCTTCTTTAGGTGGAGCTGGAGATGGAAATACTTTGCAGAAAATATCAGGCTCTTGGGCGGGAGCATCACCGACACCTGGGGTGACCAACGAAACTGCACCTCCACCTTCGTCTTCTAGCTCTTCCGATAGCACTCCTGCGACTTCTAGCACCACTAGCAGTGGGGGCACAGGTGAAGACCCTTCATTAAAAAATTTTAAAAAAGAACAAAAAATTAAAACTAAAATTTCAGCCAAAAATTTTGCTTTTGTCGGTGTTCCAGTAGAGTTTGAAGCAAATACTACGGGTTATTATGGAGAAATGCTTCCATATGGAAAATATTTTTGGAATTTTGGAGATGGAGATTTTAAGGAAATGAAAGTAAATGAAGAAAAATTTTCTCATATTTATTTTTATCCTGGAGAGTATGCCGTGAGCTTAGAATATTATATGAATTATGCCTCTGCAAATCCTGAAGCAGTAGATAAAATTATTATCAAAACAATTGCCCCAGACGTTTTGATATCCAATATTGGAGATGAGGCAGATTTTTTTGTAGAACTTACAAATGGTACAAATTATGATGCTGATATCTCTCAATGGATTCTATCTGGTGATAAGATAAATTTTACTTTGCCCAAAAATACGGTTCTAGGACCACAAAAGAAGATTATTCTTTCTCCTCGTATCACTAATTTATCTATCACAGATAAGGATTTTTTGAAATTAATGACACCACAGAGGGACGTAATTTTTGACTACACAGCTTCTTTGGCGCCAGTATTTAAAAAAGTATCTGTTCAAAATCAATTAAGACAAAGTGAAAAAATTATTTTTGACAATTCTAATTCTTTATTGATACCCCAAGAAGAAAATAAAAATGCAGAAATTACCACTCAAGACTTGAGCGCTTCTCCGATTCTTGCAGGGGCAAAAGAAAATAATTTATATTTTATTATTTTATTTATTTTTCTTGGCATTACTTCTGGTGCTGTGTATTTTATTCGTCGCGCGAAGAATACCACTATTGCAGGAGATGATTTTGAATTACTCGATGAATAATGTAAGATTAGGTTCTAGATTAGCTGGGTTCTAGAATTTACTAGTCACTAGAAACTAAAAACTAGCGCTTAATTCTTTATGTTTCAAAATTTTTTACTTAAAAAAATGCTTCGCACTCAAGGTGTGCCAGAAGCTCAAATAGATATGTTTATAGAAATGATGGAAAAGAATCCAGAACTTTTTAAAAGTATTGCATTAGAAACGAAAGCCAAGATGGACGCTGGCATGGATCAGAAAACCGCATCTTTAGACGTGATGAAGAAGTATGAAGTTGAGCTTAAAAAACTCATTTAATGGGGTATACAAGTTTTTCTGATTTGCTAGAGAAAGTTAGAAAAATTATATGATACCAAACCAACCCGAATAATGCTTTACTTTTCGGTTATAATCGGCTATAATCGTATATAGCTAGGTATAGCTGATTAAACTATGAAAGAACGCTTCCAAAAACGAATACCGACCACTCCTGAAACAGTTATAAAGCTGGGTAAAATTGATGACCTAAAAGGACAATGGCGGGGCGGTATTGCCATCAATCCTCAAATCCTCGGCAAGCTCAAGAAATCCGTCATTATCACAAGCACAGGTGCTTCTACTCGTATTGAAGGAGCTAAAATGAGTGATATGGAAGTGGAGAGGTTTTTAAGTGCACTCAAATCAAACCCTCCTGAAAATCGCGACGAAGAAGAAGTTGCCGGATATGCTAACTTGCTTGGGCGTATTTTTGATAACTGGAAAAACTTAAAACTTTCCGAGTCGCTTATTTTGCAATTTCACGAAATCCTCCTGCATTATTCACAGAAAGATAAGTTGCATAAAGGTAAGTATAAATCAAAAGAAAATCGGGTTGTAGCTCACAATAAAGAAGGAGTGCAAGTAGTTATTTTTAAACTGACAGAACCTTGGCTCGTAAAAAAAGAAATGGATGATGTTCTCTACTGGGCAAATGAAACTTTAAAAGAGAAAACACTCCATCCGCTTCTTATTATTGCAAACTTTATTTTTGAGTTTTTGGCAATTCACCCATTTGAAGATGGTAATGGGCGACTTTCGCGTGCTCTAACTAATCTTTTACTTCTACAAGCGGGCTACGAATATATCCCCTATGTTTCCTTGGAAGAAATTATTGAAAACAAAAAAGATGCCTATTACGCCTCACTCCGACAATCACAGAAAAATCACAAAACCAAAGAAGAGGGGAAGGAAGAAAATATAGGATCATGGCTCAGTTTCTTTTTGGATGTCCTACT
>ERZ1292633.2583-Hain-H41-02um-R1-2583-length-18375-cov-6_pt1 | contig 18375 bp, 16 predicted proteins | sample MGYA00564406_ERZ1292633 | MGnify/ENA primary metagenome ERZ1292633 (study PRJEB36523, sample SAMEA6512639) | groundwater metagenome | collected 2019-01-08 | study: AquaDiva: Metagenomics assemblies of 32 groundwater samples | reverse complement strand
GGCGGTGCCTTCGCCGACGTCAGGAAGTTTGAAAACGAACTGGCCCACTGGTCTTTAGCCTTCAATCACGGTGCGCATAGCTTTGATGATGCGCGGCGGGGTCGGGAAATACTCCCATTCGAGGGAGTGCGGATAGGGCGTGTCGTAGCCGGTCACGCGTTGGATCGGCGCTTCGAGTTTGTAGAAGCAACGCTCCTGCACCAGCGCCGCAAGCTCTGCGCCAAATCCGCTCGTCCGCGTCGCCTCATGGATCACAAGGCAGCGCCCGGTCTTTTTGACTGACGCCTCAATCGCATCAATATCAAGCGGAACTAATGTGCGCAGATCGATGACATCGGCATCAACGCCAAGTTCCTCAACCGCCGCGAGTGCGACATGCACCATCGTGCCGTAGGTCAGCACCGTTAGATCCTGGCCATCGCGCACGACGGTCGCCTTGCCAAGTGGAATGGTATAATGCCCCTCGGGCACTTCGCTTGCCGGGTGCGTCGCCCAAGGTTTAACCGGACGATCATAATGGCCATCAAATGGGCCATTATAAATCCGCTTTGGCTCAAAGAAGATGACGGGATCATTATCTTCGATCGCCGCAATCAATAGCCCCTTGGCATCATAGGGCGTTGACGGGATCACGGTCTTGACCCCGCAAATATGGGTGAAGATGCTTTCTGGTGATTGGCTGTGCGTCTGCCCGCCAAAGATGCCGCCGCCAAAGGGCGAACGCACGGTGATCGGCATCGTCCACTGCGCGGCGGAACGATAGCGGATGCGCGCGGCCTCACTCACCAACTGATCAAGCCCCGGATAGATATAATCGGCAAACTGGATTTCGGGTACCGGCCGCATCCCGTAAGCCGCCATGCCGACCGCGACCGCGATGATCCCGCATTCGGTGATCGGCGTGTCAAAGGCGCGCGTCTTCCCGTATTTGGCCTGTAAGCCTGCCGTCGCGCGGAACACACCGCCAAAATAGCCCGCGTCTTCGCCAAACACCACGACATCCGCGTCGCGGCCCATCGTCACGTCCATCGCGCTGTTGATCGCCTCGATCATGTTCATCTTGCTCATGATGAAGACTCCGGCCATTTGCGCATTCGTTCCGACGCCATCTGTGTGGATTGTTCGCGAAGATGCCACGGCACATCCTCAAACACATCTTCAAACATTGTATCAAACGGCTGGTGCATCCCGTGGCCAAGGATACCGTTTTTCTCAGCCTCCTTTTGTGCAGTTTTGACGTGGCTTGCGACCTCCAAATCCATCGCCGTCTGGCGCGCCTCATCCCATTCGGCAAGCGCGATCAGATGCGCCTTCAGCCGCGCAATAGGATCGCCGAGCGGCCAATGCGAGCCTTCATTGGCTGAGCGGTATGCTGACGGATCATCCGACGTGCTGTGCCCTTCGGCGCGGTAAGTGAAATATTCGATCAGCGTTGGGCCTTGGTTGGAACGTGCGCGCTCCGCCGCCCACTGCATCGCCGAATAGACCGCAAGCGCATCATTCCCGTCAACACGCAGTCCCGCAATCCCGTACCCCACTGCACGCGCGGCAAAGGTGGTTGCCTCGCCACCGGCAAAGCCCGCAAACGAGCTAATCGCCCACTGGTTATTGACGATGTTGAGGATCACAGGCGCGCGGTAAACGGTGGCAAAGGTCATCGCGGCATGAAAATCGCCTTCTGCCGTTGATCCTTCGCCGCACCATGCGGCGGCAATTCGCGTATCGCCCTTGATCGCGCTTGCCATCGCCCAGCCAACAGCTTGGGGAAGCTGCGTTGTGAGGTTGCCCGAAATCGTGAAAAAGCCATATTCGGGGAAGGCATACATGATCGGCAATTGACGCCCTTTAAGCCTGTCACCCTTATTCGAATAAATCTGGTTCATCATTTCGGTGAGCGGACAGCCGCGCGAAATGAGGATGCCTTGCTGACGGTAAGACGGGAAGCACATATCGTCGCTGGCAAGGGCTGCGGCGGCCCCAATTGAAACGGCCTCTTCGCCAAGACATTTCATATAGAAGCTGGTTTTGCCCTGCCGCTGCGCACGGAACATCCGGTCATCAAACGCGCGTGTTAAAGCCATGTTGCGCAGCATCATGCGCAACATATCGGGCGATAGGCGCGGGTTCCAAGGGCCAACCGCCTTGCCCTCATCATCAAGCACGCGCACCAACCCATAAGCAAGATCGCGAAACTCATGCGCTGGCGCAGCACTATCTGGACGCGATGTGACGCCCGCCGCCGGAATCGGAATGTTGCTGAAATCGGCCACATCGCCAGGGCGATAGCTCGGTTCGGGGACATGGAGCGCCAGTGGCGACAGATTCTTTCGCGTCATAAGGTTTGTAATAAAATTACGCGGGGCGTTTGGCCACTCATTTTTTTTCGGGCTGCGATTCGGGTCACACCAGAGTCTTAATATTTTCTTACCGCTTGACTCGCGGAGATGATTCGACGCGGTGTTAGGGCGCGACTGCGGGTAAGCAGCTCCGAATGTTAGTTTTAAACAGGGGATATTTATAATGCGGAAATCGGGTTTTTCATTAGCGATCGTGGCAGTCTGGCTCCTTGCGACTCCGTCTTACGGGGCTGTCGTTATTGCAAATAGCGGCGGCGTCACTGCGGGTGCCTTGGCACGGGTTGACGGCGGTGGCATACTCGCAAGCAACTCAAACTCGGATGGCTTTACCGGCGCAGTGCGCTCGCTCAAATCGGGTATCACCGTTTCATCAAGAAATTCGGCGCAACAAATTGTCTCCAGCACCACTACGGCGACGGCTTCGTTTCTTTCGGCGGATGCGGGATCGGTTTTTGTCAATTTGAGCCGTGATTTTACAGGCGTCGGCACGAGTGGGGCACAGAATAATCAGGGCAATGCCGGCCCAATCAACTTTTTCTATAGCTTCACGCCGACCATTAATGCGATTCTGAAATTAACGTCTAATGTTTCGGTTCAAGGCGGTAACCCCTTTGGGTTTCAGGGCTTTTTGCTACGTGCAAATGGCAACGCAGTGCTTGGCAATTTCAACGCAATCAATCCGACAACTTCGGGTAGCACGATAGTTAACCTTGATCGCGGCATATTATATACGCTGACGATTGAAAATGCTTCGAATATTTCGGGCGGGCTGCCCAGTCTTTTCAGCGGCAGCGCAACGGGTGAATTCAACTTCGCCATTGCAGGCGTCCCCGAACCAGAAACATGGGCGATGATGATCATTGGCTTTGGTTTGATTGGCGGGGCTGCGCGGCGTCGCAAGACGAGCATCCGGGTAGCGTATAATTAATCAATAAATCAGGGGGCAATGGTTATTCATTGCCCCCTTTTTCGATTGTTGTGCCAGCTTCTTTACTGGGTCGGGAATCCCCTGATCTTGAGCAACGCCTTCACATCGGGATCACGCCCGCGAAATGCGCGGTAAGCCTCGGCGCGATCGGTTTCGTTGCCGGTGGAGAGAACCAGCTTGCGAAAGCGGTCTGCGGTGGGCTTGTGCCACGGATCGTTCACTTCTTCAAACGCCGCCCAGGTGTCGGCGTCCATCGTTTCTGACCAGAGGTAGGAATAATAGCCTGCCGAATAACCATCGCTTGAAAAGAGATGCCCGAATTGCGGCAGGCGGTGGCGCATCACCATTTCCTTGGGCATCCCAAGTTCGGCAAGTGTTTCCTTCTCAAATGCCGAGATATCGCTGATCGGCGCCGCCCGGTTGTGGAGCTTCATGTCGAGGATCGCTGACGAAAGATACTCCACGGTGGCAAAGCCCTGATTAAACGCGTTTGCTTTGATGATCTTGTCGAGCAGTGCTTGCGGCATCGCTTCCCCGGTCTTGTAATGCCGCGCATATTTATCAAGCACGTCGCGCGTCAGCACCCAATGCTCATTGACCTGACTTGGATATTCGACAAAATCACGCGGGGTGCCGGCGAGTGCGGGATAATAGACATCCTGGAGGAAGAAATGGATCGCATGGCCAAATTCATGGAAGAGCGTCTGCGCGTCATCAAGGCTGATCAGTGTTGGCTCACCCTTGGCTCCTTCAACGAAATTATTATTGTTTGAGGCAAGCACATTACGCGCGCCGCCAAGCTTTTGCTGCGCGCGGTAGGTCGTCATCCACGCGCCCGACCGCTTGTTATCACGGGCATAGCCATCGAAGTAAAACAGCCCGATGTTGCGGCCATTGCGCTTGTCGGTCACTTCAAATACGCGCACCTTGGAGTCGAACACGGGCACGGTGCCCGTCACTTCTTTGAAACCAAGATCATAAAGACGGCCAGCGGCATAAAAGGCCGCATCGACCATATTCTTCACTTCAAAATAAGGCTTCACCTCATTTTGGTCGAGGTCATAACGTGCCTGCCGCACTTTTTCGGCATAATAGCGATAATCCCATGCTTCGATCTTTGCACCGCTGCCATCCTTGTCGGCAATCGCCTGCATATCGGCAACTTCTTCGTTCACGCGGGCGACGGCAGGGCTCCAGACGCGCATCATCAAATCCATCGCGCGTTCGGGCGTTTTCGCCATCGTATCGGCCATGCGATAATGCGCGTGGGTGGGGAAACCGAGGAGTGCTGCACGTTCGGCGCGGAGCTTGAGAATGTTGGCGATGACGGTCTTGGTATCATTGGCGTCGCCATTATCGCCGCGCCCGACAAAGCCGCGCCAGACTTTTTCACGCAAAGGCCGGTTGGTTGAGAAGGTGAGGAATGGGTCAACCGCCGACCGCGTGTTTTTGATAATCCATTTGCCGGGCAGTTTGCGGCTTTCAGCAGCCGCTTTGGCCGAAGAAATGAACGAGGCGGGGAGGCCCGCGAGATCAGCCTCATTATCAATCGTTACAAAGCTATTTTCGTCGGCGAGCAGCTTACTGCCGAAATCGGAGAAGGCGACCGCAAGTTTTGAATTTATGTCGGTAAGTTTGGCCTTGTCTGCCCCGCCAAGCTGCGCGCCCGACCGCACCAACTGCTCATAATCGCGCTCGACGATCCGCATCTGCTGCGGCGTCAGTTTCGCCGTTTTGCGACCGTCATAAACCGCCTTGTAGCGGGCGAACATCACCGAATCAAAATTGATTTGATCGTAAAAGGCAGAGACTTTGGGATCGAGCTCACGTTCAATCCCCTGCACTTCGGGCGTCGTCGTATTGCTCGTCATCACGCCGTAAATCGAGAACAGCCGATCCATCGACTTGCCGGTAAGCTGCATCGCCTCGTTGGTGTTCTGGAATGTTGGCTTGGCCGGATTGCGCTTGATCGCGTCAACTTCGGCGCGCAGTTCGGCCATTGCATCACTAAATGCTCCGGGAATTTGCGCGGCTTTAACCGTGTCAAACGGTGGCACCCCGCCGTAAGGGCCAGTCCATGCTTTAAGCAGCGGGTTCTTGGCGACGGCAGCGGCAGGCGCTTTTTTGCTAGGCGCGGCGGCGTTCAGCGGCATGGCAATGGCGAGCGCTGCAAGACTTGCAGTGGCAAATAGGGTGCGCACAAAATCTTCTCCTCATAAGGCTAAATTCCTGGATGCGTTCATGACGCGGCGTTAACACACTCTTGCGCGTTTTTCGACAGACCGACAAGCTGTGACGACCGACGCTGGCAGTCGCGTAATACTGTGACTATAGGCGGGCTAACACCACCGATTTTGAAAGACTGATATGGCCAAGTTTACACCGTTCAAATGGGATGATCCTTTCCGCCTTAATGACCAGCTTACTGACGATGAGGCGATGATTGCCGAGGCGGCAGAGGCCTATGCGCAGGATAAACTCCTCCCTCGCGTGGTCAGCGCGACGCTTGAAGAGCGGTTTGACCGTGAGATTATGAATGAATTTGGCGAACTCGGTTTGCTCGGCGCGACGATTGAAGGTTATGGCTGCGCGGGCGTCAGCCATGTTGCGTATGGCCTGATCGCGCGCGCGGTTGAGCGGGTGGACTCGGGCTACCGTTCGGCAATGTCCGTCCAATCGAGCCTCGTGATGCACCCGATCCATGCTTATGGTTCAGAAGAACAGCGCCAGAAATATCTCCCCAAGCTCGCGACCGGTGAAATGGTCGGTTGCTTTGGTTTGACCGAGCCTGACGCGGGCTCCGATCCTGCGGGCATGAAAACGCGCGCGAAATCGGTGCCGGGCGGGTATAGCGTCTCGGGCGCAAAGATGTGGATCACCAATTCGCCGATCGCGGACATCGCGATTGTCTGGGCGAAGGATGACGGCGGCATCATTCGCGGCTTCATCCTTGAGCGCGGGATGAAGGGGCTGAGCTTTCCCAAGATCGAAGGCAAAATGAGCCTGCGCGCATCGATCACCGGCGAAATCGTGATGGACGAAGTCTTCGTGCCGGAAGAAAATATGCTCCCTGATGTGCAGGGGCTTGGCGGGCCGTTCGGCTGTCTCAACAAGGCGCGTTACGGAATCGCTTGGGGCGTGATGGGGGCGGCTGAAGATTGCTTCCACCGCGCGCGGCAATATCAGCTTGATCGCCATCAGTTCGGCCGCCCGCTCGCCGCGAACCAGATTCCCCAGCTTAAAATGGCAAATATGCTCACCGAAATCGGGCTTGGTCTTCAGGCCGCAATCACCGTTGGCCGCGCGATGGATGGTGGTACCTGGTCACCCGAAATGATCAGCATCATCAAACGCAACAATTGCGGCAAGGCGCTCGATATCGCCCGGATGGCGCGTGATATGCACGGGGGCAACGGGATCGCAGCGGAATATCATGTGATCCGCCACGCGATCAATCTTGAAACGGTCAACACTTATGAAGGCACGCATGACGTTCATGCGCTGATCCTTGGCCGCGCGATTACCGGTATTCAGGCGTTTAGCTGACGTTTTCTCAGAATAGTCGCGTCAGCATATAGAAGCCCGCCCCGACAAGTGCTGATGCAGGCACGGTGAGGATCCACGCGACGAGGAGGTTGCCCGCAATGCCCCAGCGCACGGCGGACTCGCGTTTCGCGATGCCCACACCGATGACGCACCCAGTAATGGTGTGCGTTGTTGATACCGGTATGCCGAACCACGAGGCGGCAAACACCATGATTGATCCGCCAGATGATGCGGCGAACCCTTGGTGATGCGAAAGTTTGGTGATCCGTGTGCCCATCGTCTGGATAATCTTCCACCCGCCTGAAAGCGTGCCAAGGCTGATCGCGCTATAGCAACTGATCGCGACCCAGTGCGGGACATGGAATTCGCCGCCAAGATATCCGGTTGAATATAGCAGCACCGTGATGATCCCCATCGTCTTCTGCGCATCATTGAGCCCGTGGCTGAGCGAATAAGCTGCCGATGACACCAGATGGAGCGATTTGAAGCTACGTTCGGCATGTCTGGCCGTCGCACCCTTGGCCAGCCAAGAACTGGCCAGCATGATCAGCATTGAGATAAACATACCAATCGTAGGGGAAAGGAAGATGGCGATCACGGTCTTGTTAAGGCCCGTCCAGATAATGCCCTCCATGCCCGCATGGGCGACGCCCGCGCCGACGAGTCCGCCGACCAGCGCATGGCTTGACGAAGAGGGGATGCCCTTGAACCATGTCAGGACATTCCAGAACATCGCCCCAATCAGAGCGCCGAATACCACGGAAGGGGTAATCACGTCCTTATCAATGATCCCCTTGCCAATCGTTTCGGCAACCTTGTGGAGGCTCGGGAAAATCACCGACAAAAAATATGCGGCAAAATTGAAAAAGGCCGCAAATATTACGGCATTGAGCGGCGAGAGCAGCCGGGTTGAAACGACCGTCGCGATTGAATTTGCCGCATCATGTAGTCCGTTGAGGAAATCAAACGCGAGCGCGAGCGCGATCAATCCGATAAGGAGCGGCAGGGCAAGGGAGGTTTCCATCGGCTGGCCTTAAGAATGATCAATGACGAGGCCGTCAATCTCATTGGCAACGTCCTCGAACCGGTCAACCACGCGCTCAAGATGACTGTAAATTTCGCGCGAGACGATGAAGCGCAAGGTGTTGCTCGCGCCGTGCGCCTTAAATAACGCGCGCAGGCCTGCGTCATGGATCAGATCAGCCTGACCCTCCATTTTTACCAGCCGTTCGGTCAGCGTATGCAGACGCCCCGCATTGGCATTGATGTTGCGGAGTAAAGGCATTGCCTCGGCCAGAACGCGCGCGGCGTCAACGATGATCGCTGCCATATCTTTCATTTCTTTATCGAATTCGGTCACTTCATAGAGCGAGATGGCACCGGCGGTCTGGTTCATCTGGTCAATCGCATCATCCATTGATGCAATCAGGCTGGTGATGGCCCCGCGATCAAATGGGGTCAGAAAGGTGCGGCGGACGGTTTGGAGGACTTCACGGATAATATCATCGGCATCATGCTCACGCTCTTCGATTTCCTTGATGTGATCGGCCATGTTCGGCCCACCCTGAAGTAGGCGCGATAGCGCATCAGCCCCAGCGACAAGCGTTGTTGCATGCGCTTCAAACAATTCAAAAAAATTGCCTTGTTGCGGCAATAAACGCTGAAACCAGCCAAACATCCCTTTACTCCCTTTTAATCCTGGCATCACATTTTGCCGCGTTGACGGGGCGATCTCGCTCGCGCGGAACAACCGGATCAGCACCTGCAAATCGGGCTCATCAACCGCGTTTGCGGCTTCGTTTAAGGGAAACCAGCGCCGCTCGCGCATGCCCTGTTCTTCCCACTCGTCCATTTCTTCGGTGACTAGAATCGGAAATACATCAACGTCAACCATCAGCGACGCACCCGATTTCTTGGTCTTGCGGTAGCGATATGCGCCAAGTCGTGCGGGGCATGCCAGCCCTTGAACCCCTGCTTCTTCCATGGCCTCATGCGCAGCAGCGGCGTGCGGAGAAAGGCCTGCGATCAAATTCCCCTTGGGCAGCACCCAGCGCTTTGTCTCGCGCGAAGTGACAAGCAGCACAAGCACTGGCGCATCAAGCGCATCACCTTCGGTTCGGTAGGGTAGGGCGGCAATCTGGCGAATGGGCTCGACTCGATAGTATTACAAAATTGTTACAACCGCTCTGGCGGAGGAGCGCGTTTGATGCAAGGCAACGGATACGACACTTTTGCTGCCAATTTTTGCTCGCTATTGAAGTGGCTTATCGGCAGTAGCGTAGAATGATTCGCGACAACGGGAGGTGATGTCGGTGAAGTCGACAGCGGTTCTTGTCGATCTGGTGGGATATAGCGATATGTCTCGGTTGCTTGAGGACTCGCTCGGGGTTCAGGCAACGCTATCGCTCAATCAGCAGGTGCAGCGGCTGATCGGTGACGCGCTGTCCGAAGCGGGCGGTACTGCTGCTGATAATGTCGTAATGACGACGGGGGATGGCGCACTCCTGACCTTTCTGGCTCCCGATCAAGCGCTTGATTTTGCGGCAAGTTTGCATCGCTGCGCCGCACGGCACAACGCTGGCGTTACCGAGCCGCGCGCGCACCGCGTGTTTCGCGTTGGCATCAGCACAGGTGAAATTGCGGTTGATCCAAACACCGGCTCCCCTGCTGGTATGGCAATCAGCCGTGCTGCACGTCTTGAAGCAAAGGCCGATCCCGGCGGCGTGCTTATTGACAGCGAAAGCTGGAATGCAGTCGGCGGAGAATCCAAGGCAGCCTATCATGGCCCCGAAGATATCCTCGGCAAGCGTGATGAACATTTCGAGGCGTATCGCGCCCAGATTGATCCCGATGGCATCGCTCACGCGGCCTATTGGATCGATACAAAGAGCGAAATTGCCCTAAATCTGACGAATCAGGGTGATCTGGCATCGCAATCAAAGGGGACCAGCCGTCGGCAGTTGATGATTGGCGGCGGCGTGGCGCTTGTTGCGCTTGGCGGCGGGTACGCGGCCTGGCAAACAGGGCTGATCGGTTCGTCGGCGGAGGCGAACAGCGTTGCCGTATTGCCGTTCAAGAATTTGAGTGGTGACGCGGCTCAAACCTATTTCTCCGATGGCCTGTCTGAAGAAGTACGTGCCACGCTTGCGCGCAACGCGTTGCTCAGGGTTGCAGCGCCAACCTCGTCTGGCGTTTTTCGCGATCATAATGAGGGAGCCATTTCGATCGGGCGGCAGCTTGGCGTTGCCTATCTCCTCGAAGGGAGCGTCCGCCGCGCCAACGGGATCGTGCGGATTTCAGCCGAACTTGTTGATACCAGCACGGGCTTTTCAAACTGGTCACAAAGCTTTGACCGGCCAATGCTTGATATTTTCGCGGTGCAGAGCGAGATTGCAAGCATCGTCGCGCGCGAACTTGCCGTGCGGATGGTAACCGAAGCGCCGCCTGCTGAGTCCAACGGCAAGCTGACGACGGGCGGCACCACAAATGTGGCGGCCTATGACTTATTCTTGCGTGGCCAAGCCTTCCATATACTCAGCGCCGATGAGGCTTCCGATCGCGCAGCCCTGGTTGCCTTTGATCAGGCGATTGCGCTTGATCCCAATTATGCAGCGGCCTACGCCGCGCGATCACGAAGCTTAACCAATATCGCCAATGGCACGAGCGACTTGTCCCAAATTCGCTTGCTGTTTGAAGCATCAGTAGAAGCGGCGCAGCGCGCGGTTGCCTTGGCGCCGGATTTCGCCGATGCCCATTCGGCGCTTGGCGTGGCGTTCGCCTTTGGAAAATTGGACGTAAAGGCTGCCCGAACCCCGTTTGAACGATCACGGATGCTTGGGGTTGGTGATGCCGATGTGCTTGCACGTTTTGCCCTGTTCAGTGCGCGCTGTGGTCGCGACATCGCGGCAAAAGATGCAATAAAGCGTGCGCTTAAGCTCGATCCACTCAACCCGCGTACTTTTCGTACGGCGGCCACTGTTGACTATGCCGCGCGGCGCTTCGCTGAATCCATCATCTTCAATCGAAAAGCGCTTTCGCTCAATGCCAAGCTTGGGGCATCAAATGCTGCAATCGGCGATGCCATGCTCGGGCTTGGAAAACTGAAAGAGGCGCGCGAAGCTTATCGTCTTGAAAACAGCGCAGTATTTGCGCTTACCGGAATCGCGATTGTTGAACATCTAATGGGGAATAAAGCTGCCGCGCGGGCGGCATTCGATAAGCTGGTTGCCGAACGGGGGGATAGCGCGCTGTATCAACAGGCTCAGGTGCTTGCCAAATGGGGTGATGTGCCCGCAGCGGTTGCAGTCCTCGAAAAAGCGCGAAAAACAGGAGATTCAGGGCTTTTGCTCGCACGAACCGACCCTATGCTTGATCGCTTGCGAAAAACGCCGGAACTTTCCCGATTGCTATTGAGTATCGGGTTCGAGTAGATTTGGTTTCAGCACTTAACAGAGGTGATCAATATGCAAGGCAATGAAAACACGCCAACTCCTGGCACAGACGGCGAAGATGACGGCATCGGGATTGAGCCGGTTGAAAAGAAATCAGCGGCAAAAGCGCCAATGAACAACAATACGGATTCTAATCCTGATAAGGTTTAATTTCTGAAGTCGGGTGGTTTCGGCCGCAGAAAATGATTGTTACGGGCATAGCGAAGCGGTCTGGCGGAGCAGGTTTGATTGCCTCTCGGCCCTAGGGCTGGCGTGCCTAGAGGCGCAGTTGGAAACAATCCTATTGCTTCACATGCAAAAACTGCAATCATGATTGCAGTTGTTACGTTTGCATTTTGTTAGCACTTGCAGCATAGGTTGCTTATGGAAATGGATAAGCTGTTTCTGACATGCAAGTAAAAGGATTTGTCATGACTAGTCTTGTACGTTCCGCGAGCCTTGCAGTTGCTTTGGCGGCGCAGTTTCTCTTTGTCGCAATCATTGTCGGCGCCTGATCAGGCTCGCTTCCCCCCAAACAAAAAAGGCCCGTTGGCTTCTGCCAACGGGCCTTTTTTGCGTTTGCGAAGGGCTCAATGAACGTGATTATCAGGCATGACATGCGCGGGCTTGCCGGGTGTGGTCAGGCTTTTATACGCCATTTCAACAAACGCGTCTCCGCTGATAAATCCGCCGGGAACCTCCCACTTCGCTGCTGGCTTCAGCGCCTTGATTTGATCGACGCCCTTGCCTGCGGCGATGCCGGCCTGCACTGCGCCAATGATCGATTTGAGCATGTCGCGGTATCCAACCAAGTCACCATGGCTTGCCATTGGCCCGTGGCCGGGGATTATCTTGGTCTGCGGGTTGATCAGCGCAAGCGTTTTTTCAATCGCGGCGAGCATGCCTTTGACACTGCCGCCCGAATTGAGATCAACGAACGGAAGCGAGATCTTGTTGAAATAAAGATCGCCCATGTGAACGACATTCGCTTTCTTCCAGATGACGATTGAATCGCCGTCGGTGTGGGCGTCGTGCATGTGGTATGTGCGCACTTCATCGCCGTTGAGGTGGAGCGAAAGCCCGTCATGATAGGTTACAACGGGCAGCGCGACCTTGGGTGATGCCGGCGTCGTCCGGTCACCGCGTGTTTGCGGCGTCGCCATCCGCACGCGAACATTGTCATGCGCCATGATCAGCGCGCCAATCTTCCCATAATTCTCATTCCCCCCCGTATGATCCCCATGCCAGTGGGTATTGATCAGGAATTTGACCGGGGTTGCGCCGAGTGCAGCAACCGCAGCCTGGATCTTAGGCGTTAGCGGCGCGAACTGATCGTCGATCAATATTGTGCCGTCCTCGCCGTGTGACACCCCGATGTTACCACCTTGGCCGAACAGGACATCAACGCCGGGGGCGACATTCTCGGGGGTGATTGTGACGTCTGTGGGTTGTGCAGTAGCGGCGGTGGTAAGGGCTAACAGTGAAAGGCAGGGGATATAGCGCATCAAAACTCTCCTATTCGGTCAGATCATCCCATACGCCTTTCAGCTTGGAAAAAAAGCCGGTGCTTTGAGGGCTTTCCTCGCCAGTCTCCGTCGCCCGGAATTGCTCTAGCAATTCCTTCTGCTTCGCGGTCAGCTTGGTCGGCGTTTCAACTTCTATCTGGACAACAAGATCGCCCGTGCCGCGCCCATTGAGAATTGGCATCCCGACGCCGCGTTGGCGGATTTGCTTGCCCGATTGAATGCCCGCCGGGATGCGGATTTCATGGTTGACCCGGTCAAGCCCCGGCACCGTAATTATGCCACCAAGTGCTGCTGTCGTGAAACTGATCGGTGCTTGCGCGAACAGCGTTGTGCCCTCACGCTGAAAGATTGCGTGGCGCTTAACATGAAGGAAAATGTAAAGATCGCCCGCAGGAGCCCCGCGCCCGCCTGCTTCGCCTTCGCCGTTGAGGCGAATACGCGTGCCATCATCGACCCCGCGTGGAATATTGACCGAGAGCGTTTTGGTTTTGTCAACGCGGCCTTCACCACGACATTCGCGACAAGGGTCGCTGATAATCTGGCCAGCGCCATGGCACGAAGGGCAGGGTCGCTCGACTACAAAAAAGCCTTGCTGCGCACGGACTTGACCGCGTCCACCACAGGTGGTGCAGGCTTTCGCGCCGGTGCCTGGAGTGGCTCCCGATCCATCGCACGGCGCGCATTGAACCGACACGTCAACGGTGATTTCGGTTTCCTTGCCGTGATACGCGTCTTCAAGGCTGATTTCCATGTCGTAGCGCAAGTCAGCGCCGCGTTGCGGCCCGCGCTGTCGTCCGCCGCCCCCGCGCCCACCACCCATGAATTCGCCGAAGATATTTTCGAAAATATCCGAAAACCCACCAAAATCCTGCGCGCCGCCGCCGCCATTCTGGAACGCGGCCTTACCGTAACGGTCATAGGCGGCCCGCTTTTGCGGGTCTTTTAATATGTCATAGGCTTCGCTGATCGCCTTAAACTTGGCCTCAGCGGCGCTATCACCGGGGTTTTTGTCAGGATGCCAGCGCATCGCCAGCTTGCGGTATGAGGATTTAATCACCCCGTCATCAGCGGAGCGTTCAATCTCAAGCAGTTCGTAATAATCGTCAGACATTAAAAAGCCCTCTCCCCGGCCCTCTCCCCTAAAGGGGAGAGGGAGAAGGGCTTATCCCTTAGTTTCATCCACTTCGGAAAATTCGGCATCGACGACATCGTCATCCTTGGGCGCATCTGCCGAAGGTGAGGCGGCACTTGCCTGTTCCTTCTCATAGATTGCCTGACCCATCTTCATTGCCACCTGAGCAAGCGCCTGCGCCTTCTCAGTCATCGCTTCGGGATCGCCGCCTTCAACCGCTGTCTTGGTTTCAGCGATGGCCGCCTCGATTTCAGTTTTAAGCGCTTCATCAACCTTGTCGGCATGTTCAACCAACTGACGCTCAGTTGTGTGGATCAGGCTTTCAGCATTATTCTTGGCTTCAGCAGCCGCACGGCGCTTTTTGTCTTCTTCGGCGAAGGCTTCGGCATCGCGCACCATCTGATCAATATCAGCATCGGAAAGTCCGCCCGAGGCCTGGATCTTGATCTGCTGTTCCTTGCCAGTGCCCTTATCCTTCGCGTTAACGCTGACAAGACCGTTGGCGTCGATATCGAAGGTGACCTCAATCTGTGGCACACCGCGCGGTGCGGGAGGAATGCCGACGAGATCAAAATTGCCGAGCAGTTTATTATCCGCCGCCATTTCGCGCTCGCCCTGGAATACCCGGATCGTCACTGCGCCCTGATTGTCATCAGCAGTAGAATAAACCTGCGATTTCTTGGTCGGGATTGTCGTGTTGCGATCTATCATCCGCGTGAACACGCCGCCAAGCGTTTCGATACCAAGCGAAAGCGGGGTTACGTCGAGCAGGAGAACATCCTTCACGTCGCCTTGCAATACGCCAGCCTGAATCGCGGCACCCATCGCGACGACTTCGTCAGGATTGACGCCCGTGTGCGGTTCTTTGCCAAAGAAATCCTTCACAAGTTCACGCACACGCGGCATCCGCGACATACCGCCAACAAGAACGACTTCGGCAATATCGGCAGCCTTAACGCCTGCGTCAGCAAGCGCCTTTTTGCACGGATCAAGTGTACGCTTGATCAGGCCTTCAACCATCTTTTCAAGATCAGAACGCGTGATTGATTTGACGAGATGCTTCGGCCCGGTGGAATCCGCCGTGATGAAGGGCAGGTTGACCTCGGTTGTTTGCGCCGAGGAAAGCTCGATCTTCGCCTTTTCGGCCGCTTCACGCAAGCGCTGGAGCGCAAGCTTATCCGATTTCAGATCAATGCCTTCAGCCTTTTTGAATTCGGATGCGAGGAACTCAACGATTGTCGCATCAAAATCTTCGCCGCCCAGGAATGTGTCACCGTTGGTCGATTTGACTTCGAACACGCCGTCACCGATTTCGAGAACCGAGATGTCAAACGTACCGCCGCCAAGATCATAGACCGCGATCAGTTTGCCGTCATTCTTCTCAAGCCCGTAAGCGAGTGCAGCAGCCGTCGGCTCATTGATAATACGCAGCACTTCAAGGCCAGCAATCTGTCCGGCATCCTTGGTTGCCTGACGCTGGGCATCGTTGAAATAGGCCGGAACGGTGATCACGGCTTGCGTCACGGTTTCGCCAAGATAGCTCTCGGCGGTTTCCTTCATTTTTTGCAGCGTGAACGCGCTGATCTGCGACGGCGAGTAATCTTCGCCGCCTGCTTTAACCCAAGCATCGCCGGTCTTACCCTTGGTGATGGTGTATGGGACGAGGCCCATATCCTTCTTGGTCATCGGATCGTCGAAACGCCGACCTATCAGGCGCTTTACCGCAAAGATGGTGTTTTCAGGGTTGGTGACGGCCTGACGCTTGGCCGGTTGACCGATCAGGCGTTCGCCGTCCTTGGCGAAGGCAACAATCGATGGGGTGGTGCGGGCACCTTCTGCATTTTCAATGACCTTGGGCTTGCCGCCCTCCATCACTGCAACGCATGAATTGGTGGTTCCCAAATCAATCCCGATAACTTTTGCCATGTTGTCCCTCTTGTATTTACGAATGTGTTGGTGGCGACACCGCAGCTGAGCGCAATGTCGTGCTTCGTCATGCGATATAGGAGGCATTTTGCTTGTCGCAAGGCTTTGGCCTGCCTAGATGAGCATTCATCATCGTTAGGAACCTTGTAATGCGCGCTTTTTGCCTCACTCTCCTGCTATTTGCGCTTACAGCATGTGGCGGCGCTTCGCACGATAAGTTGAATGTTGACCAAGCGTTTGTCCGGCTCTCTGCTGTGAGCGGCAATCCATCCGCTGCTTATTTTGCATTGAATGGTGGCCCGACTGCTGACCGTCTGATGTCGATTTCAACCCCGCTCGCTATTCGTGCTGAGATGCATGATATGAAAATGGCGGGCGGTATGATGGTAATGGACGCAATCAAAGACGGGGTTGCGGTTCCTGCGCGCGGTGAAGTCAAATTTGCAAGCGGTGGCAAGCATGTGATGTTGTTTGATGTATCGCCCAAGGTTGCTGTTGGCGGCAAGATGCCGTTGGTGCTCAATTTCGCGAGCGGCGCAAAACTCGAAACGCAGGCCGAAGTCATCGCGGCGGGTGCCGACGCGCCAGGGCACCATAATCATTGACACGTCGCGCGCTGACTGTTGACGAAGTTTCGCTTGCTCGCTCGGTTTTCGGCGATGCGATTGATTATGGCCGCGTCACAATTAACGAACGCAAATGGTGGTGGTTTCAGCCGCGCCGCGTAACGATGGCGCCCAATGGTGCGCTCTGGTTTCACCCCAAAGGCGGATTATACTGCGACGATTTCTGCGGACAGGATCTCAGCAGCCAAGGCCTTTTTATCCATGAAATGGTGCATGTCTGGCAACATCAGCAGGGCATTTTCTTGCCACTCGCGCGGCATCCATTCTGCCGATATGATTATGCGATCAAGCCGGGATTGCCCTTCAACCGCTACGGCATTGAGCAGCAGGCCGAAATCGTCCGGCATTATTTCATGCTCAAATCGGGGGTAGATATTATCGGTGCGCCGGGGGTGGATGTGTATCAGGCAATCTTGCCTTTTGGGGTAAAATGATATACAATAAATAATAATGTATATTCATTGAGGTGTCGTATGGAACTGCTCAAGGTCGCTAAATGGGGTAATGGTCTTGCGGTTCGATTGCCCGCCAAAATGGCAAAAGAGCTTGGCTTACAAGAGGGTGATGTTGTTACGCGCGATATCTTGGCGCTGAGAAAAGCGCTGCCTAAAATGACGCGCGAAGAGGCGCTTGCCAGGATTACCGCAATGCAGCGCCCGTTGCCCAAAGACTGGAAAATTGATCGGAATGCCGCCGATATGCGTGGTTAAGCGGGGTGGCACATTTTGTTGATAGCAATATTGTCTGCTATTGCTTTTCTGTAGATCAAAAAAATCAGGCTGCGTTATCTGTTGTGCGAGAGGCAACAATCAGCGTGCAAGTGTTGAACGAGTTTGCCAATGTCGCACGGCGGAAATGGAAATATAGCTGGTCTGATGTTGCAGATTCTGTGGCGCTTGTTCGCACATACGTAGCGCAGGTGCGCCCGGTTGATGAGGCTACTCATGATCTCGGTCGTGCACTCGCTGAACGATATAAGCTGAACATATATGACGGGTTTATCGTCGCGGCGACATGCCTCGCCGAATGCGACACGCTTTACAGCGAAGACATGCAGCACGGCATGGTGATCGAGGGACGGCTCACCATTCGCAATCCGTTCGTTGTTACCTAATCGCCCTTATCATCAAACGGGTTTTTCGGCGCGCGTAGTGTCAGGCGCACGGGCACCGCGCCAAAGCCGAGTTCGCGGCGGATACCGTTCACGAGGTAACGGCGGTAGCTTTCGGGCAATTGGTCAACGCGCGTGCCGAAGATGACGAAGCTTGGCGGACGGGTTTTGATCTGGGTGGCATAACGCAGCTTGATCCGTCTGCCACCCGGCGCTGGCGGCGGGTTTTTCTCAATGGCATCCTCGAACCAGCGGTTGAGCGCGCCGGTGCCGATGCGCTGGCTCCACGCCGCACGCGTTTCAAAGGCGGCTTGTAAGAGCTGGTCAATGCCCTTGCCGGTGGCCGCAGAAATCGTCAGCAGTGGTACGCCGCGCACTTGGCTGAACCCCTCTTCAAGCGCACCGCGCACGCCCTGATACAGGCTTGAGCCGTTCTCGGCGACGTCCCATTTATTTAGTGCAATGACGAGCGCGCGGCCTTCGGAGAATATCTGATCAGCGATCCGCAAATCCTGCGCCTCAAGCCCGCGCGTTGCATCAAGCAGCAGCACGACCACTTCGGCAAAATCAATCGCGTGGCGCGTGTCAGCGGCGGAGAGCCGTTCAAGCTTATCCTCGACCTTTGATTTTTTGCGCAGGCCAGCGGTATCAATCAGGCGAACCTCGCGGAGCCTGCCGTCAGGGCTTGGCCATGCCCAATCAATCGTGATCGAATCGCGCGTAATCCCGGCTTCCGGCCCGGTAATCATCCGGTCTTCGCCGAGCATTTTGTTGACGAGCGTTGATTTGCCAG
>ERZ1292633.2582-Hain-H41-02um-R1-2582-length-18375-cov-6_pt1 | contig 18375 bp, 19 predicted proteins | sample MGYA00564406_ERZ1292633 | MGnify/ENA primary metagenome ERZ1292633 (study PRJEB36523, sample SAMEA6512639) | groundwater metagenome | collected 2019-01-08 | study: AquaDiva: Metagenomics assemblies of 32 groundwater samples | reverse complement strand
AAGCCAAGGTGGCATAATGAGACAGGTGACCGGCACAAAACCGTCACAAGTCCAGGCTTCGATGACTGGTCCCATCCGCTTTCCGACAGGAGCCTCACCGGTCAGCGATTTGACCAGAAACTGGTTGTAGAGGTCATCGGCGAACTTGAACGCCCTGTGTTCATCGCCTGTGCCCGTGCTGCGATTGACGTAGCCCTTGCCGCCCGGAACCTTGATCCGGCACATCCATGTCGGCTTTTTGTAGTCGCCGCGCTTGTACAGGTAGATTACGCCGTCGCGGAACGTCTTGCTCTCGGCGATGATTCCCTTGGGCGAGGAAGCGTCCTCAGCCACGCCAGCGGATGATGCAGATTCTTTGAGACCCATCGTTCCCGAAATTCCGAACACGGCCCGGAATATCCGAACACGATCCGAACATGCTATTTTTTAGATTTTTCGGGAACAGGGTTTTGCTAAACCCTTGAAAAACTGGAGCGGGCGAAGGGATTCGAACCCTCGACCCCAACCTTGGCAAGGTTGACCGATGGCTGAACATGTTGACTATTATAACGCTTTTTCAATGCTTCAGATGAACATGCCTACCTTTTCATTGCATGCATTCACCCCTTTTGTTACCTAGATGCTACCTATTTGGAGCTTAGGTAACAACTATGCCGCGATTGACAGATGCTAGGGTTTCGGCGCTGCGACCTCCCGCCAAGGGGCAGGACGAATACCCCGATGATTTGGTGCAAGGCTTGCGTATCCGGGTCGGCGCTGGCGGTCGAAAGTCGTGGATTGTGCGGGCGCGCTCCGGCAGCCAACAAATCAACAAGACGCTTGGTGCCTATCCACTGATCTCGCTTGGCACTGCGCGGGATATGGCGCGTGAATTTCTCCTCACGCTCATCAAGGATGGTGGCGTCCGCCGCGAACGCACCTTTGGTGAATTAGCCGACCATTGGATCGAGCAAGTCGCCAAGCCAAAGAACAAAAGCTGGCATAACCAGATGCGTCGCTTGGAAATCTATGTGCTGCCTAAATGGCGGAACACCGACCTCGCCAGCATCCGCCGGTCTGATGTGCGCGACTTAATTGACGGGATTGAAGGCAAGGTGGCCCCAGGACGAGCTTTGGCGATCATCCGCACCTTGTTTCGCTACGCTATGGGCCGGGATTGGGTCGAAGCGTCACCAGCAGAGGCCATTCCCAATCCTAGCTTTGACACACCCCGCGACCGCTACCTCAACATGGATGAAGTGAAGGCGGTATACAAAGTGGCTGATCTCCTTGGCTATCCCTTCATGGGCTTCATCAAGATGATGATACTGACCGCGCAGCGCCGCACCGAAGTGGCCTCGATGAAGTGGGCCGACATTGATCTTGATGCCGGAACATGGGTACTTTCAAGCGAGGACAACAAGTCAGCTCGCGCTCATCTGGTGCCCCTGTCCCCGCAAGCAGTTGAACTGCTCAAAGCCACACCGCAGTTTGGGCGGTATGTGTGGTCAACCGACGGGGAGACGCATGTGAAGGGATACAGCAAAGCCAAACAGCGGATCGATACCTTTCTGCTATCGGGTAGAATAGAATTGAAGCCGTGGCGGCTGCATGACCTGCGCCGCACTGCGGCGACACATATGGTGAGGCTCGGTATCTCAGAGCTGGTGGTGGGGCGCGTGCTGAACCATTCCCCGCAGGGAGTTACAGCGAGGACGTATGCGCTCCATAGCTATGAGGCGGAGAAGCGGGAATGCCTTATTTTATGGTCCCGCAAATTTGGCACGCTGGAACAACCCTCAATTTAGAAGCTACAAAAATTCACTCATATCGATGCTGTTGCGCAGCATAATCCCAGCAGGTTGCGGAACGCTGATCCCGTCACACATCAAAAAGACAACCTTGTCGACATTTTATCTTTCGTGGTTAAAATGCAGCAATTATGAATAGAGCAATCTCGAAAGTGCGGAGCCCCAGCGAAATTGTTCCTTTTGAAGGCCGCAGTCGCCCATTGAGCCCGACCTACCGTTTCGGGAAGCGTTGGGTGCTGCAGTCGGGTGGTCTCATCGGACTTTGGGTTGCTGCATACAGTTTTTTCGACAGCGTGAGCAGCGGCTCACTGGTGCCGACGTCAATTCCTACTCTGTATGCAGTTCCCGCCGCCGCGATTTTGGTCGGCCTTGTCGCGACTCTCGCAGAAGAGTTGGTTGGAGTGGTGCGACAAACGGCTGGGCTAGGAATGGCCGAGACGGTCGACCACCCACAAATAATTGAAGACGTCACGAGTCAAATTGAAGCATCGTATAAAGAACGCAAGTGGGACGTTGTGTTACGATTCGGCAGAGTGATGATCCGCCCTCTTTGGATAGCCGGTAGATACCAAAGCCTGACAAAGTTGGGCGAGATGATGGAGACTGCCGCGTCCAGCAAAGGGAGCGCCGAAGATCAAATAACCGCGTTGATAGACCCTTTAGGTTGGACAACCTACAAACTCGGCAAGATTGACTTTGCTGTTAAAAACATAAAACATGGTCTCCGCATAGCAGAAGAGCATAAGATGAGTAGTCTAGCTTACAAGGCATATCGCCATCTAGCTGGAATAGCAATTGATCGAGGCGATTTAATTGAATCCGATGAAAACATATGCTCAGCAGTAAGAATGATAGATGTCATTAAAGATAAAAAAGAAAAAAAATCGGCGGAGGCGGGTATTTTGCTGACGAAAGGGCTGCTCTCATCAAAAAAAGGCTTGGTTCAAGAGTCACTAGAATACTTCCTATCATCTCGAAAAATGTTCAAAGACTTGCGCGATGAAGAAAGGTATGTAAAATTATTTCAATACATTGCAGAATCTTATATGAAACTTGGAAATCCAAATGAAGCATTAGATGCATACCGAAAAGGTGTTGACGAAGCAGTGCGGATTCAACGCAGTGACGCTATAATTGCAAATGCCCTTGGGGCTGCTGAACTATACGAGAATGGCAAAGAGGGGGGTCGCGCGTCCGAATGTTATTTTCTCGCAGCAGACGCTTGTTCGGCAATGGGGCTTGCGGCAGATGCACAGCTTTACAGGAACAAAGCGATGGTTCTTATTCGTTCGTAGATTGGAAATGCTATGCCAGATGAGCTTGTTGATGTTTATGACGAAAATAACGAGAAAACTGGGACTCTACTCAGGTCGGTCGCTCAATCGCAGGGGCAGTGGATCAGAAGTTTTCACTGCTGGCTTGTAGATAGGGATTCTCGCTCGATTATCTTTCAAAAACGTGCGTCGAACAAAAGAGTCTACCCAGACTGCTGGGATATCTCGGCGGCAGGTCATTATGTCAGCGGCGAAGCTTTGTCTGACGGTCCACGCGAATTGGAGGAGGAGTTGGGTCTTGTTAGACGAATTGACGATCTACATTTCCTCGGCATTCGGACTGAAGCTGCGAAAATCGGTGATGCCGTAGTGCGCGAGTTTGCATATACTTATCTCCTTGTTGAGTCTTTGCCACCAGACGCACTTAATCCGGATGAAGTAGAGCTCGCGGGAATTACTTATGTTCCAATTGCAGCAGGACTTCGTATTTTTTCCGGCGATATCATGGATACGGAGGTGACGTCATTTTTTCCAATTGAAGGATCGTGGAAACGCACTACCGACCGGTTTGCTGCAACAGGCGTGATCCCACGAAAGGACCCCTACTATTTGAAGATATTTATGATGGCGGAGAGGGCGCTTGATGGTAACTTCTTGCTCGCAGTGTGAGTCTTGGATACTACTACGACACGTAGAAACCGAAAAGAATATCCGTCGTGGTATCGGGGATAGCCAAACCAAAGCAACCGGAAAGGGCATCTTACAACTCAACTCAGTTGTAGGGCTATTGAGTCGACTGAAAGGTCAGCAGAACGTGATCATCTATCATGGTGACAGAGGCCATGTAATGGCCACCGTTGATGCGCTTGCGGGAGAGCTGGGATGTAAAGCGGTCTTTGATGCTAGAATTTCAAGAATTGGTCTAGGCTCGCTCGATGGGGCTGTTGAAGGCAGCATATCCGGTGATCTCGCTAGCCTGAAGCTTTTGGACGATTGGCGATCAGGCGCAATCCCAATCTGCGATCTTGCGATTCCAGGGATTGAACCATTCGAATCATTTACTAGCCGAATCTCTGAATTTTTATTCGATCTTGATGAAAGTGTCGGGCAACCGATTATCGTGGTTTCCCAGAGCGTCTATATTTGCTTCATTAACCTCATTCGAGGTAATTCGCTAGCTTCTATCTACTGGAACTACACCCCTGCGACGAGCGAGGTCACTGTTTTTCGTCGTGTTAATGGACGACTGGAATGCCTTGAACTAGGTATCGTGCCGCTGGAGCAGATAGGGGCAAGGGATGCTTAGCCGCTGGTTTGAAAGGCGCAACCTTGCACGTTCAGGTGTGCATTATGGGCATGGCTGCCTGATCGACCGCTCGGTAATTTTTCGCGATGGGACCCGAATTGAAATCGGTGACGAATGTGAGATAAAACGGAACTGCCTTTTGGATGGCAGAAGTCATCATGCACGCTCCATCAAGATCGGTGCGTCGTCGCGAGTTAAGGACTCTGTCGCTTTCATGGCCTATCATGGCTACGTCCACATTGGAGCGAATTGTATAATCCAACGCGGAACGTCCATATTTGGACATGGCGGTACTGTGATTGGCGATGGAGTCATTATTGGCGCAAATGTCATTGTTGCTGCCGCAGATTATGCGTTAAAATCTGGGGAAACTCCATTTGTGGAGCAAGGTTATGCAAGTAAGCCTGTTCGAATTGAGAATAACGTATTTTTGGGTTCTGGCGTTATCATCATGCCCGGCTCATTGATCTCAGAGGGCGTCGTGGTTGGAGCAAATTCGGTTGTTTCAGGTTCACTTAACCGATCGGGACTTTATGTCGGCGCACCTGCAAGGTTCAAGCGACCGTTACTTGCTCCAAGCGGCTCCGATGAGTTCATGCAACCAAGTTGGGGACGATGAGTGTGCTCAAAGCCGAGGACATTTTGGCAAGTTACTATCAGCGCGTATGGAATGGTCTTTTGCCAAGCCTGAATTTCAAGGATCTTCGTTGCTGGAGCCAGCGAGGCGAGACGCTTGCAACGATTGATCTATCTGATCAACAAAGGGCGCTGATTGACAGAAAAATCCAGCATTATCGTTCTAAATTAGCCCCAATGAACCGCTTTACTCGGGTTGTAGATTATCTCCCGACGAACTGGGCATCAGAGCATATAGTCGACATCGGCGCCGGCGCCGGCTTTTTTGGAGATTACGTTACGGGTTTGTTGGAGGCAAAAGGTCAATTTACCTCATTAGAGCCGAAGCAGCATGACTTTAAAGTTGGCAAACACGCACGGATTTTTCGGTGGGGTCAGATGATGGAGCTACCGCCCACAATTGCCTTTTTCGGTTTTTCTCTTCACCATATGACGAATTCAGCGGTTGTGACCTACCTCAGCGAACTTCGAGACGTGAAATGCAAGCATATAATAGTTTTAGAAGATACATTTGACAGATTGCTGCAGGGATACAAAGTCAAAGAAACTCTTAGTACCCAGTTTATTAATTTATGTGATAAAGATAAATTCGAAGTATTCAGGATAAATGATTATATTTCAAATGTATGGATGTATGGAGGTAATCCAGATTCCGCAATTTCAACGCATCGATGTACCAAAAGCTGGGCTGATGAATTTTCGAACTATGGCTATAGTTTGTTTGGGCAATCTCTGCAAGGTTTTGACTATCACCGAATTCACGGTGTTCCCAGCGCATTGATGGCTTTTAAGTTAGATAGCAGCTAGTATTTATTGCAACATTCTCTATTGCTTCCATTGTTGCTATCGTGGTTTCTCCCCCAGAGATATGAATCGGTTGGGTCGATATCGTTCGGTCTTGTCGTTCCTGATGGTTTTCATGGTTGTATCGGCGTAGTCGACCATCTGCACATATTATAGGGTCTTGTCCGACGCCTCGTCTGGTTGCGTTATCAACTGGAGCGGTCGTAATATGCTGGGTAGCGTATCGAGCACCCTTCGAGAATCGTTCCGAGCATCTGCACATGACAGGACACCCCACCCACTCCTGTCATCATAGTTCTAGTGGAGGCAACCAGCTCTCCAACCGTTCAATCTCTGCTCCTGCCGGGGCCACAATAGGAGACCATTTCACTCACAGGACAGGTTTTCAGAAATGTTGCGCGCATCGGTTGCAAGAGCCTCGAAAGTTCGATCTCTGTCTCGGTCTGGGTCCCTCAGCGTCCCATTATGGATCAATGGGCGTCATCAGCCATATATGCGTCACGTTAAGTGCATTGGCCAATTCGTACACCGACACAACGGTTGGATTGCGCCGTCCACGCTCTAAACCGCTGATATACTGCTGGCTAAACCCTGAACGCTCGGCAAGCTCCTCTTGAGTAAGCCCCTTTTCTTGACGCGCTCGGCGTACATTCTCCCCAACAAGCTTTCTCATATCCATGCAAAGGCATTGACGCCCAGACCACAATCCGTTTATCAACTATAATATGTAAAAATCGATTTAGGCTTTTTGGCTGATGTTGAATTTTGGGACACCCAACTGTCAGGGGATTAGAACATGAAAAAATTGCTGAAGCTCATGCTACCAGTGACGCTCCTCGCAAGCGCGCTTCCAGCACAGGCGGCCACCATAATCTTTCACGCCAGCGGCACGGCAAGCGGCACCGACAGACAAGGCCTCATCGGCGGCGGTGCGTTTTCAAACCAACCATTCACGCTTCGCGCGATGTTTGACACCAACACTCTTGGTGCCAATCTCAGTATCGACCCAAACAGATCAATCCTCACAGGCGGCTTCACTTTTGGAACGCTGCTGAGTCCGCTGTCTGGAGCTATCCTGCGTATAGGGGCACAGCGCGAATTGGTTTTTGGCGGGGACGATGGTCTTTTCCATTCGGCTGGAATCGGCGTTGAACGAACAGCCTCAGGCGATGCTGCACAATTCCTCGCAGAAGGCGGATTTGGCGAATTCAATATCATCTTTAACGGCCCGCAAATTTTCAACGGCCTGCCGAGTTTTACAACAGGCAATTTGCTCTTAGCAAATCTTCGCAGAAACCAAGCGCTGTTCATCGATAGCGCAGGGCCAAACGAAACACGGATTAACTTCACGATCACCAACGCTGGATTTTTTGCTCTCTCGGCGGTTCCTGAACCTGCGTCATGGGCGATGATGATTGTCGGCTTCGGGCTGATCGGATTCTCGATGCGACGCGCAAATCTGAGACCTCTGACAGTTTCAAAATCTCTCCGAGGCCACATATATTTTGGAGTGACGCCATATGATACGGAGCAGAGCAATTTTCGCACTCGCTGTCTGTTCGGCGCTTGCAAGTGGGTGTAGTAAACCCGCTGCAACGCAAGGGGAGTCTGCGATAGTTGCCGATCCGTCTGCGTTTTCTCCTGCCGAAGAAGAATCGCTAAAATTGGCAGTGGTCGAAACGCTACGACAACGGCAGCCGTGGCCCAAAACAATAATTGGCCCAAATTATTGCGGAGATATTTTTGACTTTGATACACCCATAATCACGGACAAATTGCTGCAAGAGAATACGGGGCGTGTTCGCTTCACGGTTTTGATCACAGGCGCGCGGCCTGTTGGGAACAATGCGATATTCCCTGCATTTCCCTGTTTTGGGTTAGACAGTGCGCCATTTAATGCCGGAGAGCGGGTAAATTTGGCGCTTGATTTTACCGTTGAGCGCTGGGGTTCTGGGTGGCAGATTGCACGAGGGCGGCGATAGAAAGGCTGCGGATGCGCGCTTTGCGTTAAGAAGCGACGAATTGACATGCCGTTCGCCCACTAAACGCCACACTCGGCGTCCCATCAATCATCAGCTTCACACAGAAGTTATAATTCGCCAGATTGAGTATATCCAGCACATCAAAGGCTGGCTGCATCTCGCGCGAGATAACCGCCGCATCCTCCGGCCCTAAGCGAAACGATATGAGTGTCCCGGTGTTTCCCAACACTGAATGCCGTACCTCTTCCTCAAGCTGGTGCAGATATTGATGCGCCAATATCAGCCCCACGCCGTACTTGCGTAGCTCGGGCATCATATTGGCAAAGGCAAGCGTGGTGAAGCTCTGGAACTCATCGACATATAGATAATATGGACGACGCCCCGACATTGGTGTCTCGGCTCGGCTAAGCGCCGCCAATCCAATCGTTGAGGCCAACATACTTCCCAACACATTGGCGCTGTCTTGCCCCAACCGCCCTTTGGCAAGATTCACGATGAGTATCTCGCCATTGTCCATATGAGAGCGAAAGCTGATGGGAATTTCGGGTGCCACCAATGCGCGGTACAGGCGAGGATCGGTAAGGAGAGCGCCAAGCTTGTTTTGAATTGGTGCCACTGCCTCGGCACGTTTGAGATCGGGATATTTCTCAAACTCATCAAGCCAGAATCTCCGCACATTGTCGTTGCGAACTCCCCGTACCACAGCTTGCCTATAGCTTTTGTCCGCATACAGCCGCAAAATATCAGGAAGCACCGAACCATCGCGTTCAATGAGCGCATAGAGGGAATTACGCAGTACATGCTCCATGCGTACTCCCCATGCATCACCCCAAAGTTTCTTCATGGCGTCGAGTAACCCTGAGACTGCCAAGGGGATTTTGTCAGCGCGCACTTTGCGCAGCGGATTATACCCATATGGTTGATCGGGTTTGGCAGCGTCGAGATATATAAAGGAGCGTCCGCAACGCTCGGCTGCATCCTTTATCCGCACCGCAAGATCGCCATGTGGATCAATCAAGCAAAAGCCCCGGCCATGCTCCAAATCCTGCCATGCCAGCGTTTCAAGCAAGGTGGATTTACCCACACCAGTTTTTCCGATGGCATACATATGGGAGAGGCGGTCAGCCTGTTTGATACCAAAACGCGTGAAGGTGTTTCGGGCATTGGTTTCTGCGAAATATGAGATGTCCATTGCCACAGCATGATGGCAGCGAGCGTGGTTGAAACGGGGGCAAATTATGGTGCCGCATAGGCATCACAGGAAACCGTCCGAAGGGGGCACCTGCGTCATTAGTTTGAATTGATTTGCTAACGCCAGATTGTAAGTTCGGGCGCTGGTAAAAATTCCAAAATTATGCGTGAGGCCCCGCGTTTAGCTGAAGAAAAACAGCCTCCCCATCGGGAAGGCTGCAAGATTCACCACTCATTCGCCGATACCATCTCATGCAAATACATTGACGCCTGATTGGCTAAGCGTGACGCTGCAAAGATAGCTCGGGTATCGTTTTTGAGAAGCCCAAGCCAATGGGCGACATAGGCGGCATGATCAGGCCGGGGCACACTCTCAACTCCAAGATCAGCACATAGAAACGCTGCGCCAATCTCAGCCACCAATTCCTCGGCGGCAATATCTTCATGCTTCAAGCACTCTCCAAAGCGGTTAAGGCGATGCTTTGCCCCAACCCAATGAACAAGCTCATGCAATATCGTCGAGGCATATGCTTGGGACGCGGAACTCGTAGGGGTGTCGATGAAGCGTTTGATATCGGGCATTTTGATATAGTCGTCTGGTATGTGGTAGCAGGCGATTGTGCCGTTATATTCGACCTTTGCCTTGGTGGCTCGGACGAACAGGTCAACCGATTCCATCACCTGTGCGCTTCCCGGTGGATGTCTTTCCGTTGGCGCTACCCAACCCGTTACTTGATCTGCGTTGAATACGCGTGATGCTCGGGCAAAGAGCCTTATTTTCGGATCGTCCGCATTGACTTCTGCCTCCTCCTCAAAACGTTTGAAGAAAACGATGGTGGAACTTTTCTCACCCTTAATGACCTGAGCGCCCACTTCCTGCCACTGACGGTATGTTCCCCAATATCCGCTGGTGTAGTGGCGCTCATACGCCTGTGCCCACAGCGCGATGACATTGATCCCATGATATTCCATGCGGGTATGCGCGTTCTGTGGTTTGCCGATGGCAGCACCATTTCCATGCCACGGCATAATGAACTCACCTGCTCCCGCTTCAATAGCGGCAACGATAGTATCAGTGACAGCCCGATATACATCGAACCGCTGTTTTGAAAGAACTTCAGCATTCATATTGTCCTCCTGCGCAAGGCGGGAGAGCCGCAGAAGTGCGGCACTCCCCAATGCGCGGGAGGGTCTGGGGTTCAGTGTGAGAGAGGATGGCAAACGCAGCACGGGGGCAGATTATGCGGTGGTGGGTATGGGGTAGGTTTGAGGGACTTAGGGACTTGAGGGACTTATTCTGGTGACACTGCAAATGCTGAGATGCGTCTGAGATACCCAAGGCTGTGCATTAAGTGACCTCGTGTCGAGAGCTCTCGTCTGGGCGAAGCTGTATGGACTATGATAATTTCCGATGCCCGCTTGGATGAATTTATCGACATATACGAACATCTATATGGCGAACGCCTCTCTCGTTCAGACGCCCGCCCGATTGGCACCAACTTAGCTATTTTCTATCAAAAGCTTCTGGAATTTATTCAATCGGAGGCGGATCAAACTGCTTCCGCAACACCTTAAGATTTGCGATCCTTATCGCCATATTCGGGTCGTTTAGGCTGTCCGATATGTCCTTGAGGAACTGCGCACCTGCTACGGACGGGTCGTCACAAGAAGTTCCCAAATTCTCCATGATTCCGCACCTATGGAGAATTTGTCCAAAAAAGGGTGGTGTGGAGAACGGTTTCACGGCTTCAATGCTCAACATTTTCGTCTTTAGAAAAAAGTTCGATCCAACGGTTTTTACGATTATACGCTTCGTAGAATCATCGGCTTTCCTGAACCATTCCACACCATATTTGCTAAGTAAAATAACGTTTTCTAAAAGTTCGATCAATGAGATTGGTGACGGCGCAATTTCGTTTTTTTGAAGCCTTGCTCGCTCTAATTCGAGCCTATTTTTCTCAAGGACATATTCACTATCTTCGATCAATCGGCGCAATCGAAGTGCAGTCAATTCGCGAAGCTGATTGGTAATCTCATCGGCTGCAATAGCTCGTGTGCGCTGCTGTGCGGCAAGTGTTTCTGTGTTTTTCACCTCATTGTCGTTGACGGCTGTGAGCGACCATTTCTCAACACAAGGCGCGATGGTAAGCGATGCGAGGAACTGTGTAATTTGCAACTCAAGCACATTCACTTCGATTGATCGCTCAGGGCATTTTGGCCCTAGTCCGTGTTTGATGCAGTGGTAATAAGTATAGCGAGAGCCATATTTATTGACCTTGGTTTCGGCACTGATCGTCATTGCGCACGTTCCACAGCGGATAAGGCCGCTGTAGGTGAAGTTTAGTTTTGAAGGTTTCACCGACGCATTGCGCGCAAGCATCGACTTCACTCTGGCAAACTCATCATGGGTGACAACGGGCTTATGTTGGCCGGGATAGATCACGCCGTTCCACAGGATTTGTCCGGCATAAAATGGATTGTTGAGCATCTTGTAGACCGTCCCTAGCGCTATCGGCTTGGCTCCGCTGCGCTTTTTGCGCGGGGTGAGAAAGCCCCACTGGTCGCGCGCCATGATTGCGATCTGACGCGGAGAATGGTCTTCGCTTAGAAACATCTCAAATATCTTCCGCACCAATGGGAAGTGGTCAGGATCAGGCAGAATGGTACGCGTCACCGGGCAATTCAAATAGCCCAAGGGGGCGCGGCTCGGCCTCCACCCTTTTTCAATCTTGGTTTGATTGCCACGTTTGACGTTCTCAGAGAGGGAGTCGCTGTAATATTTCGATTGCCCGAACATAATTGAGAGCATGAATTTACCCTGCGAGTTATTCTCGAAGGTGTAGGTTGCAAATTTTAGATCAAGCAGAATATTTTGATCAAGCAGATATACAATTTGCCCGCCATCAATTGAGTTGCGCGCAAGGCGGTCGGGTGCCCACGCGATGATGCCTTGTGCTTCACCTTTTTCAATACGCTTGAGCATCTGGGCAAAGATGGGCCTACCGGGCAACTTCGCGCTCATCGACTCTTCAAACGTTTCCACTACTTCCATGTCGGTGCGATCCCCGAACGAACGCTCCATTGCCTGCTGCTGAGATTCAAGCGAAAGTACCTGTCGATCTTCGGACTCAGTGGATTTTCGGCAGTATAGGAAATATTTCATAGGTGCGGAAATAAGTCCCTCAAGTCCCTAAGTCCCTCGAAGCGGTCGCAATAATTATGATCGCGCGGTACGGCGCGATGCAAACGCATTCGCTGATTGATTGGGTAGTGCATATATGGGGTAGCGTGAATCATACGCTGTGAATCGGATTCAAGCGAATCAGGCTATCCCCAATTTTGGCAGTGATTGACGCGGATGTGCAGGCGTCATTTTAACCCCCCACGCATAAAGTGACGCCGTGGCAACGCTTGCCACCACGCATATCGTATATCCATGAGCAAACCACCTGCCGTTACCCCAACGCCGACGATCTCACGCGTTTGTGCTGACGGCACCTTGATCGAAGTGCTGTATGACGCGGATGCTGCAACAACGTCGCTTGCGGTCTGTTCCCCCACGGGCACCATCACCCTGCAAAGCCAATATGAACTCCCTACGAAAGAATGCTTGGTGCCATATGCACCAAGCAATAATCTGCTGGTGTCGGGGTGTGTGTTGCTGCCGTCAGAGGTGAGCGACTTTGGCGACAAGGCGCAGTTACTCACCGAAATCAAAACCTTCATCCACCGTTACGTTGATCTCTCACCGCTGTACGAAGACATTGCCGCGCATTACGTTTTGCTCTCATGGGTAGGCGACGCCTTCAACGAATTACCATATCTGCGCTTTCGCGGAGAATATGGCACAGGCAAAACCCGCGCACTGCTTGCCATTGGCTCAATTTCATACAAGCCGTTCTTTGCCTCAGGTGCCTCAACCGTATCGCCAATATTCCATGTCCTGCATGAATTTGGCGGAACGCTGATACTCGACGAAGCTGATCTGCGCTTTAGCGACGCCACCGCTGATCTCACCAAGATACTCAACAACGGCACAATGAAGGGCTTGCCCGTACTGCGCACCATGACCAATCGTCATAAGGAACTCAACCCAACAGCCTTTCGGGTATATGGCCCCAAGATCATTGCAATGCGTGAGAGTTTTGCAGACGAAGCGCTTGAAAGCCGGTTCCTCACCGAAGAGACGGGAGGCCGCACACTGCGTTCTGATATTTCGATACACCTGCCGGATGCGATGAAGGTTGAAGCGCAGATACTTCGCAACAAGTTGCTGGCATGGCGCTTTGCTAATCGGTTCAGCGTCGGGCCTGACGCAAGCCGCTTGATAGAGGGCATATCACCACGAGCCAATCAGACGGCATTGCCATTGCTCTCACTCATTGATGATCCGCAACTGCGCAGCGACATTGCAGAGCATCTCGTGGACACGCAGGCGCGTGTGACAACAAAACGCGCAGCCTCATCGCATGTCCGCGTGGTGGCTATCCTGCACAAGATGTTTCAAGTGGCACCAACACCGTATTTGACGCTCGCTGATGCTGCTGCACAGTTCAATGATGAAAGCGCAGCACGTAATGAGCAACCGCTAACCCCAAAAGCACTCGGTTGGTTGATCCGCAGCAAGCTTGGCTTAGAAACCACCAAGACGCGAGGTGTGTATGTCGTTCCGCAAAGCGAGCGCAGCAAGATCGACGCGCTTGCACTGCGATACGGAATATCAGTCGAAGCGCCAAACAACATCCCAGAGATTGCGGCGCTTGGATTTCTCGCGCGCAGCGCGAAAATATGCACATCTGCATAAAGTGCCGTCTGCTGCACGATTGCGTTTTACGCGATGATGGAAAGAGCGACCGATGGGTCGAAATCTAATCTAACGCAACATGAACCACACACAGACTGTGCAACTTAACCGCAAACGTGCCGCCCTCACCCAAGGGGAACTGGCTGATTTGATTGCCGTATCGCAATCATCAATCTCCCGCGCCGAGCGTGAAAAGACGTCCAAAATGACCACGCTTGAAACGCTGCTCGGCCTCCAGGTCGTCTTTGGCCATAGCCCACGCGCATTATTCTCAAGCCTCTACGCAAAAATAGAGGAAGCGGTGATGACCCGTGCTGCTGAACTTGACGGCATCCTGCGCAGCAAAGATGATCCGCAATCGAACAAAAAGAAGCAACTGCTCAGCGCCATGATGAAGCGCGCAACCTCACAATCGCCCAAGATATGATGGCAAAGAATCCCCTGATCTTTGCACTCCACGCCACCTCGCGCGGCTTTGGCTATGTCGTCTTTGAAGGGCCGTTTGCTCCATATGATTGGGGAATGGTAACCGCGCGCGGCGATAAGAACGCAACCTGCCTGCGCAAGTTAGAAAAGATGCTTGATCGTTTTATACCAGAAACGCTGTTGCTTGAGGAAGCCACAAGCGTTGCCAATCGATCTGATCGGATTGGACGGCTGTACAAGGCCATTGGAGCAATGTGTATCAGCCGCAATATTGATGTCGTGATCTACAAGCTCGGCGATATCAAGGCCTGCTTTGCAAGCGTTGGGGCGCGCACCCGGCAAGAGATTGCCGATACGGTTGCGCGGCAAATCGACGCGATTGGACACAGGAAGCCCAAGCCGCGCAAGCCGTGGCAAAGTGAAGATCGGCGCATGTCGATGTTTTGTGCCGCTGCGCTCGTTCTCACCCATTATCAGTTGGGGGCGTCGTCGTTGTTTGATGAGTTGATGCACTGACCATAGCTGACAATGAGCACGTCCCCGATCATTTAGCATCGCATCTCAGAAATATCGGGCAGCCTCAATGCGGAAATGCCCCAGCCCGCCGCGTGCCCAATCGCCAATCAAAAAGGCAGGATTGGGTTGCGGCGGGCGGAACACTGGGCCGAAATCCTCCCAAGCCTGAAACAGCATATACGAGTTCCCCAGAGAGCAACGCTTGGTAGTGAGGTCAATCATACGCGTCTTGCGCAGCGGATCGGAGGAAACGTAAAGTACAAGGAGGGGCGCGGTGAGATTGAGGTGCTGGCGATATAGGCCAGTCGATACATAGGCTTCATATTGCAACAAGCTCCGCATAAAGCTCTTGCGATTAAAGTTGGTCGATGTCGCGGGTTCAGTGGCGCGGTCGGCCTCTACTGCAAAGAACCGAAAACGGATTCCAGCTTCGGTGTTATACTCCAACCCAAATACGGCGTCGGGTATGATATTTTTCACCTGCTCCCGCTTGGTGTTGGGATCAATGATTGTAACGGGGAAACGAAGGTCAGTTTTAGCCCGCGTTAAAATCTTCGATTGCGGGATGTACCTAATGTCTGGGTGATCGATGGTCGCCAATTCAATTGAGGCGGTGATGCAACTGGTCATAAATCGATGCAGCCACGGGCCGGACGGCGCTGATGGCCCGTCTGTTGAAAGCCCCGCTTGGTGCAGGGCGTCTCTAGCTGCTGGCGCTACATCATAGACCAACTGATTATATCTGCTGTCGATGGTGCGGAATTGTTGTGGCGGGCGGATCAGGTATGCGCCGCCGTCGGGAGTATTGTCTTCATTGAATAGATCGGTCAGACGTTCGCGTGCGCGTTTCTCGCTGAGCCGCACATCCTTGGCATATTGTAGCAAGAACGACGAAGGCAGCGGCCCATGTTCTTGGAGTTTAGCAAACCAGAGTAGGTCACGCTCTTGTGGCGTTATCCGTTTGCCCGTTGATAGTGGGGTGAGACGATTCCGCCGTGACAACGCATCATGCGCCGTGATTACCATGTCTCGCCTGCGTCGGTATCAAACTGCCTTGGACGTGGTGTAACAGCTTGACCGGGCTGCGCGCCGCTTGCAACGCCCTCCGCTCGGCATTTGTCATCCTTGGTAGGTCTTCCAAATAGCCGAATGGAAATGACAATGGTACAGCGGATTTGGTCTGTCCCCGCACGTGAGCGGCGAAACTGCCTTTAGATTGAGCTTCGATCAACTCGGGTTGGCAATAGAGCATCGGCGCTAAGCTGCGGGCATCCTTGGCTGACACACCACCGGCAAATTTGATCGCGGTGTTGGCGGCAAAGGCTTCCTGCAGTTTGGGTTCAAGCTGGCCAAGATATTGATGCGCCAACACCATCCCCACGTTAAATTTCCGCGCCTGCGCCAATATTAACCCGATGTTGCGGTCAAAATAATCCTGTGCCTCGTCGATATAGACAATGGTGGGTGTCCGCTTGCTCGAAGGAAGCGTTGCGCGTTCCTGTGCTGCTTGTGCGATCATCGCAATGAAGAAGCGGCCAAAGATTTCAGTGCCTTGTTCCTTGAGAAGGTCTTTGGCGGTGTTGATGAGAATCACTTTGCCCGCGTTCATTTCTGCAAACAAATTGAGTTTAGAACGCGGATGCGCAAACATCCGTTCAAAGGTTTGGTTTTCGAGAATCCCCCAAAGCCGTCGTAACACCTGCTTTTTGGTCTGGTCGAACTCCTTCGAGGAAAACTCGCTCTTGAAAAACTGTTTAGCGGTGCCTGTTAAGGTGGCGATGGAGTCGGCAAATGTCTTCTGGCTGTCAGGTTCCATCAACTCGCGCAACGTGTGGATGGTCGCATTCGGGATGTGAAGCATCAACCGCGTAACATAGCGGAAAATGACATTCTGCTTCTGCGTCATCTCGGCAGACAACAAGGTACCAAGCACGAAATCATACAGCTCAAGGATGGAATTGGTGAGCCGTTCGCGCTCCAAAGGCGCGTAACCTGCAAGGCGCTCCATCCCGACATCAAATAAGTTAAGTGATACTGGCCACTCAACGTCGCTGGGGTCGATAATGACCACGCGGTCATGCAAGACGGCACCGGGAGCAAACACTGCTAGATTGGCAATATTGCGAATAAGATCGCCTTGGCTATCGAGGACAATGACGGTGCGATTGCCATTTGCGACTGCCTCCAAATCTCGCGCAATCAGATATTGCAGCGTTTGGGTTTTGCCGTGGCCCGAACCTGCAACAATATGGTGATGCTCAAAGCGACTGGTGGTATGGATGGTGAAGTCGAGTGTTTGATCCAAGAGCGGCAACAGCGGAGTTCGGCCAAGGTAGCTCGACACGAGCAAAGCCGGGTCTTTAGCATCGACCTGACCGGGGAGCTTGAACGCGCGATTGAAGTTTTGAACATCAGCCGGGTTGCCACCTGACGCAGCGACAAGGTTGCGCAACAGCCGGTCGCGCAAACGAGGCAACAGTTTCCCGGCTTCGGAACCATCGCCTAGTACCACTCCCAACATGGTTTCGGTCACTGCGCCGACATTGCCTACGCTTTCGAGCAAGACTGTGGGGACGACAATCCCGTCATTGTCGCTGCGTCGTTCGAGCAAGGCGGGGCAAGCCGACAGGATCGGCTGCATCAGCGCTGTTATTGTCTCGATCAGTGTTTGGCAGTTGGCATCAAGATCTTCAACCAGTTCGCGTTGACGGTTGAGTTCGTCACGAATATCCCACGACGCCGCGATGGTGCGGCGTTCATTCCAGTCGATTTCGGGTAGCTGAAACAACTCGTCATACGCGAAAAGTTGCATTGCCAGTTGGCGCACGATTTCGGCCTGAGCATGGGACGGTGCGATGCCAAGTTGTCTCATTGCGTTGACGGCGATGGTTCCTACAAGATCGGAATGCGCTCCGTCCCGATTGATACCGCGAGTGACAAACAGCGTTTTCACTTGCTCAAACAGCAATTCGGTTTCCACAGCTTCGCTTGATCTCGACAGGTTATGCAGCCATGCGTGGAATCGAGCCGCAAGGTGGATCGCCATCACGCGCTCCGCAAGATTACCTGTTTGGCCTCATCCTTGGGAAGTGGTTCAATCGCATGGCGCTCGGAGCCGTCCCAATGCTTGGCGCTTACCATCACTTGGCGAAGGAAGCTGCATATATGTGTGAGAAAGGCTTCCTTCTTGGCCAAATCAATCACGCTCTCACATTTGAAGTGGCGACCGTGGATAAGGTCGCGCACAAATATAGTCTCGCGCTTTTCGTTGATCCACGCATAGCCTGCGGCCACTCCAAATCCAACAGCAAACAAAGAAGTCACGCTTCTCGGCGCGATGTTTGACAGAATTAATGCTATGACAATGAATGCAGCGAAACCAACCAATATGCCTTGTCGGAGCAAATTTGGTTGCAGCACCGCGATTAAAACAGCCTCGTCAAAGCGATATCGTTTGACGATTGCTTGCTCCTCTTCGTCCAGTTCAATTTTTCCCCACAACTTGAAATTGACCCGTGACATATTACCAGTTGTTTGCTCACGTTTGAAAAGTAAGTCCATTGCTCGCCTCCCCGTTGTGTTGTCCGTCTACTGAATAGGCAGACGGTCGCCGGGTCAAGCTGAATTACGACAGGGGAAGCTTCAT
>ERZ1292633.2581-Hain-H41-02um-R1-2581-length-18385-cov-5_pt1 | contig 18385 bp, 14 predicted proteins | sample MGYA00564406_ERZ1292633 | MGnify/ENA primary metagenome ERZ1292633 (study PRJEB36523, sample SAMEA6512639) | groundwater metagenome | collected 2019-01-08 | study: AquaDiva: Metagenomics assemblies of 32 groundwater samples | reverse complement strand
GACGGCTGGGCCTACGACATCGGCTACGGTGGCCTCGACCACGTCCTCGCCGCCGGCAAGGACGTCAACATTCTGGTGCTCGACACCGAGGTGTACTCCAACACCGGCGGCCAGCAGTCCAAGGCGACGCCGCTCGGCGCCTCGGCCAAGTTCGCCATAGCCGGCAAAGAAATCGCCAAGAAGGACCTGGGTTTCATGTCCATGGGCCATGGCAACGTGTACGTCGCGCGCGTGGCGTTCGGCGCCAAGGACTCCCACGTCGTGAAGACGCTGCTCGAGGCCGAGTCGTGGCCAGGACCGTCGATCGTCATCGCCTACAGCCACTGCATCGCGCACGGCTACGACATGGCGCAGGGCTGCGAGCAGCAGCGCCTGGCGGTCGCCTCCGGCGCCTGGCCGCTCTTCCGCTTCGACCCGCGGCGCATCCGCGCCGGCGAGCCGCCGCTCTCCCTCGACTCGGAAAAGCCGAAGATCCCGCTGCGCGATTACATGATGAACGAAGCCCGCTTCCGCATGACGGAGAAGCTCGACCCGCGGCGCTATCGCCAGCTTCTCTCCTGGGCGCAGGCCGCCACCGACCAGCGCTACTCGCTCTACGAGCAGCTCGCGACCATCCGCCTGCCCCAGACCACGGACCTGCCGGAGGCCCCGTTGGTATCGGAGCCAGAGGAGCCAGCGGAATCCGCGGCGACCGCCGCCGCCGGCCGACAAGCGTGAGCGGAAGGGAGAGACGATGAACCTCGAAACGACCTACCTCGGCCTCGCGCTGCCGCATCCGTTCGTCTCCGGCGCCTCGCCTCTGGTCGACGAAATCGACACCGTCCGCCGCCTGGAGGACGCCGGCGCCGCGGCGATCGTCATGAATTCGCTCTTCGAGGAGCAGATCACCCACGAAGAGATGTCGGCCTTCTTCGCCACCGAACTGCACGGCGAATCGTCGCCGGAGGCGCGCTCTTACTTTCCCGACTCGAGCCCGCTCGGCCGTGGACCGGACAACTACCTCGAGCATCTGCGCCGCGTGAGGGAGGCGGTCGCGGTGCCGGTCATCGGATCTCTCAACGGCTCGACCCCGGGCGGCTGGCTCGACTACGCGCGACTCATGGAGGAGGCGGGAGCCGACGCCCTGGAGCTCAACGTCTACGCTCTCGCCACCGATCCCTGGCGCTCGGCCGCGGAGATCGAGGACGACACGGTGGAGATGGTGGGCGCCGTCCGCGACGCGCTCGAAATCCCACTGGCCGTCAAGCTCTCGCCCTTCTACACTTCGCTCGCGCACTTCGCGGAGCGCCTGGTGGACGCCGGCGCCGACGGGCTGGTCCTCTTCAACCGCTTCTATCAGCCCGACATCGACATCGAGCACCTGGTCGTCGAACGTTCGCTCCACCTCTCGCACTCGAGCGAGCTCGCCCTGCGACTGCGCTGGCTCGCCATCCTCTCCGGCCAGGTCCGGACCTCGTACGCGGTGACCGGCGGTGTTCACGAAGCGACCGATGCCGTCAAGGCGCTGATGACCGGCGCGGATGCCGTTCAGCTGGTCTCGGAGCTTCTCCGGAAAGGCCCGCAACGGCTGCGCACGATGCGCGAAGCGCTCGCGCGCTGGCTCGAAGAGCACGACTACGAGTCGGTCGCCCAGCTGCGCGGCAGCATGAATCTCCACACCTGCCCCGACCCCGCGGCCTTCGAGCGCGCCAACTACATGCTCATCCTGCGCAGTTGGAAGGAGTGAGCGCGCGCCCCCGTTAGTCTCGAGCTTTCACCAGGCGGCGCGGGCATTTCAGCGCGCCGCGGAGCGCGGGAAAAGCAAGATGGCGTCGCCGTTAGCGCGGTCTCCGGCCGGGTCGGAAGGACGGTTGACCGATTCGCCGCGCACGACCATCGTGGTCGAGCCGCCGCCGTCGAGGTTGACCGCGTCGACGGCGCCGAGCTCGAGCAGGAGATCGGTGAGCTCGGGGAGCGACATGCCGACGCTCCAGTCGGGATTGCGCCCGTCGACGGTGACGAAGAGCAGCGTTCCGTCGGCGCGCGCCGCCGCCGCGGTGCGCGGGTGGCGCGCTTCGGTGAAGACCCGCGAGATCGACTCGAGCTCCGGGCGGGCGACGCGCCTGCCGCCGCGCAAAAGCAGCGGCCCGGCGCCAAGCGCCGAATGCGCCGACGACCAGAGCTCCGCTCCCTCGCCCGAACGCGGCACCAACCGCGTTTCAAGCTCGACAGGATCGCCGATCTCGAACGCCGCTCCCGCGTCGCCGGCGAACGAGAGCACGAATCCAGTCGCTGGAATCGTCGAGCTCCCGGCGCCGCGTCGGATCTCGATCACCTTTCCGCCGGAGACGAGCACCTCGGTGCCCGAGGGATCGGTGAGGGTCGTGCGGTGGAGCTCCGGCGTGTAAAGAACGACCTCGCCGGGTTTTCGCTCCCGATTGATGCCGTCGATCGCCACGCCGGAACCGCTCGCGAGCCTTGCCTCGGCGCAGAAGCCGAGACGACCGAAGACCGCGCCGACACGGCCGGCCTCGTCGAAGAAACCGACTCCTGCCCGGCCCCGGTCGGGTTCCGAGAGCAGGCGCCCGTCGATCTTGAGAACGCCTTCGCTCTCGCCCGCCAGAATTCCGCTGACGCGGAAGAAGCCGCCGTTCACCGCCGCGATGGCGCCCCGCCGCCGCGCCAGATCGCGCGTGGTCTCCAGGCCGATCGCGGCGTCGCGAGCGTGCGCGACCTGAACCGCGATCGACCCGGGCTCCACTTCGAGTACCTGCGCGCGAAGTGGGGCCTCGGCCGAAGCGATGTCGCGACCGATCTCGCGGACCTCCGCTACGACAAGTCCGGCGGCCACCAGCGCCGCGCGAACCTTGTCCGCCGCCGCTCGGTCAGGCAGCCCGGGGACGCGAATCTCGTAGCCACCCGCTCCGTAAACGGGGCTCGCCTGGAATCCCTCCGCCTCTACGTCGGCAAGCAACCTGTCGGCTGCCTTCTGGTCTCTCTGAGGCCCAGCGATCACCGCGAAGGTCGCCAATACCCGGGGCGGCGGAGAGCGGGAGAGCTCGATCCGCGCGAGGCCGGGGATCACCGTTTCTCGGCGAGCCGACCAGCGGTCGATCGCGTTCGCGGCCGGCTGGAGGAGGGCGACCGCGAGGGCGCCGAGAAGAACCGCGACCCGGCGCGAGGAGCTCAACGTGAAGAGAGGATCGCGTGCACGAGCTCCGGGGCGAGCTCAGGAGGTGGACCTTGGAGCTCGTTCTGCATCGCGATGCGCCCGAGCCGCACGGTCTGCAGGTAGCTCTTGAGGTAACCGACGCAGGAGGGGCAGATCTCGAGGTGGCGCTCGAACTCGCGCTCCTCGACCGGTGCGAGCTCCCGCGACAGGTAGTCCAGGAGGTGGGTGATGACCTCCTCGCAGGTGATGTACTCCTCGCCGCGCGACAGCGCGGTCTTGCCGATGCGGCTCTTCAAGCCCGCCCTCGCTTCAGCGCCGGGTCCAGCATCGTGCGCAGCGCCTGACGCGCGCGGTGGAGGCGGATCTTCACCGCGTTCGCGCTCACGCCGAGAAGCTCCGCGGCTTCCGCCGTGTCCAGCTCCTCGACATCGCGCAGCAGCAGCACCGTGCGATGACTCTCCGGCAGGCGATCGATCGACGAACGCACTAGTTCGGCCAGCTCGCCGCGCAGAAGTCGCTCGTCGGGCAGCTCCTGCCACTGGCCGAACTCGATGGTCGAATGGCCGTCGGCATGAAACGTCGGCAGCAGCGGCTCGATCGACTCCTCCGGGCGCGAGCGCCGATGGCGCATCTTCATCAGGGCGGCGTTCACGACGATCCGGTGGAGCCAGGTGCCGAGGCGACTCTGCCCTTCGAACCGCGCGAGACCGCGAAAGGCGAGCAGGAACGCCTCCTGCACGGCATCGCGTGCCTCTTCCTCGTTGCGCAGCATGCGACGCGCCACCGCCAGCATCCGGCCACCATGTTCCGCGACCAGGCGCTCGTAAGCGCGATCGTCGCCCGCGCGGAGCTTCGCGAGGAGCTCCTGTTCATCGAATTCCGCCTCTTCGATCCGCATTCCACCCGCGCCGTAAGAACTACCTTACCGCGATCGACAACGCCGTCCGCTCTCCCCCCTCCAGGCATGGCCCGCGGAATCCCTCGAATCTCAGATGCCGGACCGCGCGCGCGGTTTCAGGAACCGGCGCTCCTCGTGGGAGGAGCGTCTTCTCCTCAGGCTCAGGGCGCGACGGCGGACCAGGCCGAGAGATCGCCCTGTTCGAATCGATCCTGGAACAGGCGCTGGGCCGAGCCCGTGTTCTCGAGCAGGATGATCGTGTCGGCGAGCTCGTCGAACAGGGCGACATCGAGGTCGCCATCGTTGTCGAAGTCTAACGGCAGAGCGCACGATCCGGCCTGCGCCGCGAAAAATCGCTGGTCGAAGGCGAAGTTGCCGGCGCCGTCGTTGGTGAAGAAATCCCAACGGGCGCCGCCGAAGCTGGCCAGAATCCAGTCGGGGTCGCCGTCGCCGTCGAAGTCTCCGAGATCGGTCGAGATGGCGTCGCCCACGATCGGCACGGTCACGGCCGCATCGAGCGTTCCGTCACCGTTCCCTTTGAGCATCGCGCCGTTCGCGGTCGAGCCGTTGGCGCTCGAGACATCCAAGTGGCGGTCGCCGTCGATGTCGGCGATCACCAGCATCCAGGAGTTGCCCGCCGAGGCGCGCTCGGCGAGGAAGGTGAATCCGCCCTGACCGTCTCCCTTCAGGATGCGGATCATGTTCGGCGTTCGGTTGCCGACCACGAGGTCGGCGATGCCATCCTCGTCCATGTCGCCGGAGCTCACCGTCCACTCCCAACCGGAGCCGCTGTTGAGCACGCTCGCCGCCGAAAAAATGCCGTTGCCGTCATTCAGCGACAAGGTCAGATTCCCCGGAACGAAGTTGGCGGTGACGAGGTCGAGGTCGGCGTCTCCATCCACGTCGAGCGCTGCGATCCCATGGGGCCCGTCGCCCATGCTGATCACCTGCTCGGGTCCAAATGTGCCATCGCCGTCGCCGAGCAGCACCGAAACCGTGCCTTCGCCGCCGTTGGCGACCGAGACGTCAGGGAAGCCGTCGTTGTCGAAGTCGGCGGGCTCGTTCGGGCTGGCCCCGAGACCGATCGGCTCGGTCGGTACGAGAAACGGCGAGAACGAACCGGCGCCGTCGGCGAGATTCATCAACACGCGCAGGTCCGCGGTGTCCTCGTTCATCGTCGCGAGGTCGAGCCAGCCGTCGAGGTCAAGGTCGGTCGCCTGGGCACCGTAGAGCCGCGTCCCCGAGCCCGGCAGAGTTCGAACTGAGATCGGCGGTCGATCGTCGAAGACGCGCACCCCCGGTCCGGTCGCCGCGACGGAGAACTGGTAGGCGTAGCCCTCGGTGCGAAACGGCGAGCCGTCCGCCCCTGCAAGAGCCTCGGACAGATTGACCAGAACCGTTTCGCCGGAAGCGAACGGACGGGAGGGGCGGAGCCGCGCCGTGCTGCCACCGTCGAGCAGCGTGTAAACGCCGACCACCGCGCCGCTCTGTCGGCCGTAAGCCCGGAAGTTCCCGCCATGCGCCGTGGCGCCGCTGACCGGCTGATTGAAATGGATCGTGATCGCCGAGGTCGGCGCGACGCCGCCAGCGTTCCGGCCCGGCTCGTGACCGGTGACGGCGAGCGTCCCGGCGAAGAGCGTGGAGCTGGAGAGAAATGCCAGAGCGAGCGGCGAGAGGAGCGCGAGCTTGTTCGAAAACGGCATCAGGATCTCCCGAATGAGGTTGATCGACCGCGCTGATGATGCGCCAGAAGCGCTCGCCCGGCAGTGGCCCTTTCCGCCCTGTGCATATGGAACTTGCGGCGTCCACGGGCGAGGGGCAGACCGACGTCTGCTCGTCCGGCGGGATTACTTCTCGGCGAGCAACCCGGGCCAGTTGGCGTCGCCTTTGGCGATCAGCCCGGGCAGATCGGCGCGCCACTTTTCCTGGATCTCGAGGTCGTAGTTCAGGTAGAGCTTGCCGTCGCGAACCGTCCAGGCCTCGGGCTCGATGCCGGCGGTGTAGCCCTGCGACACCGCCCAGGCGCAATAGCCGCCGTACTGCGGGGCGTAGCTTTCCGGCGACTTCACGAAGAGCTCGCGGTGCGCGGCGGTTGCAAAACGCCAGGTCGCGTCGTTCCAGACGAAGGAATGCGCCTTCTTTCCCTCGATCGGTTTCCCATCGAGAAAGTAGGCGACCGGGTCATAGCCGTCGATCGCGAGGCCGCCCAAGAGCGTCCGGTTGACCGGCGAGATCGCCATCGCTGGAGCGACGGCGGCGAGCATCAGGAAGAGAAAGACGGCTCGAACAAGAGGGTGGCGGATCGGCATCGTCGACTCCTTGGGGTGTCATCGATTGGATGCCGGCCGAGGCCGCTGGTTTCAACGGCTCCTGGCGGCGGTCTCGCGCCTCAGGTCGCCGCCCGCGGTCATGGCGGCGACCAGATTGCGGAAAGTCCGGGCGCGTTCGGCTTCGCCGGCGAGATCGGCGGCGCGCGCCGCGCCTTCAAGCGAGCGCAGCCGATTCGGAGTCTGGAGCAGCGCGCTCTCGTACTCGGCGAGCGCTTCGCGCGGTCTTTCAAGCTCGAGATAGAGATCGCCCAGAAGCTCCCGCGCCGGCAGCACGCTGCCGGGAGTGACCGGGTGCTTGCCGACTTTCTCCTCTTTCCGCGCCGCATCCCGCAGGAGCCGGAGCGCCTCGTCGTTGCGCCCGCGCGCGTGCTCGATCCAGCCGCTCGCCGCGAGCTGTTGCGCTTCGACATGGCCGGCCCAGTCATACGGCCCCGGCGGCGGCGCGCTCGCGAGGCGCGCCTGACGCGTCGCGAGCTCCGCCAACGCTTCGTCGGCCACGGCAAGATCGCCGCTCCGCGCGGCGCCGATGGCGCGCGCGAACCAGGTGATCGCCGGTACATACGGGTAGCGCTCCTCCATCGCCTGGCTGGCGCCTCCCTTGGAGAGCGACAGGGGCAGCGCGGCGGCCGCGCTCCACGCACCCCGTTCGAGGGCGAACCGCGCCGGGATCGCCGCGCTCGCGTAGGCCGATGCGATGGTCGCGTCGGCGGCGCCGAGGCCGGAGGCGAGCTCCGCCGCCTCGACGTAAGCGGCGCGCGCCGCTTCGTGCTGCCCGCCCTGAAGGTAGCCGTACACCAGGTAGTCAAGCGCGTGCAGCGCGTCGAACGCCGCGGCGATCGGGAAGCGCTTCTCCATCGCCCGTGCCGAAGCCGCCGAGTCATGATTCGATGCGATCGCCTCAGGCCACAGGCCGAGCCGGACGAAAATATGCGACGGCATGTGGAGAGCGTGCGCCGAAGAGGGCGCGATGCGCGCGTATCGTCGCGCTGCGTCGAGGGCCATACCGGCGAGCTCGGGGTAGTCGAGCGCGTGGATGAGGTAGTGCGTGATTCCGGGATGCTGCGGCAGCCGCGGCACCAGCGCCAGCAACGACTCGGCGGCGGCGCGTTGTTGCGCGTGGGTCGCGTCGGCGGGCGAAGCGGTTCCGAGGATCGCCAGGGCGTGGAAGATCGCCGCTTCGTCGTCCTGCGGGTAGGTCCGGGTGAGCGCCGCCATCGCGTCGCGATAGCGCGTCGCGCGGGTCTTGTGGTCCGCCGCCTCCGCTTCGGCGTAGAAGGCGCCGATCGCGCCGATCCAGGCGCGTTCGCGCTCGTCCTGGCCGGCCAGCGTCCGGGCATCCTCAGCGGCCTTTCGCCCCGCGGCGAGCTCCGGCGCCGTCGGCGCCGCCCAGAGCGGGTGATTCCAGGTCATCGCGACGCCCCAGCGCGCCATCGCGCACGACGGGTCGTCGGCCGCGACGGACTCGAACGCCGCGCGAGCGGCGTCGTAACCGAAAGAATGCAGCAGCGCGACCGCGCGCTCGAACGCCGGACGAACGCCCGCCGCGCACGAGATCGGAAAGCTCACGGCGCCGAGCGTCTCACCGCCGTGCTGCGCCGCCACCGGCTGGACGGCGACGAGCAGGGCGAGCGGCAGGATTGCCTTCAGCAAGTTCAGGCGAGATCGCGCGATCATGTGGGCCTCACTGCCCGGAGTGTGGGTGCCGGCGGAACGGCTGGGTTTCCTGCCGCTCAGCGGACGGTTCCGGTGCTGTATCGATCATAGCGCCGAGCGGCCGCTCGGCGGATGCCCGGTATTCCCGTCATGGTCGGCGTATTCTACGGTCCAGCCGGAGGATGGTCTCGGCGGATCGGGCCGCGATGACCGTACACGGAATTGAATCGACGCGAGGAGAGTCGCCGATGGAATCCACGCCGGACCGTTCCCGCAGGACGTTTTCGATGAGCGAGGGCAGGGCGCTGCTTGAGCGGACACCGGCGATCGTCGACGTCTGGTTACGCGGATTGCCGGAGGAGTGGGCGCGGGCGAACGAAGGCGGCGAGAGCTGGAGCCCGTTCGACGTTCTGGGTCACTACATCCACGGCGAACGAACGGACTGGATCCCGCGTCTGACGCGAATCCTCGAACACGGCATGGCGCTGCCGTTCGACAAGTTCGACCGCTTCGCGCAGTTCCGCGATTCAGCCGGCAAGTCGATCGCGGAGCTCCTGGACGAGTTCGCGCGCTTGCGCGCCGAGAGCCTGCGCGCGCTCGACGCCTTCGGGCTCGACCGCCCCGATGGGAACGCTCTGCTCGACCGGCGCGGCCGCCATCCCGAGCTCGGCGAGGTCACCGTGCGCCAGCTTCTCGCCACCTGGGTCGCGCACGACCTCGACCACCTGATGCAGATCGCGCGCGTCCTCGCCAGCCAGTACGCCGACGAAGTCGGACCCTGGCGCCGCTATCTGCGCGTCATCTCCGGACTACCGGGATGATGAGTGGTACGATCCCGCCGTTTTCCATGACACTTGCCGGACGCCGCGGGCGACTCTCCGCCGGCGGACGCTCCGTATCGCGTGAAGGAGGTTCGACGTGATCACAATCACCGCACTCTGGATGCCGATCGTGCTCTCCGCCGTGGCGGTATTTCTCGTGAGCTCGGTCCTGCACATGGCGCTCAAGTATCACCAGGCCGACTACAAGCGGATTCCAAACGAAGAGGAAGCGCTGGCGGGGATCCGCAAGGCGGGCCTGTCGCCGGGCTACTACCATTTCCCTTACTGCGAATCGATGAAGGAAATGGGCACGCCAGAAACCGCCGAGAAGATGCGGCGCGGGCCCGTGGGAATGCTCACCCTGATGCCCAACGGGCCGATGTCGATGAGCAAGCCGCTGACGATCTGGTTCATCTACTCGCTGGTGGTGAGCCTGTTCGTGGCCTACCTCGCCGGGCGCACCGTGGCCTCCGGCGCGGACTACCTCGCGGTTTTCCGCGTCGCGGGCGCGACGGCCTTTCTCGCCTACGGCCTGGGCCAGCTGGTCGATTCGATCTGGAAGGGGATGCCGTGGAGCAACACGCTCCGCGCGGTCTTCGACGGGCTCGTCTACTCGCTCGTCACCGCCGGGTTCTTCGGCTGGCTCTGGCCGCGCTAGGAACCGGGGCGAGCGTCGGTTGACGCTCGCCAAGGCGCGCCTCAGCCGCTCTTCCTGAGGTTCATCTCCATGAACTTCGACCAGGTCGCTCCGTCGGCGGACCACTCGCCGATCTCCGTCCAGACGCCGGCGGCGTGGGTCGCGGTGTAGCGAACCTTGCCGCCGGGAGTGGTCAGCTCCCAGGTGAAGCCGCTCGGAGTGATCGTCATCGGCGAAACGCTGCCGTACCCTTCGCCGGTCCAGGACGAAAGACGCGCGCCGCCGGCGTAGGCGTCCCAGGTGATGACACCCAGGGCGCGGAAGAGCACTTTGGAAGCGTCGCCTCTCGAACGCCCCTCCCCCTCGACGAGGAGCGCCAAGCCGTCGAGGCGCGCGGAGACGCTTTCCCGCTGGCTGACTTCGGTGCGTTCGGGACCGCGCTGGATCCAGGCTTCCCCTTCCCACGTGCCGACCATCCAGGAGAGCTTGGCGATCTCAGCTTTCTGCAGAGCGGTGTCCGGCGGCTTCGGAGCCTGGGCTGCCAGGCTCGGGGCCAGAGTCAGCAACGCAAGAGTGGCAAGCGCGGGATTGGAAAAGCGCATCACAGCCTCCTGACAGTCCTGCTGCGCGGTGCGGCAAGCATGGCACCGCGGATCGACTCTCTACGAACAGGGAAGGGCGTAAATGTCCTGGATCGCCGGCGGTGCGGTCAGATCCAGGTTGGTGTAGACGTAGGGAGGGGAGCCGCCGAGGACGAGATCCTCGATTGTCAGCACGAAGCCGGCGTTGGTCCCCGCCGAGAAATAGACCCAGTAGTGCCCGGTGATGGCGCAGCCGTTCAGCACCTTGAGCAGGAGCTCCGGATTCGTCGGGTCGAAAAAGGTGAAGAGCCCACCCTGGTCGGCGCCGACGGCGGCGAGCGGCACGGCGAGCGCCTCGCCCGACAGGCCGCCGCCGAGCACGGTGTCGTAGGAGACCGTGATCCGGAACCGACCGTCGCCGGGGAGATCGTCGATGCAGAGTGCCGTCGCGGACGGAAGGCAAGCTCCGGACGACGACTCGCCAGCGAGCCAGGCGATCACGTTGCCGAGCAACAAGTCGTTCGGGGAGAAGATGCTGTCGCTGAAAGTGTAGAGGCCGTAGTCGGAGATCATGTCCACGTCGCCAAGGAGGACGACGCGACCGCCACCGACCTGTCCGACCAGCATGGACGGCGCGCCGTTCGAGGCGTTCCGCATCAGGGCCAGCCCGCCCGTCGTCTCGCTGAAAGTCGCCACATCGCCGGTCGAGATCACCTGCCGCACCTCGCCGAACGGGCCTTGCAGCGCCGGGTGCCCGAACCCGGCTCCCGAAGTGTTGACCAGCGCATCGCCGGTCTGGTCATCGACCGGCGCCCCGAACCGCGCGCAGACCGCATCGTAGTCGTCGTCGTCGCAAGTGATCAGGATGTCTCCGCCCCCCTCCACCCAGGCGACGAGCGCGTCGAGCTCGTCGGCGGTGAAGGCCTTCGCGTCGGCGTCATCGAGGTAGCCGATGAAGACGATGTTGAAGTCCGCGAGCAGCAGAGCGCTCAGCGCTGCCTCGGTGTCGACGATCTCGATGTCACGGCCGACCGTTCCTCCGATCCCGAAGTTGGCGTCGTTCTCGAGCTTGCTCCGGGTCTCGGTCATCGCGCCGCCGTCCAGGGTCCAGCTCCCGCCGAATCGGGCCGCGGCGATCGAGCCGATGCGCAGCAGCTGGGCATCGGACGTGGTGACCACCAGGAGGAGCGTGAGCAGGGCGAGCACGAAGCGAAGCCGCATGGGATTCTCCTCTCGAAGTTCCTCGCAGCATACTGCCGGAAAGCTCGTCGCGGAACAAGCGCCGGCGCTCAGGCGCCGGCGTGCTGAGCAGGGATTGAGACCGGCGCCCTCGCCCGCCCCCGCTGAGCGGTTCGCCCGCCGTCGCGATATCGTCGCGCCGTCGCCGCGCCAGTGCAAGTCGTAAACGTCAGTCTGCCGTCGAGAAATCGCTTCCGTCTCACGGACCGCACCAAGACCTTCGGAGCCGACGCATGAAACCCGCTCTTCGCTTCCTCGCCCTCGCCGCCATCCTGACGCTGGCGCCGATCTGTGTCGCTCCCGCCCGAGCCGACAACACCGCACAGTCTCTGCCCTTCACCCAGAACTGGGCGAACACGGGGCTGATCACGACGAACGACATCTGGTCCGGTGTGCCGGGGATCGAGGGCTTCCGCGGCGACGGCCTGACTGCGGTGAATGACGTCGACCCGCGGACGGTGCTCGCGGCGGACGACCCGGGAGTTCTCGACGTCAACGCCAATCAGACCAACCCGAACACCTTCGCGACGGGCGGGGTCACCGAGTTCGACATCGTCGATGACGTCGTGGCGCTCACCGGCAGCGGCACGGCGGATGCGCCCTATCTGCGGCTCTACCTGAATACGACAGGGCAGTCGAACATCACCGTGCAGTACAACCTGCGCGATATCGATGGCTCGGTCGACAACGCCGCCCAGCAGGTGGCGCTCCACTATCGCGTCGGCGCGAGCGGAACCTGGACGGATGTCCCGGCGGCTTACGTCGCGGACGCCACCACCGGACCGAGCCTGGCGACTCTGATCACGCCGGTCTGCGTCGTCTTGCCGGCCGCGACCAGCAACCAGGCAGTCATCCAGCTGCGCGTCATGACCACCAACGCCACGGGCAACGACGAGTGGGTCGGGGTGGATGACGTCGTCGTCACCAGCGCGGGGTGCGGCGGCTCGCCGAATCTCTCGATCGACAACGTCACGCTCGCCGAAGGCGACGCCGGCACGACGAACTTCCTGTTCACCGTCACGCTCTCGGCGGCCGCCGGAGCCGGCGGCGTCACCTTCGACATCGCGACCGCCGACGGCACGGCAGAGGACGACAATCCACCGACCGAGGACAACGACTACGTCGCGCAAGCGCTGACCGGCCAGACGATCGCCGCGGGTAGCTCTACCTACAACTTTACCGTCGCCGTGAACGGCGACGCGGTCGTCGAGCCGAACGAGACATTCCTCGTCAATGTCACCCTTGTCACGGGCGCCAACGTCGTCGACGGGCAGGGCCAGGGCACGATCAGCAACGACGATGTCCCGTTGAGCTTCATTCATGACGTTCAGGGCAGCGGCGCGTCGACACCCGTCCCGGGCACCACCGTGCGCGTCATCGGCGTCGTCGTCGGCGACTTCCAGAGTGGCGCCCAGCTCCAGGGTTTCTTCCTCGAAGAGGAGAGCGCCGACTTCGACGCCAATCCGGACACCTCCGAGGGGATCTTCGTGTTCTGCGGCGGTTGCCCGACCGCGGTGAACCTGGGAGATCAGGTCCAGGTCGTCGGCACGGCCCAGGAGTTCTTCGGGATGACCGAAATCTCGGCGACCACGGCGCCTTCGCTCGCCGTTTTAAGCTCCGGAAACCCGCTCCCCCCGCCGGCGGTACTCGATCTGCCGGTCGTCGGCGTCATCAACGACTACTATGAGCCGCGCGAGGCGATGCGGGTGAGCTTCTCCGACACGCTGACCGTGGCGGAGTACTTCGAGCTCGCGCGCTTCGGCCAGGTCGAGCTCTACGAGGGCGGCCGCCCGCGCCAGTTCACCGAGGCGGCGCTTCCCAGCGTCGCGGGCAACGCCGCGCACCTCGACGATCTCGCCCGGCGGCGGGTCATCCTCGACGACGACGACAACGCGCAGAACTCGGCGCTCAGCCTCGCGGACGGCTTCGAGTTCCTCTACCACCCCCAGGCCAACGGGGGTCTTTCGATCGGAGCTCACGGCACCGACTTCTTCCGCGGCGGCGATCTCGTGACAGCGCTCACCGGCGTCCTCGACTGGTCGTGGAGCGGTCTCGCCGGCACCGACGCCTGGCGCGTTCGATCAACCGGACCGACATCGGCGACCTTCACCGCCACCAATCTTCGTCCGGCCACCCCGCCCGCCGTCGGCGGCGCGATCCAGGTCGCCGCGATGAACCTGTTGAACTACTTCAGCACCGTCGACGCCGGCCCCGACATTTGCGGCCCGGCGGCCAACCAGGACTGCCGCGGAGCTGACAGCGCCGCCGAGCTCAACCGGCAGCGCGAGCGTGCTTCGATCGTGATCTGCGGCCTCGACGCGCACGTCGTCGCCTTCGGCGAGCTCGAGAACACCACCGCCGCGGGCGCGATCAACGACCTCCTGGGCGCGGTGAACGCGCTCTGCGGCGGCGCCGACCCGTATCTCTTCGCCTCGACCGGCAGCACGCTCGGCACCGACGCCATCCGTGTCGCGATCATCTACCGCTCCGCTTCGGTCGCCCCGGTCGGCGCCCCGGTCGTCGATCTCGACCCGGTCCACAACCGACCGCCGACGGCGCAGACGTTTGACGTCATCGACCCCGCCAATCCGGCCGTCGGCGAGCGCTTCACGGCGATCGCCAATCACTTCAAGTCGAAGGGGTGCGGCGGTGCCGTGGGCGCGGACCTCGACCAGGGCGACGGCCAGGGTTGTTTCAACGCGACGCGGACCGCGCAGGCAGCGCGGCTGCTGACCTGGATCAACGGCAGCGTGATCCCCGCGGCCGGCGATCCGGACGTCGTCCTCCTGGGCGACTTCAACTCTTACGCGCGCGAGAACCCGGTGGCGACGCTCGTCGGCGGCGGCTTCACCGACGTCGAAGACGCGCTCCTCGGTGCTTCGGCCTACTCCTATCTCTTCGACGGCCAGCTCGGCCACCTTGACTACGCCTTCACGAGCGCATCCCTGACACCCGATGTCACCGGCGTCGGCGCCTGGCACATCAACGCCGACGAGGTCCCGGGCTTCGACTACAACGACGAGGTCGTGACCGCCGGCGAGGTGAGCTTCGAAAAGAAGGCCGACGGCTCGCTGCTCGTACCACCCCGCGTCCTCTTCCAGGCGGCATCGCCGTATCGCGCCTCAGACCACGATCCGGTCCTCCTCGGACTCTTCTTCATCGCCGATCTGTCGCTCGCCAAGGCGGACGCTCCGGACCCGGTCGTCGTCGGCACCAACCTGACCTACTCGATCACCGTGTCCAACGGCGGACCGAATGCGGCCACGAACGCCATGTGGAGCGACACGCTACCGGCTGGCACGACTTTCGTATCGATGCCCGCGGTCGCCGGCTGGGGGTGCACCGCGCCAGCGCCCGGATCGGGCGGCACCGTCTCCTGCCTGCGCGCTTCGTTCCCGGTCGGCGCTTCTCTCTTCACGCTGACCGTCGAGGTGAACCCCGCGCTCGCCGGGGGAACGGTCCTCGACAACGCCGCCACCGTGGACTCCGACACCGCCGAGGGCAACCCGGGAAACGAGATCGGCACGGCCTCGACCATGGTGCTCTCGCCGGCGGCGATCTCCGCCACCAAGACGGTGGGTGGCGACACGATTCCTGGTGGCACGATCTTTTACGAAGTTGTGCTCACCAACGCCTCGGCGCAGGCGCAGGGCGACTACGCGGGCGATGAATTCATCGACATTCTGCCCTCGGAGCTCGATCTGGTGGGCGCCACGGCGAGCGCCGGCACGGCCCTCGCGGTGCCCGCCACCAACACGGTGACCTGGAACGGCTCGATCCCCGGCGGCGGATCGGTGACGATCACCATCGAAGCGCTGATTCCGCCGACCACGCTGATCGACACGATCATCGTGAACCAGGGCACGTTCGCCTATGACGCCGACGGTAACGGCACGAACGAGGCGGCCGGAGTCACCGACGACCCGACGCTCGGCGGCGCGGACGATCCGACCGCCTTCGGGGTCGATCCGGGAGTGTCGATCCTCGAGATTCCGGCAGTCGGCGAATGGGGCCTCGCGGCCCTCGCTCTGACGCTTCTCGGCGCAGGACTGGCGCGCCTCGGCCGACGACCGATCCAACGCTGAAAACAAGGAGACACTTGTGCGTCATCCGCTGTTAGCGATTCTCGCTTTCCTCACGATCGCCGGTTGCGCCGCCCCACCGCCCGCGGTGAAGCCGGCCGCCGAGACCACGAGCTACTTCGACTCGACCGGCCGCGCGGACGTTCTCAGTGGCGGCGCGCGGCGGATTCCGATCACCACGCCCAAAGGCCCCTTCACGGTCTGGACGAAGAGGGTCGGCAACAATCCGCGGCTCAAAGTGCTGCTCCTCCACGGCGGACCGGGGGCGACGCACGAGATCTTCGAGGCGTTCGACAGCTACCTCCCAGCCGCCGGCATCGAGTACTACTACTACGATCAGCTGGGCTCGGCCTACAGCGACCAGCCGAACGAGCCCGACCTCTGGGATCTGCCGCGCTTCGTCGACGAGGTCGAGCAGGTCCGGACGGCGCTCGGCTTGACGAAGGAGAACTTCGTCCTCTTCGGAGCGTCGTGGGGAGGAATCCTCGCCTTGGAGTACGCCCTCGAGCACGGCGAGAACCTCAAGGGGCTGGTGATCTCGAACATGGTGTCGAGCATCCCGGACTACAACGAGTACGCGAAGAAGGTGCTCATGCCGGCGATGGATCCGGCGGTCTTGAAAGAGGTCCTGGACCTCGAGAAGCGCGGCGAGTTCGAATCGCCGCGCTACATGGAGCTCCTGATCCCATCGTTCTACGTCGAACACTTCTTGCGCATGCCGTTTCCGGAGTGGCCGGATCCGGTGCTGCGCGGCTTCGGGAAGATCAACCGCGCGGTCTACGTGCCGATGCAGGGGCCGAGCGAGATGGGCGCTTCCGGCAAGCTCGAAAAGTGGGACCGGAGCGCCGACCTCGGACGGATCACGGTGCCGACTCTGACGATCGGAGCGCGACACGACACGATGGATCCGAAGCAGATGGCCTGGATGGCGACGCAGATCCCGAAAGGGCGGCACCTGCACTGCCCGAACGGCAGCCACCTCGCCATGTATGACGACCAGAAGACCTATTTCGCCGGCCTCGTCGCCTTTCTTCGTGAACTGGAAGTCGGAAAGAGCTGAATACCGGCCGCGGCGATTCTCTCAGATCGACAGCCGACTGCCCTCCGCGGCGCTCGGCGCTGCTCCCAGCTCCTCGGCCGCCGGGATCACCGCCCAGAGGATGAGATAGACGAAGATCCCCGGAAACGCCGCCGAGACGATGGAGATCAGCACGTAAAGGACTCTCAGAATTCCCGGGTCGCGGTCGAAGTACTCGGCGAACCCGCCGATCACTCCGCCCAGCGCCTTGTGCTTCCGCGATCGTCGCAGTCGAACATCGGCCATGAGATTTGCCCTCCCCATGAATCCTACGCGCGAGGCGGCCGAACGTTTCGACTTCCCGCAGCTACGGCGTGGACGGGAAGGCGAAAACGATGTCGGCGGGGCCGCTGGTGTTGGTGTTGCGGAGCGACCACCGGCGCGCCGACGCCTCGTGGGCTCCAGGCGTGTCGAGCCCGTCACTGTTCCAGTCCCCGGCGAATGGCGCCGCGATGATTGGGCCGAAGACGAAGACGACGTCGGGCGCACCCGTCGAGTTCGAGTTGCGCAGAAACCAGGTCGCGGCCCACGGGTCGGCGATCCCCCCCGTCGTCACGCCGTTGCCGTCCCAGTCACCGACGATTGGAATGAGCCCGGCGCCGCCGGCGCCGAAGGTGAACTGGAGATCGGGCGGGCCCGCCGCGTTCGTGTTGCGCAGGAAGAAGAAGCCCGTGGCCGGATCGTAGACGCCGACGGTGTCGGTGGCGTCGCCGTTCCAGTCACCGCTCAAGGGAACGAGGCCCTGGCCGCCGGCGCCGAAGGCGAACTGAAGGTCGGGCAGGCCCTGCGTGTTCGTGTTGCGCAGGAAGAAGAAGCCCGAGGCCGGATCGTAGATGCCGACCGTGTCGTCGCCGTCGCCGTCCCAGTCTCCCGCGATCGGCAGGAATCCGCCGCCTGCGGCGCCGAACTGAAAGATGAGATCCGGATCGCCGGTCGAGTTCAAGTTGCGCAGGAAAAACATGCCGCTCGCCGGGGCGTAGATGCCGACGGTATCGATGCCGTCGCCATTCCAGTCGCCCGCCAGCGGAATGGGCGTCACGTCGCCGAGAGCGCGGCTCCAGGAGCGGGTGGTGCCGGCTTCGAACGCGTCTTCGAAAATTCCGGAGGCGCGGAAAGTGAAGACGAGATCGGGGTCTCCGGCGGAATTGGTGTTGCGCAGCGACCACTGGCTGGTCCCGGTGTCGTAGATGCCGATGGTGTCGACATTGTCGTTGTTCCAGTCGCCGGTCACCGGCAGGAAGGCGGGGCCGCCGGTGCCGAAGGTGAACTCAATGACCGGCGGGTCGGGTGCATTCGTGCTGCGAAGGAAGACGTCGCCGTTGCTCGGATCGTAGAGGCCGACGTTGTCGTCACCGTCGTCGTTCCAGTCGCCGACCAACGGAATGAGGCCGGCGCCGCCGGCGCCGAAGGTGAACACGAGGTCGGCGGTGCCGGAGCTGTTGCTGTTCCTGAGGGAGAAGAATCCGCTCGCCGGATCGTAGATCCCGACGGTGTCGGTGCCGTCGGCGTTCCAGTCGCCAGCCATCGGAACGAGCCCCGCTCCGCCGGCGCCGAAGCCGAAGACGATTTCGGCGGCGCCGGCGCTGTTGCTGTTCCTGAGGAAGAAGAATCCGCTCGCCGGATCGTAGATCCCGACGGTGTCGGCGCCGTCGGCGTTCCAGTCACCGGCGATCGGCAGGTAAACGTCGCCCCCGGCGCCGAACTGGAACCGCACCTGTTCGCCGCCGGTTGAGTTCAGGTTCCTCAGAAAGAACGCGCCGGTCGCCGGAGAGTAGATTCCGCAGCTGTCGGTGCCGTCAGCATTCCAGTCGCCGACGAGCGGCAAGCTCGCGCCGACGAACCCATCCCCCGTGTCGACGAGATCACCCCGATCCTGAAAGCTCGGAGCACCGCCCACCGCGGCGCCGAGCCGGCA
>ERZ1292633.2576-Hain-H41-02um-R1-2576-length-18422-cov-36_pt1 | contig 18422 bp, 32 predicted proteins | sample MGYA00564406_ERZ1292633 | MGnify/ENA primary metagenome ERZ1292633 (study PRJEB36523, sample SAMEA6512639) | groundwater metagenome | collected 2019-01-08 | study: AquaDiva: Metagenomics assemblies of 32 groundwater samples | reverse complement strand
AGGGAAGGCGGCAGGACTGTGGGCGCCGGAGCCATCAGTGAGGTGATTGAATAATGGCTGTAAAAGCTCAGAGGATAAGGATAAGGCTTAAGGCGTACGACCATAAGATTCTGGATCAGTCGCTAAAGGAGATAATAGAGACAGCCAACAGAAGCGGAGCTAAGGTGTCGGGGCCTATCCCGTTGCCTACAGTTATAAATAAGTATTGTGTAAACCGCTCTCCGCACGGCGATAAAAAATCAAGAGAGCAGTTTGAGATAAGGACTCATAAGAGGCTTCTGGATATTCTTGAACCGACTCAGCAGACGATAGATGCATTAATGAAACTGGATCTCTCTGCTGGTGTTAATGTTGAATTAAAGCTTTAATTTTGAGGCGGAATATATGAAAAAGGGAATGATAGGTAAGAAGTTGGGGATGACGCAGCTATTTGCCAGAGACGGCAAGTTGATTCCAGTTACAGTAATACAGGCAACCCCATGCCAAGTCACACAGAAGAAGACCGTCGAGGTGGATGGGTATAATGCAATCCAGCTCAGTTATGAGGTAGTGGAGGCAAAGAGGGTCAATAAGCCGCTTACCGGCCATTTCAAAAAGGCCGGCGCAGACCCTGCTCGCTATCTAAGGGAGTTCAGGTTTGAGGATACCGGCGCTCTTGAGATCGGGCAGCGAATTAACATCGATATATTTGAGCAGGGTGACAAGATAGATGTTATGGGGATTAGTAAGGGGAAGGGGTTTCAGGGTGGCGTCAAGAGACATCACTTTAAGGGTGGAGGGGCGAGCCACGGTTCCATGCATCACAGGGCTCCTGGTTCTATTGGCGCCAGTTCATTCCCTTCAAGGGTATTTAAGGGACAGAGGCTTCCGGGTCACATGGGACAGGATAGAGTTACTGCCATGGGGTTAGAGATAGTAGCTGTAAAAAGGGAACAGAATCTCCTTCTTGTGAAGGGTGCAGTTCCTGGAGCTAAAAATGGCTTGGTCCTGATAAGGGACAGCATAAAGAAGTCTGTCTAAGTTTATTTTTACCTGGAGTTAGATATGCCGCATTTGGATGTATACGATATCGAGAAGAAAAAGGTCGGAGAGATAGATCTGAGCGATCTGATATTTGGCTCTGAAGTGAATGAGCACCTTATCCACGAAGTGGTTAAGATGCAGCTTGCTAACAGGCGCGCCGGTACTGCGAAGACCAAGACCCGAGCCGAGGTGAGCGGCGGGAACGCAAAGCCCTGGAAACAGAAAGGTACGGGCCGGGCAAGGTCTGGCGCCAACACATCCCCCATATGGGTCAGAGGTGGATCTGCCTTTGGACCTAAGCCTAGGGATTATTCATACTTAGTGCCGAAAAAGGTGAGGAGGGGTGCACTGAGGTCTGCCCTTTCAATGAAGGTTAACGAAGGTAAGATCTGGATTATAAAGGACTTTGACTTGAACGAGATAAAGACAAGCAAGGCCCTGGAGATACTAAAGAGGTTTGATGCCGAGAAGGCGCTTTTTGTCTCTCATAAAGAGCTGGTAAATTTTGAAATGTCGTCAAGGAATTTGAGGAAATTTAAGGTTATACGGCCACAGGGGCTGAACGTTTACGATATCCTTGCTTATGATAAGCTGCTGATTCTCGAGTCTACAGCTTCCGCTTTTGAGGGAGATGTGAAAGGAGAGGTGAGCGAATGAGTGATATATATAATGTATTAAAGAGACCTCTGATGACAGAGAAGGGAACCGATCTGAAAGAGGGAATGAATAAATATCTCTTTGAAATTGACAGAAGGGCGAACAAGATAGAGGTTAAGAATGCAGTTGAGAAGATATTCAGCGTAAAGGTGGATGCAGTCCACACCATCAGTGTAAAGGGCAAGATCAAGCGTGTAGGTAAAAGCTTCGGGAAAGGGTCAGACTGGAAGAAGGCTGTTGTCACTCTTAAGGCTGGGGAAAAGATAGAAATCATTGAAGGGGTATAGTAATGGCTGTTAAAACATATAAACCGACGTCCCCGGGAAGAAGAGGGCAGACCTGTTCCACCTTTGAGGAGATAACAAGAAGCAGACCTGAAAAGTCGCTTGTTGAATCTGTTAAGAGGACCGGAGGAAGGAACAACCGCGGAAAGATTACATGCCGTCACCAAGGTGGGGGGCATAAGAAGGCCTACAGGGTAATAGACTTCAAGAGGAATAAGTTTGGGATACCCGCAACAGTCGCTTCGATTGAGTACGACCCTAACAGGTCAGCGCGTATCGCTCTTTTGCACTATGCTGATGGGGAAAAGAGATATATAATTGCGCCGCTGCAGCTTGAGGTTGGGGCAGTGGTAGACGCAGGGCCGGAGGCAGATATCCGTGCTGGAAATGCGTTGCCTATAAAAGCTATTCCTCTTGGTACTACCATACACAATATCGAGATGAGACCCGGGAAAGGCGCTCAGCTTGTAAGAAGCGCAGGGTCTGGCGCCCAGCTAGTGGCAAAGGAAGGGGCGTATGCTCAGGTTAAACTTCCATCTGGCGAGGTCAGGATGATCCTCCTGGAATGTCTGGCCACAGTTGGGCAGATTGGAAATATGGATCATGCAAAGGTATCTTTAGGAAAGGCTGGAAGAAGCCGCTGGTTGGGGATAAGGTCGAGCGTCAGGGGAGTTGCAATGAACCCTGTTGACCATCCACATGGGGGCGGCGAGGGTAAGACATCCGGTGGTAGGCATCCCGTTTCACCTTGGGGAAAGCCTACGAGGGGATATAAGACACGCAAAAACAAGGCAACGACTAAGTTCATAGTGAGAAAGAGAAAGTAACTGGAGGTAGGTAGTGGCACGTTCAGCTAAAAAAGGCCCGTTTGTTGATGACTGTCTGATGGAGAAGGTGAACAAGGCCAATGAGGCCAGTGACCGACGGGTTATCAAGACCTGGTCAAGGAGATCAATGGTTACGCCTGATTTTGTAGGTCATACATTTGCTGTTCATAACGGCAAGAAGTTTATACCGGTATTTGTCACGGAAAATATGGTTGGGCACAAGCTTGGAGAGTTCTCGCCAACCAGGACGTTCCACGGGCATTCAGCCGGGAAAAAGACCGTAGTAAAAGGTGCGCCAAAAGGCAAGGAAGCCCCCAAAAAGTAATTTAATAGAAGGTGGAGCAGTATGGATGCGATTGCTAAAGCAAAGTACATGAGAATAACGCCGAGGAAGGCCCGTTTGGTTGTTGATCTGATAAGGGGGAAGAGGGTGGATCAGGCCTTTGCTATCCTTGATTTTACACCAAGGGCCGCCTCTAAGATTTTGACTAACCTGTTGAAGTCTGCGGTGGCCAATGCTACGCAGAAAGAGGGAGTCGATGTAAATAATTTGAAGGTCAAAACGATATGTGTGGATCAGGGGCCAAGTCTGAAAAGGTTTATGCCGCGGGCGATGGGAAAGGCCTCACAGATAAAGAAGAGAACCAGTCATATAACGGTTGTTTTGGAAGAGAGTTAAGAACTAAGGGAGGTAGGTTTTGGGTCAGAAGGTAAATCCGATAGGACTTAGGCTTGGCATAACCAGAGGCTGGGATTCGAAGTGGTACCTGGACAAGGACTACGCAAAGTCTCTTCATGAGGACATAAAGATAAGGAAGTTCCTCAAAAAGAAGCTGTTTCACGCCGGGGTCGGCAAGATTGAGATCGAAAGGGTAGCCGATAAGGGAAAGGTTAATATCTTTACTGCTAGACCGGGCATAATAATAGGCAAGAAGGGAACAGAGATTGAAAGTCTCAAGAAGGACCTGCTAGGCCTAACCGGTAAAGAGATATTTATAAATATCCAGGAAATCCGGAAGCCTGAAACGGACGCCCAGTTGGTGGCTGAGAATGTTGCCTTACAATTGGAGAGAAGGGTCGCCTTCAGGAGGGCGATGAAGAAGAGTATACAGTCGGCCCTTAAGTTTGGATGCATGGGGATTAAGATAGCCTGTGCCGGAAGGCTTGGCGGCGCCGAAATAGCAAGGCGTGAATGGTACAAAGAGGGAAGGGTGCCGCTTCATACCCTTAGGGCTGATATAGATTACGGGTTTGCTCAGGCTATGACTACCTTCGGCGTCATAGGTATAAAGGTTTGGATATTTAAGGGCGAGGTCCTTGAGGGAAGGGGTTAGTAACTATGTTGATGCCAAAGAAGGTTAAACATCGGAAGATGATGAAAGGCAGGATGAGGGGGGCCGCTTACAGAGGGTCAGACCTAAGCTTTGGGGAATATGGACTTCAGGCGCAGGAATGTGGCTGGATAACCACCCGACAGATTGAGGCCGGCAGGATTGCCATGACCCGTTTTATAAAAAGGGGTGGCAAGATCTGGATACGGATATTCCCTGACAAACCGATAACTAAGAAGCCTGCAGAAACGAGGATGGGTAAGGGCAAAGGAGCCCCTGAAGACTGGGTCTGTGTGATAAAACCTGGAAGAATTCTCTTTGAGATGGAAGGGGTCCCCAAGGAGACTGCTATTGAGGCGTTCAGGCTGGCCGCTTATAAGCTTCCCATATCTACAAAAATAATTTCCAGGAGTGAAGGCCATGAAGGTTAGCGATATAAAAAGCCTAAGCGATGAGGAACTCAATCAGAAGCCCGTCGAACTGTCTCACGAGCTTTTTAACCTTCGCTTTCAGCATGCAAGCGGGCAGCTCGAAAATACAGCTCGGTTGTCCCAGATAGCAAAGGACATTGCCAGGGTCAAGACGGTTATAAGGGAGAGACGTAAATGATTGAAAGAGGCATCAGGAAGACCCTTCAAGGGGTCGTTGTGAGCGATAAGATGGATAAGACTGTAGTAGTAAAGGTTGACAGGACAGTGAGGCATCCTATTTATTTAAAGACCATTAAGAAAAGCGCTAAATATAAGGCCCATGATGAGGGAAATGCATGCCATTTGGGAGACAAGGTAGTAATAGAGGAAAGCCGTCCTTTAAGCAGAGACAAGCGATGGAAGGTAAAAGGGAAAGTAGGGCAGTCGGCATAGAGATAATTACATGATGCAAGAGGCGAGATAGCGACTTGCAACTTGAAGCATAATTAGGGGTGCAAGATGATACAACAGCAGACTGTGTTGGATGTGGCAGATAACTCCGGCGCAAAAAAGGTTATGTGTATAAAGGTTCTTGGCGGCACCAGAAAGAGGTACGCATCGATCGGAGATGTGATAGTTGTGGCTGTGAAGGAGGCCGCCCCTAATGCCAAGGTTAAGAAGGGTGACGTACAGAAGGCGGTAGTCGTCAGGACCGCTAAAGAGGTTGCCAGGCGCGATGGTTCTTATATAAAGTTTGACGGGAACTCTGCTGTTATAATTGATAAGGCGAACGAACCTCTTGGAACGCGTATATTCGGGCCAGTCGCAAGGGAACTCCGGGCCAAGAAGTTTATGAAGATAATTTCTCTCGCCCCTGAAGTGTTATAGATGATAGATAGATGCCAATGTATTTATCTACTTGTGGAATTCTAAGGAGAAGGTTTGATGTTAACCACCCATGTTAAAAAGAACGATACCGTAAAGGTGATTTCAGGTAAAGAAAAGGGAAAGACCGGCAAAGTTATAGTCGTCCTTCCAAAGAAGGAAAGGGTTATAATTGAGAAGATTAACCTTGTAAAGCGACATACTAAGCCGAAGGGAGCTGCTGGACAGGGTGGCATCATAGAAAAGGAAGGGGCCATACATATATCGAATGTGATGGTTGTCTGCCCGAAATGCAATTCTGCTGTTCGTTTCGGTTACAAGTTGCTAGAGGACGGGAATAAGGTCAGGGTATGCAAAAAGTGCGAAGAGGTTATAGATAAGTAAGTCGTGGTGTCACTGTTTTTAAGGTTGACAGTTCGGGGTTCACGCGTCGCGATACAGGAGGAAATGAATGGCAAGGCTGAATGAATTATATATAAAGAAGGTAGTTCCCGCACTTATGAAGGAGTTTAACTACAAGAGTGTAATGGAAGTTCCAAAGGTCGAGAAGGTTGTTATAAACATGGGGTTGGGAGAGGCCGTTCAGAATGTAAAAGTGTTGGATGCAGCTTCTAAAGAGTTGGCAGCCATAACTGGGCAAAAAGCGGTTATAACAAAGGCAAAGAAGTCAATAGCGACCTTCAAGCTCCGTGAAGGTATGCCCATAGGGTGTATGGTGACCTTGAGGAAGGAGAAGATGTACGAGTTTATGGATCGCTTCATAAGCGTTACATTACCCAGGGTCAGGGATTTTAAAGGGATCTCCGGCAAGACCTTTGACGGTCATGGCAACTACGCCATGGGGCTCAAGGAGCAGATCATCTTTCCCGAAATAGAATACGACAAGGTGGATAAGGTAAGGGGTATGAATATAGTATTTGTGACAACAGCCAAGACAGATAAAGAGGGGAAGGCCCTTTTGAGAGAGTTTGGGATGCCTTTTAGGGATTAAGCGGAGGAGAAGTGGCAAAGAAATCATTGATGGCAAAGGCTCAGAGAGAGCCAAAATTCGCAGTCAGGGCTTACAACAGATGTCCGTTGTGTGGCAGACCCAGAGGGTATTACAGGAAGTTCGGTATGTGTCGTATCTGCCTGAGAGACAGGGCCAATAAGGGAGAGCTTCCCGGCGTTACAAAGTCGAGCTGGTAGTTGTATATAAGGCTGAAATCAAAGCTCAGCGAGAATCTTGTATTTTTGCATATAGTTTAGCTATTAAGTTGTTAAGGAGTATATTGAAATGAGTATGACGGACCCCGTTGCAGATATGCTTACACGGATAAGAAATGCAAGCAAGGCTAAGCATGAGAAGGTGGACATCCCTTCATCCTCATTGAAGGCTGAAGTGGCAAGGATCCTCAAGGAAGAGGGCTACATAAAGAATGTCAAGATGGTGGCTGACGCGAAACAGGGTATCATCAGGGTCTTTCTGAAATACTCATCGGCAAATGAGGGCGTGATCACCGGTATCGACAGGGTAAGCACTCCTGGAAGAAGAATGTACGTCGGAACGGATGAAATCCCAAAAGTTTTAAATGGTTTTGGAATTGCAATCGTTTCTACCTCAAAGGGGTTGATGACGGATAAAGCGGCTCGTGAGGCCAATGTAGGCGGGGAACTGCTCTGTAAGGTCTGGTAACATATAGTTTGAAGGTCGGTGTCACTGGCCAGCTGATAAAAGCTTTTTGGAGAACGAGATGTCGCGAATAGGTAAAATACCAGTTGTAATACCCCAGGGGGTAAAGGTCGCAGTGGTAGGGGATCTGCTCAAAGTGGACGGGCCTAAGGGCAAACTTTCGCAGAAGATAAACCCTGGAGTCAATATGTCTGTAAACGACGGGAAGATCGTATTTACGAGGCCTGCTGAGAGTTCGGAGGCGAGGACGGTGCAGGGGCTTATTAGAAGCCTTGTTGCGAATATGGTTGCCGGTGTTACAAATGGATATGAGAGGAAACTGGAGATATCTGGAGTTGGTTACAGGGCAGAGGTTCAGGGTGACAGTCTTGTTATGAGTCTCGGCTTTTCTCATCCTGTTAAGTATCAACTCCCTGCCGGGGTAAAGGCGGAAGTTGAAAAACAGACGATGATAACATTGACTGGGGCTGACAAGCAGGTCATAGGCCAGGCGGCTGCAAATATAAGAGGATTCAAACCTCCAGAGCCTTATAAAGGCAAGGGGATAAAATATCAGGGTGAAAAGATTCTGAGAAAGGCCGGAAAGGCTGGGAAGGCAGGTAAATAAAGATGGGAGAGACTAATAAAAGGCTTATAAGCAGGTTGAACAGAAAGGCAAGGGTGAGAAAGAAGGTCTCTGGGACTTCTGAGAGGCCGAGGCTGTGTGTGTTCCGAAGTGCCTCGCACATATACGCTCAGATAATAAATGACCAGGATGGTACGACACTGGTAGAGGCGTCAAGTGTGAGTCCTGATCTAAAGGGAGATATAAAACACGGCGGGAATGTTGTATCTGCGCAGAAGGTTGGCGCACTTGTGGCAAGGAAGGCACTTGCAAAGAATATTAAAAAGGTTGTATTTGACAGGGGTGGCTACCTTTATCACGGCCGGGTAAAGGCACTTGCTGATGCGGCAAGAGGCGAGGGGCTTGAATTTTAAAGCTTTGATATTGAAATCTCAGATCGAGATTGAGTTAAGGAGGACAGTTTGGCAGCGAGGATAAATCCCGAAGGCTTGGAATTAAAAGATCGCCTGGTAAACATAAACAGGGTGGCCAAGGTGGTAAAAGGCGGAAGAAGGTTTAGCTTTAGCGCCCTTGTAGTAGTTGGTGATGGTAACGGCGTAATAGGCTATGGGATGGGTAAGGCCAATGAGGTATCTGAGGCCTTAAGGAAGGCAGTAGAACAGGCGAAGAAGGACCTCGTCAAGGTTTCGCTGAGCGCTGAAAATGCCTCCATATACCATGAAGTTACCGGCAGATTTGGGGCCGCAAAGGTTCTTCTTAGGCCGGCATCTGCAGGGACCGGAGTCATTGCCGGTGGGGCTGTGCGCGCAGTTGTCGAATCAGCCGGTATTGGGAACCTCCTTGCAAAGTCTCTGGGATCTAACAACCCGCATAATGTGGTAAAGGCTGCAGTTGCTGCATTGAAGCAGCTGAGAAGTCCGGAAGATGTTGCCGCCATGAGAGGAAAGAGCGTAGAGGAAATGAGGTAGAAGGAGTTTTAGATGACTAAGAATGCAAAACAGCTTAAGATAACCTTGGTAAAGAGTGGAATCGGCAGGCCCGAGAGACAGAAGAATACTCTTATCGGCCTTGGACTCACAAAAGTCAACAGAACGGTTATCAGAGATGATACACCCTCAAACAGGGGGATGGTTAATAAGGTTTCGCATCTGGTTTTAGTCGAAGCAATATAGAGGTGATTGGAATGAATCTTGGTGAACTCCGAGCCCCCGAGGGGGCGAGCAAAAATAGAAAGAGGCTTGGAAGAGGGTCCGGCTCCGGACACGGCAAGACAAGCGGCCGCGGTCATAAGGGGCAGAGGGCCAGGTCCGGCGGCAGAGGAAAGACCGGTTTTGAAGGAGGGCAGATGCCCTTACAGAGGAGGGTTCCGAAGAGGGGATTTACCAATATCTTCAGGAAGGAGTATGCCATTGTAAACCTGAGCGACCTTGACAGGTTTGAAAAAGGCAGCACAGTGGATCTCGCCTTGCTGGTTGCAGCGGGTCTGGTTAATAAGATTGGGGCTGGAGTAAAGCTTTTGGCAGATGGCGATATAAAGAAGTCCCTTACCATAAAGGTGCATAAGTTTAGTCAGTCGGCTAAAGCGAAGGTTGAGGCGGCAGGCGGAAGGATAGAGGTGGTCTGAGTTGTCCGATGGTTATAAGAATATAGGGAAGATCCCGGAACTCAGAAAAAGGATACTTTTTACGTTCGGGATGCTTGTAGTTTACAGGCTTGGCGCTCATATACCTACGCCAGGAATAAACGGTGACGCGCTGGCCGCATTTTTTGCCCAGATGCAGGGTACAATCCTTGGGCTCTTTGACATGTTTTCGGGAGGCGCACTTGAGAGGCTGTCTATTTTTGCCCTCGGTATAATGCCCTACATAAGTTCATCTATCATATTTCAGCTACTGACTGTGGTTGTTCCTTATCTCCATAAGCTTTCCAAGGAAGGGGAGATGGGGAGGAAAAAGATCACCCAGTACACTAGGTATGGGACAGTAGCCCTTAGTATTATCCAGGGCATCGGAATAAGCTTTGGACTTGAGAAGATGACCGGCCCAGCTGGAGAGCTTGTAGTTCCTCATCCTGGCTGGTCGTTCAGGATAATGGCTGTAATTACGCTTACTGCCGGTACTGCATTTATTATGTGGCTGGGCGAGCAGATCACCGAGAGAGGAATAGGGAACGGTATATCTCTCATCATCTTTGCCGGTATAGTTGTAATGATGCCGAGCGCTGCAGTCAATACCCTTAAACTGGTGAGGACTGGAGAGTTCCCGGTTCTACTCGTACTGGTGTTGATAGCCATGATGATTGCGGTTGTCGGTTTCATTATATTCATGGAAAGGGGACAGCGGAAGATTCCTGTCCAGTATGCAAAGCGCGTAGTCGGAAGGAAGGTTTTCGGAGGACAGAGTACCCATCTGCCGCTTAAGGTGAACTCAGCAGGAGTCATTCCGGCTATATTCGCGTCATCCATTATAATGTTTCCTGCAACGATTGCGCAGTTCAGTACAATTCCGTTCATGCAGACCGTTGCCGCGGCCATGACTCCAGGTAACTGGCCCCATGAGATTTTATATATTGGGTTTATAGTCTTCTTCTGTTATTTTTATACTGCTGTTACCTTTAACCCTACAGATGTTGCCGACAACATGAAGAAATATGGCGGCTACATACCGGGCATACGGCCTGGGGCAAAGACTGCTGAGTATATAGATAGGATCCTTACTAGAATAACATTCGGCGGCGCTGTGTATCTTGCAATTGTGTGTGTTCTTCCTACAATATTGGTGAGCCAGATGAATGTACCTTTTTATTTCGGAGGGACGTCACTCCTCATAGTGGTAGGTGTTGCCCTGGATACTGTTGCGCAGATAGAATCTCACCTTCTTCAGAGGAATTATGAAGGCTTTATGGGTAAGGCAAGGATAAAGGGGAGGAGATAGTGCGACGGAACCTTGTCCTCCTGGGTCCTCCCGGAGCGGGGAAGGGCACACAGGCAAAGATGCTTGTGGATAAATACGGTATCCCACAGATTTCCACTGGTGACATTCTAAGGGAGGCAGTGAAGAGCGGGACTCCATTGGGGATAGAGGCAAACTCATACATGAGCAGGGGGGTTCTGGTACCTGACGAAGTTGTCATAGGAATTGTCAAGGAGAGGCTCAAAAGGGGTGATTGCGGAAAAGGTTATGTCCTTGATGGATTCCCAAGGACTATAGCACAGGCAGATGCCCTGTTTTCTTATTTGAATGAGTGTGGTTGTCCAATAACTAAAGTTATTGATATTAAGGTGCCAAAGGAGCAGCTTGTAATAAGGCTTTCCGGCCGGAGGGTCTGCAGGTCTTGCGGAGCAGGATACCATACAGAGTTTAACCCGTCTAAGGGCGGTGGAAAATGTGATAGATGCGGCAGCGAGCTTTTTCAGAGAGATGATGACAGAGAAGATGTAGTGATAAAGAGACTTGAAACCTATGAAGCCCAGACCACACCGCTGGCTGAATATTACAAAAAAAACGGGCTGCTTAAGACAATCAACGGCATAGGCGATGTTGAGGCCATCTTTAATGATATATGCAAGATCGTTGATGAAAAGTAGTGGAGTGGTTCTAAAGTCACCGCGAGAAATTGAAGAAATGAGGGTTGCCAACAGGATTGTTGCTGAGATCCTTGAGGCAGTGAGGGAAATAGTAAGGCCAGGGATCACAACTGACGATTTAAACGTTTTTGCTGAAGAAAGGCTGAGGGAAAGGAAGGCAAAGTCGGCATTCAAGGGATACAGGGGATACCCAAAGGCCCTTTGTACATCGGTCAACTCCCAGGTTGTTCACGGCGTGCCGACTAAAACCCCTTTGAAGGAAGGGGATTTGCTGAGTCTGGATTTCGGTGTCTATTGCAACGGATTCTATGGTGACGCGGCTATTACCGTTCCTGTTGGATTGGTCTCTAAGGAGGCCATGAAGCTAAAAGAGGTGGCAGAAAAGGCCCTCTATAAAGGGATAGAAAAGGCATATCAGGGAAACAGGCTTTCAGATATATCACACGCTGTGCAGAGCTTTGTTGAAGGGAACGGCTTTTCGGTGGTCAGGGAGTTTGTAGGTCACGGGATTGGACGGTCTCTGCACGAAGAGCCCCAGATACCTAACTATGGACCACCTGGGGTGGGAATAAAGCTAAGAGCAGGAATGGTTCTGGCTATCGAGCCGATGATAAATGTGGGCGGAGCTGAAGTTAAGATTCTGCAAGACGGGTGGACCGCAGTCACGAAAGACGGGAGTTTGTCGGCTCATTTCGAGCATACGGTCGCAATAACCGAAACTGGGCCGGTAATTTTGACGAGTCTGGATGGATAAATGGCAAAAGAAGAGGCAATAGAGGTTGAGGGAAAGGTTGTTGAACCGCTTCCAAATGCCATGTTTAGGGTAGAGCTTGAAAACGGCCACAGGATACTGGCCCATATATCAGGAAAGATGAGGATGCATTTTATCAAGATCCTTCCTGGAGACAAAGTCACAGTAGAATTGTCACCATATGACCTTACGAGGGGAAGGATAACCTACAGGGCCAAATAACACTGGCATAATACCGTGTGAACTTTCAATAACCCATAAATTAATTGTTTGAAAGCAACCTGCTATAAAATAAATGTTCGGGCGTATTGCGATACACCCTTACTTGAAACGAGAGGGAGTTGGAGATGAAGGTAAAGGCATCAGTAAAAAAGATATGTGAGAAGTGTCAGATAGTGAAACGAAGGGGTGTTGTGAGGGTAGTCTGCGAAAACCCGCGTCATAAGCAGAGGCAGGGATAAGAAATGCGGATTTTATAATTGCGGCTTACTGATTTATACCAAGTTGCTTTCAAACAACTACTTATTAAGTTATTGAAAGCTTACTTGGTATTATAGTCCAACTGCAATATTTAAAGTCCAAAAGGGAGGGGTTCATTGGCACGTATATCAGGGATTGATTTACCGAAGGATAAAAGGGTTGTAATAGGGCTGACCTATATCTTTGGTATAGGGAACAAGGCTTCACAGGGTATAGTAACGGAGGCTGGAATAAGCCCCGATACCAAGATAAACCAGCTGACAGAGACCGAGGTCGCCAGCATCAGGGCGATCATAGAGCGCAAGCATACTGTTGAGGGAGACCTCCGCAGGGAAATTGGACTGAATATCAAGAGGCTTATGGATATAGGGTCGTACCGCGGCCTTCGTCACAGGAAAGGTTTGCCGGTCCATGGACAGCGGACAAAGACAAATGCCAGGACAAGGAAAGGACCAGGCAAGAAGATGGTAGGAAAGAAGAAGTAAGAGCATAAGGGGGAAAGATGGCAGCTGTTCAAAAGAGTGTTACCAAGAAAAAAGACAGGAAGAGGATAAGCCATGGCGTTGTCCATATCCAGTCGACATTTAACAATACTATAATAACGATCACGGATACAGCCGGGAATGTGATTTCATGGTCCAGCTCAGGGAGCAAGGGATTTACCGGCTCAAAGAAGAGCACCCCTTTTGCTGCCCAGATTGCAGCTGAGGATGCAGGCAAGAAGGCAATGGAGCACGGGTTGAAGCATGTGGAGGTATTTGTTAAGGGGCCAGGCTCCGGCAGGGAGTCTGCTCTCAGGGCTTTGCAGGCTGTTGGGTTTGAGGTAACAATGATAAAGGATGTAACTCCGCTTCCTCATAACGGCTGCAGGCCGCCAAAGAGGAGAAGGGTTTAAAAGGGAGGTTTGATTTGGCAAGGTATATAGGGTCAGTGTGCAGATTGTGCCGGAGGGAAGGGTTAAAGCTTTTCCTGAAAGGAGAGAGGTGCTATAGCGATAAGTGCGCCGTGGAGAGGAGAAGCTATCCGCCGGGTCAGCACGGTCAGGGAAGGACCAAGGTTTCTGAATATGGCACGCAGCTAAGGGAGAAGCAGAAGGTAAAGAGACTCTATGGGCTCCTTGAGAAGCAGTTTCGTGGCACCTTTGCGGAAGCAGACAGGCAGAAAGGAATAACCGGAGAGAACCTCTTAAGGCTTTTGGAGCGCAGACTCGACAACATGGTTTATCGCATGGGATTTGCCAGTTCCAGAAATGAGGCCAGGCAACTGATACTGCATAATCACTTTCTTGTCAATGGCAAGAAGGTTAACATACCTTCATATATCCTTAAGCCGGGCGATGTCCTTCAGGTCAGGGAGAGCAGTAGGGCTTTGATCAGGATTCAGGAGTCACTGGAGGCTGTTCAGAGGAGGGGAGTGCCGAGTTGGCTGGAGTTGGACAAGACCAACTTTAAGTGCGTTGTCAAGGCCCTTCCAGTGAGGGAGGAGCTTACACTTCCGATAAGGGAACAGCTGATAGTCGAACTCTATTCCAAGTAACCAGCTGTTCAAATTGCACTTGCAGCTGATGCCCATTGGTCATTGGCAATGCCGATATGTATGAGCTGAAAGAATCCAGGAGGATGAATGTACAGGAACTGGAAAGAACTTATAAAACCAAAGAGGCTTGAGGCAGAAAAGGAGACCCTGACAGAGACTTACGGGAAATTCAATGCTGAGCCCTTAGAGAGAGGATATGGAACTACCATAGGTAATTCCTTCAGGCGGATACTTCTTTCGTCCTTACAGGGGGCTGCGATAACAGCGGTCAAGATAGACGGTGTTCTTCACGAATTTACGACAGTCCCTGGGGTTACAGAGGATGTTACTGAGCTTATACTTAACCTGAAGGAGGTCAACCTGAGGCTTCACGGTGACGGGCCGAAGACTGTCAGGATCAGCGCCAAGGGTAAGAAAGAGGTCAAGGCAGGTGACATAATTACAGACGGCACTGTCGAGATAATGAACCCTGATCATCATATTGCAACCCTCTCCAAGGACGCCAAGCTCAATATGGAGATGACTGTAAAGTGGGGAAAGGGATATGTTACATCCGAGAGGAACAGGGACGATTCACTTCCGGTAGGCGCTATTCCCGTAGATTCCATCCATTCACCAATTAAGAAGGTCAATTTTCTTACTTCCCATGCGAGGGTTGGACAGATAACCGATTACGACAAGCTGACAATGGAGGTTTGGACCAACGGGGGGGTTACACCGACAGATGCCGTAAGCATAGCAGCCAAGATACTCAAGGACCAATTGTCTGTGTTTATTGGGTTCGAGGAAGAGGATTATGAAGAGCTTGAGACTCCTTATGATGCAGGAGGAGAAGGGGTGGCTCTTGGAGAGAACCTGCTGAAGAGTGTTGACGAGCTTGAGCTTTCGGTGAGGGCTGCCAATTGCCTCAAGAAGGCCAATATCAAGTATATAGGTGAGCTTGTCCAGAAGACAGAGAACGAGATGCTGAAGACCAAAAACTTCGGCAGGAAGTCACTGAATGAGATAAAAGAGGTATTGACAGAAATGGGACTTCATCTCGGTATAAAGGTGACTGACTGGCCGCCGGAGGGTTTTGTCGAGACAACCGATGTCGAGGCTGAAGATACCGATGATGAAGAAACTGAAGGCGAGGATTAAAATATGAGGCATGGATTTGCAGGAAAGAGGCTCGGAAGAAACAGCAGTCACAAAAGGGCATTGATGAGGAACCTTACTACCTCACTGATTTTGCACGAAAGGATTCAGACTACGGATGGTAAGGCCAGGGAGCTTAAGGGTGTTGTCGAAAAGATGATAACCCTTGGCAAGCGTGGAGACCTCCATGCCAGGAGGCAGGCAGCTGCATTTATTATCGGAAAAGAGGCAGTCCAGAAGTTGTTTGAGATAGCCCCGCGTTTCAATGATAAAAAAGGAGGATATACGAGAACCCTCAAGTTAGGCAGGCGCCTCGGTGACTCCGCTCCAGTCTCGATCATTGAATTGATCGGGGCCCCAAAGAAAGAGACAAAGAAGGCGAAGGAAGAGGTAAAGCCGGCGTAAAGCCGGCTTTTTATTTAACACCCTCTTTTATACACTTCCCTAAAATCTACGCTTTTCAGCACATTTCAACCGGCACCCTGAAGGTCTAACTTCCTCCAGTCACTTAAGTGCGTATAAGAATAGACGCTCCATTCTACATCCCTGCCATTATCCCCAAAAATACATCTGAACGGAGCTCTCTTTTTTTTCAATAGCATGTTGATTTAATTTGAAAATTCTGGTTGTTTCAGACAAAACTTACCGTCTTCAAATGTCATTTAGCAGATGAGGCCAGGGGTGCCACGTTGAAGAACTACCTGGGGCCAATAGCCAGGGGAGTTAATCGCAAAAAGCAGAAATCCAGTTCCATTCCGAGACATCAAGAAATAATAGACTTCCTTGCCAAAAAGATATGCAGGGGCCTTGAAATTCTGGAGACATAAGGAGAATAATCGGGGACGGATTCATGTTATTGCAACTTGGAAAGCCTATTGCCTGCTATTCAGATACTCATCTATCGCCCTTGCAGCCCTTTTCCCTGCTCCCATGGCCAATATAACCGTGGCTGCCCCTGTTGTGTTGTCACCGCCGGCGTATACTCCTTCCTTCGTTGTCTTTCCAGTTGCCTCATCAACAACTATATAACCTCTTTTATTTGTCTCAAGTCCAGGGGTAACATTTGTCAGAAGATTATTGGCATCAGTGCCTATGGCCACTATTGCCGTGTCTGTATCTATCGCAAACTCAGACCCTGCAACAGGGAGAGGCCTTCTCCTCCCTGTTGCATCAGGCTCGCCCAGCTCCATCCTCTCGCATTCTATCTTCTCAACCCACCCTTCACTATTCCCCACAAACCGAAGAGGTGAGGTAAGCAGCTGAAATCTGACCCCTTCCTCCTCAGCCCTTGTCACCTCTTCAATCCTTGCAGGGAGTTCTTCCCTCCCCCTCCTGTAAATCAGGGTAACTGTATCGGCCTTCATCCTGAGCGCTGTCCTTGCGGCATCCATAGCCACATTCCCTCCGCCGATGACTGTTACATTCTTACCCCTTGTGACTGGCGTATGTGACTGAGGAAAGAGATTGGCCTTCATGAGGTTGATCCTCGTAAGATACTCATTGGCAGAATAAATCCCGTTCAGGTTCTCCCCGGGAATATTCAGGAATGTGGGATGCCCGGCGCCTGAACCGACGAAGACGGCGTCAAAGTCACTCAAGAGGTCATCTATCGTATAAGTCCTTCCTATAAGGGCGTCAAGGACTATCCTGACACCGAGCCCCTTCAGGTAGTCAATCTCTTTCTCGACAATCTTTTTAGGCAGCCTGTATTCAGGAATCCCATAAACAAGCACCCCTCCAGCTTTGTGTAAGGCCTCAAATATGGTAACACTGTGCCCCATCTTGGACAGTTCTCCAGCGCATGTAAGGCCCGCAGGGCCGGCTCCTACCACTGCAACACTTTTGCCGGTAGGGGGTTTCGGTTCAGGGATATCGACCCCATGAGCCATCTCCCAGTCCGCTGCATATCTCTCCAGGTTCCCTATGGCAACTGGTTTGTTCTTCTTTCCGACTATGCATAGTTTTTCGCACTGGTCTTCCTGTGGACATACCCTGCCGCATACTGCAGGAAGGGAGCTGGTCTCCTTTATTTTCTTTGCCGCCTCGCCAGGTTTGCCTTCCAGAATCAGCTTAATGAAGCCTGGAATATTTATCCCTACAGGGCATCCCTTTACGCACTGCGGGTCCTTGCACTGGAGGCATCTTTCCGCCTCAACCACTGCCGCATCAGCAGCATAACCCAATGGCACCTCCATGAAGTCTACAACCCTCTCCAGAGGAGACCTTTCAGGCATAGGTTGCCTTGGAATCGACAATTTGTTCTTCTTGGCTTCAGGCATGGGGTACTTTTATACCATAAAGAAGTGATTTGTGGAATTTTTTGGTTTATCTATCTCCTAAATCCTGCAATCGAACCACAGCCAAAAGTAGGCGCTTCTAAGCGAGTACACTGAGGCAACCCTTTAATATCAAAAGAAAAATCATGTTTAAAATCTTTTCTCTGTGCGCTCAAAATGTGGGCTTTTAAAAACCCTATAATTGTTAAAAATCAAAAATATGAGGGCAAAAGGGTTTTAAACGGTTTTTATAATCAAAAGTTATCTCTGTGGTCTCTGTGGTTTGCAATTTTTAGGTATCTCATTAAACTCAGACCTGCTTGACAAAAGGGGAGCTTTATTCTAACCTCTCCTAAACAGAATTTCAGGATCAGCAGGAAATGAGAGTTATCAGCGGCACTGCCAGGGGGAGGAGGCTTGCATCCTTCAGGGGCGATAAGATCAGGCCTACAGCCGACAAAGTGAAGGGTTCGATCTTTAATATAATAGCTTCCAATTTCGGCCAACTTGATAATATGATGGTACTGGACCTTTTTTCAGGGACTGGAAGCCTTGGGATAGAGGCCCTAAGCAGGGGTGCAGCTAAGAGTGTATTTATAGATGAGAGCCCCGGAAGCATCAATATCCTTAAGGAGAATGTAGATACCTGCGGCTTTGCAGAAAGGTCGGAGATAATACAGGCTACGGTCGAATCGGGGATTAACCTTCTGTCAAAAAGAGGGAACAGGTTTAACATGGTATTCCTGGACCCACCTTATGAAAAGGGACTTATCGAGAAGACCGTGGAAGAGATCGTAAGCAACGATATCCTTGAGGATGGCGCTGTTGTAATAGCCGAACACTCAGTAAGGGAACAGCCTTTAATGGAATATGACGGTTTGACCCTTGCGGACCGTAGAAAGTACGGGGATACTGAGATATCATTTTATAGAAAAGGATGAATTATGGTAACTATTCAGCAAAAAAAAGTTGAGCCACTTTAAAAAAGTACTTGACACGGTT
>ERZ1292633.2575-Hain-H41-02um-R1-2575-length-18431-cov-6_pt1 | contig 18431 bp, 6 predicted proteins | sample MGYA00564406_ERZ1292633 | MGnify/ENA primary metagenome ERZ1292633 (study PRJEB36523, sample SAMEA6512639) | groundwater metagenome | collected 2019-01-08 | study: AquaDiva: Metagenomics assemblies of 32 groundwater samples | reverse complement strand
GGAATGTCCTCGACATCTGCTCGCTGTTGCCGACGTACTTTCAACCGCTCTTCAACAAAAAGAGTCGCGTGCTCAGCGGGTCCCTCCGGACCCTGCGCCTCCTACGCTTGCTCAAGTTCCTCCGCCGCTTCGCACCGGTGCGGCTGCTCATCCTCGCGATGAGGCGCTCCGTAGCGTCCCTGATCGCACCTTTTTGCTTCCTGTTGATGTCGCTGTTGCTGCTGGCGTCGATGGAGTACTTCAGCGAGAAAGGCAGCTACGACTCTGACAGCAAGATGTTCATGGTGCCGAACGCCGAATGCACGTTGCAGCCCGGAGCGTTTCTCAACGCATCGTATGTATGCCCGATGATCGAGTCGAAATACATCAGCATGTGGCAGAGTCTCTATTGGGGCCTGGTCACCATGGCGACCGTCGGCTTCGGTGACATCGTGCCGCAAACCGCAATCGGCAAGGTCGTGGCGGCCGTCACAATGATCTGCGGCGTGCTCTTCACGGTGCTGCCCATTGCCGTGATCGGCACGAACTACACAATCGTCGCGGCCATGCTGAAGGGGAAGGAACTGCGGCGCGAAGAACTTGCCGCCATGCGTTCCTCGGGCGTCGCCGCCCTCATCGCATCCAAGTCGATGCCCGGCGAGCTCCTCCTGCATGGCCTGCGGCACCTGTTGGGCCACGACGCGGTGATCGACCTGCGATGCCCTACCGACATGGAAATCTTCGTCATCGACACGCTCTTAGAGGCGGCGATCAAGCAGCTCGTCAACGCCCACTCGAATGCTAAGGGTCTGCCTTTTCCCTTCCCGACTCTCGTCGGCGGGACGCAAAGTAGCACGTCGCAGCTGCCGCTGTGGACACTGGAGCTGGACGAAACGCTCCACTTGTTGAACAACGGCGGCGGAGGAGCCGACGGAGTTGGACTGCCAAGCCGCTCTCCGTCTGCCGCAGGCGGCGACGGATTGAGCCACAGGTCGTTGGAGGCGGCGTCGCTCGACGACGCCGATCCGCTCGCCTCCCGGATTTGTCGTGTGACGCTGTCGCGCCCTTTGACCCTGACCCTCGGCGCCGGTGGACGCGGCGTCGCAGGTGGCGCCGGCGGCTCCTACGCGACCGGCGGCGGCGGGGCGAATACGTCCGTCCTCGACCCGGACGTCATCATTTACAGCCCAGAAATTCATGACCGGTGCTTTCCCCGGACGCCGCTTGGCCCCGATGCCACACTGCACGGCATCTCGCAGCACCACGCCACCGTCACCATCACGCGGGTGTGGGGCGACAACCGCGCCTTCCTGAGCACTGTGCCAGGGGCGGTCACGCTCATCAACGGGCGCCCCGTGCGCACGCTGACGAGGGCCGCGATCGCGCAGACTGCCGCAGAAGACTTGCGAAAAACGAGAAGCGCGTCGTCGTCGGCTTCCGACAGCGTCGGCAATTCCGACACTTCGGCGGCGCTGGCGGATGAGGAGGAGGGCCGCCGGGAGCAGCACGAAGCGACGTCGTGGATGTCTGGCTTCAAAGATGACGCGCACCCCGCGGGCGGTGAGATGGGGCCGACCCCTGCACCCGGCAGCGCTGACGACGCCGCGCAGGAGAACCCCGCAACCGACGACTACAACGCCGCGTCGCCCAGCACGTCTGCCGCCTTCCGACAAGTGTTTCAAAAGCGGATGCACTGGCGTGCGATGGAGGCCCAGCCTCTGCTACTCTCGCACGGCGACACGATCACGTTCGTGGGGCGTACGCCGCGAGACGAGCCTCCACCAGCGGCGCGGTCGACGGCGTCTCCCAGCAAAGCCGCATCGCCCGGGACGCCGGCGGGCCGCGGGCTACGACGCGCCAGCTCTCGCAGAGGATTGAAGCAGCGCATCGCGGAATCGGGCGGCACCCTAGAATCCACCTACTCAGGCACGGGGGAGTTGCGCAAGGCGAAGACTCACTTCGACGGGGTTGGTATTTCGTATCGCTTCGAGGACGCATCCTTCTTCGGAGCTGCGGCGACCACCGCGGTCCCCAACACCCCTGTGGGCACTCACGCTGCCTCGCCTTACTCCCGAAGCTATCGCGGCCAATTGCCGACAACCCCGGCCACTCACGCCGCCCCGGCGGCGCGAACCGCATTGAATGGCATTGCACTGTAGGGGGCCACGAGCTCCAGAGATGAACAAATGGGTGGGTATGGTGTGTGGGTGGCGCATCCGGCGATTGCTCACCCGGCGCCAATCTGCTTAGAGAGGCAGCACTAGAGGTGCAAGAGTGCAATACAACAGTCTAGTTGCGGCCCTCGGAAGAGTCTAGTTCTATTTGCGAGCGACGTGGTCCTTCGTCACACCCCCAGCCACCGTCCTGACACCCCCCCTGAGATGGCCCTTCCTCGTGCGCACCGTCGTTCGTCGTGCGAGTCTTAAGTAGACACACAACACGCACCCGCCACAATTCCTCTTTAACCGTGGCCCCCATGTCACTGTCACCCACGAGGCACCATCCGGCGTTCATCCTGCGTGAAAGGGACATCCTCGACGTTGCGGCTCTGGGCGACGTGGCACACCTCGCCACCTTTGTCGCGCAGCCGACGCCTCCGAAGCGCGCACCTGTCGCCGAACCAGCCACAGTCGGAGGGATGACGACCGACGAAGCCGCAGTTGCGTGCAGCGCAGAAAATGAACTTGGGCAGCTGGACACGAAAACACAAGCCCTACGATCCAGCGATGCACAGGGCTACACCCCTTTGCACCTCGCCGCGGCGCGTGGCCAGTTGCACGTCGCCACGATGCTGCTCGATGAAGGCGGCGAGGCCGACGCGGAGACTCTCGATGGATACACGCCGCTCATGGCCGCCGCTCTGAACGGCCACGCTGGCCTCGTGTCGCTGCTCCTGGATCGAGGCGCGAATCCCGGGAAGGTGTCGAGAAACATGGACACCGCCCTGTCACTGGCGTCGGAGGGGCGACACGGTGCCATTATCGTGATGCTCGATGCGTCGACGCGGTCGATCACGTCGAGCACCGACATGCTCGCTGCCGCGGGGGCCGGCGATGAGCTCTTCACAAGCCTGCGCTTGTTCGACGCGTTAGCCGCGAGCCGCGCGTCCAGCCGAGCGTCCGCGGCGCGCGTATCTCACGAGGCCGACGAGGACCTGCGATCGGTGACCGAGACGGGCGACAACGCGGTCATTGTGTGCTCTAAGATCGGCACCCTCTCCCCAGGTCACCTCCGCATCGTGGATGCCCTGCTAAAGCGCAAGGTGCTCGACGTGGACGCCGCCAACGTCGTCGGGATGACCGCGCTCATGTACGCCGCCCGCGCTAACGTGGCGCCCTTCGTCGAGTTACTGCTGTCGCACGGCGCCAATCCCCTGCGGTCGGCCTCAAAGGACGAGGCGAATCCCCGCACAGCGTCCGTGTTGGCCACCGATCCACTCCTGAAGGTGCGCCTCGAAGTGGCCGAGAGGGAAAGAGAGTTCAACGACCTCTATGCAACTCGCAACGCGGTGCCGTTTGACGAGCGGGCCGACTTTGTCGCGCAGGTGATGTCCATTCGCGCCAAAATGCTAGAAACCAAGGCGGCCCACGCCGCCATGGCGAGTGGAAAAGCCGATCCCCGCCTCGCTGCCTGAAACCAATGGTGGGTGGCCTCCTCCTCCGTCGTTCCCCCCCTTCCCTGTGCATGTAGAGGCGAGCCCTTCCGCCCCCTCCCCCGCGGCGCATGCACGCAATCGGTCTGGAGTTCTTCCGCTTCATCGGCCGGTAGCGAGTTGAGCCAAGCCCATTTTTGCAGGATTGACTGTACGTTTCCCGACCAAACTGGCTCATCGCAGGTTTGAAGCTTTTTTTTTACCTTTTCGAATCAGCTCTTACAATCATATGTCGAGCAAGGACGACAAAAAGTTGAGCGACGACGACATCCGGCTTCGCGTCGCGCAGGGCCTTCAGCAGAAGAAGAAATGCTCGCTGTGCCTGCAATACTTCTACGTCGATGAGCTTCCCGGCGCCATTACGTACAAGTCCATCCTAGAGCTGCGCTCCAAATGGGGTGTGGACGTCCGCCGCGGCAACAAGCTGCCGTCACCCTCGCAGCTGTACCGTCGGGAGGAACTCTGCACGTTCTGCATGCAGTTTTTCGACGTAGACGCTCTGCCCGCGGACGCCCACGCGTCCTTGGCGGGTTCCGGCGGGGACGCCGCGACATCGTCCGGCTCGGCAGCAGGAGGATCCGGTCTTGGATCCACGTCGAAACGAACGCCTGGCGCCACCGCGGCCCCGCCTGGGTCCAAGCCCGCTGGCCGATGACCGCCGCTCAAGTCAGAAAGGGTGGTAGGTTTGCTTCTGAGAGGCAGCAACAGTCGAAAACGTCCCACATCGACTGGCGCCTCGCCACACCCAACTTGTGTACCTACGTCCTGTCAGGAAGCGCCTGGGACCCTTTCTCTGTGCTCTCTCCTCGCTCACCCCCTTCGTATCATACTGTGTCTGTCCGTCCCCCAACGAAAGGGGTGAAGCTGGAGGGTGCTGGGGGCCTCTGGTCGAGTGGTGTGGGTCGAGCTCGTGCTATTTTCGCTCCACCCCGCAGCGCGGCAGACCCCACCTTTACTCCCCCTCCCCGTTTCTTCGCCCCCAGTGACGGCCGGATGGAGGGTAGCCCCGCAGGTCCGTACCAGCAAACGCGCCCTGCACCAGTGCCGAGACCAAGGACAGCCGCTGCCCGCAGCGAAGTCAGTGCCGCCGCAGCGGCACCGGTAACTTACCCGACTGCCGCGGCGCAGTATCGTCCCACGGCATCGAGCGACGTGACGACGATCCATCTGCCGACCTCCTACGAAGGGCCGCCGCTACCGTCGCTGCACCACGGTAGCCCGTATGCCCACCCTCACAACAGCACGGCGCGCCTCGCCGCTGCCCCGCCCGCGGCCATGTACGGTCACTCCGCCTTCCGACCTCCAACGTCGTCGTCCCAAACCGCTGTGGCCGGGGGAGGATTGATCGCTTCGCCAGCCGCTCACACCGCGGCGGCCGGGAGTGCCCCCCAATTCCATGAGCGGCGGCCGGTCGTTGTGCCGTTGACGTCACCCGTGTCGTCGTCGAGCTATCCCCGGCCGCTCCACGCCGCCCCACCGGCGCCTGGGGCGACGACCCCTGCGGTCTCGATGGGCTCGCCCAACGTGCAGGAGCGGCTGATGGACACCGCCATGCGGCTGCGCGACAGCGATCGCAGCCGCTTGGTTCTTGAGACCCGCGTCATGGCCAGCGCCCACGAGCTGCAGCAGCGAGATCGGGAGTTTGAAGCGCTGTCGGAGGAAGTCAAACTGCTGCGCGCGGAACGGGACGAGCTGCGGTACCGCTCTCAACACCTCGACGAACGCGAAGCGGCCGCGCACGGTGACAACCTGAACGCTCAACGCGAGGCGGATCAGCTGCGGCAACAGCTGGTGCAGGTGACGTCCGAACTGTCGAAGTCGGATGAGCTGTCGAAGCAACGCGCGACCGATTTAGCCTCCGTCTCCATCGCGAAGGCAAAGTTGGAACGCCAGCTGGGAAAGGCTCAAACGGAGATCAACGGGACGGTCGCCGCGTCGATGTCAACTCTCGAGGTGGCGGAGCAGCGACAAGCAGAGGCCGTCCGAAGGCAAAAGGAGGCGACGGAAGCCATGCAGGCGACCGAGCGAGAGCTGGCGCATGCCACGGCGCGGCTTCAAGCGACGAGCAGCGAACTCTACACGATCCGGGAAGACCACGATGCCCTTCAGAGGCAGCACGTCGACGACACGACCACGATCCAACAGCTCCGCGTGACGGTGCACGATCTGGAAATCAAGCTGCAGAACTGCATGGAAGAACGAACCGCAAAAATGCAGCAGGTGCTGAGCGACACGGACCGTCAGATCAGCTCGCTCAGTGCGGCTCTCGCCGAGCGCACGTCGTCGCATTCGCAGTCTGTCGCCGATAAAAACGATGTCATCGATACGCTGTCCGCGCAGGTGAACGACTTGCGGGCCCAGCTCGCCATCGTCGCGCCGACGCTGGCGCAGCAAGAAGACCGGCTGCGCGACCTCACGGAAATCGACATCCCACAACGGGACTCCACGATCGTCGAGCTCCGTAACTCGCTCGAGGTATACCGGCACGACGTGCAGGAGCTTCGAACTCAGCTGGTCACGCTAGAGGCCGATAAACGTGCCGTTGACTCACAGTTGGCCAAATCCATGCGGCAGTGCACCGAACGTGATGCCCATGTGGCCGAGCTGCAGGCCATTCTGTCCCAGCTACGCACAGAGCTGGCGTCAACGACCGATCGCGCCGCGCAACTCGAGGCCTCCGTGGACACCATGCGCCGCGACGCAGACAGTCGCCGCGCGGAGGTCATGCAAATTCGAGAGGAGGCCGATCACATGCGCCTGCGAAATCAAGAACTGTCGGCCATCGCACACGACGAAACCTTGGCTCGCGAGCAGGCTGTCGGCCGCGTCGACCGCATCCAAACGCAGCTCGATAAGGCACTGTGGGAGGCCAAACAGGCGCAGGAGGCGGCGGCCGCCCGCGAAGTAGCGCTGCGAGAAGAGATGCAGTACATCGTGTCGTCCCATCAGTCCGAATCGGAGCAAGGCACGATCCGCGCGAAGAACCGTGAAGAGTTGACCGAGGAGCGCCACCGGGCGCAGGTCGCGGCGTACGAGAGCAAACTGGCGTCTGCCGACGAGCGGATTGCCGCGCTGCAGCGACGCGTCGACGAACTGCAAATTGAATCCGCCAAAGAGGCAGTGCGCGAGAAGAGCCAGACGGAGGGGATCATCGACAAAAGGCTCGCCGTCACCGATCAGCGGCACCGTCAAGAAGTCGAGGAACTTAACCGGCAGCTGCACGTGCGCATCGAGGAAAACCGCGCGGAGGCCATGCGCCGGTACGACGCGCTCAAGCTCAGTCACACGTCCGAGAAAGCGACGATTGAAATGGACCGGTCTCGCGAACGCGACTCCCACGTTCGCGTGCAGGAGGACCTGAAGGACCGCGTCGCCCGCGCGGAGTCTCAAATCGAAGACTTAAGGCAAAAGCTGCGTGCCGCAGAGGCCGCTAGCATCCAACGCGACGATGCGCATCGCGTCGACGTCCAAAAAATTATGGAAGACGGCCGGCGGAGGGAGATGGAGCTGCAGGCCGAGCTATCCAAGCTGGAGCAGGCCGCGAGCGAGCGGGCCTACGCCGATCGCGAAAATCAGCGGCGCGCGCAGCTCGATGTTCAAGCGACGATGCGAGAAGAGGAGTCGAAGCTGTTGGACCGGCTGCACCAGGAGCGAGACGCGGCCCAGCGCTTGTCCCTACGCTGCTCTTTTTTCGAGACGGCGCTGGCCCGGGAGTCGAAGGGCCGGTCGACGACGCTGCAGGAACACGAAACGGTGGTCCGCCGCCTCGTCGTCGGCTTAGCCGAGTCCGGCTTCCAGGTCATCGCTGCGGAAATGCTTCGCGAGCGGCTGTTCGCCTCGCAGTGCGGCCTCCGCGACGCGCTCGACTGGAGTCAAAATCTACTGCACAACGACGAGTCACGAGCACGCCAGCTCATCGAGATTGTCTCCTCCGTCGGCGCGGACGCGATTAATATCATGACAGCGTACCGCGTGCTGCGCGAGGAGTCGAGGTTGACGAACCTAAGCGCGTCGCAGTCGGCGGCTCATATGCAAGATGCGCAGCGACAACTGCTGCAATCGAAGGACGACCTCGAGTCGCGTCTGCGCGGCCTAGAGGGCGAAGTGCAGCAGGAGAGCCGCCGTCGCGAGCGCTTGGCCCGTGACAACGAGGAACTGGAAACGATGGTCCAACGCAGCGTCGAGCGAGAGCGGCGTCTGGAGGAGGAAAAGCACGTCCTGAAGGAGCGCATGGAAGCAGCGATGGCGTTGCCCCTCACGCGGGACGGAGCCACTTCCGTCACCACCGATGCCGCGCCCCGCTCCGTCAGCGGCACGACCGATTCCTCGATGCACCGCGACGACCTTGTCCGTGCCCTCTGGGGCGTCTACACACTCACGGTGATCACACGCCGCCACATGCAGATCGCGTTTCAGCACCCTGGCTGGCTCGCCGCCGTGCAGCGTGGCGACATCAGCGACGAAGCCGGCGATGCGTTTTGCCGTATCGTCGAGGACGTCCACCGCCTCTTCGATGAAACCTATCGCTGTGTCTGCGTCTTTCTGTCGGACGACGAAAAACTTGCCCTCGGCGCGTCCGTCGAAGCGTTCCGCACCGCCGCGCAGCCGCATCCGCCGTACCACCACGCGCTGGCCGCGCCTGATTTTAGCGATCTGCCGCAGCCCCGCGAAACGGTTCAGGTGCGCCACGCCGCCCTACCCGCGACGCCAACGTCGTCCCACGCGACGTCTCAGGAGCCGCGTCGGGCGTCCGCGCTGCCACCCCGCGGCGGCGCCACCGCCAACGTGTCCGTTTCCCTCGGCACGACGGCGCTGTTCGACGCCGAGGAGGTCGAGACGTGGGGTATCGGGATCGTCCCACCACCCGTGCCACCGCCACTCGCCGCGCTTTCTCCTGCTCGCGGCCACACGGGTCTCGTGGCCCTCGCACCAGGCGGTCCGATCTCGCCCCGGACAGGAGGAGGTCCTTCTTCTGCCCAAGCGGGTCGCTACCGCACGGTCACCACGCCGTCGACGCCGCCGCCTTCCTACCCACCCGCTGGAAATGCGTCGTATGCCAGCCCGCGCCGGTGACGTAACCGCTCCTCGGGGCTCGCACACCCTTGTAGTCGCTGTACCTATTCCCCTCCTCTCCTCCTGGAGAGCGGGAAGTTAAACTTCAGGCCTCTCCCCCCGGAGAGTCCCCTACCCCCTCTATTTCCCGTTCTCTTTTTGCCTCGCTGCTCATGAGGTCGATTCTCTGCCAGGTCCTGGGGCATTCGGCTCCCCCGGATGCATCCGATCCGGAAGATCAATTGTACATTGTATGTCACTCCTTCCCACCACCAACACCTGCGGCATAGAGGAGAGCTCAGGCGGAATAGGTGGGCGAAGGATGGCGCGTCGTACGATTCCCCACGTGGTTGGATGCGGTAGCGTTCGTGACGGTTGAGCCGAGAGTCTACGCGGGTGTGTGTAACCCACCCCTCCCGCCCTCTCCCTCCGCCTTATCCCACAGATATCGTCCCTCTTGCCGCGCCAGATGTACGGTAGCGCTGCCGCGTCTTCCTCTCCCGCGGAGGCTGAGCGCCGCTCGCTCGTTTCATCGTCATCCGAAACGCTGATTCGCCGCCGCATTCGCACCCCGACGGACGCCGCGCCGCCACGCATGCGGTTCGTTCTGCGCCGTCCGGTGCCCGAGCGGCAAACCATCGCGGACCTCGTGGCCCGGCCCATCTGGTGGGCGGTGGGCTCTCGGCCAGGCACAACGGGGAATGCGGGAGACGGCTCCCCGATGTCGCTCGGCCCGCCTGGTGATTTACACCCCGAACCTCGCTTCGGCTTGCCCCTGGTGCTGTCAGCGATCGCCTCGCTCGTGCTGAGTTCGCGGTTCGGAAGCGAATCGTTGGTGCGTGCTGCCGGTCCGTTGCCCGCGCTGCTCGGCTGCCTCCTCTTGCCCGTCGTGTGGTTCGTGCCCACGACGCTGGTGGTCGCGGAGCTCGCGACGGCGATTAGGAGCAACGCGGGTCCGCAGATGTGGGCCAACGTCGGGCTCGGGACACTGTGGGCGTACACGAGCGCGATGCTCAGCTTTATTATCAACGTGCTCGTTCTCGCGGCGGGATCGGCGATCTTCGCCGATTACGTCAAAATGGCGCTGCCGAGTCCCTCGAGCATGACCGTGCCGTGGGAGCTGGCCACGCGAGTGGCGGTGCTGGTGGGCACGGCCTTGTTGAACTGCGTCTCGGTGGCTGGAGTCTCCGGCGTGCTAAACGTCGTCGCGGTTCTCTCGATCCTGCCTTTTCTCGTCATGCCCGTATGGCAGTTCAGCAAAGCCGCCGCGCTCGGTGGGGGCGCGAACTGGGTGTCAATGGGTCGCGTCGCGCAGTCTGTCGCCGCCGGCGGCAGCGGCGCCAACGTGCCGCTCTTCATGGCGTTTCTCAGCTTCACCCACGAGGGAGTCGAAAACGTCGGCGCCATTGTGGAGGAGACGGTCCACCCTGCGAAGACGCTCAAGCGCGCGATTGTGCCCGCCACGCTGCTGAGCTACTTGGTGTACCTGCTCCCCTTCATGGCGGGGATCTCCGCGTTCGGCAATCGAGGCTTGGACCGCACCGGGGACTACCGCGCGTGGACCAGCGGCTACTGGGCCCAGCTCTGCCTCTGGATTGGCGGGAGCTGGTTTCAGCAAGTTATGCTGTGGTCTGGCATCGCCGGCCGGCTCGGCGCCAGTTTGTCCATGGGCGCCGCTGGGGGTCGCATGGCCGCGGGCATGGGCACGCTGGATTTGCTACCTCGACGCGTGTCCGACGCGCTGGCGCAGTATCATCCGTGGTCGAAGGCCCCCGCGACGGCCATCGCGCTCCTCACGGTCATCGCCCTGCCCGTGGCGTTAGTGTTTCAGAGCGACGAGCTCCTCGCGCTTTCTCAAGTTTTCATCGGGGCCCGCATGCTGCTCATTTACGCCAGCTTCTTCTCGCTGCGGTTGCAGTATCCCACTCTCCGTCGACGATTGCGGTACCCGGCGGCCACGTTGCGTTGGTCCATCGCCACGCTCGCGCCGTCGATGATCTTTACGTTGGCCGTCGTCGGCGCGGCGTCGTTCCTCAACTTTGCCGTGTTTGTGACCTCGAGTGCCACCATCGTCGTCATCATTTGCGTGTCCGCGTTGTGCGCAAAGTACGCGCGGCCCCGAGGGCTATACGGCACCGTCGAAGCCGTGGAGCGTACCTCCTCCGGGGCTGCATCCAGACCGGACTGGCTGCGCGTGGAGGCAACGGGTGTCAGGGCCCAGGATGCGGAAGAGGGCCGCCAAGCGGTCGCAGCGGCCGATGGGTCAGAGTCCGACGACGACGACGACGATGGCGCCGTCGCCGCAACGGCAGTGGGCCCCCCTTCATCATCACGCCGAGGCGGCTACACCGGTCAAGAGGATGACGGCGAAGAATTGTCCGAGGCAGGGGGTGCTCGTGGTCGGCCACTTGGGGCGTCCACGATACGTTACACGTGATGTGAGTCGTGGGAGAGTGACCAAGTGACCCCCCAACACGATGAAGTAAGGGTTAACAAACGGCTGAGCGCCCACCACCCGCACCAATGGCCCCTCCACCAGACGGCACCGCGATCCGCCGTTGTCTCCCATACCCCTTCTGGCACATAAGCTTTACAGTTTCCGGCCCCTTTGCTCCACCCTTCTCCCTGCGAAATCTTCCACGTCGAAATCTTCCACGTCGATGAGCAAGCCGGTTGGCAGCCTACCGGTCCCGCCGGCGTGCTGGATGCACAAGCAGCGTTCCGAAAAAACTGACGGCGGCTTTTTCAGCGCCCTGCGCACCAAAGGAGATTTCTCTCGCCGCTGGATATGGATCGAAGGGACCTCCATTTGCTACGGGAAGGACCGTGGCACGAAGGAGAAGGTCATCCCATTCGAGGTGATTCGCGCCGTGCAGCGCATTCCCGCGGCGAAGGTAGCTGGCGCGCCCGACGTTTTCGTCAACTTCGCCTGGGAGATGACGTTGACGGACAAGATCGTCGCATTCGTGTGCGAGTCGGCGGAAACCCGCGATCAGTGGGTGTCCTACATGACCGCCGTCCTCGACGCCATGTCAGGTGCCTCTGGCGGTGTGCCCTCCTCCGCTTCGGGCGGCGGTGGCGCCGCAAGCTCCCCAGCCACCGTAGCGTCGGCGGGATCGAACAGCGGCGGCGGCACGACCATGTCTGCACGAATGGCTGACAGCAGCTCCAACCTTGCGCGCGGCGCGGACCGTGACACCGTCGTGGGCGACGACGAGGCGGGTGGCGCGACAGCGCGAAAATCTGCCGATGAACTGAAAAATCTCGTGGGGGGCAGCGGGGAGGCCGACGACCTCGACCTCGGCGGGGCCGCGTCGATCGACTTCGACGATGACTTCCTCGACAGCGACATGGAGGACGACGACGCCGTGGAGCGCGAGCGCGCGAAGCGATTCGGCGGTGGCGAGGACGCTTCTGCCGAGGGCGGCGGTGGATTGAACGCCGAGAGTATGGAGGCCCGCTACCGCAAGTTTCTGCTGCCCATCGCGCAGCGATCATTTAATCACATTGCGTATCGTCTCGATACCTACAAGGACTTCTTCGCCAAGTGGGATGACGTCGTCGCGGACGTGGTCTTCTCGCGCACCATGGAAAAGATTGGCAAAAAGGACCGCGGCGCGGAGCGCGACATTTTCGTGACCCGTAAGCACTTGTTCCTCTTCTCAAAAGGCAACATGTTCGGCCGGATTGCGGATCCGCGCGTGATCGACTTGGACCAAATCGTGGGTGTCATTGAGTCGAAGATCGACGCGAGTCTCTTTGCCGTCATCATCCCGTCTTTTCACGACCTGCTATTGCGGGTGACCTCCGCCAGCAGTTTGGTCGGCGGGACCGAAGTTGAGGTGAAGCACCAGCTGATCGCCCACCTGTACGCGGGAAGCAGCCGTCTGGCCGGGGACACGCGCCCCTTCATCTTCCGCGAGTCTGAAAACATCAAATCGCTCATCCGCCGCAGCGAAGACGACAATCACTTACCTTTGGAGCAAGGCGCGTTCGACCGCCTCGGGGTCGCCCTCAACAGCCAACTGTACCCCATCTTCCGGGTCAACGCCGACAACGTCGTGCACTTCAGCGGCTACGTGCAGCGCACCAACGCCCAAAAGTCCCAGTCTGCGCGCATCTTCGCCATTACGGATTCCGCCGTCTACCTGACGCCGACGTCCGCGGATCGCATCAACTCGCGGACGGGGCTCAGCGACATCCGCCGCATTGTGTACGACGACGACGCCAAGGAGCTGCTCCTCGTGAACGCGGACATCGACGTGCTCGTCACCGCGAAGAACAAGGCGGAACTCGACCTCATCGTGAAAGTCTTAGTCGATGTGGCCGTGCCTCGGCAAGGTGGCGGCGCGGCGGCGCGGAGCGCATTGCGCCCCACACCAGGGAAGCAGCTGTTCAGCGGCGCGCGGCTGATGGAAGCGAAGCGCATCGAAGACCACTTGCAACGCGGCATCCAGGGCACCGAGCAGGGCCTGCGGAAAGGGATGAAGCTGTCGCAGCGCATGCTGCAGCACACGCTGCGCCTCGGTCTCGCGGGCGCCACCAAGCTGGGCATGGGCGTCAAGTCCATCGGCAAAGGGTCGGTCGGCATTCTGAAAACAGGCATCACGGAACTCGGCGAGCTCGTCGTCGACAACCGCATTTCAGCCGGGATTTTAGGCGCCGTCGAGGGCGCCGCGGGTCAGGTGTTGGGACTGCAGCAGCGCATCGTCTTCGACATGATCACCTCTCTCGAGGACGAGCGGGCCACGGTTGATGCCGCGGCGTTCTACCGGAAAGCGACGGCGGCCGCTGGGGGAAGGATGGTCACCCTCCCGGGCGCGGCGAAGCCGAAGGCGCCGCCTCCGCCGACGGATCCAGGCACGTCTTCTCGGCAGCTCGTCGCCGCCGCTGCCCAGCCCCCCGCGGCGGCACCCACACCCACGCCGCGGGGCGCCATCGAACCGTACGACCCCGTCGGCATACAGAAGACATCGGTGACCGCCCGCATCGGCCGCGTTCTGTTTTCCTGCCGTTGCCGCATTTACAACATCACCGCGCACATCGACACGACCCGCTCCGAGGACGTGATCTTGTGCATCGCCGACAATGGTCTGTACGTGTTAGACGATCCCCACTCGAAGAACCGGTCCGGTCTGCGGAAAATCGCCGCCGCCTTCACTTCTTCGCAAAACTTCGACGTCGTCGAATCATGCACGTGGTCCGAGCTTGGAGGGATCATCCGCTGCGTGCATCCCGTCGACGACAACATCATCGGCGTTCTTTATGAAGAAAACCGCACGAGCGGCGATTTGATGTTCCGGTTGCCCAACGGCCGGGTGACCGACAGGTTCTTATGTTACGCGAGCGTGCAGCACTGGAGGTACCATCCGTGTAGCGCGGGCAGCAGCAACCACGACGACGACGACGAGGACCGATTCAACGTGCGGCTGCCGAAATTGTTCACCTGCGATCATGCCGAAACGGTCAAACTCGCGCTGAAGAAAACTGCCTTCGATGCGCCCCCCAAAATTGGGCTCATTGCGGAAGGGCAGGGTGATCAGCTGCGTCTCGGAGGCGAGTCAGACGTGGCCGACATTATGCGCCAGTACGGTGACCGCTTTGTGACGTTTTCGGGTTTGGGTCGGCAGCTCCGAGCCTCCGCGATCCGCGGTGGGGCCGAGGCCTCGACGGAGACAAAACGTAAGAAAAAGAAAAAGAAGAAGGAAGGCGACGACAATGCCGGGGACGGGGAGGACGCCTCGTCCGCGCACGACCCAATCACGAAGCCCTGCGTCGTCCTTGTCACCAACGCCGCCGTCTACGTCGTGAAGCCCTCCTTCGAACTCGACCGCCGCATTGACGTCAACGCCATCACGCGCATCACAATCAGCCGCGATGAAGCGGACACGCTGCTGTTGCACGTGAAAACGGAGTATGACGTCTTCCTCCGGATGCCTGGTCGCATGCAAGAACTGATCGATCGCATGCAGGACAGTCGGCTGGCGTGGTCGTCCTACCCCGTTGAACTCGCGATCGCCGAACGAACCCGGGCGTCTTTGCAGCGCATTTCGCAACGCCGCCAACGCGAGCGGCAGCACGCGGCGTCGGGCAGCCGCAGGTTTCCCAGCGCGGTCAACCTTGCCAGTCTTGACGCCCTTGCCGCGCCGCCCGCCAAGGAACCCTTTCTGATTCCTATTGCCCGCGGCGGTGGTGGCAGCGGTGACGCCGCGACGGCAAGCGGCTCGAAAGTCAGCGGTGCGGCCGCTGGCCTGATGGCCCTAGGAAAGCTGGAAAAGCCCGCGAACTTTGACGAGATCGAGCGCTCACGTCGGGGGCCGCGCCAAATCGAGCAGACGTACCGTGCATGGTGCTCCAAAGAGTTGAAGAAGGCGCTCGCGAGCGAGGGCATTTCCGAGGACGGAGAGCTACAAACCGCCCCGGGAGAGCCAGGTACGGTCGTGGCGACGATCAACGCGCGGCTCGCGCCGCACGAGGGCGAAGCGCTGCGCCGCGAACGACGCGTCGCGGCGCTCATGACTCAGTTAAAGCGGGCGTACCGCATCGGCTGCCGCGACATGCCGCAGGTGGCCCAGGTGAAGAAGGAGATAAGCCTCCACGACGAACGCGAGACGGTAAGTGAGCGGCTGTACCGCGCGCTCGACGAGGACGACGCGGAGGCGTACGATGACGCGGTTGCGGCCTCCTTCGACCTGCGCGATGGTTTGCAGCGGCTGCTCGACTCCCAGCTCGATGACGTGAGCGCCATGAAGCAGCGGCACGACGTCACCAACCGGATCGTGAAGGAGATCGCCCTCGACGGACTCGAGTCCAGATTGCATGACATCGCGGACCTCTTTCTGCAGGCGGAGTCGTGCAACGTGCGAGCGGACCGACTCGACCACCTCCGCCTGGAGGTTGACCGCCTCCTGCAGCGGGAACGCCTCACGCAGCAGATTCAGTCGCTGCGGCGCGTGAGTGACCTATCCACCGACGCCCGGGCGGTTTGGGTCGCGGCCGCGGAGCGCCTCGGCGTCCCCGTTGCCGTCCGGGGCTCCATCGCCGTGGTGGGGTCGCCTCTGATACGGTGGGCGGAGACGGCGTTGTCCAATGCCATTGCTTCGGCGGACCCGCACACGATCGAAGCCACCATGGCCACCGTAAATCGGGAGCCCGAAGCGGCGGCGGGCGCGCAGGAGGCGCTGAGTGCCGCGCAGCACAGCCTTGATCTCCTCCGACAACACGACGCACTCATCACGCGGGTCCGGGAAATGTGCGTCGACTTGTCGTCTCGCATGTACGACATGACCCCCGAGGCGCTCCGCCTCGTGCACGAGGAGCTGCGTGGCCTCGTGCCCAAGTTTCCAGCGGACACTCCCGTGTTTCAGAGGCCACGGGCGACCGTCCTGTTGCACCTGGGAAAGGCGGAGCACCTGCTGAGCTCCGCGGAACAGCGCCGAAAGGCGGACGAAGCAGAGGTGTCCGTGATGGCCGCCTACGCGAAGCAACTAGAGCTTGCCGCGGCCGAGCAGCAACGAGCGCAGCAGCAGGCTGCGCAAGAGGAGGCAGACCGACAGTCCGCGAAGCGCCGCGACCGGCTCCTCAACATCGCGTCGCGCAGCGCCAAGTACGCCTTCTCGGTCCGGCAGCAAGTCGCCAACGAGGACACGGCCGGTGCCCACTCTTCCCTCAACGCCATCGAGCAGCTGAGCAGCGATCTCGCCGGCGCCGTGGACGCCCTCACACCCCAGGAGAAGCAAGATCTCAAGGCGGAATGCGAAAAGGCGCACAACACACTACGCAGCAGCAGTCAGCTCTGCCAAGCGCTCATGGCCAAGGCGGCCCAAGCTAAGCAGAAGCGGCAGATGCCGCCCGAACTCGCCGCGGCCGTGCGCGAGCTGCGGACGCAAGACGTGATCCAGTACTTGCAAAAGAATCAAGGCACGCTTCCGGTTGATCTCATCGACAGTGTGAAGGAAGCGCTGCACCGCGAGGCGGCCCAGGCGAAGTGGGTCGCCGGCTTGCACCATGGCATCCACACCGCCGTCGCGCTCCGCAGCGTGGACCTCCTTCGCGCGCAGCTCGACATCGCGAAGCAGAAGAGCTACTCGGACGCCGCGGTGCACGGGGCCCGTGAGTGGCTCGACGCCCAGGTCGCCGCCATGAACAACGCGGCTGGGGCGGCGGCCGCTGCGGCGTCTCCAGCGGTCGAGGGCGGGTCGCCACAGGCCGCGCCTCCGCCCCAGGCCGCTCTCCCTCCACCCGCGGAGGTTCCGAAGCCCGCTGTCTTTCCCCTGATGCATCCCTGGACCACCACGACCGGGAAGGGAGCCTGCGTGCTGGCGCTGCACAGTGCCGTCGTGGCACTCGTCACGTTTCCACGCAATACCGTGTCGCAACGCGTGAAAGGCGCGATCACGACGCCGGATGATACCGCCGAGGTGCGGGCGGTGGTGGACGCCTGGATTGCCGCCCTGTGCCATCGCGCGAAGCCGCAGGGCATTTTCCGGAAGACCGACCGATCGCTCGCGGACATCATCCAATTCATGGGAGAGGTCAAACGAGGCGGCGACGTCGTGGCCCCGTTCATATTCTACGTCACGAGCGAGTTCGAGCGCATCCGCAAGCTCAACAATCCGCACGGGCTCACCAGCGCGCAAGTTTTCGTCCGGTTCCTCATGTCGAAAAGGGATTTGGAGCGGCTCGTGGAGGAAATCGCACGATTCACGCCGAAGGAACTCGACGGATTGTACTTTGAGGACGCCTTGATGCGCGCGGTCGCCGAAAGTGAGCGCAAAGACGTTCGCCTGCTGGCGAAAATGCTCACACAAATTGACGTGTCCTTCGGCCTTGTCGACAAAGTCGACGCCGCGGTCCTCGGTTCGCGGCAAACGTCGGTGGCCGGCACGGGCGGAGCCACCGCAACAAATTCGGCTTCGAACGTGCTGATCGACGCGGTGTCCAAGGGACCTGGGGCCACGGCCGCGGGGACCAAGGCGCTCCCGAGCGACCTCGGAGGCCTCAAGGCGGCCATCCTCGACCACCCCGACGACTCCCGCTACCTTCAGGCCGCGGGTGTCATTGTGTTTGCGCAACTCCGGCGGGCGGTATCGTCGCTCTCGGCCCTCGTCACCGCAGAAATGCGGCGACTGGGCGATCGGCCAGGGCCCACCGCCCTTTACGCGTTCTTCGACGAAAACCACAACAAGTCTATCGGCGTCTTCGCCCGGAGCAATCTGTGCGCCGCGTTGATTGTTTGCCTCGGCATCGGCTTCCGCCCCACTCATATGCTCTTCGCTTCGCGGCACCTGTGGGACCTCTTCGAAGCCGGCGCGGAGCGACTGAAGGAATCGGCCCGTGGCCTCGGAGGCGTCGCGGTGCCCGACATGATTGACATGGTGCGCAACCTCACGGAGGTGCACGAGCGGGGCCCCGCGTCGCCGAGCCACTCGGCCGCAAGTCGTGGCGGCGGAGGTGGGCCACATCAGGCCCTCGCGCGGCTCTCGTCGACCGAGCTCAATGACGTGCGGGTCCGGATGGTCCTGTGCCACGCGATGAACCACAAGTCGCTCGAGGCGCTCTTCACGACGCTTTTCGATGCGAGTGCGAGCAGCAAGGCGTTTCTCGCCAAGTTCTACGTGTACGACGGCGCCCTGATGTTCAACGCCGCGATGCGAGGGGAGTTCGACAAGGTCGTGAGGCAACTGGCAAAGATACCATTCGTGCTCAACGTCGACGCGGAAATTTGGTAGGCCCTCCTTCCTGCCCC
>ERZ1292633.2573-Hain-H41-02um-R1-2573-length-18437-cov-6_pt1 | contig 18437 bp, 7 predicted proteins | sample MGYA00564406_ERZ1292633 | MGnify/ENA primary metagenome ERZ1292633 (study PRJEB36523, sample SAMEA6512639) | groundwater metagenome | collected 2019-01-08 | study: AquaDiva: Metagenomics assemblies of 32 groundwater samples | reverse complement strand
CGACGACTCGCTTCTTCGAACGTTGGCGCGGGGAAACGAAAAACCCCGGAGGGGAAGGAAGGAAGGAAGTTGTGGTTCTGGCCCAGGTGCAGACGAGGCAGCGCGGGGTCAATCGAGGATCAATGACGGCTGCTTCGTCGCGGTTTCACGGCGGTAAAACGGACAGTGACCACGGAGGGTGGCAGCGAGACCCGTGACCCCTGAAACGGTGAGCTTGCGGCAACCGATTAGCCAACAATTACCCACGACGGATATCTGACTCAAACCGGTGCAATCCAGCGCGGTCAGATTGCTGCAGCCGTATAGCCAACGGTCGCCGACGGTGGTGAGGCGGGGTAGGCCGGTGAATGTAACGTGTGTGAGATTGACGCACCCAGACAGCCAGGAGTCACCCACCTTCGCGAGCTGTGGGAATTCCGCGATCGTCAACGACGTGAGGCTGGAGCAGCCGGACATCCAGGAAGCCCCAACGGTTGTCAGCCTCGTCAGTCCTGATAAATCCAACGACGTGAGGCTTGTGCATCCGGACAGCCATCGATCTTTCACCACCTCAAGTTGCTGCAGTCCCGCAGTTGACAAATGGACGAGACTCGAACAGTGTGAGAGCCACGAATCGCCGATGCCACGGAGATGCGTTAGTCCCGAACAATCCAAAGAGCTGAGAGCCGTGCAGGCATACAGCCAGAATCCGCCGATGGTGGTCAGTCCGGCGAGGCCGGCGCAGTCCATGGCCGTCAGACTTGAGCAACTAGAAAGCCAAAAGTCCCCGACGCTGGATAGCTTGGTAAGCCCTTTGCAGTCCACCATGGTGACGCTGGCGCAGCTATCTAACCATCGGTGCCCAACGGCGGTGAGTGAGGAAAGGCCTGCGGAATCAAACGTCACGAGTTGAGGACAGTCTGATAGCCAACACGCACCCACGGTGAACAAGAATGGCAGCCCGTGGCACTTCAGCGTCACGAGGCGACGGCAACCCTTCAACCATTTGTCACCCACCGTCGTGAGGTGAGTGAGCCCACCGCTGTCAAATACCGTGAGGCCGGAACAGGACATCCACGCACCCCCCACCGTGCAAAGCTGGGTGAGGCTGCTGCAATCCAATGCCGTGAGTTCAACGCATCCCGCCATCCACGAGGCCCCGGCCTTCGTGATGTGGCTCAACGACTGGCAGTCGATGGACTTCAAGCTGCTGCAGCCGGATAGCCAACCGTCGCCGAGAATGGGCACCTTCCCGAAGCCGCGGCAGTCCAGGGCGGTCAGACGAGAGGCACCCGACAGCCACCGACGACCGACGCTGTTCAGCCGCGCCATACCATCCGTGCGCACGGCGGTGAGACTGCCGCAGGATTCCAACCAGCCATCGCCCACCTTACGGAGCTGCGCGAGACTCGCCGCGTCAAATGACGTGAGGCTCGAACATTCTGACAGCCAACCGCTGCGAACCGAACTCAGTTGCGTGAGTCCCAGACAATCGATGGATGTTAGGCGAGTGCACTGATAGAGCCAGCGGTCACCGACGGTGCGGAGTTCAGTGAGGCCCGAGCAGTCCAATGCCGGCAGAGCATAGCAGCCGTTAAGCCAACAGTTACCCACGGTGCGAAGTTGGTCGAGAGCGGTGGTGTCAAACGCGGTGAGGCTTAGACAGCCGGAAAGCCAGTGATCGCCGACGGTGCGAAGTTGCGAGAGACCCGCACAGTTTACTGTGACCAGACATCGGCAATTGGCCAGCCACCGGTCGCCCACGGTGGCGAGCTGCGTCAGGCCGGTGAAATCCAAAAACGTAAGGAATGAGCAGCCGTCGAGCCACTGGTTCCCTACCGTCGTGAGTGATATCCCTCCTCCCCCCTCCTCTTCGCTCGTGTAAGCAAAGCCCCTCAGCGAACATTGTGTGGCCCATTTGTTGCCCGCTGCCAGTAGCCCGCATTCGTTCGTAACCTGAATAAGTTGTCGCGCGGTGTAACATCGGCAGTAGCCGTACCACGAGGCATTGCCGACGTCCTTGGCGCAAACCAAATCAGCCGGTCGTGACGTCGCGGCCATGCGGCCACGTCAAAAATGTCAGAAACCAATAACTTTTCCTCGGCGCGAAGCTATCGGACGAAATTGTACCCCCCAATTGTAGTGACAACGGAGAACCCTGTCGCGGCGGCGGCACTAACGCGAACAAAAACAAACAAACGTCGTGCTTCAAACCCCCATCCGCAGCGCTGTGAACAACGGCAGCAAGATGGTGCTTTGTTTCCGCAGAAGGATGGAGGGGTGTGGATAACGTCTAATGATTTTTTATCCATCTGCTCTCCACGCACCAAATGTTCTCACTCAAAAAACGCCGGGCTGACCCGAGGGGCACCGGTTGCCGACGACGAGCGCCGGGCTTCGGCTCCCTTCGGTTTCACGACGACCACGGCGCCGAGGTCGCGTTCATCGGTAGGCCGCGTCGCCGCTGATGCGGGGGTGTTACGAGTGGTTGGTCGGGTCGACGTTGGCACGAGGCCGCCGCTCGTGTCCAGGGACCGGCTCGTCTTGTCTAGGTACTGCTGCAGCGCTTTTCCAATTTTCGATGCCCCCCGCGGATAGTAGGCGCGGCGGTGTGGATGCCGTTCCTCCTCCTCCTCCTCCTCGGCATCCCCGTTGCCCCGGCGGCGGCGTGGAGGCGGCATCGATGACGACTGTGCCGAAGAATCGACGCGACTTCCGTGAACTTTGGCGAGCTCGAATTTCGTTCCGGGCTGATCGTCAAAGGGGGAGGAGAGCGGCATTTCTCCGGCGCCCGCTTCCCCGTCCCGATCGTCGCTCTCCGTCCCGTAGGAATCCAACAACAGCTGGGTATACTCGCTTTGAGCGGCTTGCAGTTGAGATTGAAGCGTCGCGACCTTTCGTCGGAAACCGTCAGCCATGAGCCTCGCTTGCATGAGTTCCTCGGTATTGGACTCCGAGCACAACTCAATCGCACGCTGGAACGCCGATGAGGTGCTGGGGTCACTCTCGAACCCATCCTGTGCGGTCCTTTGATGCGATAGCTTCATGACCCGATCTAGAAGCTGCGGATGGACCTGAGCGGCGCGTAGATCCATGATGGCCGATTTAATCAAGGACATTGCTTTGCGCAGCAGAAGGACGTACGACGTCGCGACCGTCGTCGTGTCCATAGCACCGCCGCTGTGCCGTTGTGGATGACCCCCACCGGTACTGTAACGCACGACAAATGGCGTTGTACCGCTGGTACTGTCGTCGGAGCCTCCCGGTACCAATTTTGCGGTGATGTGACGACCGGAGCTGCGGCGGCTCGTCGGCGACCCCAACCTTCCATCGCCGAGGGGGGGCGTGTCGCCACCATTCTCATTTGTGGAGGCGCTAAGGGGCAAGTCACCCGTCGCCCGCATGATGTAAATCGCCGCGGGGTGCAGCATGCTTTGTAGCGTGGCACTCACCGTAGCGTCTTGCGTCGCGACCGCCTGTCGCAGTCGTTGCACGTCGGCCGTTAAATCGTAGAAGCGGCTCGTGGCCGCGTGCACAATCGCCTTGAGCATCGATTGTACCGGCATGGGGCCCGCCTCGCTTCCGAGTGCCCACAGTGCGTTGTCTAAGGTGCGGGAAACCGGCTCTGGCATCAATCCACTACCGCCGCGGGGATGTCGGCGTCCGTTGTCGACTTCCGCAGTGATGTCCTGCTGCTGGTCGGGTACGTGCACACCGAACAACTCGGCTAGCGTCAAGGCCGCTCGCCGGAAGCTGCGCCGTTCGCACTCGACGGCGGTACAGTACACCGCGAGATCGGAATCCAGCGATTGCTGCCCGTCCTTCATCGTCTGCAGCAGCCGGGATCCGAGCACGGTGCACTTGGCCGTCAATCTCGCCACTTCTAACCTCAGGCCGTCACGATCTCGCGTGAGTTGGAGGACCTGTTCACTGAGATGCTTTTCCGTATGCGACGCGCGGTCCGTCTGTTCGTTCAGATGCCGCTGATAGGTGTCGGAGTGGTCCGTCAGCAGATTCTGCAACTCCGAAATACGCTCCTCGAACCCAGGTGGCATGATAATGCGACCCGGACCACCAGCGGACATGCCCGGCATAGCCATCCCCGGCTGCTGTTTGCCGGGAAGCCAGGGAGCCACAGTGGCGTCCGTGCCCGCCGCCCCCGTGAGCGGCATCATGGAGATGACTGGCGATGGCCGCCCCCCGTACTGACTCGTGCCACTCCCAACCCTCGGTGTTGGTCCCAAACTGCTGTTCGGTGAATGTTGAGCTGCCGTGGTCCCTTCGGCGCCATCCGACGGGACAGCAGCACGCAACCCACCGTCCGCGGCGTTTCGTCGCGAGTCGGCCATCGGGAAGTGCCTTCGACACCACGACAACGTGACACGTGTCGCGGCTGTGATGGGATCACCTTTTGTCACACACAACAAAAGGGCACCACCATGCAACGTAATGCCCCACCCCCCATGCCAGCCCCCACGTGAGGCCGAACAAGCAGCCATCAGCCAGAACTAGCAGCGCGCACCTATGACGGCTGCTTTTCGTGCAGGTCAGTACATCAAACGCTCCGACGCCAGATGGTGGAGGTAAGAAACACCCCTTAGACTACGACTGTGAGAGGACGACGGAGCGACACGTGGGCCGGTACACAACGAACGGAAGGAACGAGGAGGGTATGCGAGATAGAGAAACGAACGGCGTGTGAGGGAGGGATCGAGAGAGAGAAGGGAAACGAGGAATGATCGATCCCTAGAGCATGGGGGGCAGGCGAGCCACCGGACTACTCGTCATCGAAGCTACGGTGTGCCGAGGGCTTCCACTCAGGCCAGTTCCAGTGCCCGCGTGGTGGATGCTGGGCAGCGACGATGTGGACGCGTCGCTGGTGTGGTGCCGCGAAGCAATGGCCGGCAGGACGGCGACCGAGGCAGCCTCTGTGCTCGCGCGTCGCGGAGGCGCCGCGCCGGACGCCACCGGATCCGCCGTCGGCCGTCCAATTCGGGGCAGCGACGGGGATGGGCCGGCGGCGGCGGCCGCAACGGCGACCAGCAGCTCGGCGCCGCATCCACCGTTGGCGTCCGACACCGACTTCGATGGTCCACGAGACGAACCATAGGACGACGATGATGGGAAGTCGCTGTGGCTATTGCTGCCGCCCATGGCATGGTGACTACCGTTGTTGGCGGCTTGGCCGGCCACAGCACCACCGACCGCGACGGATCCGCGGCCTCCTTTAGGTTTGAGACGCATGGACAGCAGCATTTGCAGGCACTCCACGACGTGCCGGGCTCGTTCGCACTGCAGGTCACGGCGCAGCAACTCCGCGCGTTGCAGTTTTGCCTCGATGCGACAGATCGGAAGCGTCGGACGCGGCCGTTGAGCGAGCACGAGCTCGCTCGCTTTCGCCCTCTTGCCGGCGGGGCAAGGGGCCGCCGGATCTACGTTGACAGCGGTCACCTCGTGATCAAGTCCACCGCTGCCCTCCAGCGTGCCTGCGGAGGTCGCGGTCACTTCACGTTGCTTTTGAACCAACGTAAGTTTCAACGTCAACACGCCCCAGCGGGCAACGGCAGAGGATTCCCGCAACCGATGCTCCGTTGCCTCGATGGTGTTCAGACGACTGCGCGCTTCTTCCGGCAACCGCTTCTTCTTGTTCAACTCGCGCAAGAAGTAAAATGTGCCCACGCCGCGCACCGCCCGATAGGTTTCGAGGGGATACCGCGTCATCAGCTGCGTGAGACACGAGACGCAGTGCTCGAAATGCTTCGGTCTCCACTGTGCTCGGACGAGCCTTGGGAAGAGGTTGTAGCCCACTTGCAGCGCGAGTTGCGGATGTGCCACCACCGGCCCCTCGGGGCATGCCTTTTCATTTCCTTGCGTATCAGCACCGCTGTTGTGCCCGGGTGCCATCAAGTGGACGATGAGATCGTCGATCTTCACGATTTCGTGAAACACGAGAAGCGCCGCCAAGAGATCCACGAAATTCCCCTTGTGACCGCCGCCCGACGTGCAAATGCCTGCAACGTAGTCCCGTGCCAACACGCCAGTGAAGTCTGCGAGAAACGGATGCCCACGACGAAGGATGGCATGATGCCGCGATGACGGCGCGGCGCCACGACCCGACCCCGTGCCACTTCCTTCCATTTTTTCATCGTGCCGTAACAGCAAGTGCTTCAGTGCGCCGGTCTGTCGTTCCCCAGAGTGGTAAACCACGTCGTAGAGCATCGCCGCGGCTTGCCGCGTGTCGGTGTCCGCGATGGCGAGGGCATACAGCATCGAGACGGTGTCGTCGGAGCAGTCATCGATTCTCGACGGCCAGTCGGGAAACGAGCGCAACATGCGATTAACGACGGTTGGTGCCGCACCGACCGCATCCGTGTGCGCGAGCGCGATCCCCAATGAGATGGCGTGCTGAAGCGGTACCCTGGCGAGCGCGCTCACCGGTGATGTGAGTTCGGCGAGTCGCCGAACGAGACGAAGGGCGGAGACATGCTCGCCGTTCGTGCACGTGACGGTTCCAGGCAGGATGAAAGGGACCGTATCGGGCTGACGACGAGTACCCCCTTCGACATCGCTACCGTTGACGGTGTCGTCGTCCCGAGGCGGTGGTGGTACGGCCGCTTCCGCGGATGCCGCCGTGGATGCCTGCGGCGGCGACGTTCCGCGCGCGCGGCCGCTTGCACTTCCAAGATGCGAAGAGGTTCGACCCGAGGAGCTAGGTCTCGGCCCCAGAGGCGCCACAGGAATCAGGCCCGAAGCGACGGAGGAATCATCCTCGCGAGCGGAGTGGACTGTCGATACCGTCGCCCCTCGCGAAGCAGCAGGGAACGCGGCGTTGTCGCTTGTAACGGCAGCCCGAGGAGGCTCGCAAGGTGCCACCGGGGGCGCGGCAGGAGTGAACCGCAATGCGGCGGCGATCTGCCCGAGGTCGACGCTGCTGATGAACAGCACGTGAAGCACGTCGTCCGACCAGCCGCGGAACGCTGCGTGTGAGCCAAGCTCGGGCCTTTTAGACAGGAGAAGCATCAGGATGTCGCGACTGGCGCTCGACGCCATCGTCAAAAGAGACGACAAGAGAGACGACAATTCGGCCGGCGCGAGCTTCGCGGTGATGATGTCAATAATATCGGGCGGCTGCGGAGGCAACGACGGTGCCGCGATGGGTGCAGGCTGCCGGCGGGGTGACAAATTCCGGTTAATCGGACTACTATTGGCCTGCGGCGCGACCGCACCGTGATTCGCACGGTCGTCTGTGGCGTCCGACGCGGCGGGAGGTGGTTGGGGTGGTTTGGCAAGGGAGCGGTCCGTTGGTTTCAGCGCTGCTACCTTCGCGGACGCTGTTTTGCTCGCGGAGCCACTGGTCTTCTGCGCACTGCTGTGATGTTTGCTTGCGCCGGTGGGCTTTGTCTGGGATGAGGGGAGATGCGAAGATTTTTTCAGAGTTGAATACGTGCTCCCTGCTGCTTGCGCGGATACCGCCGTGGCCACTGTTGTCGACGATACGGGCACACGCAGCGCGGCGGTGGCGAGTGCGGCAGCTCGCGAGGCCAGGTCTTCGTCGAACCGCTTCGCATGCCCCGTCAGCCAGTTGAGCAGCGTGCGCTGCGCTTTCACACTGACGTCATCTTCCCGGTCCAGCAAAAAAGGTACGAATTCGACAATAAGTCGGACGCCCTCGAGCGTTGGGGGAACCACATTGAAGAATTTTTCAGCTGCCGCTGTTAGCCAATATTCCACTTCTTGTCGTTTGTCCACGTTCGGAATTAACCGACGGTTTTCAGTGTATTCTCGGGAGAAGGGATCGCGCCATTTGGCGTTGACGATCGTGTGCCTGGAAACCGTTCGGCCGCTCGTTGGAAGCACGACGGGGTCGACAAAAATGCGGAAGTCGATGACGTCGAACAAGTGCTCTGGAATATGGGTGAAGGGGCTGGTGGCGGTGGAAGACGAAGACGCCCCAGAAGGCGCGTCATCGATATGATCGCTGAAGAATTCCGCTACCGGCCGCACTTCGAGCGCGCCTCCAAACGTTCGCGTTCGCTGTCGTCGCTTGTCCAGCTTCTGCTTTTCCTGCTTGAATAAGGCCCTGTAATAGGCGTCCATAGGGTGATCCCAAATGCTCTCCCCCGTGCGGACATGGAAATAATAAACTTCGTGATCTTCGGTGTAACATAACTTCCAGTGTTCAGGCAGAGGGGCTTTCAGTGCCTCCCGGGCGATCCAAGTGAGACAGCGATCGGCAACGGGATCCATCCCAAGCCACTCGCAATACTCCAGTATTTCAACGTCGGTGGGTTCGTACTCTTCATCCGGTATCGTTGGGACTTCGACGAATTGTGGTTGCTGTTGCGTCTGGGGATGCATCTGCTGCTGCCTTGGACGCCGTCCATCATCCGCTCCGTCTCGCTGGCCCTCGTCGTCGTCCCCTTCGTCGCCGTGACCCTGTCCACTGCTGCCACCGCCCAGCTCACTTCCACCATCCGCGTCGTAGTCCTCGACGTCGTCGTCGTCATCGTCGGAACTCTCCGCGGCAGCCGCGGCGTGGCCACTGTACCGGCTGTGGGCCCCGGAGGGGTTCGGCGGTTGTTGCTGTTGCCAAGGCGGTTGACTGGGCTGGGTTGCGCCAACGACGCGGGATCCTCTTGGCGGAACAGTCACATCATCCGCATCGCCGAACCCTCCCCTAACGCCCGGCCACGATGGGTGTTGAATGTCCCCCCCTTGCGCGACGGCCACGGCAATGCGCTGCAACTGCAACTGCTGTTGGTGAAGCTGCTGTTCGTACATCGACGACGGAGGCGCGGCGGACCCCCGTGGCTGGTGATGATGAGACTCCATGTGCGCTTCACGCCGGCTGAGGGCGTCGAGCGTGGCGGTCAGGGCATTGGCACGCGACGCGGCCGTCTGAACGCCACCGTCGTCATCGTCGTCGTCGTCGTCGTCGTCCACGTCATCCTCGTCGGAGTCGTAGTACTCTTCCCTGTCGGCGGCGCCCTCGTCGTCCGTTTGCTGCCATGGCTGGCGGGGGCCTTCCTGAAGCTGGTTAACGACTGGGGGGGGCCTGTTGTGAGCGGTATGAGTGGTTGCGGCCTGATAGGAGATCCCCTCGACGGCCGGTCCGTTGCCAACCGGAAAGCTCGAACTCGATCGACGTTGAGGCAGCTCGTCGTCCGTCTCCTCTTCGTCGTCGTCGTCATCGTTTCGTTCGTCAATCCTGTCGTCCTCGATCTGCCGAAAGGCGTCCCATTCGCCCCAGCGTTCCATATTCATTCGGCGCCAATTCCTTCGGCTGCAAACTGTCACTGGTCGGAGGGTTTAAAAATCAAAAGAGGCAGCAACAAACACTGATAAATGGAACAGGTCTACTTCGTCCACAATCGATAGTTCTTCGTTGACTTTCTAGAAAGAAAAGCAAACCAATGATACCATGTGCGGAGTCGGACAAGGGACCCCACAAAAAGGGGAGGGAATCCCGTCTAGAACGTCACGGAGAACTTTCGCGATGTTGCCGATGAGAAGCCTCGATGCCGAGGGTCCGTGGGGTTGAGGGCGGCAGCGAAGGACTTGGACAAGGCGTCCTTCCGCTCATCCGCCAGATACACCACGTTGGGAAGGATCGAGAACGGGACTCCGAAATGGACTTTGAGCTTGACCTCGGCTGGGTCGTAGAATAACTTGGACTGCGGAGCCGTGGCGGCCATCATCGCGGACCTAGGAGACGCCGCCGGAGATCCCGAGGGGGAACCCGCGGCCACCGGCGCTAGGGCGCGGGCATGTTGGTTGCTCAACACAATATAGGCGTCATTGACGGTGGTGTAGGCAATGTCACGCCCCGTTGAGGGGTCAATGAGAGCCGTGTACGCCGATCCCACGTTTTCCAAGGAAAGCCGCTGCACATCGGCACCGAAGGACGACACCGCGATGTCGCACTGATGCGACGCTAAGAATTCAGTGGCATCCCAGACACACACTGACTGAGCGTACGTCGGCTTTTCACTACCTGGGATGCTAGAAGTTGAGAGAAGCGCATGCTGAGCGCGCAGCAGGCGGGGGGACATCGACGCGAGGTTACCCGACGATCCGTCCCTCACCATAGAAATGTAGTGCTGCAATTTGTGTCGAAACTCGGCGACCGCATGCCGACGCCATGCAGAGGAGAACAGACTCACGTCGGCCAAGGGCGACGACCCGAGCGAGATCATGAGCGGTCGACTCAACGGAAGCTTCAATATCGGAACGGAGGCGAACGAGGAGGAGTCCGTGTCTGGCGAATAGGTCGTCGCCGGGTCACCCATGCCGGTTGCAGGAGACAAAAGCGCGAGGCGGCATGCGAACACCCTCGGAGGTTGCTTGCAACGTTGGGCAATCTGAAGCAACGTTTGCCGATGCTCCAAGTCCATGAAGCAGTCCACGACGCGGCTCATGTAGAGATCGATAAAATAGGCCACCCGCCTCGTCGCCGTTCGCAACTTGAGATGCGTCAGACACAGGTTGACGCGCAGGAAACGCACGAGGGCGCCAGCCGGGGTCGCAGGCGGTTGTGTCATCATGACCTCAACGCGGTTCACGTCTTCGAAGAGACGCGACATTTCCTTCCGCCTCGCCATCGTCTCCACCACACACTTGCGCTCGTGTTTTAGCCGCTCCACCGTTAAGGTAAAGTTCGTGCCGACAATCGCAATGGGCATGGCCGTGAACAAGATGCCGGAAATGATCAACGCGACCGTGAGCAAACGGCCTGCCGACGTGAGCGGCACCATATCCCCATAGCCGACCGTCAACACTGTAATCAGCGAGAACCACATCGAATCGGGAATCGACACAAATCGCGACTCCAGTCTGGGACATTGAATGGCCCCCATTATGTAGGCAGCTGTCATTTCGCAGTCTTCGTTGCGCACGAGAAACTTTTTCGACTGAGCTTGGAAGGCCCCCGACTCGAGCGTGAACAGCAGCGACGACATGAACACAATGACCACGAACAGGCCAACGAAGGGTCCCAGCAAGGACGACAAGCTGCTTTGGATAGTGTCGAGCAAGTCCTCGAAGGCGTCGAAGTGTCGCAAGGCGAAGAAAATTCGAAGCAGTCGCAATAGCGCCAGAACGTTAATAAAACCGTTTGGAAAGCCAGAGACAGCGCTAAGCAATGGCAAGAAGCTGGCCAGGAGGTCCAAGAAGGCGGGTCCGTTGAGAAACTTGCGGAGCCGGGGAACCAATCCCGTGACGGTTGGATCCGCCATGTAGGAGAGCAGCCGCAGCAACCATTCAAAAAGCAAGATGAGGGACAAGCTGAGCTCCACATTGTCCCACGATTTTCCATACTGAGTTTTCAAGTCCGGGTTGTACTTCGGCACCGTTTGCATGACCACGGAGACGCAAGAACTCAGCACGATCAAGGAAATCATTATGTACACGGCGAAGGCCATCCGGCTGGAAAAAGGACGTTCCAAGACGGCGCGCAGCGACAGAGACCAGTGCGTGATGATCGTACTCGTATCACTGGCATCCCTCTCACCCCCGCGCTTCTCGAGAATCTGCATTCGCTTCGCGAACCGCTCCGTATACTGAAGGCAAAGATCCGTCAGGTGCTGATAAAGGGGTTCACTCAAGTTCGGGTTGCAGATGCGGTAATCGATGATGGATCGCACGTGGGCGACGTCATCGCCGCAGTGCGTGAAGGCGGCGGGCGCGCAGAAGATGCTCATCAGTTGATTGAGATGCGCGTCCGCGGCGGCGGCGATTCCAGCTCCTCCGCTGGCGCCGCCGTGGCCGTGTTGCGGTCGACCAGTGTTCGATGATGGAGTCTGCGGCGAATAAGAGTCGTCGTCGTCGTCGGGACGGCTCGACACGATACTGGCATGCCGGCGAGTCCTGCCCCCGGGAGGAGGAGGAGGATGCGACATTTGCCGCGGACACTCGGAAAATTTTTTTGCACTGATGACATGGCGTGCACGGGTTGAAACGTCAAATCTCGAATCAAAAGCTCAAGGGAATTTCACAAGGAAGAGTTCTACCCATGAATGGGGGCGGGTGGAGTGAGCGCATCGACTCTTTTGCAAGAGGCACTCAAAATGGCGCAAACCCACACGGCATAACAAATTGAAAAAAAAAAGATCGATCGTCATTAGACGTCTTCGCACCCTTTCCCATGGCGTTGTCGACACATTTGACGTTGAATGCCAATAACGACGGGGCTCGTCAACCTGCGTCTTTCCGTCCAAAAGACGGAAAAGGGATAATAAAATAGAGAAAGGGGCGGGAAGGGAAGGTCTGAGTGGATATATTTAAATAGAAACATGGGAGGGAACAAGGCAGCGGTGCCCGTTTCACAAGGTGACACCAACGCTACCGCCACTCGACACGGGGGCGGAACCGGTCGAGGATGAGGCAGCCGACGAGGCCGCCTTCATCTTGGCCACCGCGGGATCGACCACGGCGCGCTGAAAAGCATCGATGGACTCTGCATCTTTCGGCGCGTCGGCCGCGGTAAAGTACGCTTCTGTGAGAAGTTGGGCCGCTGTCGGCCGATCGCCTGGCGTTTTCGAAAAGCACTTTTCAAGAATGCCTTTCAAACCTTGCGACGCGTGGGCGGCGATCACTGGGTGATGGTTCGGCGGCGTGGCGGTGCAGATTTGAAACAACAGGCTCGTGATGGATGCGGTCGGCTTGATGAGATGGCTCCAAGGGCATACGCCACTGGCGAGCTCGTTCACGGTCGCCGCCCATGCCCAGATGTCGGACGCCGACGCGTAGTCGCTCTTTTCAATGCACTCTGGCGCCAAGTACAGAGGCGTGCCAACCATACGATACGTTTTCGCGGACGACGACGCTTGCGTGGCCGCGAACTTGCTGCAACCAAAATCAGCGACGCGGACGGTACCATCCGCCGACACGAGCAAATTGGCAGGTTTGATGTCGCGATGCACGACTCCGTTTTCGTGTAAATAAGCAAGACCCTTCAACGCCTCTTGCGCATAGCGTCGAACGACGCCTTCGTGAAGGCGATGCCCATTGCGCTTCAGAATAGCCTCCAGACTGCCGGATGGCATCCATTCCATCACAATTCGCGCAGCGATTCCATCCCCCGCTGACGTGTCCGCCGTGCTGCTTACTGACAGGACACGCACAATGTTGGGGTGGTTGAGCTTCGTCACGATAGCGAACTCGTCCAGGAGTGCCTTGTTGACAGCCGCTGCGTCGTCGGCCCCACTCACTCCTCGAAGCTCTTTGATGGCAACGTGCTGTCCTTGCTCATTGTCAAACCCTTTGTAGACGACACCGAAGGACCCTTCGCCCAGTTTTTCAGTCACTAGCAGCGTGTAGCTGATTTGCCGCTGCTTGGAGGGAGCGCTGACTGAACCATTCGCGGCAGAAGGACTTGATGATGCCGGCGGCGACACCGTCTTTTTGGGTGGAGCCGCGGCTGGCTGCGGTGGTTTGGGCTGTGCCGTCGACTCAACGCCTTCCTCACAATACCATTCTTTGCGCCCTTCCACTTCGGGCGTTTTCATGCGGGACAAGTCCAAGTGGCACGACCCTTCCGCGAAGCTCGATGGTGTTTTGACCGTTAGCTTCACGGCATAGGGACAAGGTCGACCCCATTCAGCTTCGTTGTATTTCACGAGGATCACGGCCCGGATTTCTTCGTCGTCGCTAATTTGATCGAAATCGGAAAGCGGGACTTCGGCCGGAGTTAGCGTTTCCTCGCTGGTTCCTGCCTTAGACTTCACATATTCTTTAATGAGGCCATACAAGTATCGCAGTCCGACGGAAAAGAACGTCCCGGATCGGCGGATTGCAAATCCATCCTCGTCGGGATAACACGCCGCGAATGAGCGTGTTTGCATTTCGAAGTTGTCCGCAAAAACGAACAAGGCGAGCGGATGGGCAATGTCCCATGACTTGGCCACGCTTTCAGCCGTATCGAGATCGAGCGACGGATTCACGAACTGCATCGTCATGACGTGGAAACTTTCCGACGATTCTTCCTGAACGCGCACCCGGAATTGCAACGGATCCGGCAACGAATGGTGACTGCGACAGCGTGCGCGGTTGTCACGCCCAGCGTGTCCCTTCACAATAAGTTTACATTGCACGGCCATATCGTGACTCATGCCCTTGTCGAAGTCGAGATTGTTGTCTTCGCAGGTGCAGTCACCGTTGTAGTCGTATCCGATGAGTGGCGTGAGACCGGCCTGCCAGTTGCCCGTGGCGTCTTGCCATTCGATGACAGGGGCACGCCGAAGGCTACGCGGCTCCGTGGAGCACTTATTGACCGCGTCAAGTGTGAACGTAAAGTACTGCGCGAAGTGATCTTCGACATCGCAGTAACGATCTTGGTACGCCGTGACTTGCTTTGGTGTCAAGCGGAAGTCAGCTGCTTTGCCGCCCGGCCCTGGATCCGCGCTCAAAACGGCGTGTTGCGGCGCCTTGGCGGGCCCATCTACAATGACAGGTCCGCGCGAGATCGCGGCGGGGAGGTCAACACTCTTTGGATTCCTCGGCAGGGGTAGGGGATCCATGGTCATCCGCTGCGCTGTCGTGAGAGGCACGGGTTTCACGGTCACGTCACCGGGAAGATCATCGGCCTCGTAAGGAGGAGGCGGTACCTTGACCGTCGCGACGCGATACGCCGCCGACCGAGCACTGCGCGTTTGGACGGATAGCACCAACGTGAGTTGACCCTCGCCTTTGTCATTGTCACCGCGAAAGAGCTGCGCGCCGCATTGCCAGCCCTTGTCGTACTCACCCTCACCGCAGCGGTACTTGCGGTCCGTGAGAGACAGCACGTTGAATACGTCACCGGAGCCCACACAGCGGTTTAGAATTTCACGAAAGCCGCTCGTGCTCAACACCGTCAAATGGTGGTGCGTGTCCCCAAGACGACATGAAAACGCAATGGAACCTTCTGCGATGGCATGTTTTAGGCGATAGACGGCGATCGACTTGGCTTGCTCATCTTCGTAATCCGGACACTCAAGTTCCAACAACGTCGTGCGCTTTTCGTAGAAGTCTTGCACGAGGAAGTAGTAGAATGCAATCGCCGCCGCTTCGATGTTGACGGGCGATCCCGACGCGTCGACAAACGTTGACGCAAAGTAGTGCCGCGGCAGTGCGAAGGCGCGTAGCTGAATGACTCGCTGCTCGACCGCACGCGAGAATTCAGCGAGCAAGTGCCGCTGAACGACGAAGGTAAACTTCTTTTCAATGAGGTCCTTAACAGTGACCAAATCCATACCGGTATGGGTTGTTGTTGAAAACAATTACGGGGAAAAAATGCGTACGACTTCCGAGAACGAAGGAGATTTTTGAAAAGGGAAAAGAGTAAACAAGGATATCTGTCGTGTGAAAGCGAGATCATCACGCGCACGAGAGACAATCCGCATACTGGCCGCGCCGAGGCGCGACGATGCCTTTGCACTTCGTGTTGACCACCATTCAATCGCGCACCTCTCCCCTCTGTGTGCTCAAAACAGCGCCGCGAACAAAAAAAAGCGCTGTGTCAGTTCACCGACGACGATTTCTCTTGCTCGCAGCGCGAGACACGCCGGTTTCCCCGTCGGGCGCTGTCGACGGAGCTGTCCCGCCTGACGGCCGCCTGAAACCCGCAGCCGCATTACGAAATCGCTCCGCGAAGGCGATTCCTAGCGCGTCGTAGTCGTCATTGGGATCACGCCGCGACGCAGCGCCCGTGTCGGCCTCATCGGCGTCGGCGAACATCACGCGGCCAATCCACGGCTTTTTCTCAGGGACCAGTTGGTTATCGCACCCGTTGACGATGAAATGCATCGATTCCGGCGTGACCACGGACGACGAGGAGAAGTCCCCCCCGCCTCCTCCGCGAGCGAGCTTCTTCGCCACGCCTTCCTCCTCGAGCCGCTGCAGGCAGTACACCATGCTCAAGTAACTGTGCATGTTCATGTTGACGTTGCACGTGCGCATCAAATGAAACAGCGCCATCGCGTCGCCATAGGACGGGACGCGCGCAAACAGGTGCTGAATCGTCCGAATGGGCAACTCGAGTCCGTTGCGACCGCGGAGTTCAAGCAACCGCTTGAAATAAGGCGTCGTTTCGGGATCCAGTGGCACAAGCAACAACAGCAGCCGGTCCATGGACTCACCGAGAGCGGCCGAGATGTCATCGTCCCGAGCGACGGCGGGAGAGAGTTGCGCGTCGTCCATCAATTTTCGGAGTTTTGGGAGGCGATGAGCCTCGAAGGTCGAAGGGTCGTCCGACTGAGCGCGCCAGCACTGATGAATGGCCTCGCGTGTGGCGGCGGCCCCGGGGGGGGCCCCCGCCGACAGTCGCAGCGGAAGCGTCCGTTGAAGCCCACCCGGAGCAAGAAGCAGCCGTGGACCGCGGCGCAACATATATCGGGGTTGGGTGTCCGGCCGCGGGACGACGAGGGTCAAAAATTTATTGGCAAAGGATCTGGGGCGGTCAAGCGAAATCGGCATCGTCGTAGTGCCACGCTTCCTCTCAGAGGCGCGGTAAAGGCGGAAAGTATCATGTGAAACAGGGTGTTGCGCAAAGATAGCCGTGCTCAGGAGGGGATCGAACCGTTTCGGTTCCGGTTGTGCGAACTTGCGTTTTCTCTCTCGCTTTCTCTCTCTCTTTGTGAGTTTTTGATGTCGGATGAAACGAATGACGCGTCCATGTTGTTGCTCTCCAAGAGCGATGCTACGCGACGAGCAAGGTTCTTAAAGGCCGAAGGATCTACTCGAAGTAGCGATGCCTATCACGCAACCAGTTTAACGATGACGAGAGCGTTCGCACCACCCGCACCTTCGAGTGAGGCCCCGTCATCGGAGAGCTTCACGGTTTTCACACCTTGCCTCACCATGAGCTCGCAGTTGACACCCCCCGCGGCGCGGGCCGCCCGGTATCGCAGCTCACCGACGGTGGTGGCATCGAAAGGTTGCCTGGCGCCGCTTGGCAGCTGCAGCATGCCATGGCACACGGCGACAGACGTCGCAGAGGAGGCAGTCGGGACAGGGGCTTGCGGCGGCAGGGGGGGCGCCGCGCTCGCCATCGCCTCCAGGCCAGGACCAACCAAGCGACTCCCCGTACCCGCAAACGCACGAAATTTTTCGACGTAAGCTTCGCCGCTGCGGTCGTCGAGGTCGACGTCCACCTCCGCGTTTGGATGTGTGGTTGCGATTTCCTGAGGCACGATGCCCTTCTTGATGGAGTCCAGAAAGTCGCGCTGTGCGGGGTCTGTCATGCTCCGCAACGGACCATCATCGACAACGAAGCCGTTTTCGTAGAACACAATGCGGACGGTAACCGATTGCTTGACGACCGGCGCCATCACCGGACTGGGCCCCGGTTGGTAGCCCACGCGCCGGCCGTGACCGCCGAAGGCAGTAGTAGAGCCAGCCATAGCCGACGTTGACGCAGAAGCGGCCGTTCCTGGTGCGACATTGACAGCTCCAAGTTCCTTCGCTCGATCAAAGAGGCCTCGGACACCACCGCCTCCTTCGCCGGAAGATGATGTTGAGGGAGGCGGCGGCGCGATCACAGCTTGTCCGCTGCTGCCTCCGCCAACGTACCACTCGGTTGGCTTTCGGTCAGACGCGTTCGCAGCACCGCGGGTCGAGGGGCTCGACGAGGGAGCCGCTGACCGCACCGTAGTGGGTTGCACGACAGGCGTCGTTGATGCGGGCGCTCCACTACCGCCGGTGGTTCGTCCGGGCGAATGACTGGCGAGGCTCGCAATTTCGGCTTGTAGCTTAGCGGGATCGGCACCCTGAAGCCGGCTCAACACGACGCTGTTTTTGAAAAATACAAACGAAGGAATACCCGTCACCTTGAATTGCTCAGCCAACTCCCGATTTGCATCGACGTCAACTTTGAGAAACAAAATTTGAGGATGCTGAGCGGCGAGCTGCGCGAAGATCGGCGCAATCGCTTTGCACGGTCCGCACCAGGCAGCTGAGAAGTCCGCTGCAACGAGGAACCGAGAACCGAGGGCGGCGTTAAAGGCCGCCGATCCGCCAATTTCCTGGACGTGGCCGGCCATCGAAGAAACAAATGGCAAACAATTCTTCTTGAATAAACAAATTGATTGGGCCAACTGTAAGAGTAAAATACTTCTGACAAACGAAAGAGAGAAACACAAACCAACGCGCTACACCGGTAAATTAGCCGATTGTGGGCAGGAAGCGACGTTCCTCCGGTATTCAATTCCCATTCCCCCGCTGCCCTTCCCTCGCCGTGTCGCGTTCTTCCGTTGAGTTTACAGAGAGCGCTCCCTCGTTGCTACTTCTTCTTGTTGTGGACGAATTGGATTCTATCGGAAACGTTTTTTTTTGCCGCCTTTCATTCATCGAGCAGCACCGCCGTCGGAGATGGGGTCACGACTTGCGACGCTGCGGCGGCGGCGCAGGACGACGATCACACCGACGACGGCAGCGACCAAGCCGACGACGGCGGCGGCTGTCGTCGATCCGATGAGCGCCGC
>ERZ1292633.2572-Hain-H41-02um-R1-2572-length-18445-cov-11_pt1 | contig 18445 bp, 20 predicted proteins | sample MGYA00564406_ERZ1292633 | MGnify/ENA primary metagenome ERZ1292633 (study PRJEB36523, sample SAMEA6512639) | groundwater metagenome | collected 2019-01-08 | study: AquaDiva: Metagenomics assemblies of 32 groundwater samples | reverse complement strand
TATATTTTCATATTTATATTTTAACAAGTGTTCTGCTTCAAAGGTAAATCTCCATGGGTAATAAAGTAATTTTCTCGCTATGTGCGAGATGTAACTGGCAGATCCAGTAAAATTTAGGAGGTACCAATGGTACTCGAAAAGTTGCTTGAAAACATGATTAATGTATTATCTACCGACCCAAAATTTCTTTTACAAGAAAGTGTGGAAAACTATAAGAAATTTTTTGAGGAAGCGAAAAAAGATTTCCTAAAAATTATTTATAATTCTCCCGATATCATAAAACTCTTGGAAAAAATTTACATTTCAGAAGAAAATGTAAAAAAGATTAAATGTAATGAAAAACTTAGTCTTTTAGAAAAAGAATTGTGCGAACGGTATGAAAAACAAAATCCTAGACTTTGTAAAAGGATTAAAGATGCTGTGAACTTAATACTCAGGAATAATTTTTCAGGTTCTTTATCTTCCTGGGCGGAGAAAAAAGCCCGCCACATAGAATGGGGTAAAATTCTTATAGAAGGTGAAAACTTAAAAGGAATTTTCCCGAAACTTCCTGGAGAAAAATCCAGAGTTATCTTAAGGCATCATGGTATATTTTATGTGACGACATTGAGCATGAATGGACATAAAGTAGAAATAGAATTTATGACTGCTTCATTCTCACAAATGAGTACAGAGGAATTAATATTTCTTAACTCGTTTATTAAAAAAGATTAGCCAAATTTCCACCCAGTAGCGAAATGCGAAAAAGTGGAAATTTTATATTTTTAGAAAGATTGGGCAGTGGTCGGAGCCGTAATAATCGGAAAGAATTCCGTTTTTTTTTATTTTAGGGACAATTTCTGAACTGGCGAAAAAATAATCAAGACGCCAGCCGACATTACGGTCACGGGCTCGTGTTTTTATATCCCAGTAAGTATAGGCACCGATTTTTTCAGGATAAAATTTTCTAAAGACATCTATAAAATTATTTTTTATTACTTTACTAATCCAGGCGCGTTCTATCGGCAAAAATCCTGTATTTTCTTCATTAGCTTTTGGATTGGCGAGGTCGATGGCTTCGTGAGCGGTATTCACGTCTCCGCAAAAAATAACGTGCTCGCCATTTTTACGAAGTTTTTTAATAAATTTCAAGAATGCATCATAAAATTCTAATTTATATTTTAAGCGATGAGGACCTTGTCCTCCATTTGGGAAATAACCGGTGATGATTGTAAAATTTTTTAATTTAACACCGAGTAATCTGCCTTCATCATCGAATTTTTTTATTCCCATTCCGTAAAAAACTTCTTTTGGTTTTTCTTTTGTGTAGATAGCCACACCACTATAACCTTTTTTAAATTTCGAATATGCAAAATACGAATAGTATTTTGCATATTCGCCCTGCGTAGCTTTAGCGTAGCGGGGTGACTTTATTTCTTCACTGAGTTGATCTGGTTCTGCTTTTGTCTCTTGCAGACACAAAACGTCAGGCCCGCCTCGCGTCGGCTCGTCTTTGCGAGTCGAGGCGGGTCCCTCTTCTTTGAATAGGGGTGTAAAAAAACCTTGTTTAGCGGTAGCTCTTAATCCGTTTGTGTTCCACGAAATTATTTTCATATTATTTATGACTGTGAAACTTCTTATGCACTTCTTGTAATTGTTTGTCGGTTATGTGTGTATAAATTTGAGTGGTAGAAATATTCGAATGTCCGAGCATCATTTGGACCGAACGGATATCGGCGCCATTTTGTAGCAAATCAGTAGCAAAAGAATGACGAATGATGTGTGGGGTCACTTTTTTTGAAATACCAGTTTTAATCGCATAATATTTTACAGTGCGTTCTATGGAACGCGGGGTAAGTCTCTGATTTCCAAGGATAGTCCTTGGAGACTTTTTTAAGGACTGTCCTTTGTTAGAAATGTTCACAAACATAGCTTCTTCCATATCTTTTCTTTTAGCTAAATATTCTTTAATTGCCCTTTTTGCACTGTCAGATAAAAATACTACTCTCACTTTTTCTCCTTTACCTCTGATGGAAAATTCGCCCTTTGATAAATCTAAATCTCTATTAAGCGAGGCAAGTTCTGATACACGAAGTCCAGTAGAAAAAAATAGTTCAAGAATAGCTTTATCCCGAAGATTTTTTAAATCAGATCCATTAGGTCCAGAAAGAAGTCTATTCAACTCTTCTACAGTAATTAAATCCAAACTCCTTTCTTTTATTTTTGCTAATTCTATTCGATCAGGGGGAAAAGCAGAAATTCCACGTTTGATTAGATACTTTAGAAAAACACGAAGGGCTATCAAATAATAATTTTGAGTGTTTTTTTTCATTGTTGCTTGATTTTGCCCTTTTACTTTTATTCCGGATTGTCTGTTTAGAAAAAGTCTAAATTCTCTTATGTTTTCATCTGTAATATCTCTTGATTTGACTATCTTCCCAAATTTAAAAAAACGAGTTAAATACCTATCATAATTTTCAACAGTTTTTAAACTTGATCCTTTTTCAATCTCCAAATATTCTAAAAACTCGCGTTTTAATTTATCTATCTCAGATGCCATCCTTATATTCTACCATGCCTGCCCGTCCTTTGGCGGGTCGCAAAATATTTAGTATGACTAGAAAGATGCAAATAGCTGCTTTCTTGCAACTCGTATATCAACTTGGAAACAATATACTAACTTTCAGAAGCTGTTGCAGAAAGCACTATTTGCGTTTTTCTGTACTTTATGCTAATATAAAAATTATGTTAACCACAAAGAAAAAGCGGACAGTTATAAAGAAAAATCAAATCCACGAGAAAGATACAGGTTCTTCCGAAGTGCAGGTAGCCGTTTTATCTACTCAAATAGAGGAGTTAGCGAAACATTTGAAGAAACATAAAAAGGACAATACTTCTCGCCGAGGACTTATCAAGATGGTGGCTGATAGACGAAATCATTTGAAATATTTAGAACGCAAAGACAAGACTCGTTACAACGCACTGATGAAGAAGATGAATCTCGTCTAATTTTTTGCTATAATTCACTTATGACTGTTATAAAAAATAAAGAACAAAGAGTTGGGGTTTTTATTGATACTCAAAATCTATATCATTCTGCTCGCAATTTATATAAAGCGCGAGTTAATTTTGGTGCGGTTTTAAAAGAAGCAGTAGCAGGTAGAAAACTTGTTCGGGCCGTGGCCTATGTTATTACATCTGAAACAGGCGAAGAGAAAAATTTTTTTGAAGCACTTAGTAAATTAGGTATTGAAACAAAGACAAAAGATTTACAAGTTTATGGTGGTTTTAAGAAAGGAGATTGGGATGTCGGTTTGGCTGTAGACGCTATTAAATTTGCACCCAAATTGGATGCAGTTGTGCTTGTGGCTGGTGATGGGGACTATGTACCCATGGTTGAATATATTCAAAACATAGGTACACAAGTGGAGGCTATTTCTTTTGGCAAATCAACATCAAGCAAATTACGCGAGGCAGTGGATGATTTTATTGATCTTTCTTTGAATCCGAGAAAGTATTTAATAGGCATGAGATAGTTTATTAATAATTTAAGTTCGCCTTTAGATAGAGCTAGTGTCTCACTTAATTGTGAAACAATACTTTATTCTGAAGGAGAACCCCGCCCGCCTTTGGTGGGTAGATAAAAAATATGAAGAAAAAAGAGTACTCAGTTGAGATTGGTGGAAAAACTTTAACCGCCGTTTTTACGGATTTAGCAGAACAAGCGCATGGGTCTGTAATTTTGAAATATGGCGAAACGATTGTCTTGGCTACCGCTTGTATGTCTCACGACAAACAAGCGGGGTTAGGGTTTTTTAATCTGACTGTGGATTATGTAGAAAGATTTTATGCTACCGGAAAAATTTTAGGCTCTCGTTTTATGCACAGAGAAGGTAAACCGTCTGAAGATGCGGTTTTGGCTAGTCGGGTGATTGATAGAACTCTCCGTCCTCTTTTTGATCAGTCAATTCGTCATGCGGTGCAAGTGATTGTGACAGTTTTGTCTTTGGATGTAGATGACCCGACTGTTTTGGCCGTGAATGCTGCTTCGTTAGCTTTGGCTGTGTCTGATATCCCTTGGAACGGTCCAGTAGGGGCTGTGCGTATTGGAAAATATGACGATGATATTCTTAAAATAAGTCCGGCGCAAGCATTACGAACCGGTGATGCCCTCGGCCATAGCCCTACGGGCGAGGCAAAATATAAATATGATTTAACTATCTGCGGGAAAGATGGAAATATAAATATGATTGAAGCCTCAGCTCATCAGATCAAAGAAGAAGAGTTGGAAGAGGCATTTAAAAAAGCCAGTGAAGAAATAACTAAATTAGAAAATTTCCAAAAGAAAATAGTAGCTGAAATAGGTGTACCTAAAAAAGTTATAGAAAAAGAAGAAGTTTCAGAAGAATCAGTGAAATTATTTAACGAAAATATTTTGCCGAAAATGGAAAAGGCTATTTTTTCTAGTCCAGGTAAAAAAGAAATTGATGCATTACATAGTGTTTGGAATAAAATGGTGGCAGAAAAATACCCAGACAGAAACGATTTTACCTTGGAAGACAATCTTTTTGATGAAACAGAAAATAAAATGATTCATCAGAAAGCAATTAATGATAATAAACGAGCTGATGGTAGAGCTATGGATGAACTTCGTGATTTGTATGCGCAGGCTGGAGGACTTTCCTCGATTTTGCATGGGAGTGGAATTTTTTATCGAGGAGGAACGCACGTTCTTTCTGTTTTGACGCTTGGTGGTCCGGAAGAAAAACTTTTAATTGATGGAATGGAATCAAAGGTTGAAAAAAGATTTATGCATCATTATAATTTTCCACCTTATTCTAGCGGAGAAGTTGGTCGCATGGGGAATACTGGTCGTCGAGAAATCGGACACGGAGCTTTGGCTGAAAAAGCATTAGCTATGGTGTTGCCGAGTGTGGAAGAATTTCCTTACACTATGCGTATAGTCTCAGAATCAATGGCTTCAAATGGTTCTACTTCTCAAGCTTCGATCTGTGCCTCTACTTTGGCTTTGATGGATGGAGGAGTTCCAATCAAAGCGCCAGTGGCTGGAATTGCTATGGGACTTATGTACGAAAATGATAACAAATATAAAATTTTGACCGATATTCAAGGACCAGAAGATCATCACGGCGATATGGATTTCAAAGTGGCTGGAACCAGAGAGGGTGTTACCGCCATTCAATTGGATGTAAAAGTGGAAGGAGTACCGATAAAAATATTAGGTGAAGCAATGAAACAATCTAAAAAAGCGCGAGTGGCCATTTTAGATAAAATTGAGAAAGAAATTTCTGCGCCAAGACCGAATATCTCTCCAAATGCGCCGAGAATTTTGATTATGAAAATTAAACCAGACCAAATTGGCATGGTGATAGGTGGAGGTGGAAAAACTATTAAAGAAATAAAAGAAAAATCAGGAGCGGAAATAACTATAGAAGATGATGGCACGGTTTATTTAACTGGTAAGGGCGATAGCGCTGAGTTGGCTAAAAAAGTAATAGAAGAAATGACTCACGAATTTAAGGTTGGAGAAGTATTGAAAGGCGAAGTGGTTAGGATTGCTGATTTTGGGGCTTTTGTCAGGCTCAATCACTTTACCGATGGAATGGTGCATATTTCCGAAATGGCTCCATTTCGCGTGGAACGAGTTAGCGATATAATAAAAGACGGCATGATTGTGCCAGTGAAAATTATAAAAGTTGACCCAGAGCAAGGGAAAATTGGCTTGTCTATTAAAGAAGCAGATAGTGGATTTTTCAAGAAACCTTAATGGAAGACAATAAACTAAAAAATAAAAATGTGGAAACTTATACCGCCGATATGGTCAAGGCTATTGAGAGCGACAAGGGGGGATTAATAAAAAAAATAATTCACGAAGAAGAAGAGCACGAAGCTCTAAAAAAAGAATTATCTCCTGATTCAAAGAAAAATAGGGCATTTATGTTTATCAGTATTATCCTCATAATTTTAGCTTTGGCCGCTTTGGTTTTTTTAATTTTTCTTAATCAAAAAATAAATACTGTTCCAATTATGCCACAATTTTCTTCGATTATTTTTGCGGACCAAACGAATTTTTTACCAGTTGATGGTTTAACTAAAGAAAAAATAGCAGAAACTATTTCAAATCAAGCGAATAATACTAAAGTAAAAACTGGGGGAATGGAAGGAATTTATTTAACAGAGAATCAAAAAGTTATAGGATTCAAACAATTCGCTACATTCATGAAGAGCAATTTAACCACAGATCAACTGAGTTTGATTAGTGACAATTTTTTATTAGGTGTCTTGAATGAAAAAAATACAAAAGATTTATTTATGTTTTTAAAAGTTAAATCTTTTTCAGATATTTTTCCCGTGATGCAGAATTGGGAAAGTAAAATGTTGTATGATTTACACGGATTTTTTGGAGTAAAACTTTCTCCTGAAACTAATTATTTATTTACCAAAAGTTTTGAAGACGGTATTGTGGCCAACAAAAATGCCCGAATTCTAAGAGATAATAATGGCCAAATTGTTTTGATGTATGTTTTTGCTGATGATAATTCGATTGTTATTACTAATTCCGAAAATGCAGTTAGTGAAATAATCCTTCGTCTCAACTCCAGCCAGATTAAGAAATAAAATTGGCGGGAAAAGGTCTTTTCTTAAGGAGGAGCAAAGCGACGGGAAAGGAGAGACCTTGAGGAGCCAATTTGTGTTAGAATAATCATATGCTTTTAAGTTTGAATGAAATAAGAAATCGCGCGTTAGCTTTTTCAAAAGAATGGGAAAGAGAATATAACGAAGATGCCGAAGCAAAAAGTTTTTGGGATGGTTTTTTTGAAGTTTTTGGGGTATCTCGAAGAAGAGTTGCCTCCTTTGAATATCCAGTTAAGAAAATTGATGGTGGTAGTGGTTATATAGACGTTTTATGGAAAGGAGTAATGTTGGCAGAACATAAAACAAAAGGAAAAAATTTAGATAAGGCGTATACTCAAGCAAAAAATTATTTTCCGGGCTTAAAAGATGTGGAACTTCCTAAATATATTATAGTTTCAGATTTTGAAAAAATAAAAATTTATAATTTAGATAAAAATATACAAGAAGAATTTTTGTTAAAAGATTTATCAAAAAATATAGATTTATTTGATTTTATTTCAGGACATAAATCAATTGTTGATTATGGGAAAGAAGAAAAAGCTAGTGTTGAAGCAGCTGAATTAATGGCAGATTTCCACAATGAGATAGAAAAGACAGGATATTCTGGGCACAATCTGGAAGTTTTTCTTGTTCGTGTTTTATTTTGTCTTTTTGCTGATGACACTGAGATTTTTAAGAAAAATTCCTTTCGTAATTATATACAAACCAGAATAAATATAGATGGCAGTGATTTAGGAATGCATTTGTCTCAAATTTTTCAGATTCTTAATACTCCAAAAGAAAAAAGACAATCAAATTTAGATGAAAGTTTATCGATTCTCCCATACATTAATGGAAAAATTTTTGATGAAGATATTGGTATTGTTTCCTGTGATGCAGGTGCTTTAATTAAATTAATAAAATGTTGTAGTTTTGATTGGTCCGAAATTTCGGCTTCAATTTTTGGTTCTTTATTTCAAGGTGTTATTGATAGGGAAGCGAGAAGGCATCTTGGCGCACATTACACTTCTGAAATAAATATTTTGAAAGTTATTCATCCTCTTTTCCTTGATGAGTTATATATAGAATTTGATTCAGTAAAATATGACCCTAAAAAACTTAATGAATTTCATAAAAAACTTTCTGAATTGAAGTTTCTTGACCCAGCTTGTGGTTGTGGAAACTTTCTTGTTGTTGCTTATAGAGAGTTAAGAAAGCTAGAATTAGAAGTTTTAATACAAAAGGAGAAAAACAATGATCTAATGCTTATTCCCAAGGAAGAGTTATCACTTATTAATGTTAATCAATTTTATGGAATTGAAATAGAAGAGCCTCCAACACTTATTGCACGTGTTGCAATGTATTTAATAGACCATCAAATGAATAATGAACTTTCTAAGTTATTTGGAAAGATATATGCTCGTATTCCACTTCGTGAACCTGCAACAATAGTAAATGTAGATGCACTTACAACAAATTGGGAAGATATTGTTCCTAAAAAAGAATTATCATATATTTTAGGTAACCCTCCTTTTGTTGGTGCTCGTCTTATGGAAAAAGAACAGAAAGAAAATTTTATAAAACTTTTTGATGATACAAAAGGAGCAGGTAATCTTGACTTTGTTACAGCTTGGTATGAAAAAGCATCAAGATATATACAAGGAACAACAATAAAAACTGCTTTTGTTTCTACAAATTCAATTTGCCAAGGCGAGCAAGTTGGGATTCTTTGGAAAAGATTAAAAGAAAAATATGGAATAGTAATTCATTTTGCTCACCAGACTTTCAAATGGAATAACGATGCTCCCGGAGTAGCGGCGGTTTATTGCGTTATTGTCGGGTTTGCTTGTTTTGATGTTTCAAAGAAATATCTTTATGAATATGAAACGATAAAATCAGAACCGAAAGAAAAAGAAGTAAAACATATAAATGCGTATTTAGTAGAAGGGGAAGATATTTTTTTGGAAAATAGAAGTAAACCAATTTGTGATGTGCCGGAAATGATTTTTGGTAGTATGCCGAATGACGGTGGAAATTTAATAATTGAAGATAATGAATTGGAAGAGTTTATAAAAAATGAGCCAAATAGTAAAAAGTATATTAAACAACTTATTGGGGCTGAGGAATTTATAAATAATTTGAAAAGATGGTGCTTGTGGCTTATAGGTATAAACCCAACAGAATTAAGATTAATGCCAAAAGTTTTAGAAAGGATAGAAAAAACCAAAGAACACAGATTAAAAAGTAAAAGAGAAGCAACAAAAAAATTAGCAAAAACACCAAGTTTATTTGGAGAAATTAGACAACCTAAAAGTAATTATCTACTTGTGCCCTTTGTCTCTTCGGAAAATAGAGAAATAATTCCTATAGGTTATTTTAATTCAGAAGTAATTGCCACAAATCGTGTGGCTGTCATTCCAGAAGCAAGTTTATACACGTTTGGGGTTTTAACTTCTATAATGCACATGACTTGGGTAAATAGAGTGTGCGGAAGACTAGAAAGTCGTTATAATTATTCTATAAATATAGTCTACAATAATTTTCCTTGGCCAGAGAAAGTGACAGACGAACATAAAAGGAAAGTAGAAGAATGTGCGCAAAAAGTTTTAGATGTTCGATTACTATTTCCTAATAGTTCGCTGGCAGATTTATATGACCCAAATACTATGCCACCGGATTTAGTGGAAGCCCACAATAATCTGAATAGGGTTGTGGATGCTTGTTATGGCAGAAAATTTAAAGACAAAGAGGAAAGAATTGAATTTTTATTTGAGATATATAAGATGTATACTAAATAATATGGATCAAACAATAAACTTTTATCAAATATTTAAAATAAATCCAGATGGAAGTATTGAACCGTTACGTGTTGTGCGTATAGGTGGAGTACAAATAGCTCCCGGTGTTCGTTTTGGTCGGGGCGTATCTTTTGGTGGCATAGATCTTTCTAATTATATAGGTCGTAATTTTTCTGCAAGAGAAGAAAATAATGTTTTAATTTTGACTGGCATTTTTTAAAATTTATGGAAAATGAAATTAAAGATAAACCATCGATTTCGATTCCTGTAATTCCAAAAGAAAGTGAACTTTCTACGTCACAATTACGGAATGAATTTAATTTAAAATTAAAAGATGTAAATTATATTTTACTTACTATTGTTGTGGTTTTGTTAGTTATGGTGGCAGCACTTATTGCAACAGTAGCTGGTGTAGTTATAGGTGCTTATCAAAACCAAGCCGCTTCATATCAAAATCTAGTAAATCAAATTACTACTCAAAATAATGTAAAAGGGAAATAAAAAATAATTTATGTTTAAACCCAATACACCAAGAATTGAAAAGTTAGCAAAATTATTTCCCAAAGCGATATCGGATTTGGAGAAGATTTTTAATGGTCCCACGAATATTTATATTGATTGGTCAAATGTAATTCATTGGCAAGACAAACTTAGGTGGCATCTCGATCTCAAAAGAATGAAACAACTTTTTGATTCTTTTGATACTGTGAAATCTGTTAAAATCTACACAGGAACGCTTGAAGGGAATAGACAATCTGAAGATTGTATTCCCGAACTGAAAGCCATGGGATATGATGTCAGTACTAAACCAGTAAAACTGATGAAAATGTCTATTGATGTATCCAGTATCCCAAAAGATTCTCCAGTGATATTAAGGAGTTTCGTTAAGAAAAGTCTTTTATCTAAATTAGACATAGAAACAATTGAATATTTAAATAATAAGTTTGAAACCTTTAATAAACAAGGAATTTTATATATAGAAGAGCCGAAATGTAATTTCGACGTTGAAATGGGAAGGGATATGTTGCGAGATTTTGATAATGATGATGTTAAAAATTATATACTTTGGAGTGTTGATAGTGACTTTGCTGGTCCGGTAAATCAAATAAGAAATGATGGCAAAAATGCGGTAGTTTTTGCTACTTCTGGTAAAGTTTCTACTGAATTGGATGAAACTGGAACTTTTGTATTTGACGTTAAGAAAATTAAAGAGTTTATTTGCTGGTCAAGAGATTTGTCTTAAAGTATAAAAGATAAGGTAAAAGAGGTATAAAAAGCCAAAGGGACTCCTCGCGGAGCCCCTAAGCAGTAAAGTTTGTGTTCTTTCGAACACCTTCAATATAGCAAAATATTAGACAAAAGTCAAAGTTAAGTTATCCACAGGAGTGGTTTTTTTTTATTTTATTCCCATACTTTTCAAAAAAGTTTCAAGTTCCTTGCCAAAAATTTTAAGTAAAAAACTTTTTAATGTACCAAAAGACGCAGGAATTATAAAAGCAAAATTGTTTAAAGAAGTAAAATCCTTTTTAATTCTCCCATAAAGGAGAAAAGCCGGCTTGCTGCTTTCGCTCGCTCCCCGGCTTCTCGTATTTACAATGATATATGAAAGCGAATACGGTGTCAAGAAAAATAATGTGGATAAAAAAGACATAAAAACAGAACATAAAGTGTTAAACCATTTTTCCGACACCAGGAAAATGGTCGGTTTTCAAGTTTTTAGTTGCTTTTTTTAATTAAAGTGCTAGTATTTAAGTGAAAATCAATGAGCATAGCGAATATGATTTTCTTTACCCTGTTAAATAATTTTTGCGAAAGCAAAAATTGTCGGAAGGACATTTAACAGGGTGTCTGTTTTAATAGTCGTTTAACTCCTTTAAAACTAGCCATGTTAGATAAAAAGAAAATTAAAGAAAAATTGGAAATAGAAAGAGATATTCTTTTAGAGCAAATTCGCGATATCGGAAAGTTGAATCCGGAGACAAATGAATGGGAAGCGATTCCAGAAGAAAGGGATTCTAGGGAATCAGACCAAAATGATATGGCAGATAGATTTGAAGATTTTGAAGCTAGAAGTGTGACGATTAAAGCTTTAGAATCAAGATTAAATAATGTTTTGAGCGCCTTGAAGGGATTAAATAAAGAATCTTTCGGCAGATGCGAAGTATGTAAAAAAGAGATCGAAATGGATCGTATGGAAGTTAATCCTGCGGCCAAGACGTGCAAGAAACATTTAAATAGTTAATTAAAATTGATAATAATCATGAGTTTTGCAAAAGTTTATTCGGCGCAAGTAAACCTCCTTTCTGGGCAAATCGTAACGATTGAAGTTGATTTGTCGAAGGGTTTGCATACCTTTAACGTGGTGGGTCTTCCGGATAATGCTGTAAATGAATCGAAAGACAGGGTAAGTTCAGCAATAAAAAATTCTGGTTTCAAATCTCCCAAAGCCAAAAATCAAAAAATAATTGTCTCTCTTTCTCCGGCTGATCTAAAAAAAGAAGGGCCGTTTTTTGATTTGGCTATTGCTTTATCATATATGTTGGCTTCTAATTATTTGAAATTTGATCCGGAGAAAAAAATTTTTCTGGGAGAATTGGGGTTGGATGGAACTCTCAGGCGTATTCGTGGAGCTTTGCCTTTAGTACAAGAAGCCAAACGAGCCGGATATGAAGAAATTTATTTGCCAAAAGAAAATGCGACAGAAGCAGCGTTAGTAGATGGAATAAAAATTTTTGGCGCCAGCAGTTTGAAAGAAGTAGTAGAACATATTAATATCTTGGCAAAAATTGGCGGAAAATTTGGCGAAAAAATATTAGTTCAGCCACAGACAGAAGTAAATTATAAAAAAGAAAGAAAAGGTTCTGATTTTTCTGATGTTAGGGGGCAAGAGGGAGCTAAAAGAGGATTAGAAATAGCGGCAGCTGGTGGACACAATATTGCTATGCATGGTCCGCCTGGTACTGGAAAAACAATGTTGGCTCGAGCTTTTTCTGGATTGTTGCCGGATTTGAACCTAGACGAAGTTTTAGAAATTACTGGCATCCATTCTGTAGCTGGAGCCACGCGTGGTGAATTAATTTCTGTTCCGCCCTTTCGTTCTCCCCATCACACCTCTTCTTATGTATCAATTATTGGAGGAGGAACTTTTCCAAAACCCGGGGAAGTAACTTTAGCTCATAGAGGTGTATTGTTTCTTGATGAATTTCCAGAATTTGAAAAACGAGTGATAGAATCTTTAAGACAACCACTGGAAGATAATGTTGTTTCAATCTCTCGAGCTAAAGGTTCGGCCATTTTTCCTTCCAACTTTATTTTAGTAGCTGCTATGAATCCTTGTCCGTGTGGTAATGCTGGTTCGAAACAAAAAGCTTGTATTTGCCGACCTTCGGATTTAGATAGATATAAAAGAAAATTGTCGGGACCGATAATGGACCGTATTGATTTGTGGGTTTCTGTTGGAAACGTGGATTATAAAAAATTGGGAGAAATAGGGGATGGAGAAAAAAGCGAGAATATAAAATATCGAGTAACCAAGGCACGAGAAGTGCAGAAAAAGAGGTTTGAAAAATTTAAAAGAAATATAACGACTAATAGTGAAATGAATGTGAAAGATTTGACCAATATGGTGAAGTTGGATGAAAAGGTCAGAAATCTGTTGGACGACAGCGCTGAACGTTTAGCTCTCTCTGCCCGAGCTTATCATCGGGTCATCAAAATTGCTCGCACCATTGCCGACCTTGAAAATTCAGAAGAGGTAAATTCGAATCATATTCTCGAGGCAATACAATATAGGCCGAAGGTAAATAATTAAAGCTTTTTGGAGAAGGACCGGCCTCCTCCAGTTATCCACAGGGGACTTGTTGACAGTGAACGCTCGTTCACTTATACTATAAATGTTATAAATAATGAGCGTAGCGAATATATTTTACTTTACCCCGTTAAATAATTTTACAAAGTAAAATTGCCCAAAGGGCATTTAACCGGGTGACAGATTTTATAGTCGTTTCACTCCTTAATATATGTCACAAAAACAATACTTAAAAACAATCGAAAAAGAGATACAGAGAATTAATAGAATTATTGATATGAAGATTCTTAGAGGAGAAGAATATATGAAAGAAGCCCGAGACCATAAACTTCTTCTAAAAAAAGTTCGTTTTTATCATAGACAAAATTTCTTTAGGCGTTTGTTTCCTTCTTTTAACTTTCGGATTTTTTCATACTAAATTATACTTGTCCCGTTGGAAATTCAACAAACGGAGACAAAAGTAAAAAATATTATTTATTAAAATTTCCAATGGGATGAAAAATCTGTATCAAATAAAATTAGAAAATTTTTATTCAAAAAATAAAAGAATGCCCACATATTCTGAAATGATGGAGCTCTTTGGCTTCAAATCTAAGAATGCAATTTTTAAAATCGTGAATAAATTGATTGATGCAGGACTTGTAGCGAAAGATCATTTAGGAAGATTAATTCCAACTAAATCTTTCGGGGAAATTCCAATACTTGGTTTTATTACTGCTGGATTTCCAGCTACTGTGGAAGAAGAATTGACAGACACTGTAAACTTGGATGATTTTTTAATAAAAAATAAACCGTTGACCTATATGCTAGAAGTTGACGGTGACTCTATGATAGATGCGCATATAGAAAAAGGGGACATGGTGCTCGTGGAGAAAACGAATACAGCCAAAGATATGCAAATAGTCATCGCTGAAGTGGATGGAGAGTTTACGATGAAATATTTTAGGAAAGAAGGGAATAAGATATGGCTGGAACCTGCCAATGAAAATTACAAACCGATATATCCGACCCAAGGTCTGAATGTCATAGCGGTACTAAAAGCAGTTATTAGAAAATACTAAAAAATAAATGGTGCAATTGACTAGAATAACTGTTAAAATATAAATGATTAACAAACTAAAATGATACAACATACTATTGAGCCAATCCAAAAGTCCTTTTATGATATTGTCGAGAAGATAGTAAAACATAAAATCCATCCGACAAATGTTTTTTCTGGTGCAAAAAATGTTGTAAAACCAATAAAACCACAGAATGTTAAATTAAATAAGATATATAACGAAAATTGTTTAGATACTATGGCAAAAATGCAAGATAATTTTATTGATATGACGATAACTTCTCCACCTTATGATGATATGAGAAGTTATACTGGTAATACTTTCAATGAGTTTGAATCTATCGCAAAAGAGCTTTATCGTGTTACTAAAAATGGTGGTGTTGTTGTATGGGTTGTTGGAGACCAAACGATTAAGGGTAACGAAACGGGGACATCTTTCAAACACGCCTTGTATTTCAAAGAGGTTGGCTTTAACCTATTTGACACAATGATATATCTAAAACCGCCAAGAGGTGCTGTTGGTAGTAATAAGACCTATTGGCAGACATTTGAATATATGTTTGTATTTAGTAAAGGACAACCAAAGACAATAAACCTGCTTAGAGATAGAGAAAATAAGGACGAACGAGATGGTGATACAAGCACGAAACGATTACGCGATGGCTCATTATTGAAACAGAAACGAGGAGGATATTCTAAGTATGGTAGACGAACAAATGTGTGGGAGTACCTTATAGGTAAAGGACATTCTGCAAGTGATAAAATCGCTTATGAACACCCAGCTATATTTCCAGAAAAACTAGCACAAGACCATATATTATCTTGGAGTAAAAAAAATGATATTGTCTATGATCCATTTATGGGAAGTGGAACTACTGCAAAAATGGCTATTCTTAATGAACGAAAATATGTGGGTAGTGAATTATCTCGTAAATATTGCGAAATAGCGGAAAAAAGAATAAAGTATCTGTAATGAAATGCATTGAATGTAGTCATAATAAAGCAACATACAAAGAATTTTGTGATTTGTGTTATAACGAAACAAAGATATGTCGTAGATGCCAAAAACGATTAAGTATTTTTAAATTTCAGAAAAATCAAAAGAGTATTGCTGGTAAGATTTCAAGGAGAGGAGAATGTGTAGATTGTCGTAAATGGAAAAAGCCCATTCCTATTAAAATAAGGATTGAATACGAAAAAACTCATTCTATGCCATCTCTTGGTGAGCCGTTTCATTGTCCTGTTTGTGATAGAACAATAATTAGGCAATTCAAAAATGATGTTGTTTTAGATCATTATCACTTAAACGGAGAAATACGTGGCTGGATTTGTAGACAGTGTAATTCTAGTATTGGAATGATGGATGAGGATGTTAGTATATTAAAAAGGGCAATAAAATGGATACAGGGAACCTTGCGTATTTTGGTGTTGTAAAGTATATAGTTCCTAAATAAAAAACCCCTCACTAAGGGGTTTTTTATTTTTATCTCGAGATAAAAATTTATGCAACTGCGTCCTTCAAAGCTTTTGCAGCTCGGAATTTTGGAACTTTCTTGGCAGCTACTTTGACCTGCTCTCCAGTTTTTGGGTTGCGAGCCATTCTTGCTGCGCGTCCTTTGACTGAAAAGATTCCAAAGCCTGCGATTGATACTTCACCACCTTTTTTCATGGTGCCAATGATAGCATCAAACAATCCGTCAACGATTTCCTCAGCTTGTACCTTTGTACCGCCAAGTTTAACATGTACCCATTCAGCTAATGCTTGTTTATTCATAGTTTTTTAAGGTTATTTTTATAATGCTTTCGACCGTTTTGCTTATAAATTGATACCTATCTATTATATATCAAGGGTTTTTTAAGGCAAGTATTTTTCTGAAGCCAGGCTTAGGGACTTATTTTTTTACTTTTTGACCCTAAGCCTGGCTTCTGGGAGTTTTTCTTTAAGATCTATCTCGCGTAATCTATAATTCTTGTCTCTCTTATCATTGTCACCTTGATTTCACCCGGATATTTTAATTCTTGCTCTATTTTTACAGCAATATCATGAGCCATTATCTTTGCTTCGGCATCAGACACCTTTTCTGGAGTGACAAATATACGAATTTCACGTCCAGCCTGTAGGGCATATGATTTTTCTACTCCAGAAAATGCATTTACCAACCCTTCAAGTTCTTGTAATCTCTTTAAATAATTTTCTACTGAATCACGACGTGCTCCAGGTCTACCACCAGAAATAGCATCGGCTGTTTGTACGATTACTGATTCTATAGTTTCATAAGGATAATCTTCGTGATGAGATTTCATAGCGGTGACAATACGTTCGTCTGCTCCGAATTTCTGTAAAATTCTCATACCTATTTCAATATGGGTACCTTGTACTTCATGGTCAAGTGCTTTACCAATATCATGTACCAATGCACCCGCTTTTGCTATAGCCACATCTGCGCCTAACTCTTCGGCAATCATCCCAGCGATGTGTGCCATTTCAATTGAGTGCTGAAGAACATTTTGTCCATAACTTGTTCGGAAATATAATCGTCCGATAATGGCGACAATGCGTGGGTCAAAATTAAAAATTCCACATTCATATACTGCTTGTTCGCCCTTTTCTTTTATTATTTTATTTATTTCTTCCTTAGCTTTTTCTACCAATTCCTCAATCTTAGCTGGCTGAATACGTCCGTCTAGAATTAAATTTTCAAGTGCCAAACGAGCCACTTGCCTGCGAATCGGGTCAAAAGAAGAGATGATAATTGAGCCAGGGGTATCATCCACAATAAGCTCAACTCCAGAAGCCCGCTCAAAAGCTCTTATATTTCGTCCTTCTTTCCCGATAACCTTTCCTTTGATTTCATTATTTGGGATGTTTACTATGGTCGTCATCAACTCAGATGCAGTGCTCGATGCAAGGCGCTGAATAGAGGTAGCCAAAATGTCTTTTGCCCTCCTATCCAACTTTTCTTCGTTACTATTTTCAAGTTTTTGGATTCGAATCAAAATATCTTCTTCATATTTCTTCTCAATGTCGCGCATTAGTTCTTCTTTTGCTTCTTCTTCTGTCAATTTTGACACCCTTTCAAGTTCCACTCTTTTTTCTGTTTCTATTCCTGTCACTCTCTCTTGAATTTTTTTTATTTCCTCTACTTTTAGTTTAATATTCTCAACCTCTTTATTCATTTCAACTTGTCGAACATCCAAGAACTCATCTTTCTTGATAAGTCTTTTTTCTGTCTCTTTAAATTCTTCCTCTTTCTTTTTTTCTTCCTCTTTTAACTCGGTGAGTCTTTTTTCTACTTTGTTTTTAGATTCGTCGGTGATTTTTTGTGCCTCTTCTTTAGCGCCAACCAACATTTGCTTTATATCTATCTCTATAGATTTGCTTTTTCCCAGCGCAACAATTAATCGGAGATAATACCCGATTCCCGCGCCTAAAAGGAGTACTCCAACTCCGATTAAGATTACTATTAATGTGCTCATAAGCCTTAGGTCGGCTTATAAAAACAAGCCACTATATTTGCACCCGCCTGCATCAGCTATGCTGAAAGCATTGCGGGCAGGGTTTTAATCCTTTAAGATTTCAATTATTTCTTTTATCTCTTTTTTTGAAAACTTCATAATATATAGGATATTTCTATAAACCAATCGAAAATAAATTTTTAAAATCTGACTCTCATAATATAGCAAATCGCACTAATTTTGTCTATATTTTTTCAGATTTGCTTTTTTTCTTGAAATGTGCGATAATATAAATGAAGAGCTAAAACAAAAAGCTCAATTGTACAAATACTCAACGGAGGATGTTGTGGGTAAACTTATTGTTATTACTAAACCAGAACAGGTACAAAAACAACAAAAACCTATTCTGGTAAAAAAAAGTTTTAGAAAAAATATCATTACCGTCGATTTGGTAAATGGTACAACCAAGTCGAATATTGGAAATGGTAAAACAACCGGATTTCATTCTCCTCTTGGATTTAAAAAATCTTTCTAGGTTCCCATATGCGCAGGGAACCGAACCGCCTATACTTATTTTGTTGGCGGTTTTATTTTGCCTATTTTGTAAAAATTAAGTTTTAGTCGCAGGAGTTTTAGATTTAGTCACTATTTCATCAATCACTCCATATTTTTTAGCTTCTTCGGCATCCATAAAAAAATCTCTTTCCA
>ERZ1292633.2570-Hain-H41-02um-R1-2570-length-18455-cov-6_pt1 | contig 18455 bp, 19 predicted proteins | sample MGYA00564406_ERZ1292633 | MGnify/ENA primary metagenome ERZ1292633 (study PRJEB36523, sample SAMEA6512639) | groundwater metagenome | collected 2019-01-08 | study: AquaDiva: Metagenomics assemblies of 32 groundwater samples | reverse complement strand
AGACGCGCGCCGTCGAGGTCTTGCGTCGACCGGTGCCGTAGTACTGAAGTTCGCTCACTGGAATCTCCCTCTCCATCACATCTTCACGGTGCCGAGATCCAGCACCGTCGGCTTCTGTGCCTGGTGCGGATGCGCGGCGCCGGCATAGACCTTGAGTTTCTTGCGGATCTTTCGCCCTAGCTTGGTCTTCGGCAGCATGCCGAAGACGGCGCTCTCCACCAGCCGGGTCGGATGCTTGGCGCGCACCTCCCAGGCCTTGGGCGACTTGAGGCTTCCGGGCTGCGTCGTGGTGTGCCGATAGTAGATCTTGCCCTGCTCCTTGTCGCCCGAGAGATGGACCTTCTCGGCGTTGACCACGATGACGAAATCGCCGCAGTCGACGTGCGGTGCGTAGATCGGTTTGCCCTTGCCCATCAAGAGCTTGGCGATCGTCGAAGAGAGTCGCCCGACCGGCACGTCGGAACCATCCACGACGTACCAGGCGCGCTCAATCTCCGCCGGCTTGGGGCTCAAAGTGCTCTTCATCTTCCTCTCCAGACGGGTGTTGCGAATGACGATCAGGCTGGGCAGGATGGAATCCGGCGCTACAGCGCAGAGAGCACGGAATCATAGGGATAGCTCGCACTTCTGTCAAGGGCAACCGGCCCGCGAAAGCCGGCTCGGGTAGACTGCCCGCCGCGATGCCGGAGGCCATCACGCTGTCGAGCGCGCCACCCAAAGACGCGGCCCGGATCCGCGCCATGTTCGGGCGCGTCGCGCCACGCTACGACCTCCTGAATCACCTCCTCTCGGTTTCCCTGGACCGCGTCTGGCGCCGAAAGCTCGCCCGCTCGCTCCGCCTTGCGCGCGGCTCCAGGGTGCTCGATCTCTGTTGCGGAACGGGCGACCAGGCCGAAGCGCTGCGGGGCGCGGAGATCGAGATCGTCGCTGTCGATTTCTGCCTCCCGATGCTCGCCCTGTCGCGCCCGAAGTTCGGCCGCGGCAGCTCGCCGAAGCCTCGTCCGTTGCAGGCGGACGCCCTGGCCCTGCCACTTCCCGACGCCGCCTTCGAGGCCGTCACCGTCTCTTTCGGTCTGAGAAACGTCGCTGATCTCGACGTCGCGCTGGCGGAGATCGCCAGGGTGCTGAAGCCGGCGGGCGAGATCGCCGTGCTCGAGTTCGCGATTCCAGCCTGGCAGCCGCTCCGCAGTCTCTACCTCTTCTACTTTCGGCGGCTGCTCCCCTGGGTGGGCCGGCGGGTCTCAAGAGACGCCTCCGCTTACAGCTACCTACCGAGCTCCGTGTTGAACTTCCCGCAGCGCGAGGGGTTCACGGCGCGCCTTTCGGCGAAGGGGTTCGAAGCGACCGGCTTTCGCAGCCTTTCAGGAGGCATCCTCTGTCTCTATCGCGGGAGGAAGGGATCTTGACCAGGCTTCTCGAAGCGAAGGGAGTTGCCGCCGAGATCCGCAGCGAAGTCGCGCGTGGCGCGGCCGAGGTCGCCGCCGTGGCGGGCAGGCCTCCCGGCCTCGCCGCCGTCCTGGTCGGTGACGACCCGGCGTCGCGGGTCTATGTCGGCTCGAAAACTCGCGCCTGCGTCGAGGCCGGCCTCGCCGGCCTCTCGCACCTGCTACCGGCCGCGACGACCGCCGACGAGCTCAGGGCGCTCATCGAACAGCTCAACGCCGACCCCAAGATCGACGGGATCCTGGTCCAGCTCCCCCTGCCCGCCCACCTACCGACCCGCGAGCTCCTGGAGCGGATGTCGCCGGAGAAAGACGTCGACGGCTTTCACCCGGTCAACGTCGGCCGGCTCTGGAACGATGAGGCCGGCTTCGTCCCCTGCACTCCGGCCGGCATCGTCGAGTCGCTCCGGCGGCACGGCATTTCGCTTGCCGGAATGAACGCCGTGGTCGTCGGCCGCAGCACGATCGTCGGCAAGCCGATGGCCGGCCTCCTGCTGCGCGAGAACTGCACCGTGACGATCGCGCACTCCAAGACTCGCGACCTCGCCGCCATCTGCCGGCAGGCGGACCTCCTGATCGCCGCTGTCGGCCGACCCGGGATGATCGGCGCCGAGCACGTCAAAGAAGGCGCGGTCGTGGTCGATGTCGGCATCAACCGCGTCGAGAACCGGAAGCTCGCCGAACGCCTGGTCGGCGGCGATGCGAAACGGATGGGCGCTTTCGCCGAAAAAGGTTACGTCCTCGTCGGTGACGTCGATTTCCCCGCCGTCGCGCCCAAGAGTTCCGCGATCACGCCCGTCCCCGGCGGGGTGGGCCCGCTCACCGTCGCCATGCTGCTCGCCAACACGTTGACCTCCGCGAGGCGCCGATTCGGCCTCGAACCGGCACGGAAGTAGGCATGCCGGCGCCGCTCCGCGTCGGTCTCACCGGCGGTCTGGCGAGCGGAAAATCCACCGTCGCGTGCCTCCTGGCCGACGCGGGCTTCGAGGTCGTCGACGCTGACCAGCTGGTGGCAGAGCAATACGAGTACGGTCGAGCCGGAGCCAACGAAGTCGTCAAGCTCTTCGGCGCGAGGTACCTGGATGCCACGGGGGCCGTCGACAAACCCAGGCTCGCTCGGCTCGTGTTCACCGATGGCGCCGCGCGGAGTGCGCTCGAAGCGGTGATTCACCCTCTTGTTCGAGCTTCCTTCAAGGCACTCGCCCAGAATACGTCTCGACCGATCGTTTTCGAGGCCACGCGGCTCGTGGAAGCCGGATCCGCGCCGGACTTCGATCTTGTCGTCACCGTGGAAGCACCAGATGCGCTGCGACTCGAGCGAGCGATGGCTCGCGGATTGAAGAAAGATGACGCCTTGTCGCGTCTCCAAGCTCAGGGCAGTGGCGATGAACGAAGGCTTGCGGCCGACCGAGTGATCGAGAACGACGGCGACCTCGCTGCGCTGAAAGCCAAAACCGCGGCGCTGGTCGAGGAACTTCGCCTCTTGATGTCGAACCGATGAGCGATACCGGCGCGGGCCGATGCGTCGCCGCAGCCGGAGGTTGGTGAGGAATGCGGGCTAGAGACCCTCGTCACCGAGCTGCCGAAGCAGGTCCCGCCACGCCTTTCCACGGTGGCTGAAGCGGTCTTTTTCCTCGCCGGAGAGCTCGCCGAAGGTATGTTCCGAATCGTCGGGCCGGAAGACGGGGTCGAAGCCGAAGCCCCGATTCCCTCGCGCCGGGAACACCAGGGTGCCGTCGGCCTGGCCACGGCCCAGGATTCTCCTGGTTCCGTCGGTCCACGCGAGAACGGCGACGGCGCGAGCCTTCGCGTCGCCGAGCGCGAGCGCCGTCCGCGCGATCCCTTCGGCTCCCATCGCCTCGAGCATCCAGCGCACGAGCGGACCCGGGAAGCCGTTGAGCACCGCTAGTTCGAGGCCTGCCTCCTCGACAATGAGCGGCCGGCCTGCTGTGGCGAAGGCCGCGCGGGCTTTCTCGCGGAGTACCTCCTCGAAGTCGAGCGATTGAATCTCGGGCAGGTCGATGGCGAGCGACTCCAGCGGGCGCCCCGCGAGTCTCTTCGCTTCGGCGAGCTTCCCCGGATTTCCCGTGACGAAGAGCAGCGGAGACTCTGGGGACTCCCCCATCAGGACGGCAGCACGCGGTAGGCGCGCACGCGCTGCTCGAGACCCTTGAGCTGAAACTCGCCCAGAGGTTCGGTCGGAAAGGCGCCGGCGAGCAAGCGCTGAGTCTCGGCGCCGATCGTGATTTCTCCCGGTTCGGCGACTCCGGATTCGAGCCGAGCCGCGACGTTCACGGTGTTGCCGAGCACCGTGTAGTCGACGCGCTTCTTGCTGCCGACGTCGCCCACCATCACCGGACCGCTCTGGATCCCGATCCGCACCCGAAGCGCCGGCAGCCCGCGCCTCGCTTGCTCGAGGTTGAGGCTGGATTGCGCCTCCTGGATCCGCAACGCGGCCTGCACGGCGCGTCGGGCGTGATCGGCCAGCGGCACCGGAGCGCCGAAGAACGCCATCACGCAGTCACCGATGAACTTGTCGAGCGTGCCGCCGGCGTCGAAGATCGCCTCAACGGCGTGGGTAAAGTAAGACTCGAGGAGCTCGGCGACCTGTTGCGGGCTCGCCTTCTCCGAGACCGAGGTGAAACCCGCCAGATCGGCGAACAGAACCGTCGCTTCAGCGAGCTTCATGCGCCCGACCGTCGGCTCCGCGGCGCCCGATTCCGTTTGCACGATGCTCTCGATCACCGCCGGCGAGTGATAACGCTCCAGGCGGCTTCGCACCAGGCGTTCGAACTCGACGGTCTTGGCGTAGCGCAACCGCTCCACCGCGACGGCGGCGTAATTGGCGAGCGCGGTCAGCAGATCGAGGTCTTTCTCGTTGAAGGTCCCGGCGTGGAACGGCGTGTCGACTTGAAGCACGCCGATGATCTTCTCGCCGGACCACAGGGGCGCGCACATCGCGGCGCGAATCTGATGAATGCGGATCGACTCGCCGCCCGCCAGGCGCTGGTCGGCGAGCGCGTCGTAGGTGAGAAGCGCGACTCGCTCGAGCATCACCTGGTCCACCATGGTGCGGGAGACCGGCACCTCGCTCTTCGGCCGAAACTCGATTCGATCCTTGTTTCGCGCCAGCTCGCACACCGTCTCGCCAGACGACTCGTCGCGCAGCAGGATGAAACCACGATCCACCGGAAGTGCCTCGAAGGCGATCTCCATGACCCGTGACAACACCGCGTCGACTGAGTCCGAACGGATCAACAGACGAGCGAGGCGAGTCATGTATCCGAAGATCTTGCTCGAGTAAGCCTGATCCAGGTCTCGCCGCCTCTCGGCGCTCGGAGCCGCCGCCGATCCGGCCGGCGGATCGTCCAGGCCATACGCGGCGCTGAAGTCCGCGATCGACCGCACGATCGTCGCCGTGCCGACCGCGAGCTGGGGCATCCCGGCGGTCGGCATCTGGATGGCGCCCGCGGCGGGCTCCGTCGCCTCCTCGACCTCGAGCTCGAAAATCCCGACCTTCACCTTGTCGCCGGGACGCAGCGTCGCGCGCTTGGTCGCCACGCGGTTGACCTGGATGCCGTTGGTCGACAGCAGGTCCATCACCACCCAACCTTCCGACTCGCGTCGAATCGCGGCGTGCCTCCGAGAGACCGAGAAATCGGGAAGCACGATTTCGTTCTCGTTGCCGCGGCCAATTCGCATCTCGTCCGCGCTGAGGGCGCGGATCTCGTCTCGTCCATTGGCGGTCCAGCGGAGTCGCAACACCGGGGCGGAATCTCCCCTGGGATCTTAGCCCAGCACAGAGCGCAGATCGCGCTCGACCGAAGCGCGCGTCGCCTTTGCTATCGTCGTCGGGAATGCCCGCGCAGCCACAGAATCCTCTCCACGAGCGCTACGCGTCGCGCGAGATGGCGGCGCTGTTCTCGAACGAGCACCGATTCTCGACCTGGCGGCGGATCTGGATTGAGCTCGCCGAGGCCGAGGCCGAGCTCGGGCTGCCGATCGATTCCCGACAGATCGCCGCGCTGCGGGCCGCGGCGCCTCGGCTCGATCTCGATCGGGCCGCCGAGATCGAGCGCCAGACGCGTCATGACGTCGTGGCGCACCTCCGGCACTTCGCCGAGCAGGCTTCCGAGCTCGAACCGGGCGCCGGCGGAATTCTTCACCTCGGCGCGACGAGCGCCTTCATCACCGACAACACCGATCAGATTCTGATTCGCGAGGCGCTCACGCTCCTCTCGCGGCGACTTGCGACCGCGATCCGGGCGCTCGCCGACTTCGCGGCGCGGCATCGCGCGCTCCCTTGTCTCGCCTACACCCACTTTCAACCGGCGCAGCTCACCACCGTGGGCAAGCGCGCCTGTCTCTGGGCCCAGGATCTGGTGCTCGATCTGGACGAGGTCCGGCATCGGCTGGCCACGATGCGCTGCCGCGGCGTCAAGGGCACAACCGGCACTCAGGCGAGCTTCGTGACTCTCTTCAGCGGCGATTCGGGCAAGGTGCGCGAGCTCGACCGGCGCGTCGCCCGCCGTCTCGGTTTCGCCGGCAGCATCGCCGTTTCGGGTCAGACATACACACGCAAGCTCGACAGCCAGATCCTCGCGCTCCTCGCCGGGATCGCCGAGAGCTGCCACAAGCTGGGCACCGACCTCCGGCTGCTCCAGGGGGTGGGCGAGCTCGCGGAGCCGTTCGACGAACTTCAGGTCGGCTCCTCGGCGATGGCCTACAAACGCAATCCGGTGCGCGCCGAGAGGATGTGCGGGCTCGCCCGGCGGATCATCACCGACTCGTTGAACGGCCCGGTCAACGCGGCGACCCAGTGGCTCGAACGAAGCCTGGACGACTCGGCCAATCGCCGGCTGGTGATCCCCGACGCCTTTCTCGCCGCCGATGCCGTCGCGGGTCTCGCGGGCCACATTGTCTCCGGCCTGCGCGCGCATGAGAAGCCGATCGCCGCGCGGGTGGCGCGCGAGCTGCCGTTCATGGCGACGGAGACGCTGCTCATGCAGGCGGCGCTCCGAGGCGGCGACCGCCAGGAGCTCCACGAACGCATGCGCACGCTGAGTTTCGCCGCCCAGGAAGCGGTGTCCGAGGGGCTGCCGAACCCTCTCCTTGCTACAATCGCGGCGGATCCGAGCTTCCGGCTCGGAGCCGCGGAGATCGACTCCTGGGTCGACCCCACGGCCTTCACCGGTCGCTCCGCCGAGCAGGTCGATGAATTCCTCCGCGAGGTCGTCGAGCCGGCGCTCGCGGGGCTCGACGCAGCCGAGATCGAAGCGCCGCGCGTCTGACCCGCATCGACGAACCGCACGAGGTCGGGAGACGCGCGATTCGGAAGTGGCAGGTCGAACCGCCGGGGCGCGCTCGCTCCCAGCCCTACCCGCCCCCCGACTGCGGCGATCCCTCGTACTTGTGCTGCTGATGTGCGGCGGGTGCGCGACATCGGGTCCGCGAGTCCCGGCGCCGGAACTCGAGCGCGGGATCGCCTCCTGGTACGGGCCGAAGTTCCACGGTAGCGACACCGCGTCGGGCGAGCGCTACGACATGCACCAGCTCACCGCGGCGCATCGCACGCTGCCCTTCGGAACGGTCGTCCGGGTGCGAAACCTCATGAACGGCCTGGTGACCGAGGTCCGCATCAACGATCGCGGCCCGTTCAAAAAGAACCGGATCATCGATCTCTCGAACGCCGCGGCGCGCGCCATCGACATGGTCGGACCCGGAACCGCGCCGGTCGAGCTGCGCGTTCTCCGCCATGCCTCCCTCACCCGGCGATACGTCGTACAGGTGGGAGCGTTTCAGGAGCGCGCGCTCGCCGACTCCCTGCAGTCCCGGCTCTGCGGGGAGTTTCCCGATGTCGCGGTCTCTTCGGACGAGGTCTGGCACCGCGTGCAGATCGGCGACTTCGACGACCGCGACGAGGCGGAAGCGCTGCGCCGCAGGCTCGAGCGCGCCGGCTACGCGGCGCTGGTGATCGTCGCCGCGGCGTCCGGTGCGACGTCGAACTGACCGATCAGGCTTGGCTCGAGAGTCACGTGCTGCCTCGCGGTCACCATCGCGGGCGCGGAGCGGCTCAGTACGGTTCCGGACGAGAGCGCGGCCGGTTGACCGCGCCCGGCGGAATCGCACCATCGAGACCCGCCAGCACCATGTGCGCTGTTTCGATCGCGATCCGCTCCTGCGCCTCACGAGTCTGCGCACCAATGTGCGGCGTCGCGACCACCCGCGGGTGCTTCGTCAACTCATGCCGGGCGGTGGGCTCCTCCTCAAAGACGTCGATCCCGGCGCCGCCCAGCCGCCCCGCCTCGAGCGCCGCGAGGAGCGCCGCCTCGTCGACCAGTCCCCCGCGACCGCAGTTGATCAGGATCGCATTCGGCTTGAGCAGCGCAAGCCGCCGGGCGTCGATCAGATGGCGGGTCTCGCGCGTCGATGGCGTGTGCAGCGTGACGACGTCGGAGGCCGCAAGGAGGTCGTCAAGAGGCAGCAGCTCGACATCAAGCTGCGCCGCCTGCGCCGAGTCGAGAAACGGATCGCACGCCACAACTTTCATTTCGAACGCCTGGGCGCGCGACGCGACACGTTGTCCGATACGCCCGAGTCCCACCACGCCGAGCGTCTTGCCCTGCAGCTCCAGCCCGACGAAGCGTTTACGATCCCACTCGCCGCGCTTCATCGACGCATCGGCGGCCGGAACGCTTCGCGCCACCGCCAGCAGCAACGCGAAAGTGTGCTCGGTCGCCGAAACCAGGTTCCCGGTGGGCGCGTTCACCACCAGGACGCCGCGCTCCGTGGCCGCCTCGACATCCACGTTGTCCACGCCTACCCCGGCGCGCCCCACGACGCGAAGCCGATTCGCCGACTCGAGCAGCGCGCGCGTGACCTTGGTCGCGCTCCGCACCACGAGGGCGTCGACCTCGGCGACGAGCTCCGGGAGCCTCGCCCGTTCGGCGGCGGAGACGAGGTGAACTTCGGCGCCCGCGGCGCGCAGGATGTCGAGACCCGAGGCCTCGAGAGGATCGGCGACCAGAATACGTGTCATGAAGCCATCTCCAGTTCCATCGCGGCAAAGAGCGCCGCGAGATCGTTCGCTTGGACCTCTCCCATGTGGCCGACGCGGAAGGTCGACTCCTTGAACCTGCCGTAGCCACCGCCCAGCGTGTACCCGCCCCGCTTCATCGCCTTCACCAGCTCGGCCGCCACGATTCCCGCAGGCGGTCGCAGGCAGGAGACCGTCGGCGAGCGCCCCGCCTCCGACGAAGCCCAGGAAAAGCTCCGCGCTTCCGCCCAGGCCGTCGTCTGCTCGCGCAGCGCGAGATGGCGTGCCCAGCGATTCTCGACTCCTTCGCGCTCGATCTTCGCCAGCTGGACGTCGAGCGCGTAGGCAATCGAGACCGCGGCGGTGGTGATCGGACCGCCCTCGCGGTGCTTGTCGCGGTAGCGCAGGAGATCGCCGTAGTAGCCGCGATGCGGAATCGACTCGGCGCGCTTCTCGGAGCGCTCCGAATAGGCGCAGACCGCGAGACCCGGCGGCGCGGCAAGACCCTTCTGCGACCCGGCGAAGACGAAGTCGAGTCCCCAGTCGTCGGTCTCGAGCTTCGCCCCGGCGAGCGACGAGACGGCGTCGACCAGGACGAGCGCGTCGCTCTCCTGGCGCACGATATCGGCGATCGCCTCGACCGGATTGAGCACCCCGGTCGAGGTCTCGCTGTGCGCCATGGTCACCGCCTCGTAGCGTTTGCGGCGCAGCGCGGCGCGCACCAGCTCAGGCTCGACGATCTCGCCCCATGGCACCGAGATCTCGTCGGAGTCGCGACCCAGTGAGCGTCCGATCTCGAGCCACCGCTCGGAGAAGGCTCCGTTCACCAGATGCAGCACGCTCCGCTCGGTGAACGACTGGAGCGCCGCCTCCATGAGCATCGTCGCGCTCGACGTGGCGAGGTAGCAGTCGCGCGACGTGCGAAAGACCGGCTTCAGGCGCTCGGCGATGCGCGCATAGACCGTTCTGAACTCGGTCGAACGGTGGCCGACGACGGGCCCCAGCATCGCGGCCCGCGTCGACTCGAGCACGTACACCGGTCCGGGCACGAAGTAGCGGATCGGCTCGCTCATCGAGGATCGCGCTCCGGCCCGCCCCAGCGCATCGCCGGCTTGCGAAGCCGCGCGAACAGTTCTTCGAGGGTCACCCGACTCTCGACGGTCGCGCTCTCGGTCAGGCACCAGCCGGTGTCGCCACGCGTCAACTTCGGAAACAGGTCCATCCCCTTGATCAGCACGACATCGGCGCCGAGGAAGTGCTCGCGGAGCAGATCTCTCAGGACCGGAGATCCTTTCATCGGCTTGACCGCGATGGAGGTCCGATTGCCGACCGCCACGGCGCGAAAAGCTCCGGCCAGGGGGGCGAATGCCAGCGTTGGCGGTGGAAACGCGGCGCTGTCGAGCTCCAACCAACCGAGGCGGACGCCGCGCTCGCGCGCCGCGACGAAAAGCGGTTCGAAGGCGACCGCCTCGCCCACTACGGCGAGCAGGACCGGACTGTTCACTCGCTTCCGCCCGCCTCTGGGTAGATGAGGATCGCCGATCGTTCGAGGCGAAAAGCGCTCTCGTCCGCCTGCCATGACGCGATCCAGGCGTCGAGGTCGCCGTTCTCGTCGAGAGCCCGCCGAAAATCGTCGCCGCCGGTGAGGAGATCGACGGCGGGGCGGTCGGCGACGAACTCGTAGGGCGCTTCGCGCCAGCGAAAAGCCCGGGGCGCGACACTCTTGAGCGCGACAAGGAGCTCGATGCCGAGTCGAAAAGGCTTGACCTGGGTCGCGTCGACGATCGCGAGCTCGACGCCGCCGCAGACCTCGCCGCGATGCTTCTGGAACTGCGGCCTGAAGTAGGTCGGAAGGGCGCGAACGCCGAGCGCGCGCAGCGGCTCGAGGGCGCGCGCCAGCTCCGGCGGGCGGACTCCCGGAGCGCCGATCAGGAAGAAAGGTCGCGCCGTTCCCCTGCCCTCGGAGATCTCGGTCGCTTCGACGAGGCACAGACCCGGGTAGACCAACGCCGTTTCAAAAGTCGGCATGTTGGGCGACGGCGCGATCCACGGACGTCCAAGCTCATTCCACGGCTGATCACGACTCCAACCCTCGACCGCGATGACGTGCGGCGCCTCGGACCAGTTCCTGCGCAGCGCTTCGAGGCGCACGATCTCGCCCAGAGTCAAGCCGTGGCGCACCGGCAGACGAAACGCGCCGACGAACGAGGCGAAGCCCGGCCGTGGCAGGTTGCCCTCGACGACGTCGCCGCCGAGGGGATTCGGGCGATCGAGGATCCAGACCTCGCAGCCGGCGGCGCGCGCCGCTTCCGTGGCCCAGACCGCCGTCGCGGCATAGGTGTAGTAACGCGCGCCGATGTCCTGCAGGTCGATGAGCAGGAGGTCGAGGCCGTGAAACGCCGAAGGCTTTGGCAGCAGCGAGCTCGCGTCGTCGCCGTAGAGCGAGACGATGTCGATGCCCGTCCACGGGTCGCGCTGATCGGCGCTGCCGACCATGTCCTGTTCCACGCCGTAGTACCCGTGCTCCGGTCCAAAGAGCCGCGCCGGCGGCGCGCCGGCGGCCGTGAGCGCGAGATGCGCCGGAACGACGTCGCTCGACACCGAGGCGCCGTGCGCCAGGAGGCCGAAGCGCCGACCTCGGAGAGCCCTGGGATCGCTGATCAGGCGATCGAGACCGGTCGCGATCATTCGCCGCGCCCGTTGTCGCCGGGAACAGGGGATTTCTGCGCCCGACGGTAGTCGCCGGTCGCGCCGCCGCTCTTCGAGTCCAGCCGGAGGTCGGTGACGACGCAGCCGCGGTCGATCGCCTTGACCATGTCGTAAAGCGCAAGGGCCGCCGCCGAACAGGCGACGAGCGCTTCCATCTCGGCGCCGGTAAGGGCGGTGACGACGACGCGACTGCGAATCCGCACCTGGTCGCGCGCGGGTTCGATCTCGATGCTGATCTGGTCGATCGGCAACGGGTGAGCGAGCGGGATCCATTCGGCGGTGCGCTTCGCGGCCTGGATGCCGGCGATCCTCGCAACCGCGACCGCGTCGCCCTTGGGCAGCGATGAAATCCTCGCGATCGTCGACGGCTCGCAGAGCAGGCGGCAACTGGCCTCGGCCACGCGCCGGGTTACCGCCTTCTCCGACACGTCCACCATGTTGGCGCGGCCGGCGGCGTCGAGGTGGCTGAGCTTGCGAGCGGAAGGATCGGTCATTCTGAGAGCCGGCGCGGAGTGCGTGCGCGGGAGCGGCGAGATGCTAGCAGTCCCGGAGGTAGGTGCAGGGGAGTTCCGGGCAGACGCACAAAAGCCCTGCGGCGATTCGAGGATCCGCAGGGCTTCCGGCCTTTCGAGAATTCGAACGGGAGCTTACTTGCCCTTGTTGAGGGCTTCCTTCAGGTCTTTGCCAGCCTTGAAGCGCGCGTTCTTCGAGGCCTTGATGGAGATCGTCGCACCGGTCGCCGGGTTGCGACCCTTGCGCGCCGCACGCTTGCTCACGCTGAAGCTGCCGAAGCCGGGAATCTGAATGCGATCGCCCTTCTTGAGGCCTCTGGTGATCGCGTCGATGACGGCCTCGAACGCCTCGCCCGCCTGCTTCTTCGTCAGCCCATCCACCGCCCCTGCGACATGATCCACGATGTCCGCTTTTCCAGCCATCTTTCCTCCTCGTTCGAAGTGATTTTGTCGATCGAAATCGATGACGCGATGAAGATAAGGCAGTTCCCGAAGCCTGTCAATACAGGCTTTCGCGCCCCTCGGCGACCTGTCCGCGCACCCTCGAGGGAGCCTCCGACGCGGTGCGACGGGCGAACGCCTGTACGGTATATCCGTCGTGATCGTCGCCCGTCAGGTAGCGGAACACGCCGCATTCCGTGATTCGGCCGCGATCACGAGCTTCGACGTGCGCCTCGAGCGCGACCCGCTCGAACGATCCGCGCCGTTCGAGAAACCGCCGCCCGACATCCTCGTTCTCTTCGGGCTCGAGCGAGCAGGAGATCGCGACGAGCAGCCCATCCGGAGCCACCGCGTTCGCGGCGCCAAGCAGCATCGCGAGCGCCTGATCCGAAAGGCGTGAGAGCTCGCCGAGGCTCCAGCGCCACTTGAGCTCGGGATGTTTTCGCAGAGTGCCCGTGCCGGTGCAGGGATAGTCGACGAGGACGCGATCGAAGCCGTCGCGAAACGGCGACTGCGCGGCCGATGCAGCCACGATCCGCGACGTCCCGCCGAGCCGGCGATGGTTGCTGGCCAGTGTCACGACGCGATCCAGCGCGAGGTCAGCGACGGTGAGCGCAACCCCGGGCTCGGCGGCCAAGAGAGCCAGTCCCTTGCCACCCGGCGAGGCCGCCACGTCGAGCACCCGTTCCCCCGGTCGAGGCCGGGGGATCAGGGCGGCGGCCTGGCCGGCTTCGTCCTGGATGTAGAACTCGCCTCGCCGGAAGGCAGCGGTACGGTGCGGCTGACCCTCCTTGACGATCAGACCAAGCGGCGAGATCCGGCTCGGAAAGAGCTCGATGCCCTCGTCGATCAAACGCTCGGCGAGAAGCTCGCGCCCGCCCTTGCCGCGAAAGGCCAGCAAGTGCATCGGCTTCGGACGATTATTGGCGTCGAGCAGCGCGCGCGTCTCGCCCTCACCGTAACGATCGAGCCAGCGGCGGACCAGGATCTCGGGGTGGCTCGTTTCGATCGCCAGACGTTCGACCAGGGTCGCGGCATCGACCGGCCAAGCCTCGAGGTTCGCGTCGCGAGCGATCCGCCGCAGCACCGCGTTGACGAAGCTCGCCGCGCCACGATGGCTGCGCCGCAGCGCCTGGTCGACCGCCTCGCTGACGACGGCGTGCGGCGGCACGCGATCGAGAAAAAGCAGCTGATAAATCGCCACCCGCAGGACGCCGAGGAGATCGGACTGGACCTGGTCGAACTTCCGGCCGCTCGCCCGCACCAGCACGTCATCCAGCCTCTTGAGCCAACGCAACGTCCCCAGCACGATCTCGCGCAACAGGCCCTGATCGCGTTCGTCGAATCCCTCCGCGACCCCGACCAGGAAATTGTCCACCCGGGCGCGCGAAGCGAGCGTTCGTTCGACGATCCAGACGGCCGCCGTACGCACGCTCTCCTGACCCGAGCGCCCTTCGTTGGCGCGAATCAGCCGCCCGTTCGCGCTCGCCCGCTTCATGCGAGTCGGTCTCCGACCTTAAGTCCCAGCGCCCGCGCGAGCTCGCCACCCGAAACCGGGCCGCGACCCGCTCGCTGCGCTCGCACCACCACCAACCTGGAACCGCCTCCCGCCGCTATCTCGAGCTCGTCGCGTCCGATGCCTGCCACCGTCGCAGGGCGGGTCAAGGGAAAGTCGTGGCCTTCCTCCGCTCTCGTGTCCAGGACCTTCACCGACTCTTTGCCAAAAGGCAACTCCACTCCCGGCCAGGGATGGTAGGCGCGGACGGCGCGCTCGATTTCCGAAGCCGGCAGCTCCCACCCTGTTCGAGACTCTTCCTTCGCAACCCTTGGCGCGTAAGTCGCGGCGGCGGAATCCTGGGGGCGTGCGGTCACCGTGTCGCGCGACAGCGCCCGCAAAGTTTCGACCATCAGGTCGGCCCCGAGCACGGCGAGACGTCTCGAGAGGTCTTCCGCGGTCTCCGCCGAACCGATCGACGTCGAGCGAGCGAACAGCATCGGCCCGCTGTCGAGCCCGGCCTCCATGAGCATCGTCGTGACGCCGCTCTCGGCGTCGCCGGCGCGGATCGCCGCCTGGATCGGCGAAGCACCGCGCCAGCGTGGCAGCAGCGAGGCGTGGAGGTTGACGCAGCCGCGGCGGGGAATCTCGAGCAGGGTCCGCGGAAAGATCTGTCCGAATGCGACGACGACCGCGATCTCCGGCCGCAGAGCCGCGACTCCCGCGAGGAATTCCGGTGCCTTGACCCTCTCCACCTGCTCGAACGGGATTCCGAGCTCGCGCGCCGCGATCACCACCGGCGGCTCCGTGAGCCGCTTCCCCCGGCCCGCGGGCCGGGACGGCTGAGAAACCACGAGCGCCGGACGAAACTCCGTCACGGCCAACGCGCGAAGCGTCGGCACGGCGAACTCCGGCGTGCCAAAGAAAACGAGCGGCTGCATCGATGCCCTGACAGCATACACAACCGCGAGGTTCCGGAGAGCTTCAAACGTGCGGGAGCTCGCTCCGCGTTCTCTCGTTCTCGACGTTGCCGGTGTTGAGAGTTGAGGCGGGCTCGAACAGCACCATCCGGGTCTCGATCTCCGCCACCGGTCGGTGCTCCACGCCCCGTGGCACGACGATGAGCTCGCCCGGCCCGAGCTCGACGACGCGATCGCGGAACTCCATGCGCAGGCGCCCCGAGAGCACGAGGAAGAGCTCATCTTCGAAGTCGTGATGGTGCCAGATGAACTCGCCCAGGACCTTCACCAGCTTCACTTCCTGGCCGTTGAGTTCCGCCGCGATGTGTGGCGACCAGAGCTCCGAAATCGACGCGAACTTCTGCTCGAGATTGACGACGTTCATGGCGGCAGCTTCTCCTCGTCTCTGGCGACCAGGTCGAACTGTGCCATAATTCCCCCGTTCGTTGCCGCTTGCCGCCTGTCCAGCTCGCAGCCGAAACCAGAAGTTCGAGGGCCTTGGGCGATCGACGCCACCGGGGCCCGGGCGATCTCGCCCGCGACGGCGGCCACTCCGGCAGTCCCCGTTTCTCCATCTTCCTGTATTGCCGGACTCGAATGCGCGTGTCGCGCGTTGGTCTTGCTCCGCCTCAATTCGGAGCGACCGATCGCAGCGCGAGAAAAAAGAGTCCCACCATGGCTTTCACCCAGTTTCAGCTTCATCCCGATCTGCTGCGCGGCGTCAAGGAGCTCGGCTTCCAGCGCCCGACACCGATCCAGGTCGATGCCATCCCTCCCGCCATGGCGGGCAAGGACGTGCTCGCCTGCGCGATGACCGGAAGCGGCAAGAGCGCCGCCTTTCTCCTGCCGATCCTCCACCGGCTGATGGAGAAGAAGACGCGTCGCGTCACGCGGGCCCTCATCCTGACGCCGACCCGAGAGCTCGCGGCGCAGATCGACGAGCACCTGCGCGATCTGGCGGTCCACACTCCGATCACCGGCGCGGCGGTATATGGCGGCGTCGGCATGGGGCCGCAGGAGCATGCTTTCCGCAGCGGCGTCGACGTGATCGTCGCCACCCCAGGCCGCCTGCTCGATCATTTCCAGTACTCCTACGCCAGGCTCGAGGGGCTCGAGATCCTGGTGCTCGACGAGGCTGATCGGATGCTCGATATGGGCTTCCTGCCCGACATCCGCCGCGTCCTCAAGCACCTGCCGGCCAAGCGCCAGACGCTTTTCTTTTCAGCCACTCTGCCGCAACCGATCATCACGCTGTCGCGCGAGATGCTCAAGAATCCGGCGACGATCGCGATCGAGCGCCAAGCCCTTCCGGCGACCGGCATTACCCAGTCCGTCTTTCCCGTGGCGCAGGAGCTCAAGATGTCGCTGCTCGCCACGCTGCTCGAGCGCGGCGAAGTGAAGAACGCCATCGTCTTCACCCGCACCAAGCACCGCGCCAACCGTCTCTTCGAGCAGCTCGAGCGCAAGAACGTCAACGTGGCGCGAATTCACGGCAACCGCAGCCAGGCACAGCGCACCGAGGCGCTCGCCGGCTTCAAGATCGGGCGCTACCGGATTCTGGTCGCGACCGACATCGCGGCGCGCGGCATCGATGTCGAGGCGCTCTCGCACGTGGTCAACTTCGACGTTCCGAACGTCCCCGACGACTACATCCATCGCGTCGGCCGCACGGCGCGCGCCGAGATGACCGGCGACGCGATCACCTTCGTCGCACCGGAGGAGGAGAACGAGTTGCGGGCGATCGAGCGCACCATCGGCAAGCGCCTGCCGCGCGTCACCGTGCCCGACTTCGACTACACCAAGAAGCCGGTCGAGAAGCTCGAGATCCCGCTCCAGGACCGGATCGCCGCGATTCGTACCCGCAAGGCCGAAGAGCGCGCCCGCGCCAAGGTCAAGGCGGAACGCCGGACCACCCCCGCAGCGGCCGCACGCGGCACTTCGGGAGCGCCGGCGCGCGGATTCGGAGCCAAACGACCCGCCACGGCGGGTCGGCCGTCCGAGTCACCACGCGGCGCCGGAGCGGCGGCGCCGGGAGCCCCCCGCAGCGTCTTCGGCCGCGGCCCCACCCCGGCGAGCGACCGCCGCGGCAGCGGACCCGGCGCCAGCGGCAATCGCTACGGCAAGCCGTCCGGCGCTCGCCGCCGCGAGCGCTAGCTCGGGCAGGACTCCCGCTTATCGTCTTTTCGTCTCGTCGACTTCGGCGAAGTAGTCCGCGGGAACCAGGACGTCGCGCGGTTTGGAGCCTTGGGCGGGGCCGAGGAGGCCTTCGCGTTCCATCATGTCGATGAGGCGGGCGGCGCGAGAGAAGCCGATGCGCATGCGGCGCTGGAGAAAGGAGGCGGAGCCCATCCGCTCCGAGACCACGAGGCGCGCCGCTTCGTCGAAGAGTGAATCGTCGATGTCGCCGGCGCCGCCTTCCGAACCGCCGTCGGGCGGGCCGGCCAGAACCGTAGGGTCGAGCTCCGGCTTGCCCTGCTTCTTCAGCCAGCGCACCAGCGCCGCCGTTTCCTGCTCGCTGATGTAGGGCCCGTGCAAACGGATCGGCCGGCTGGAGCCGGGGGCAAGATAGAGCATGTCGCCCCTGCCCAGGAGCTTCTCCGCGCCGACGCCGTCCAGAATCGTGCGCGAGTCGTGCCGCGACGCGGTCGCGAACGAGATGCGACAGGGAAAGTTCGCCTTGATCGTGCCGGTGAGGATGTCAACCGAGGGGCGCTGCGTCGCCACGATCAGGTGAATGCCGACCGCGCGCGCCATCTGCGCCAGACGCGCGATCGAGGTCTCGACGTCCGCGGCGGCCACCATCATCAGGTCGGCGAGCTCGTCGATCACGATGACGTAGTAGGGCAGGGGCGCCAGATCCGAAGCGGTGACGGGTGAGTCGTTTTCCGAAAGGGAGAGGCGATTCCTGGTTTCGGGATCCTGGATGGCTCGATTGTAGAAGTCGATCGAGCGGACGTGCACCTCGGCGAGCAGGCGATAGCGCCGCTCCATCTCCGCCACCGCCCAGCGCAGCGCGTTCGCGGCCTTCTTCGGCTCGACGACGACGTCGGTCTTCAAGTGCGGAATGTCGGCATAGACTCCGAGCTCGATCCGCTTTGGGTCGATGAAGATGAACTGCACTTCGTCGCGCGTCGCCTTGTAGAGGATAGAAGTGATCAGGCTCTGCAAGCCGATCGACTTGCCGGAGCCGGTGGCACCCGCGATCAGCAGATGCGGCATCGTCGCGAGGTCGGAGTAATAGGGTTCGCCGTGGATCGTCATGCCGACCGCGAGCGAGAGCTTCGACGGCGACTTGCGGAACGCCTCGTTCGCCAGCATCGTGCCCAGCCGGATGATCGCCCGCTTCTGGTTCGGCACCTCCACGCCCAGGGTCGAGCGCCCGGGAATTCGGTCGATGCGCACCGATTCGGCCTTGAGCGCCAGCGCCAGATCGTCCTGCAGGTTGACGATCTGGCTCACCTTCACGCCGGGCGCCGGCTGGAACTCATAGACCGTGATCACCGGACCCGGACCGATTCCTTCGATCGAGCCCTCGACACCGAACTCTTCGCAGCGCGAGCGGATCGCCTCGCCGAGGCGCACCAGCTCATCCTCGTCGATCGGCGCCTTCTCCGTTTCGAGGTGCAACAGATTGAGCGGCGGCAGCTCCTGACCGCCCTGCCCTTCAACGAACGCGAAATCGTCCTGGCCAGCCGGCCTCGCCGGGCCGCCGGCCGGCGCCTCGGGCGCGCGGCCGCGAGGTCGCGTCGCTGCCGCGGGCGCCGCCGCGGCCAGAGCCGCGCCCGCTGGCATCGGCGCCGGAACGCGTCGCACCATGCCCGGTCGATCCGCTGCCGCTACCGGCCTCTCGGCGGTTCGCGG
>ERZ1292633.2567-Hain-H41-02um-R1-2567-length-18489-cov-5_pt1 | contig 18489 bp, 22 predicted proteins | sample MGYA00564406_ERZ1292633 | MGnify/ENA primary metagenome ERZ1292633 (study PRJEB36523, sample SAMEA6512639) | groundwater metagenome | collected 2019-01-08 | study: AquaDiva: Metagenomics assemblies of 32 groundwater samples | reverse complement strand
GCCAAACTTCCTCTTTAATGTTGTGGTCTTCTTCCTGTTCACCACCGCCCTTACCTTCACCCTTCACCGCCTGTTTTATCGCGCCGAGCGGTTCATTTTCCCTAAAGACAAATCTCTGTTATCCTAATCTTTACTATGACCACTAAAAACGACCTCGAAGTGACCTCGCAGTACTTGATTCCGACCGTGATTGAAAAGACCAGCTACGGCGAACGGGCATACGATATTTACTCCCGCCTGCTCCGCGACCGCATTATCTTTTTAGGTTCGCCAATCGACGACGGGGTGGCCAACACGGTGATTGCTCAGCTCTTGTTCCTTGAGTCCCAAGACAAGACCAAAGACATCAAAATCTACATCAATTCGCCGGGCGGTTCCGTGACTTCTGGACTGGCTATTTACGACGCCATGCAATATGTGAAACCTGACGTCTCGACGATTTGCGTCGGTATGGCTGCTTCGATGGCCGCGGTGTTGCTCGCTGCTGGCAAGAAAGGCAAGCGCTTTGCTTTGCCCAACTCAGAAATCATGATTCACCAGGTGCTTGGCGGAGTCCAAGGTCAGGCAACGGACATTAAGATTCATGCCGAGCGCATTTTGAAGATCAAAGACCGCCTGAATGACATCTTGGCTAAGGCTACCGGACAGAAGAAGGGTAAGGTCGAAAATGACACCGAACGTGACAATTTCCTCGATGCTGCCGACGCCGTGACCTACGGCCTCATCGATAAAGTGATCTCATAATCCCAGAAAGCTCAACAAAAACCGCCTTTTTGGCGGTTTTTGTGATAAATGCTCACAGGTTGTGGATATGAAACCCTTGACACGGATAAGGGTAATTGATACGATAGCGCGTTCGCGTGAAAGGTTTTACGTCGTCTCCAATTGTCTGCAGGCACGACAAGCATGGGGTTTCAAAAGACGGTAGGTTCAGGCTCCGGCTCGACCCTTCCATCCTTGAAACTTCTTGCCTGCAGGCAATCGGGGATGACGTTTTGCGTTTGGATCTTACCGTGCAGGTGGAAAAATGGAAGGGGATAACTACTCGATCGGGGCACCGTTGTCCGCTGTTTGATCGAGTGGGCTCCCATCGGTGTCGGCTGGAGCTTCTTCGGCCGGCGTTTCACCTTCAGCTGGAGTCTCTTCAGTCAATTTTTCTACCCCCACTAAGCAAATTTCTGGCAGAGCGCGGTAGCTCGAGGTAAACACTTGTTCTACTTTGGTGCCATCCGGTTGTTCGATCGTATAGGTGAACGAAGCGTTGGCTCCAGGGTAGGCATGCTGGCATTGTCTGACTCCTGGGGCGAGGTCGAGTGTTTCAATATTGCGAGTGGCACCAGCGCCGATCCAGCTCGAGACCACTGGCTCACTATACGAGCCTTTGCGGCCATCTGATGTGCCCCAGAAGGTAAAGGTGAGGTCACCAGTTTCGGTGTTGACGTCGGTGGCGATCAAAATATCGTGGCCAGTGTCGTTCAAGAATTTGAAATCAGGGCTTGGGTCGTAAATAGTGGCGTCCGTACCAGGTAAGTTATTGCGTTGGTCGTTGTAGTAGCGGACCACGAGCGAGTGGTTGCGCCGTTCGGTGACTGGGAGGCCAGACATCATGGTCGCGCGGAAGGTAGTCGTGCCGATTTGGCACAGGCCGCCGCCGACTTCTGGTTGAATTTTATCGCCTTTGATCACGAGTTCTGGGAAGTAGCCGTTTTCCGTGGTGAACGGCTCAAGGGCGTTGAGCAAGGAGAAGGTCTCGCCCGCTTTAATTAAGGTGCCGTTCAAAATAGCGGCGCCGTTTTTGATATTTTTGACGCGGTTGGTTGGTGAGCCAGAGAAGTTCGATGTCCCTACGCCGATTACTTCGGTAATACCGAGGTCGTTGACATCAGCGGTGGTTACCTTCGGCTCGATGGTAATGGTGACGAGCTCTGCTGAGGCTTCAGCTTGCCCCCAAATAGTCATGAGGCTGGCTTCCGTTGCTTGAACATCGACATCGACCCCCACTTTACTTGCCTGGAATTCTTTGACTTCACCATCCTCGATAAGTAGTTTGGCGTCTTGGGCGGGGCTCAGAACTTCTTTGGTCAGCTCGCGGAGCGTATCGGCGAAGCCTTCGTTGAATCCAAGATCAAACTCCCCCGTGCTCGCGACGACCGCGAGGCCGTGGGAAAGAGGCTCACCACCAAGGACAAAGGTGTGCTCCCCATGGATATCGGAATAAGTCAGCGTGTAGGGGGCGGCATTCATGACTGAGAGTACGCGATCGACAAGTTTTTTAGCCATGTCCTCACTCACCTCTGGTTCGTCTTTGGCAAGGGTCAAGGTCACGGCCGGCAGATACAGCTCACGCTCGAGCGAGTCGCCCATGGCTTCGTACAGCTCGGAAAGATTTAACACCTGCCCAGCGCTGCTTGGAGTGGTCGTAACGCTCCATGCCTCGTTTTCGTAAGTGATGGCAAAACCTGAATCAATGGCGGGGTGATTGGCTTCAGGAAAGGCTTCGGCAACAGCTGCTTCCAGTTGGCCCGCATTAATCGTTGGCACAAAATCGATCGTCCGGTGAGCGAATTTGGTGGTGAGTGGCGCAATCGCTGAAGCAATCGGCACGCGTGTTCGACCGGCTTCGGCCGCTTCGTTTACGGCGGCATCGATATCCCAATTTACAAGTTCGTATGATGCATCCGGATCGCTGACTCCTTCGTTCAGTAAAGCGATCGCTTGGGCGTTGCCATCAACCGTGAGCTGAAGACCGTTTTTGAGCGCCTCGTAGGTGGCTTCGGCCAGTTTAGCGGCTGCTTCTTCGCGGGTCAGTCCGCCAACATCAACTGGCCCGACAAACACGCCAGGGAGAATTTTCCCTTGGTAACTTTGAGCATAGACCACGCCGGTGGTGGTCAGAATGGCTAACAAAATGACGGCCGGGAGGAGGCCGTAGATCAAGATATGGCGGGCTTTGGGAGTAACTGTCACAGGCTAATCTTCTACGCGAACAGAAATTTTGGTTTCAAAACTGGCTTTGGGTAAGGTAATGGTGAGGATCCCGTTTTTCATAACCGCATCGGCGCCATCGGGTTTGATGTGACTCGGGAGCACAATTGTGCGCGAGAAGCCGCCCCAGTAGCATTCGCGAAAGTGAAAAGTCGCGCCGCGGGTGCCGGCGTGCTCGTCGGCCCGGCTACCACGGATGGTAACTACGTCTTCAGAAATATACAAATCCAAATCTTCTGGCTTGACCCCAGCGATGGCTGTTACAATCACCACCGCGTCGGGGGTTTCGATGACGTCAACCGAAAGCTGGCCTTCGTCTGGAGTGATCCATGGCTCCGTTGAGATGGAGGAGAAAGCGGATGGCTGCATAAGCTAGCGGAGGCGCAGGTCGCGGGCGTATTCGTAGATGGGGCCTAAGACAAAACCAAGGGTGGCTGACCAGATCAGTGCTTCGGCCGGGAGATTCAGAAGGAAGATGCTGATGTCGGGAAGGGAACGGACGACGGTAATCGCGTAGATAAAGAAGAACACCGCCATCATCATCGCGGCGCTCAAGACGGCGTCCCAAAACAGGGCTTTGCGAGTGGCTAAGATGTAGCTGCCAACAATGAGTCCGCCGGCGATCAGACTCTGCATCGACGACGTCTGCAAAACAAACAGGAAAGCGATGGCGATCCAGGTCCAAGCAAGGGCGATCAAAAACAGACGTAAGAACCACCGTTCCGCCGATTTTTTGACTGGCAGTTTACCCACCAAGCCCACGCGATAGTGCTTGCCAAGGATCGCTTCAAAAATCACTGCCGCAATGCCAGCGAACAAGAAGGCGAATACAATATCGAGCACGGACACGGCACTCCCGGTTTCACCTCGACCCAAAAAGATAAAGATCGGCGCGAACAAGGCGGCGATAATTCCAATGGTGACCATTTCGCGGCGTGTCTTCTGATCCCGAGCGAACAAAAACAACCAGAGGAGTCCAAGGAATACAACAAAGATGAAGCTGTCGGCAGAGAGGTCCATAGTTGTCACTAGTATAGCAGGCCAAAGAGGTGACGTCATCTGTTTTGTTGACGAACCAGAGAATTCCGCTTAGGGTTTTGTTGAGGACATACCCCATGGCCATTCCGCCCACCTTCTGGCACCTGTTTTTCGTCAACGAACAGGGAGTGTGGCTTGGACTGAACAGTGCGGCCAAGCTCGCGGCTCTCGAGGGCGAAGTCCTCATCCCTGACCGCTCGATCGTCGAGCAGATGATGAAGGCGGTCTACGCCATGGCGCGCACCCACATCTTCTCCGAGTCGGTGTACCACTTCGCTGCCTACGAACGGTTCCGGGTCGACCTCGCCGAAGAAGATCCAGCCCGCCTTCGGGTGGATCACTACTTCAGCGGGAGGTTCACGGGAGGCGTTCCGACAACGAATGACTGGCAGGTGCCCCGTGCGTACCCTCAGAATCGGCTGCCCCTCGACGCCATGGATTTCAACGATCGGCTCGGGTGGGGCGCTGGAAGCTACCGCGCCGAAACGGGGTGGCCGCTGCATCTGCGCTGCTTCTATCGCGGCGTGTTCCTTCAGCACGAAGAGCGTCTTCCGGGCCCGCCGACTTCGGCCATACCCATTTTTCCTGTGGGCCCACACTGAGCCCTAAGGACTACGTCATCGCCGGCCTCTCATCTGGGGCCGGCTGCGCTATTTAAAAAGATGTTTCCAAGAACCTGCTCGGCGCAAGCGAGCGGCGGGGTATTGAATGTAGGTAATGCCAAACTGGCCTTTGAATCGCGAGAAGCCTTTCCAGGATTCTGGGTCGCCGGGCATCCAAAAGACGCCGAAGTCGAGGTGTTCGAATCCTTTAGCAAGTGCATCTTGATGCCAGGTGTCCATGACACCGATGCCGATCGGCGTATCTTTGGCCTCTTTTAAAATAAACGAAGCGAGGTGACGGGATTGTTTGCTTTCGGGGATGTCGTGGCTTATAAAACCCGCGAGCATTTTGCCACTCGGATCATCTTTGTGGCGCACGCCCCAAAAGATCAGATCCTTTGCATGGTTTAGCATGAGCTGCTTCGTGAGGTTTGTGAAGTAGAAGCGGAGCAAAATGTTTTGCCCTGAGCCGCGATAGGCGCGGAACCACTCGGCTGGCGCAGGGTGATAGATTTCCCACTCCGTGGCATGGAGCCATTTGTTGCGATGGCGCCGGGCATGATCAGACCAGTTTTTCCAATACTCTTTGGTGAGGGTTTCAAACCCAGTCATGTGATTGTATTTGAGCATTCTTGTGTGACGCCAACCACGGGAAGCGGGTACGTCGCGTACTGGTTGCCAAATAACTACGCGTAGTGGTCCGTCCGACCCATGGGGCGGTTCCATATCGCCAAAAAAGTTTTCAAACCACAGTGGCCCAAAATGCCAGCGTGTACCCCAGCATCCTTCGTGGCCGACGAGAGAATTGGCTTTGGACTTTTGCATGTCGCGCAGCAAGAACTCTTTGTTCTCCAAATGGCTGCGATACGGAGAATCGCTGGGCAAGAACTTGGAATCATCCAGCGGCCCGACATACGCCCGTTTGGCTTTGCGCGCCAGAGTATCTCTGCGAGCTTCGATGAAGGTGACGCGGAAGAACTTATAAATGAACGAGCCAATGAAGAACAAAATCACCACCATCGCAATGCGCATTCCCCACTCGGGCGTGAGCAACCCTTCTTGCATCAGAATCGCGTAGAGTAAGGCGCCAAATAAGAGGTACGAAGTCTTGCTCATTTTGGAGAAGAGGCCGATAACCATCAACACCCCGAGGATCATCAGCCCGAACTCGTTCAAAAAGGTGGCCACTGGCTGGCCAGGAAAGCCTTTGCCGAGAATCACGCGACAGAGCCCGACGCCAAAAAAGATTACGCCAAGAGCGATGCGGGTCAGTGACTTGTGATTCAAACTTCTGAGCATCATAAAACGGGCGATGTGCCCGCTATTGTACTTGAACCGGGAGCGTTGGGAAGACTATTTGTCTTGTTTGGTGAGACGCACCAACCAGCCGGAGATAATTACCACAATCAAGGTGACGCCAACGGCGTAAATGAATTTGGCGATCAAGCCGTTGTTGCCAAGGGGGAAGATGGTATCAATGAGTGCTTTGATGGAGTCGTTCCAGGCCAAGCCGGCCACCAGTCCAAGGGCGGTCAAAATATAACCAACAGATTGTTCGCGGAATTTGGACATAGCTTGCGGTTATTATAACACAGCGCTTGAGCAGCTTGACGCTGTTCGCTTCAGTGATAGGGTGGGTGGGAACCTGAAAGGAGGTCCGATGTTCAGCTGCACCAAGTCCCGCTCTGGCAATGTCTACGCCTTGTGCGGGAGCCCGGTGACTTACCGGGAGGCCACCACCGCGGCGGCGCGCATCACCACAAGCCTTCAGGCTCCGATTCCACGGATCGTCGTCATCGATTTCCGCGACGCCCGGGTCTACAGCCCCGACGTCCAGGCGAAGCTCGTTGGTGCTGTCCATGTGGCCGTCGAGCCGGCGATGAGGGGCGAGTTCACCCTGGTGGTGCTCATGAACGTCACCTCGTCTCTCGGCGGCGAACTCTGGGAGAAGCTGCGGGATGTGTGGATCCCGAGCAACCCACGCAGGATCCGGCGGTTCACACACAGCAATGTGACCTTCGACGAGATGGTCGAGGGTGTCGCGCTCGGTTACGACCGCGCCTGGCTCCTCGAGCGCTTCGAACGCCTCCCGGCCGCTCCAGCGCTCGGTTGATCCTCCGCCCGTTCCCTCCACCCAGTGCCCCGTCCGCGGTACTCCGCAACCTTCGCCGGCTGGAACGACTCCCGCCGGCTTCGTCGTTTTTAAAGAATCAGGTAGGATTGACAGGCAAGAGAAAATTCATTATAGTGCCGCTACATTTCTAATCATGGCCCCATCGTCTAATGGTTAGGACACGGGCTTTTCAAGCCTGTAACGGGAGTTCGACTCTCCCTGGGGTCACCAAAAGCTTCTCCGTCGAATTGAACGGAGAAGTTTTTGATTGAGGGAACATCGCGCAGCAAGAAGTCGAGCGGTGCGTTGAGAACGAGCTTCTGTAGGCCTCCATTCTTCGCCACGATCTCTTTGAAGATGATGTTGAGGAATTGGCGCTTGATCGGGTCTGACGCGCGTTTATAAGCCCCAGAGAGGTCACGCGCAAACACCACCGCCAGCTCCAAAACATGGATCGCTGCTTGGATGGTGCTTTCGCTGGCTTCGAGCCGCGCCTTGCAGTTGATGCGCTCGGAAGAAATTTCCTCGCGGATCGTTTCGTAGATTTCCTCGGTGAGTTTATTTTCCAAATACTTGTTTACCAACGAGCGCTCCTTTTCGTTGAGCTGGTCGATCTTGGCTTGGATCTGCTTGCGCTCCCGCGTGACCGACTCCTGCTCCCGTTCATGAATTTCTTTGAGCTTCGCTTCAAGCTTCGCCACAACGCGTGCGGGGAGCCGAGCCGCTTCCACGGCTTCCAACATTTGTTTTTCAAGCACGTCTGCTTGAATGTACGACTGGCCGCAGTCAACCTTGCGCCCGCCACGGCGCTTGGAACAACGATAGTACGGAATGAGACGCTTCGAGGAGGTCACCTGATTCTCGTAGGTGATAATTTCACCGCACTCGCCGCACGTCATTATGCCGCGCAGTAAGAATAGATTTTTGCGCTTCCTGCTCCTGCCATGAATACGATCACTCAGCACGAGCTGAACGCGCTGGAAAAGTTCTTTTGAGATAATCGGCTCATGCACGCCCTCGGCCTCGATGCCGTTCCAGCGGGTGACGCCGATGTAGAATTTGTTGCTCAACATCCGGCTGACCATCGAGACGGCCAGCGGCTTATCTTTAGTTTTCTTTTGGGTCATGCCAACCGAAAAGAACCAATCGCAAAGATCGGCCACGGTGTAACTTCCGGTCGCAAACTTTTGAAACGCTTGGACGACGTAATCTTTGGTCTTCGGGTCGGGGACGACAAACTTTCGTTCGAGTTCTTCATTGATGATCTCCCGCATATTTTTATAACCGGGAGGGGCTTTTGAATTGCACATGCCCTGCTTGGCGCGTTCGTTCATGCCCTTCAACACGTCGCGTGCGAGATTACCGCTGAAAAATTGAGCAACGCCCGCCAAAATACCTTCAACCAAAAGACCCTCTGGTGTCTCGGTCAAGTTCTCAGTCACAGAAAGGAGCTGTGCTTTTGCACTTCGAATGCGAGCGACATTTTGCATGTGGTCAAAAGTGTTGCGCGCAAAGCGGTCGAGTTTATAGACGATCACCGCAGCGATGTCGCCTTCGTCGCAACGAGCGAGCATCTCTTGGAGTTGCGGGCGGTCGTCGGAGCGGGCGCTCTCGCCTTCGTCGCGATAAACGTGTTCAACTAAAAAATCATTCACCTTGGCGTATGTGCGACAGGCCTCTTCCTGCGCGGGGAGCGAGAATCCCTTTTCCGCCTGCCGGTCGGTCGACACGCGAAGATAGATGAGTGCCTTTTTTACCATATCGGTTGAATTATGCGTTGAATCCGCAGTTCTGAAAAGTTATTTAGAATTCGCGATGAATTTAGTGATTCCCAGCATCTTCCACTCCGCACGGAAAAATTCATCGTAGGAAGCGGAGTGCCACTCGCTACGCTGCAACCACTTCCGATACCGCTTCGTGGGCTGACCTTTGTGGAACCTGCTCCGCATCTCTATGAAACTTTTTGTCAAAGCTTTTTCCGCCTTCATGTACCTCCAGTAGATCGCCCGCGAACCAACATGATTTTTCTGCTGGCTGGCGTAGGCCAAATTTGCACAGCGTCGGCAGGCGTATTCTCCTCGAATGAAGTAGAGGACGCCGACACGCCGATTGCATGGCTTGCCCTCGTCCTCTGCGGGGCAAAGAAACCAGTAGCGCTTTCCGCCAAAGAAGCAGGGTGTGGTGGACAACGAAAACGAAGAAACCCCATGTTCACGCCATGGGTGAAGTGATCGTTTAGGCCTGAAAAACCTAATCGATATGCGTTGTGTCTTCTCGCAAAGTTGCTTTGCCATATTCACCTAAATCAATAGGAGTTGCTTCGGCCTTCTTGGTTCGTGCATCGGATAGGGCGGCCTTCCGTGCAAAGTGTCCAGTAAAAGTTCCGTACCGAAATTTATCGTCATCTCCTCCACCATATAGCACCCAACGCCGCTGATGAGGAATGAACAGCTCGATGTCACCATCCGCTGTTACTCGAGCTTTGTCTTTCCCAAAAAATAGAGGACCTCCCTTGTGATAGTAATTATGGGGTTGTGATTGGTGGCTCTCCCCTGAACCCAACAAAGGTTCCGCCATGACCTCGCTTTGGTTCGTGGACGATCCTGTGATGGGTTCAACCATGACCCCATCGGCCTCAGTAAATTGATAGGCGTTTGCCCAACCTGTTCCGCCACGTTTCCAAGTAAGGTGGCCATATTTTCGCAATGCGACGATTGACCGTTTGACTGTCGAAATTGAATACCCTAATAGAGCGGCTACTTTTTCACGCGATGCATAAACCGCTTTACGAGTTTTTTCATTACGGAAAGATCGGATGGTCGAGTAAACCTCCTTGTCCTTTCCACTCAACCGCCTGTCAAACAAAACCGAACGAGGTTGCATAACGAATCCCTTTTTAGATGTATCCTTATTCTCGTTTTCCATATCTCAACTATCCGTCATAAATGACGGATTTCAGCCGCTTGATGGCATTTACAAAACCATTCGCGTTGACCGAGGCATCTTCACCGATCGTAAATTCGCTCACCCTTTTAGGGAGATCGCTCGACTGCTGAAAGACAAAAGTCGCGCGACCACCATTGTCGCGATCGCAACCAGAAAGACGCATGCCGTGAGCGATTAGGTACGCGCTCAGGTAAAAGTTAGTTGTGAGAAACGGGCTGGAAGTCGGATTGTTCATACTTATTTTTTACTTCCTGACGCGCAAGCAAATAAATCGCCTCGGCGAGGACTTCGACGAGCTTATCTTCGGCGATTGTTTGAGCGTCGGAAGAGGGCATAAATCTTTGATGCCCCAAATCTAAAACATCGCCCGATTTCCGTATAAGCAAAAAGTGAGGGGGCAGATTTTGTCTGCTCCCTCACTTTGTTGCCTGTCTCTTTTTTTCTAGCGATCGGATCTTTCCAATCTCCTCGTAAGACCTGACCACGCCTAGTTTTTCTTTCAGTAAATTTTTTGCTTCCACCAAGGATAAGTGTCGGTGTTTGTGTAGGAAAATCGCCACCTTTACCTTCTCCTCATTGAAGGAGAGTTTATCGTTTTTTACTTTCTTGGCAAGGGCTACCGGATACTTTTTCAGAGTGGCTTCTATACGTTCCCAATTTCGTTCAAAATAAAATTCGAAATCAATTTTTCCTGCATCGGGACTGAAGCCGAGAAGGACGGGATATTGCTTGGATCGGCGCGTCAGCATGGCGACATATTCGACGGCAATACTGGGATCGATATCACCGCCTCCGAATCGTTCTTCCAATTCAAGGCGCAGGTCGATCAATTCGTGGCGACCCGTTTTTTCGTAGAGGAACATTTGTTCGGCGACCGCGTCGATTTCCAACGTGTTGTAGTAAACGTACCCCTTTGTCGCCTGACGGAGAAAAATGCTGTTCGCTGGGAGCTGATCCATCAGCGGTGCAACAAGAAGATTGGCACGTTTCAAAAAGTTCGTTTCGTCGGGAGCGTGTTCGGGGACGTAAAGCATATCGCCGAGATGCAGCTTGTCCTGATCGGTCATCGGCCAACCTTCTGCCGGAATTCCCAACGAGGCGCGAATATCCGCAACCTGAGCTTCAAATCTTTCCGTGCCAAGGGTTTTCCGTACGCGGTTCAAAACCTTGGTGACGGATTGGGAATCTCCCAATTTTTGCGTATTCTTATTCTTCATAACTGAACAATTCTTGCCTAGTAGTGTAATTCCTGTAAACTATTCTCACAACTGCCTAAACCCGTCTTTGACGGGCATGGCACCTAAACCACGGCGAATGAAGATGGTCTCTCGACCAGCCCGCTTCGCCGTGGTCGGTACTTCGCAAGGAGTGCCGGATAGTTGCCGAAAGGCCGCTATCGCTGAATCGAGGGACCTTTTGCGTTCCGAGAAACAGCGCTTATAAAAACCACGGCGAAAAATATGGATCAACCACTCTTTGAGTCCAAGTTAGGGGGCTATCGAATTTTTGTTTACCCAAACCGAGTCGTTTACAAGGGATTGATGGGAACGGAGGAAGCCATCATGACCAAGCAGATTGTCGGTGTCACCTTGGGCTTATTCTTCCAGTCGAACATCGTCATACAAACGGCAGACGGAAAGAAGCACAAGCTGCTCATCAAGCCGGGCGAAAAAGAAAAGATGCGCGACGCGATTTATGGCGTGATGAACTCGTAGCGCTATGTCCGTTTTCTTTCTCCTCATTTTCTTCATTTCCGTTCCCGCGTTGATACTCGGTATGATCGCGCCGCGCGTCTACGGACGGTTTTTCAAAAAGGGCGTGACACGCGGGAAGATCGCCAAGGTGCTGGGAGCGATCATGATCGTTTCGTTCATTGTTGGCGTTGCCACGGCTCCGCCTGTCGAACCGAAGACGGAGACGGAAGAGGCGGCTACCGATCCTGCACCGGTCGCCATGGAGCCGACCGCTGGCACAGCCGTCAGCACGGTCGTGAAGGTTGTCGATGGCGACACGGTGACGGTGGAGACGAACGGCGTGCGGGAGACGATCCGCGTCATCGGTGTCAACACGCCGGAGACCGTAGATCCCCGCAAGCCGGTAGAATGTTTTGGTCAGGAGGCCTCGGCGAAGGCCAATGAGCTTTTAGACGGCCAAGCCGTGCGTCTTGAAGCCGATCCCACCCAAGGCGAGCGCGACAAGTACGACCGCCTCTTGCGATACGTTTTCCTGTCGGACGGATCGGACTTTGGAAAACAGATGATCGCTGAGGGCTACGCCTACGAATATACCTACTCGACGGCGTACAAATACCAGCAGGACTATAAAACGGCGCAGGCAGAGGCGCAGGCCGCCAAGCGAGGGTTGTGGGCTGATGGGGCTTGCGAGGATGTGCAGGGCGATTCTAGCGCGTCAGCAGGAGCGACAACCACAGTCGAGACGACCGCCCCAAGCGCAAATTCCACCCCGCCAGCAACAGCCGACACAGAACCGGCGGCGGAACCCGCCCCTGCAACCCCAACGGCAAACTGTTCCTGTTCCTCGAACACCTACAACTGCGGTGACTTTTCTACCCACTCCCAAGCACAGGCGGTTTACGACTGCTGCATGGCACAGACCGGCTCCGACGTTCACAAGCTCGACGGGAGCGACAACGATGGGTTGGCGTGCGAGACCTTGCCGTAGGCCGAACCATTCGTTTCAACCCTTCATTATCTGCATTTTTGCTGCACATCTGGTAGAGTACTCGCACCGGCGATCTCCATCCCGTCTCCGCAGAAAATAAGCATGAAACTATGAAGTGGCTGCTAGAGAATATCCTGACCGAACTTATTTTTGGTGTCCTCCTTTTCGGGGTCATCATCGCTTGGGCGCGTAAACGTATTGTTGATTTTTTTCGCGCTCGATGGCTTCTGAAACATATCCTCCTCGTTCACAATCAACCGACGCGCACATGGCAGAAGGGACTCTGCTTGGCTGATCGGTTTATGCAGCTGTATGAAAGTGCTGTGCCGTTGCGATCTTCCAATGATTTGGTTGCGCCCTATGCGATTTGGCGAAATATGGTCGTCGACGCCAAAATTCTGAAATTCCACGGCCTAGTGACCACCGCAGACATTAGGGGAGTACTTCACGCTGAGGCGGTGCGGAACGGGATGACCCGAATGATTTATACCGCGCTAAAAAAGCGTGAGGAGAAGGAGAAGAAGGCAACCGAGTATTTCATGCAGAGCAAGACGCTGCGTGACGTTTCGTAATGCTCATGACATTCAGATATGGACAAAGACATTCTAGCCAAAATCAACGAGGTTTTTCAAAAGGGAGATCGGATGACGGAGCATGAACTACGCTCCGTGATGATCCTCATTCGAAAATTATTGGAGTTGATGTCCGATCAGGATAAGTTGCCATACTTGTTGCTGGTGCTTTTCTGTAATTGGGCGGCGCATACGGAAATCACAAAATCAAACACCGGATTGCGGCTTCTTGCCAAAGTAAATGACGCCCTCGTTGGATCGCGCCATTCCGGTGACGGCTTGCAGATCGGTTTGAGGATGTCGGAGGCGCTCAGTTTCAGCGATCTGCGAAAAGAGCTTGTGGAGTTTTTAACCCAAAACGGTTTAGAGACGGCCATCATTCGGGATGATCGCACTTGGGCGACCTGCTTCCTCGCCCACCTAATTGAGGTTATTCGTGACGTGCCGCTAGCTTTTCCAACACAGTTGGATGTAGCGAAGCAAAAGATCTACGATTCCATCGCACAAAATGCGCTCAAGCCGGGAGCGGGAGTTATTTCGCTACGTCTTTCAAGAGTTGATTATGACAAGATTGGGGCAAAGGGAATCGGGGAACGCCTTTGCGTACTGGTGACGATGGCAGACACAACTACTATAGTCATTCCTTTGGCGATCGATGCACGTCTATAAGTGTTAGTCCCATTTTGAACCGAAAAGTCGAGCGGGACTTGGCTGTTGGAGTGTGTTAATGTAAACCGCGTATTCGTTAATACGGGCAGCTATGACGGTTTCGACGACAATTTCCAAACTTCAGTTTAACGACGGCACGGAAGTCGAGCTTGGCGACGATGATATTTTAGTAATCGTCGGTCCAAATAACTCCGGTAAGAGCCAGTCATTACGCGATATACAACAGCGAATCTCCGGCGAGAACCCGACCAAAGTCGTCACTAATTCATTCTTACGCAAGGTTGGCACCACGGAGGAGTTCGAGACGTGGATTGATGCACGGATCAAGAATAGAGACGCCGCCGACCCTTCTGCGGTAGGTCTTGGCACCACAATCCCAAAGTCGACTGCCAAAACACGATGGGCAGAGGCCGACAAGCTCCGTAACCTCGCGCCGTTCTTTTCGGTATTGGTTGATACTGCGAGCAGACTTGGAATCGTTCAACCACCGAACCCTATCAACAAGCGAACTGACACGCCGAACCATCCGATCCACCTCCTATACGGAAATGACGATCTGTCGAAGTTGGTTAGTGATAGGTTTCGTGAGGCATTTGGCACCGACCTCACCTTGAACTATGCCGCAGGGAATATTTTGCCCCTCCACGTTGGTAACGCACCTGTGCGAACCCCCACAGACGACAGAGTAAGTACGGCCTACTCAGAGCGTTTGGAGGTTCTCCCGCTATTGCATGAACAGGGCGATGGCATGAGGAGCTTCGTCGGATGTCTTCTCCATGCGCTCGTCGGTGATCGCAGCATTGTCCTTATGGATGAACCGGAAGCGTTTTTGCATCCACCGCAGGCACGAATGCTTGGATCGATGCTTGCGACAAACAAACCGTCAGGCAGACAGCTGGTGATCGCGACACACAGCGGAGACCTACTCCACGGTCTTCTCGATTCCGGCAAACCAATTCAGGTTGTCCGATTGACCCGTGACGGAAACGTAAATCGCGCATCGATTCTAAAGCCCGCCGACGTTGCTGTTCTTTGGAATGACCCCTTGTTTCGTTTCTCGAACATCCTCGACGGATTGTTCCATGAGCAAGTCGTTGTTTGCGAAGGCGACGCGGATTGCAGGTTCTACGCTGCTATTGGAGACGTGTTGCCACGGTCAAACGACCGATATTCTGAAACAATGTTCACGTATGGTGGTGGGAAGGATCGCGCGGCATTGATCGTTCACGCTCTTAAGTCACTCAACGTTCCGGTGGATGCAGTATTGGACTTTGACGTACTTAGCGCTGAACGACCACTACGGGATATTGTGGAAGCACTCGGTGGCACTTGGAACGCAATAGAAGCCGATTGGCGAGCGGTAAAGAACTCCGTCGATACCACCTCGCCTCCTCTCGGCATCAACCAAGTGAAAGAGCAGATTACGGCCGCTCTCGACGGAGCAAGCGGGGCGACCTTATCTGACGAAGTGGCCGAACAAATTAAACAAGCCATACGCGCATCGCGACCATGGGCGAACGTTAAACGAAGTGGTTTGGCTGCCATCACGTCCGGAACGCCCACCGAAACCGTGCAAAGGTTGTTGACCAACCTTGCCGAGCTTGGTTTGCATGTTGTCCCCTGTGGCGAACTTGAACGTTTTGTTCCATCAGTCGGAGGGCATGGACCAACTTGGGTTATTGAGGCCGTGAAACGGAACCTTTCAACCGATGCAGAGCTAGAGGCCGCGAGAAAGTTCGTCCATGCAGTTGTCGGCAAAAATTAAACTCGGAGGCGAATCGATAAAAATTTACAAAAAGAAACACACCCGCCGAGCCACGGGACACTCGACGGGGAGTGTTCCTTGGATCGCGCGGGTGCGAGAGAGGTCGGCGGATGCCGTGGTATGAACGTGCTTCGTCACTTCGCCTCCTTGCTCTGCTCACGCATCTGCCGGAAGCGCTGGATGCCGCCGAACGCGGTGGAGATGAAGAAGTACAGTTGCGCGACGAGGGTGCGCCACGCTTCCATCTGGTAGCCCTCGATGCACGAGGCGAGCTGACCGAGGAGCATCCCGACCGTGAAGATCAGGAACTTCTTGTCGTCGAGCTTGCCGCCGTTCCACGAGAACCACGCCCATGCGGCCATCTGGAGGATGACCATCGTCCAAAGTGCCATGTCGTCTCCTACCGGTAGAGGATGATGAGGGAGGTCACCCACACGGTCGTGACCATGCTGGCGATCATTCCGGAGGCCTGCCACTTGTCCTTGTGGATCGCGGCGTTGGCCACCAGCGAGAGCTGGATGAACAGGAAGACGAAGTACATGGCGAGGGTGTCCCCGGCCGAGGTCTTCGCTTCCATGAGGTCGAAGGCGTGCAGTCCGATCGCTCCGGCGTTCAGGAAGCCAGCGATCGCGACGCAGAACTGAATGGCGCGCCGTAGGCGTTCCATGGTTGCTCCTTGGAAAGGTATCGGCTCACCCTGCCGGAGGGGTCTTGCGACACAAAAAGCTACCACAAAACCGCCGTTTTGTCTATGCAGCGACGGCGACCTCCTCAAAGCTAAACCGCAGCAGGGCGAGCTTTTCCATGTTTTCTGTCAGATATTCGGTTAGGGTAGCTTTTCGTTCACCACAAATGTCGCTTCGAACGAAGCGGCTTTTGTGTTTAAAAACAGGAGCCCCGACGACCGTCGTGGTCGAAGGGGCAGCGCGGGCGAGACGAGTAGTCGTCAGGCGGAGTAGAGCTCGCGGAAGCGGCCGGCGAGGTCGGTGTAGAACCCCTTGGGTCCCGGGAGCTTCTGGAAGTGCTGGTCGGTGTCGGCGGCCATGACCTGGATCCGCATCTCGCTCGATCGGGGGCAGCCGAAGGTGACGATGCCCTCCGAGGCTGCCCGGTTGAGGGCGTCCCCGACCGTCGGCGAGTCGCCGTAGATGTGGTGCGGACGGATCCGGAAGCGGACCTGGAGGCCGTGGCTCGCGGCGTGGTGCTCGATCGTCGGCATGAGCCGGCCGAGGGCCTGGTCGACCCGGTGGCCGGTGAGGTCGATGGTCTCAACCCCTCCTTCGGCAAGGGCGACGATGAGGCCAGTCACGAGGTCAGAAGCGTATAGGCGGGGCTGCATTGGGACTCCGGGGGTAGAAGAGGAGGCGCTCCATCTCGCTCGCCGAGGAGCCGTCTGTTGAAGGTGACCAGATCAACTCCTACACCGCTAGAGAAGCGCCACGGGCGCAGTTCATCAAATCCAGCCCTCGGCGTCAAGGGTCTGTAAACCAATTTGCTTGATTCGGGTACCAGAACAAGAACACTCAAATCTATGCATACCAATCGACCATTTGACGACGGTACCACCTGCGTGGTCTGTGCTGTCGAGGTCCAACCAGAAACAGCGGTGAGCCAGGTGTATATGGAGCGGATTTTATATTTTTGCTCTAGTGGGCATTTGAAAGAGTATATGGAGGAACCGGACAGGTACGCGGATTTAGAGGAAGACGATGACGAGTAATCGTCAGCTGCGAGAACCTTGGACCGCGGCGATGATTTTTTTGGCCACGGCGACAGAGTGTTCCGGAGTTTCACTAATCACGGTTTCTTTGCACAGCATGATGGCCGAAGCCCCATCGAGGGCAGCGTTGGTGACGTCGAGAATGTCCGAACGCATGGGGAGGTAATTATCTAAAAGAGATTGCAACATACCCGTCGACACAATCACATACTTTCCGGCCTGACGGGTTTTGGCCACCAACTTTTTTTGGATGAGACCGAGCTGCTCAAAAGGAACATTCATTGCCAAGTCCCCCCGCGCGACCATGATCCCTTGGGCAAGCTCTAGAATTTCATCGAAGTGGTCTACGCCCCCCTGGGTTTCAATTTTCGCAATTACCATGGGATGCCAATCAGGGGTTGTGACCTTGGCCAGTTTCTCTATCAACCGCTCCAACATTTTTCGCGAGCTGACAAAGGAAAAGGCGACCATGTCTGGTTTGCTTTTCGGTGACTCTGCCAGAATCAGATCTAACTCTGGACTGACATGATCAAGGTCGTCAGCGATGCGTTCGATGGTCAACGAGCAGCGGTTGTAAAGCTTCCCTGCGTTCATCGCACGTGCGTAAAACGTGTCTGTGTTTTCAATCGCGGTGACTTCAAATTGCAGTTGGCCATCGCCGGTATAAAAAAGATCACCAATCCTCAGTTTTTCGGCAAGGTGCGGAAAAGGGATCGGAATGAACGTCTGGGGATGGGGAGAAGATGTCGCGGTGACAAACTTAAACGTTTGGTTACGTTCAAGGGGGAAAATAACTTCTGGAAATTCTCCGACGCGCAGTTTAGCTTCCGGCAAATCTGCTAGCAATCGAACAGGACGACCCGAAGCGTTAATTTGCTCACGAGCGGCCTGGAGGGAGTTGGTGACTTTTTCAAGATCAGAATGTGAACACTTTAATCGAAAGACGTCGACGCCCGCTTCAATCATGCGTTGATTGCGGTCGGGGTAATAAGGGTCTTTCCAAATCGTGGCGATCACATCCATAAGCGAAATAAAAAGAGGACTTGGGTCCTCCTCACGCTTCCATTGTAGAGCACTCAAGAAAAGACGCAAGCACCCGTGTCGGCGGGTGCCTGTTAGTCGCCCCACAGGTAGAGGCGATACTGACGTTGGGATGGTGGAATCATCGAAGATGGTGCACGAATGTCGTGTACGACTCCGTCGGGATCCCGTACCCGGTAGGTTTTGCGCGTGTAGTCGAAGGGCCAGACCGCCATGGTCATGGGGAGCAGCTCGTGAGGCACGGAAAGAAGGACGCGCTCTGCTTCTTCTCTGGTGTCCACTCGCACCGTTCTCCAGGTGGGTCCAGGCATTTCGATGTGATGCGCCAAGTCCCAGGCCCGTCGGATGTACTCCGG
>ERZ1292633.2566-Hain-H41-02um-R1-2566-length-18489-cov-8_pt1 | contig 18489 bp, 16 predicted proteins | sample MGYA00564406_ERZ1292633 | MGnify/ENA primary metagenome ERZ1292633 (study PRJEB36523, sample SAMEA6512639) | groundwater metagenome | collected 2019-01-08 | study: AquaDiva: Metagenomics assemblies of 32 groundwater samples | reverse complement strand
AGCGAGCCTCGCCAAAGGCGGGAGGCTCGCATGGGGCGGCAAGTGCGGAATGACAGAAGAGATTGCTTTGGCGGCACTCGCAATGACAGAGAATGGTTTTAGATTTTTGATAATTTGCCATAACCCATATAAAATTCCAAAAACAAACATAATGCCGACGGGCCAATATAATTCCGGCTTGCCGGCGAAATTGTGGCGCCAATTTGTGTCTCCGGAAAAATTGAACATTCCGGCTGTTTTTAAAATATTTTCGCCAAGGTCTTTTAGCGGAGAGGCGGAACTAAAAACGGATATTTGCGTAGTGCGTCCCAAAAAATCTTGGGGATGATTAATAAAATAAATTCCTAGCGGTAAAATTGCGAAAATAGCAGCGATAGCGAAAACAAGAAAAATCATTCTCATATTCTGCAGAATGTGAGAATGATTTTGGCGGCAATATTTATAGTAATAATAAAAAATGCAAAGTATTAAAAGAGGAGTTCCGCGATAGGCGATATAGGTATAAAAACCTAGGCCGTATACAAAACCAGCTAAAGCTGGCAGTGTCCATTTTTTTATTTTTAATTTTTGAAAGCTCAACTTCCCTTCAAATTTTGCGAGGTTCAACCTCCTTAAGAATCGGTGATAATATTTGGGAGGTTGAACCTCGATGAAGTCGGACTTCCTCCGGATTGAATTTAAAGATTTTATTAAAAGATAAAGCGCCCAGACTAACAAAAACGGCGCCATAATTGCCCGGAATCCTATACGGGAAAAATTGATATGCCAAAAAGAAATTGCCGTAAAAAATGCGGATAAGAGACCAATGGAGGCATTGTTAAATAATGTAGCGCTGAATAAATAAATTCCTAAAATAGTTAAAATTCCGAAAATTGCGCTTGGCAATCTTAGCGCCAAAGGCTTATTTCCGAAAATCTTTATGGATACGGCTTGGATGTTTATGAATAAACCTTCACGGCCGTTATTTTCCGGGTAAAACACCTTGAAATTACCGGTATCCAAAGCTTCTGATGCGTTATTTCCGTTTATAGCCTCGTCCGGATAAAGCCCAGGAGGCGCGCTATTCGTTCCGCTTAAATTGTAAAGCCTGAAGAACGAGGCTATAATTAATACTATTAACAGTAAAACAGTTTGTCTAGAAATATTTTTGAGCATATCTATATTATAATGTACCTATGAATCCCGCACATAATTTTGCCGCACCTGGAATAGGCGAGCCTCGCCCAAAATCCTTTGGGCGGGAAACTGCTCCGTTTGAAAAAGACCTGCAAAGTTTTTCCAAGGAAATTAAAGAGCATCAAGTAAAAAATAAAATAGAAAGCATACAAGAGACCCATGTTAAGGATCTTTTAAAGCTGCGTCTTAACCAGCCTCAAATTTCACAGCCGCAAAAAGGCCGTGCAGGAAGTTCAGTTTTACAGGAATCAGATTCGCTTCCCGATTACTTAATTACTGAATCTAGCCAAGTAAAAGATAAAGTAAACGATTTGATTAGTTTGGCTTTTTCAAAGGGTATTGAGGCATCGGCAAAGGAGGCAAATAAATCGGGGCCTTTTATTCTAGACGCTTTTCATGATGCTCTTACTTCTAAATTGTACGAAGAATTAAAAAAAAGAGGATTATTAAATTAGCATCATGGATCCACTTGTAATAAGTTTTGCCGCTTTTATAGTGATTGCCGGAGGAATACTCTCTTTTATTTTTTTTAAAAAAATAAAGCATAAGTATTTTTTGGATGCTATGAAGCTTAAAGTTTTGTCGATAAGACTGGTTAAGAAATCCGATCAAACCGAAAAAGACGCGTGGATCAAAGAAGTTAATTTGTCAGGACAACTAATCAGTATTTTGGTTAATTTGAAATCTCAATTTTCTTTTGAGGTGGCCGTGAGCTATATCGGCGAAGAAATCGTATTTTATGTTTCAGTGCCCGGAGACTCAATACAATTTACCATGAGGCAAATTCAGAGCTTGTGGCCGGACGCGCAGATTGAAGAGGTGGATGATTATAATATTTTTAATAGCCAAGGATTTTCTTCCGGATTATTTTTAAAACAAAAAAATAATGTAGTGTTGCCGATTAGGACATTTGAAGAGGCGCAGATAGACACTTTTTTACCGATCTTAAGCAATTTATCAAAGATAGAGGCGCTTGGCGAAGGCGCGGCCTTGCAATTTATGATTAAGCCGGCTTCATCGGTATTTAAGAAAAATTCATTGAGGGTTTTAGAGAAACTGAAGAAGGGTAAAAAATTCGACGAAGCCATAAAAGCGGAAAGTTCGTTTATAACCTTTAAAGATATCAAGCGGGCCTTAAATCCGGAAACCGAAAAGAAAAAAGAGGAAACCGAAAAAATGGTTGTTGATGAGGACACCATAAAAGCTATTGAAAAGAAATTGTCCAAGCAAGTTTTTTTGGTTAATGTCAGATTGGTTGTTTCGGCTCCGAGCCAGTCCCGCGCTGAAGAAATGCTGGATAGCCTTTCCGGATCATTTGACCAGTTTAGCGCTCCATTAAGAAATGAGCTCAAACTTAACAAGCCGCGCAATCAAAGTGATTTTATTTATAAATTTATTTTCAGGGAATTTGATAATAGTCAAACCATGACTTTGGGAACCGATGAATTGACAAGTCTTTTCCATTTGCCGACATCTACCACCGAAATCCCCAGGATTAAATGGCTTAAATTCAGAGAAGTGGCTCCGCCGTCTAATTTATCCAAAGAAGGAGTTTTGATAGGCAAAAGTGTTTTTAGAAAAGAAGAAAAGCTTGTTTATATGGGCGAAGACGATAGGCGCAGGCATATTTATATGGTTGGACAGACCGGAACTGGAAAAACTACGCTCATAAAAAATATGGCTGTAAGCGATATTGAAAACGGCAAGGGCATAGCTATTATTGATCCACACGGTGATTTAATTGAAGATGTTTTGGCTTTGATTCCAAAAAACAGGCACAACGATGTCATTGTTTTTGATCCTTCGGACATATTAAGGCCGATTGGTTTGAACATGCTTGAATATGACTTGGCGCGTCCGGAGGAAAAAACTTTTATTGTCAATGAAATTCAGAGTATTTTTAATAAATTGTTTTTGGCGGAAAGTATGGGCCCAATGTTCGAGCAGTATATGAGAAACGCGCTTTTGCTGTTGATGGATGATGCCGCCAACGAACCGCCCACGTTTTTGGAAGTTCCCAAGGTTTTTACCGATGCCGAATTTAGGGCTAAAAAATTGGCCAATTGCCAGAACCCGGTTGTAAAAGATTTTTGGGAGAAGGAAGCGATAATGGTCGGGGGAGAAGCATCTTTGCAGAATATGACCCCATACATAACATCAAAGTTCAATAATTTCATTGCCAACGATTATTTGAGGCCGATCATTACTCAGCCAAAATCAACGCTTAATTTCAGAGAGCTGATGGACAATGGCAAAATCCTTTTGGTTAATATGTCCAAGGGAAAAATAGGGGAGCTGAACGCCAATCTTTTGGGCATGATCATCGTCGGCAAGATCTTAATGGCGGCCTTGGGCCGCGCCGATATGCCGATGGAAAAAAGAAGAGATTTTAATTTATACATAGATGAATTCCAGAATTTTACCACCGATTCTATTGCCACAATTCTTTCCGAGGCCAGAAAATACAGACTGAATCTGATTATAGGCCATCAATTTATTTCTCAAATACAGGAAAAGATTCGCGATGCTGTTTTTGGCAACGTCGGATCTATTATCGCTTTCAGGGTCGGCCCCGATGACGCCGAATTTCTGGAAAAACAATTTACGCCGACATTTACCAAGAACGATCTTATTAATATAGATAACTACAACGCCTACGCAAAAATTTTAATAGACGGCCAAACATCAAAACCATTCAATCTTAGAATTATTGCGCCTCAAAAAGGCGATTTGGAAAATAAAGAAATTGTAAAAAATCTTTCTCGTTTGAAATATGGCATAGAAAGAGGCAGCGCTTAAAAATATTCCCCGCATTGCGGGGATTTTTAAATAATATCTGTAAAAATGATATAATTAAAACAAGTTTATAGAAAATAAACTTTTTTACCCTGTTAAATGCCGCTTCGCGGCAATTTCGCTGAAAGCGAAATTATTTAACAGGGTGCTCAAATTTGTAGATAATTTTATTGTCGCTACAGATTGAGCTCCAAAAAATTATACAAATTTGGCATGCTTTTAATAAAACAAGTTCAAATTGTTGACGGCAGCGGCGCTAAGCCATTTTTTGGAGACATTCTGGTTAATGGCCAAAAAATCGTTGCTATTGGAAAAAATATCTCTAAGAAAAAAGCGAGCACGGTGATAGACGGGCTTGGTTTAGTCGCTGTTCCCGGATTTATTGATGTAAATAATGATTCTGATCATCATTTGAGTCTTTTTACCAACCCCGGCCAAAAAGATTTTATAGATCAGGGAATTACTTCTATAATCGGCGGGCAATGCGGCGCTTCGCTAGCCCCGTTAATGTATGGTTCTTTGGCTTCAATAGGGCACTGGGTCAACACAGACAAGGTCAATGTGGATTGGATGTCTGTCCGCGAACTTCACCAAGTTTTGGCAAGAATTGGACTAGGAATAAATTTTGAAACTTTAGTCGGCTATTCCACTATCAGAAGAGACCTGGCGGGCGCAGAGATTAGAGATCTGACAGATTCCGAAATAAAAGTTTTTATCAGTATTTTAGAACAGGCCCTTAAAGAGGGCGCGCTAGGTCTTTCTACCGGACTTGGTTTTTTGGATTCAAAATTTGTTCCTTACAGCGAGATAAAAAAAATAGTTTCGGTGGTTAGCAAGATGGATAAAGTTTATACAACTCATCTTCGCGATGAGAGAGACAATCTTTTGCAGTCTATAGAAGAGACGCTGATGCTGTCGCGCGAAACAGGAGCAAAAATAATTATAAGCCATTTCAGACCATTAAAAGGCTATGAAAAAATATTCAGCGAGGCTTTGAGCCTTATTGAAAAAAGCTTAGTTGATTCAAATATTTATTTTGATATTAATCCGTTCACAGAGACAATTTTTCCAATCCACTCTTATTTGCCGTATTGGGCTCAAAGCGAGAGGGTGGAAATAATGCTTGAAAATATCAGAGATTTGGAAAAACGCAGACTTATTGTTAAAGAACTTCAGAATTTAAATTTGCAAGAATTGATCGTGGCTGATGCAAGAGGACAGGAATCCTTAATCGGAAAGAGTTTGCTGGAGCTTTCACAGAACAGAGAAAAAGATATTGTTTCGGTTGCTTTGGAGATCATGGAATCAACAAAAATGAAGACGATGCTGATGTCAAAAAGTTTAAATAGCGACTTACTTTTGCCGCTTTTAACCCACCCCAGATCATTAATCGGCAGTAATAGCGCCAGCCTGTCGTCATCTAAACAGGGCAGGGAATTAAAGCTAGAAAGAGCCTTTTCAACTTTCACTAAGTATTTAGAAATTGTTTTGAGTCGGGGAATACCAATGGAGTCGGCAATTAAAAAAATAACCTCCCTTCCCGCCCAAATTTTTGGTTTAAAGAGCAGGGGGATTATCAAGGAAGGCTTTATTGCTGATATTGTTTTATTAAAGGGGAATGAAGTGTTTAGCGTGATTATAAACGGCAAGAATAAGGATTTGTCTTAATATGCCGGGCAGTGAAAATTCGATTGGTCGCCTTGGGCGACGATTATCGAAATAAATCATTGTTTGGTAAATTTAATATCAAAACTAAAATTAAGTCGCAAATGTATAATAATTATCGAATTTCTACTGACCCGGTATGTTTGGAATAAAAAATATTCATAGCGAGCATAAACCGGATTTTTTATTAATAGTATTTATTTTTATAATCATCGCTTTTGGCTTAGTTATGCTTGCCAGCGCTTCTTCAGATCTGGCAAAAATGGAATTCGGAAACAGTTATTTTTATCTGAATCACCAGCTTTTATACGGTTTGCTCCCGGGCCTTATCGGATTTTTTATAGCTTCTAATATTTATTATCAAAATTATAAAAAATTAATAATTCCTTTATTTATTTTAAATATAATATTATTAGTTTTAGTTTTTTCTCCTCTTGGAGTTACTTCCGGGGGTGCGTCAAGATGGTTAAATATTGGCCTTATTTTTCAGCCATCGGAATTTTTAAAAATATTTTTTATAATTTACATAGCCGCTTGGCTGAGCGGCGGTGAAAAAAGAAAAAACAGTTTTTGGGGAGGATTTGTCCCATTTTTAGCTATTTGCGGATTAATTTCTTTTCTTTTATTAATACAGCCTTCTACCAGCATAGTTGCCATTTTAATGCTTACAGCCCTACTTATTTATTTCGTGAGTGGCGCAAAAATTTCATATATTTTAATTACAATAGCTTTAGCGGCAACTGTTTTTTTTGGCTTTTTATATTTAGCGCCTGATAGTTACAGAACCCAAAGAATCATGAGTTTTATGGATCCTAATCAAAATGTTTTGAGCGCTAATTACCAAATCAACCAATCTCTTATTGCTATTGGATCTGGAAATATTTTCGGCGTTGGTTATGGCGAATCAACTACAAAAATCCGTTATTTGCCCGAGCCTATTGGAGATTCTATTTTTGCCGTAATCGCCGAAGAGCTTGGTTTTGTCGGAGGAATTGCTTTGATCTTGTGTTTTCTAATTTTAATTACCAGAATATTTATTTTAGCCAAAAGAAGCAGAGATCATTTTGCCCAGTTGCTTCTCGTGGGTTTCGGTTCTCTTATCGGCATTCAAGTGTTTGTAAATATGGGGTCTATATCGGGGCTAATACCATTAACCGGCGTGCCATTGCCGTTCATAAGTTATGGAGGTACGGCGTTGGCGGTCTTTATGACCATTTCAGGTATAATAGTAAATATAACTAAGCATGAAAAAAATTAGAATTTTATTAGTTGGCGGAGGCAGTGGGGGACACATCTATCCCTTAATAGCAGTTGCTCAAAAAATAAGATATTTTGCCGGTACGGATAGCGGTAATCATTTGGATCTAAGATATTTTGGAGACGCCGGCGGCTATGAGGATTTAATTAAAGAAAACGGCATTAAATATTCTTATGTTATTTCCAGTAAATTGAGGCGATATTTTTCCTTTGAAAATTTTATTGATTTTTTTAAATTTTTTATAGCAATCTTCCAATCTTTATTTAAAGTTTTTTTCTTTATGCCGAGCGTGGTTTTTTCAAAAGGCGGTCCCGGCTCTTTGCCGATTCTTTTTGTCTGCAAGTTTTTTGCTGTTCCAATAGTCATTCATGAGTCGGACAGCGTTCCCGGATTAGCCAATCTAATTAGCGGAAAAATGTCTAAAAAAATATTTTTGGCTTTTGAGTCAGCTAAACGATATTTTCCCAATAAAAATATTGGGGTAGTGGGCAATCCCATTAGAAATGAATTGATAATGGGAAAAGGCGATTCCAGCGCGGTAATTACTGAAATTGAACAAAAAGAAGCAAAAAAACAATTTGATTTTAACCAGGAAAGGCCAGTTTTGCTTATTTTGGGCGGTTCTCAAGGAGCAGTTATTATTAATAATTTTGTAATTAAGAATATTGAGTTTCTTGCCGTAAAATTTCAAATTTTACATCAGATTGGACTAGATAATTTTGATGAGTATAAAAAAGATTATGATTTTTTGAGCCAGACACTGCCTGATTCAATAAAGAATAATTATAAATTTTATCCTTATTTAGAAAATAATTTAAAAAGCGCTTATATTGCCGCTGATCTGATCTTGGCCCGCGCCGGAGCCGGCACTATTTTTGAAATAGCATATTTTGGCAAACCCTCAATTTTAATTCCGCTTCCGGACGCGGCCAATGATCACCAAGTTTTAAATGCCATTGAATTTGAAGAATCCGGCGCCACTATTGATATTGAACAGGAAAATTTCTTAAGTCATCTAGTTTTGGTTCAATTGGAAACTTTAATTTCCAAAACTGAAATTTTGAAAAAAATGTCCAAGTCGGCATCAGTTTTTTATAGGCCATTCTCATCCGAAACCATAGCTGCGCATCTTTTATCGTTTGCCGGTCTTAATATTTATCCCGACAACGCTCCAATTAAAGAAATGTTATTGAAGTAGGGGATTAGCCACTAGCCACTAGCGACTAGAAAAAATACAATAAACAATTATGAATTTTTTAAAAAATATTTTCAGAAAAAGAAGCAAGGTAGTGGTGAGGTTTGCGCCAAGCCCAACAGGCGAACTTCACATTGGCGGCTCCAGGACAGCCCTTTTTAACTATCTTTTTGCCAGACATAATGGCGGTAAATTTTTATTAAGAATCGAGGATACAGATAGGGAGAGATTGGTTCCTGGTTCTATTGAACGCATAAAAACCGCGCTTAAATGGCTTGGTATGGAATTAGATAACGAAGGAAAAGTAATGATTCAATCGGAACGCGTTGATATTTATAAAAAAAGAGCCATAGAACTATTAGAAAAAAAAGAAGCATATATTTGTGTTTGTTCTAAAGAAAAATTGACCGCTGATCAGGAAGAACAGATGAAAATGGGAAGGCCGCCGATGTATTCCGGCCATTGCCGCGAAGCCGGGATCAAAATATCCGAAGTTGAAGGCATAAAGCCTTATGTGATAAGGATGAAAATGCCTAAATCCGGAAAAATCATAGTACGCGATCTTATTAGGGGCGACGTTGAATTTGATCAGTCGCTTATAGACGATCAGGTGCTTTTAAAATCCGATGGTTACCCGACCTATCATTTAGCCAATGTCATTGACGACCGTGAAATGAAAATTTCCCACGTGATTCGCGCCGAAGAATGGCTACCGTCCACGCCCAAGCATTTGATTCTTTATAAAATGTTCGGCTGGGAGGCTCCAAAGTTCGCGCATTTGCCGATGATCCTTGCTCCGGATAAATCCAAGCTTTCTAAACGTCATGGCGCCACCGGAGTTTTTGAATATAAACAGCTTGGATATCTACCGGAAGCCATTATTAATTTTATTGGCTTATTGGGCTGGCATCCGAAAGAAGACAAAGATATTTTGAATTTAAATGAATTGATCAATGAATTTTCCCTGGAAAGAGTGCAAAAAGGCGGAGCTATTTTTGATGTTAAAAAATTAAATTGGCTTAATTCGGAATATATCAAGAAAGCTCCGGTTTCAGAGTTAAAAAAATCTTTAGCGGATATTTTTGGACACGATTTTATTTCCGCCAAAGGCGGATCCGTCTCCGACGGAAAGAATAATGATTTTATGGATAAGCTGATTGATCTATCAAGAGATAGAATGGAAAAACTGACTGATTTTAAGGAAATAAACGAATTTTTCTTTAACTTGCCGAATTACGAAAAACAGCTTTTGGTCTGGAAAAAATCTTCGCTTGAACAAGCCGTCCAAAATTTAAAATCAGTTTTAGAAAAAATTTTAGAAATAAACGAAAGTGATTTTAATAAGGCGAAACTGGAATCTGTTCTGATGCCCCTTGCCAATGAGATCGGCAGGGGAGAGGCGCTTTGGCCGCTTCGGGTTTCTTTATCAGGAAAAGATAAGTCTCCCGGCCCGTTTGATATTATGGGTGTTCTTGGCAAGAAAGAAACAATTAGGCGCATTAATATTGCGCTTGAGAAATTACAAAAGTAAAAGTATTAATTATGAATTATAAGAGTAAAAATATTTTTTATTTTAAATGCATTTTATCCATATTCATTATTCTTAATTCATTATTCTTAATTCACCGTTCTTTTGCCATTGAGACCCCGGCCGAATTAAAGAAGGGCATTGAGGACAAATCTAAAGAACTTTCTGATATAAACACAAAAATAAATCAGGCCGAGCAGGACTTAAAAGATACCGAAAACAAAAGCAAGTCTCTCCAAAATGAGCTTAAAAAAGCTGATTATACGATAAATCAGGTTAATTTAAGCGTAAAATCCAGCGAATTAAATATTCAAAAGTTAAACCTGGAAATTGAAGCTTTAAAATATGACATAGGCGACACAGAATCTCGGATTGATATTAAGAAATTAGGGATTGCCGAACTTTTAAGGGAGCTTCAAAAGAAAGATATGGAAACCGTTTTAATTATTATTTTAAAAAATAAAAGCATTGCAGAAAGTCTTAATGAAGCTCAAAATATTTTAAATATAAATTCAGGATTATCAAGCGAGGTTTCAGCTTTGCAAGGTTTTACCAAACAACTTTCTAGTAATCTCACGGATAGCTCTGCTAAAAAATCTAAAGTTGAGCTGGAAAATAAAAATCTTAAAAATCGCAAATTAATTTTACAGGATTCTAAAACACAAAAAAATAATTTATTAGCCCAAACGAAAAATCAGGAAAAAAATTATCAAAACTTGCTTAATGAACTGGAAAAACAGCAAGAAGTTTTAGATAACGAAATTGCTAAGATTGAAGATCAATTAAGAACTTCATTTGATCCCGCCTTGCTGCCGATTAAGCGTTCCGGAGTTTTCGCTTGGCCTATCCAGCTAAAAAAGGATGGCGGATTAGCATATATCACCCAAAATTTTGGAGAAAAATCATATCTTTATAAAGGCAAGCCGCACAATGGCCTGGATATCGGCGGTCCTATCGGAACTCCAATTACGGCTGCGGACGATGGAATTGTAGTAGCAGTTGATAATAATGACCAAAGTACCTGGAAAAAATATCAGTATGGAAAATACGTTTTAATTGAGCATAAAAATAATATTTCTACGCTCTATGCTCATCTTTCACGGCAAAATGTTAAAGAAGGCGATTCAGTAAAACGCGGAGATATTATAGGCTATCTTGGAAACACCGGCTATGCCACTGGACCGCATTTGCATTTTGGCGCTTATTGGACGCCGAGCATCCTTATGAAAGTACTAGCGCCCGCGAAAGGCTTAGTTCCTGTAGGAGTAGTTTTTGATCCCAAGGACTATCTTTAATTTGGAGCCAAGATTTATAAGGGTTATACTTAAATTATAATGGATATATTTTTTAAATTGTTTAATATGTTTAACGCGGCCGTAAAAGTCGTTTTTAACTATATTCCGCAGAACAAAGAGGACGTTTTAGGGCTTTTAAAACGAAGTTTGGATCTGTTGGGCGGAGCGAATATCTGGCTGGGAAATGCATTGGGGATTGATATTCAAAAAATAATAAATGTTTTTACGGAATTTATTATAAAATATTTTTCATTGGCATACGATTTTTTAGTGGAGCTGATAAAGAAGATGTCAGGAGGGGCTTAAATGGCTTATCAGGCGCCCGCTTGGTTTTGAATAGGATAATGTGTCGCAAAAGGTATATTGTGCGACAGGTAGTATAGGAAAAGAAGGCCTATTCCCTTGCTGACCGTCTCGCTTTTTGGTTTATAATAGTAATATGGTTTTCAGCAAATATAAAAATATATATTTCATCGGTATTGGAGGAATAGGAGTAAGCGCTTTGGCGCGTTATTTTTTATCTAAAGGATATAAAGTGTTTGGTTCGGATTTATCTGACTCCCCCATAATTAGAGATTTGGTTAAAGAAGGATCGATAATTCATATCGGACAGAGCGTCAGTAATGTTAAAAAATTGAAAAACGCCTTGGTTGTTTATAGCCAAGCCGTGAAATCGGATAATCCGGAAATGAAACAAATTCTTAAAATGGGCCTAGAATGCAGATCATATCCGCAAGCCGTCGGCGAACTTACCAAGCAATTTAAAACGATTGCCATTGCCGGCGCCCACGGCAAAAGTACCACAACAGCGATGCTGGCTTTAATTCTAATTGAAGCCGATTTTGATCCGACCGTGATAGTCGGGACGAAATTAAAAGAATTCGGAAATAGAAACTTCAGACCGGGCAAAGACGAATATCTGGTTTTGGAAGCCGACGAATATGGCGGCGCGTTTTGGAATTATTTTCCGTTTATTTCCGGCATCACTAACATTGATCGCGAGCACCTGGATTTTTATAAAAATTTCGGAGGTGTTAAAAGATCCTTTCAAAAATTTTTGGCGAATCATAAAGCCGGTTCAAAAATAATATTCAACGATTTTGATAAAAACCTTAGTGGAGTTATTTCTAAAGCAAAGTCTTTAAAGAGAATTCCAATATCAAATATATCGGCAATAACTAAAAATAAAATTAAGCGGGCGCTTAAAATTCCCGGAAAACATAATCAATTAAATGCTTTTGTCGCCTACTCCGTTGCCAAAGGGCTGGGCATTTCCGATAAAATAATTTTAAAATCAATCAGCAAATTCAAAGGAGTTTGGAGAAGGATGGAATATAAAGGAAAGTTAAAAGTTTTAAGTTTTAAGTTAAAAAATAAAGTAATTCTTTTTGATGATTATGCTCATCATCCCAATGAAATCAAGGCTACGCTTCAGGGACTTAAAGAAAAATATCCAAAAAATAAGCTGATATGTGTTTTTCAGCCACACCAGGCCAAACGGCTTAAGGCGCTTTTTAAAGATTTCACGCGCGCTTTTTCCACGGCCGACAAGACCATTATATTCCCTATTTATAAGGTTGCCGGCAGAGAAAATCCGGTAGAAACCAAATACAGCGCCAAAAGTCTGGCGCATCACATCAAAGGCTCAATATACCTGGAAAACCCTAAAAAGGGCTTAAATAAGGCTATTTTTGAGGTAATTAGGGGTTATAAACCCCCTCACCCAACAGTTGGGTGCGGGGGTAAATCCCCTGTTACCATAGTAATGATGGGCGCCGGCGATATAATCGATTATTCTCAAGCGATATTGCTTTCTGGGCTTGACAAAATATAGGCAGGCGTGTTATAGTAACCTCAAGTTTGATAGGTCTTTAACAATTTAGAAGAAAAGAAAATCAAGGAGGTTTGATACTATGAAAATCGTAATGTTGCACGCCTGCAAAAACATTGAATCCCTGTTAATTACGGAGATCAATGAAAGGCTGGCTGAATGGCAATCCCAACACTTTCATGTTGAGATTGTTTCGGTCAATCAGATGATAACTTTAATTCCTCGGGTTGGCTGTCCGGACATGCTTTTAACGCTTGTAATCGTGTACAAATAGTCCCGATATCAAAGGAGACACAATGAATCAAGATGTGAACGGTTGGTTGTTCGTTCCCGGGGCGTTGTTAATGATACTTGCTTGCAGCACAGAAGATTGCAGGTTCATCATCGGTCTCGGAATCGCAGGCGGCATCCTGTTGTTCTTTTCTTTCAGAGAGAATCGCAATCCATATCGGCTCCGCCGAATGGCGCGCGAATTCTTGGGCTACCCCCGCGGGTAGCCTTTTGTTTTTATAATTTGTAAAAATCTGCGTTATTTATGCTATAGCATAAATAACGCAGATTTAAGTATAATCCGTACTAGTATTTTTCTAATCTGTCATTCCGCACTTGATGCGGAATCCAGGAAAAAGAACCGGTTTCCCGCTTTCGCGGGAATGACAAAGAGGGATGGATTACTTTGCCCTGTTCACAATGACTAATAAAAACACAAAATCCCCTTTCGGGGATTTTTATGTAGCAGCTAATAAGCCGGGTTCTGTTCTCCGACCGAAGTCGGAGTGATGATAATTTATCTGGGCCACTAATTGCTTAATGGCTCTTGCGGCACACCCAGCCCCAGTTTTTAAAAAAAACTGGGGCTGGGTACGGCCTTGCACTCGGGTAAGGATTTAGCCGTTTCATTCCAACTTTTCAATCTCTATGGTTGGACTAAGCCGATTAGCTTGAGATTAGGCTTTCTTGACCTTTTCAAATCAAGACGTTTCTGCTCGCACCTCTGTATCGCTACTGACGGGAGTTACCCGCTACCCTACTGCTCTAACTTGTGTTAAAGCGAGTGTCCGGACTTTCCTCCCCGACTTTTACATCAGGGCTATCATCTAAGCTGCTGAAAATACTATAGCATAAATATGATAAGTATGCAATTCTTGCTAGCCGACTGAATTAAGGAAGTTTAATTTTGATAGGCCTTCAAAAGAACATTCCAACATTCTCAAGAATGTTGGAATGTTAATTGATATTTTACTTGACGTTTTATTTTGGCGTTTTTTATCTATGGAACCCCAAATCTGCTGGATTGTAGTCGCCTTCAATGAATTTGATTGTGCCACCCTCTTCTTCAAATTTTTTCCGCAACTTTGATGTTTCTTCGGAAAGCTTTATTGTTTCTTTACCCATTGTTTTTTTATTTATAAATCCTTTAGACCAATATTTTATAACTAATTGACTGTCCCCGAATATTTCTTCATTTTTTTCTTTAATAGAGATTTGTAGGGCATATTTAAAGCCTAATAATTCGCCATAATTATTTGTAGCTTTAGGCGCCGGATGTTTTCCAAATTTATTAAGTTTTATTTTAGGCCTGATTTTATCTAAAAGATTATTTCCTTTTTCGTCGGTAACGCTTACTTCTACTTTTTGGTTGCGTCCGGTGCCGGAATCAAAATAGATTCCCTTCTCAAGTTTTTTTGCGACTTTCGGTGGTCCGATCTCGTATTTGGCGCCGTTTTTAAGCCAATTTTCAGCTTCTTCCCTAGATGTGAAGCTTCTGTATCTGGCGTCTTTTCCGGAAACGATCTTTTCGCATTCTTTCCAGTCTTCTAATATTCCGGATTTACCCCCGCACCCACTCGTTGGGTGAGGGGGTTTATTTTTCTCCGTCAGAAGATAGGCGTAATATTTTTTAGTGTTTTTTGGCATTTAAATTTAATTTATTGTTTTCCACGGCAATGGAAAATCTTGAATTGTAAACCCAGCAGCATTTTTATGCCCTCCGCCGCCATATTTTTTCGCCAGTTTGGAGACGTCGGTTCTGCCGTCGCCGCGGAGCGATATGAAAATTTTGTTGATTCCTTTTTTCCAAATTATCCCCACAGAACATTCTTTATTTAGAAGTTTATTACCAATTTGTGAGGAAAAAAATGGTGAGTTTGCGGCCATGGCTTTATATCCCCCAAACAAAACTTTCTCGGCATTTTTATTAAGCAGCGAATTTATTAAATTCTCTTGATATTTCAGTAGTGCTTTGCCGATTTTTACGCATTGTTTGAATTTTTCCGGATTTTCAATAATCCGCGCCAATTTATTCCATTCGTTGAAATCAAACCGGTAAAGAGTCTGATAAAGAAATATTTCGTCGGAATAAGGCATAGTTTTCTTCCAAAGATCCATATCCTCAATATATTTTAATATCTTAGGGGTCGGTTTTTTGGGGAAGAAATATTTCCAAGCCAAAACCGAACCGGAATTGTTTTCAGAGTAAGAATAATTATTTGTCATCATAATTGCTTTTTTAGCCGAAAAATGATGGTCTATTGAAGTAACGCTTAGGTTATTTTTAATCAGGTTTTTTATAATTTTTTCCGGATAAGTGAAATCAATCATATAAACAATTTTGTTTTTAATGCCGTTCGGAACAGGACTCTGATGCATAACGCCGATATATTTGGCTTTATTTTTGAATTTTTTCCAAGCCGTCCATGCTCCGCCAAATCCGTCGGAACAATCCGCGCCGTCAAACAAAATTATTATTTTTTCTTTTATTTTTTCCATTTTTATTTTAAGGCTTCTATGCCTGATAATTTTTTACCGGCTAAAAAATCCAACATAGCCCCTCCGCCGGTTGATAAAAGATCAATATTTTTATTCATTTTCCTATTTAAAATAAAATTAGCAGTTTCTCCCCCGCCGATCACCTTGAAAGCTTTTGATCTTATTATGGCATTAGTGATCTCGGCCGTTCCTTTAGAATATTTTTTATTTTCAAACATTCCTACCGGTCCGTTCCAAATTATGGTATTCGCTTCCGAAATTATTTTTTTATATAAAGCAATCGTTTCCGGTCCAATATCAAAATATTTTCCGTTTTCTTCTAAAAAATCTTTTGGCATCAGACATTTTTTATTCTTAACGATATTTTTAATTTTTGGATTCTTTATTTCGTTTAAAATAGAACTTCCCAAAAGAAAAAACTTTGTTTGCGAATTCAGATTTTTAACAATGCTTATTTTGGCGCCTATTTTGGTTCCTCCTAAAACAACGACCAAGGGTTTTTTAGGATTTTTTGTGGCCCTCGTGAGTCTGGCCATCTCTTTTTCCATAAGTAATCCGGCATAGCTTTTGATGTACTTAGTGATTGCAAAAATTGACGCATTTTTTCTGTGAGACACAGCAAAAGCGTCATTTACATATAGGTCTCCAAGACCGGCTAGTTTTTTTGCTAGATCGTTGCTGTTTTTTTCTTCACCCGGCAAAAAACGAAGATTTTCTAAGCAGAAAATTTTATGTTCTTCGTCGCAATCAATTTGGTCTTTATTTTTTTTGAAATCAAAGTTTGGTAAAAATTTAATATCAGATCCTATTTTTTTAGAGATTATTTTAGCTATTGGCCGCAGGCTTAACTCCGGATCTATGCTGTTCGGTCTGCCTCGGTGGCTCAATATAACAACTTTTGAGCTATTCTTTAAAAGATATTTGATGGTCGGTAAAACCGAATTAATTCTGAAATGATCTTTTAAGGACTTGATATTCAGGTCGACGCGTAAAAGGCAAGTTTTTCCGCTAAGTTCTTTTTTGTTTAGGCCACTTAGATATTTCATATATTATTTGCTTATTATTTGCTGGTTTATAGATTGCTTCGTCGCAGACTCCTCGCAATGACGGACTGGATTCCGCATCAAGTGCGGAATGACAGATTTTTATTTAATTAAAAACATAAATCGGCTCATCATAAAGAGCACCAGGCCTAAAATACAGGAGATGACCGAAATGATCCAAAAACGCATAGTAACTTTTGTTTCGTGCCAGCCCAGCGCTTCGAAGTGATGATGTATCGGGGTTGATAAAAATATTTTTCTTTTGAATATTTTTTTGCTTATCATTTGGATTATTACCGAAACAGATTCTCCCACTAAAATAAATCCGAATAAGGGCAAAAAGAGCGTTGTGTTGGTAAGCATTGCGATTACGCCCATTGTAATTCCCAGAGCCATAGATCCGGTGTCGCCCATAAAAAATCTTGCCGGATAAATATTGAACCATAAAAAAGCCAAAAGCGCGCCGATGACAGTGGCGCCAAAAGCGGCCAGATCATACCTTCCTAAAATAAAAGCCACGGCCGTTAAAGAGACGAAGGCAAAAAGCATAACTCCGCCGGCCAATCCATCTAATCCATCGGTTTCGTTGGTGGAAAAAGCGCTGGCTACGATTACAAATATAAAAATAGGAATATACCACCAGCCGATCGTTAAATTGCCCCAAAACGGGATATATAAAACATCCCAATTCAAGCGATAATAAAACCAAAAACCTCCAATGGCGGCTAAAACGGTATACATAATAAGCTTTTGAGAAATTCTCAACCCTCCTCCATTCGGTCCTATTCTTAGAGCGCCTAATATATCGTCTGATAAACCTAGTAACGCCGCGATAAGCATGGCGGCTATTGGCAGATAAGTCTGGGCTCTGTCTACGAAATTAAGATAGTTAAAAAATCCGCCAAAAAGATCGCTTAATACCCAAAGTAAAAGCGCCAATCCTAAAACAGTCACCCAGATTATCACTCCGCCCATTGTCGGGGTATTTTCTTTATGTTTGTGAAGGCTGTAAAAAACCGGAGCTAATTCCTGGCTTCTAATTTGTTTATGCAAATGAAAGCGATCCAGTATTTTAATAAAAACAGGAGTCAGTATTAACGCTACTGTAAAAGCGGTTCCCGCCAAAATCAGTAATCTTATTGTCTGTTCCAGCATAATAATTAAATTTTATTATTATCTTCGGGAATTAAAACTTCATGAAGATTTTTTACCATTTGTTTGTATTTTTCATAATCCGGCAAATCCTCTACTTTTAATATTCCCAATCTTTTGATCAGATCAAAACTAGCGATGTAAATGTAGGCATTGGCCCTTTTTGGATCAATTGTTCTTTCAACTAGGCCTCTTAAAAGAAGATTTCTCATTGTGAAGCTGGAATTAACCCCGCGGATATATTCAATATCGGCGCGGCTTATCGGACCGGCATAGGCAATTATGGAAAGTGTTTCTAATGCTGCAGGAGTAAGATCTTCGGTGAATTCCTGTTTTATAATATCTTCCAAAAGACCGGTGAGTTCGGGTTTAGTTGCAAGCTGTATTTTCCCGGCATTTTTTATAAGAGCGATTCCTCTTTCTTGCCTGCTTAGTTCGGTTTCCAGGTCTTTTAAAGCGGTTTCCAGTTCATTAGTTGATATTTTTCCGCCAGAGGCGGATCCGCCTTGGGTGGACAAAATTTTACCAAGTTTTTCAACGGAAATCGGTTCTCCGTAGGCAAATAAAACCGCTTCAATTTTTGATAATAAACCCCCGCACCTAATAGTATTGGGGTTTTGTAAGTTTTCATTCTTTGAATTGTTTAGGTGAGGGGGTAAATTATCCATTATATGCTTTGTTCCCCGCTTAATAGCGGTTCGGACTCTTTTGGTTTTTGCTTTATGATTATATCAGAAAATTGGTCTTCCTGAGTAGAGGTGATGAGCCGGTCGCGTATCAA
>ERZ1292633.2564-Hain-H41-02um-R1-2564-length-18492-cov-7_pt1 | contig 18492 bp, 7 predicted proteins | sample MGYA00564406_ERZ1292633 | MGnify/ENA primary metagenome ERZ1292633 (study PRJEB36523, sample SAMEA6512639) | groundwater metagenome | collected 2019-01-08 | study: AquaDiva: Metagenomics assemblies of 32 groundwater samples | reverse complement strand
TCGACGACGCGCCCTTCGCCTCGCCGGACTTCTTGCCCTTGGCCATTGTGGGTGAATGAGAATGAGCTGAGATGACAACGGCAGTCGCGACAACTTTGCGTGACATCCAGCGACGAACTCACCCCCCCATTTATAGCCACGACCACTCACACAGCGCGTTGCACGCCGCTGCTCGGCGATAAATACATCTCTCTTCATCCCGACGATGCTCCACCCTCTCCTGCTCCCCGCGGGTGCAGCCCACCCGGCACCTCGACCGGTGACGCGGTGTCAATATTCGTGACTTTGTTCCGCCTCTCGGTCAGATCGTGCCCATGAGTCGAGGGCAGCCGCCTTTGCGGCCAGAATAACCATTACACACCACTACCGGCGGGAAGAGGTGAGGAGGAGGCCGCACTTCGAACTTGGCGTTGCTTTAACAAAACCGCTGAGAGGTGCGCGACGATGCTGCGCGTGACGGCCGCGACGTCCACCGTGTGGTCCGTCGCTTGCGAGTAGGCTTGCGTGTGCGCGGCAAGTTCGCGGAGCCGGTCCTCGATGGACGCATGCGTCGCCGTCGCGACGGACGCGGGAGACGCGGCTGTCGTCGCCAACGGAGGATGGGTGTCCAACCACTGCTTCGCCAACCGGCCTTCATCCGACGCGTAGGTGAGCACGAGACTGGCAAATCGCTCCACTTCCGCGTGAAGTCGAACGACACTGTCGGCGGAGACGATCGACACCAGATTGTCCTGTGACGAAGCCTCGTTGTTATCGCCCCCATCTCCTGCAGGTTGCTTCTCCGCACCGTCGTCGCCTGCTGGCGAAGCGGCTGCGTAGTTCGACGAGAACAGAGAGGAGGTCGCGACAGAGCTGTCCGCGAGTTTGAGGATCCGGTGCGCGGCGTACGCGCGGTCAAAGCTGCATGCGCGCGACAGTGAGCTCGTTTCGAGCACGTGAAGAAACACCTCGCGGTACTCCGGCAGCCAGTCATGGGGCACCTGCGAACCTGGATCGGACGGTGGTCGGGCATCCTCGCTCGCGTTGTCAGCTGGTCCATACAGGCCGCGTGATAATGGATGAGGACCCACCGCGACCGCTTCGCACAACGCCGCGTCGCCGCCTCCCAGGCGGTTGAGTAGCACGCTGTCCTCGGCCATCATCGACACCGACTCCACGAGCGGCAGCATGCCCTTGGCCGTCACGTACTGCGCGCGGCAATTGTGCAAGTGAGCCCGCAGGGCACGACTCACGCGGCCGAGGGTCGAGTGGATTGTTCTGGTCGTGGGGTACGGAGAAGGGCCGGTGGACGACGCCGCGCTGCCATGCCGACGCGAGGCCGACGCGGCCGCCAACCCCGCGCTTCCGCCGTCCCCCTGGATGATCGAGGCGGCGGTGTCGTCGCGTCCGAAGGAGGCATCCTCTCCCCACATCTGCGCGAATCTCCGTTTTTCGTTGGCCAGGTACTCAATATCGCGGCGGATGCCGTCGCGCTGGTCGCGGTGGCCTTCGCGGTACGTTTGGCGCATGCGGAAGTAGACCGCTTCGTTCGTTTGGGGCCCCTCGGCCCGGAACTGCCGCTGCTCGCCGACTAAGGCTGCGAAGCGACCGTGCAACGCCGCGCTGGGGGCGACGGCGTACACCAACGTGGGGAGAGCGGCGCCGTCGGCCTGCACGTTGTTGGCGAGGGTCCCCTTGATGTCAACTGATAGCCGCTTCGCGTTGGCAACCGCGAAAGGCGCCGCCGCCGCCGGCGACGCCTCGCCTCTCAGCTTCGGCGACGGCAGTTTCGCCGACGCAGCGGCAGACGCACCGACCGCCGCAGCATTTTTCCTGCTATCGTCCGCTGCGTGGGGTACGGTGGGGTCACGTTGCGTTGCGGAGGGCGCCTGCTGCTGCGATCCTACGGGAGGCACCGCCGTCATGAGCCGGTGGACGTCGGATGACACGAGCGACTCCCCGGCTTGACTGTGACGGGCGAGAAAATACGCCCAGCCCATCTGCGCGTGAGTCCAGGCACGGTTGCCCGACACCGCGTCGATGAAGGATAGTGCGTCGTTGCACACGTGGGCGCCCACGTGCGCGCGAAGGCCCCGAAGCACGACGCGGCCAGCGAGGTGCACTTCACGGCCCTCTGGCATCCGCAACAACTCGTCCGACCAGCTTTCGTAGTGCAACGCGACGTGCAGGTCCACGAGGAACGCGAGGCCGTCGAGGGCGTGCACGAACACAATGTAGAAGTTACTTTCAAACTGCAGCATGATGGTGCCGCCGCGACGCACAGCTTGGTCCGCGACGGTACGGTTGAAGCGATCAAGGTCCGCGCGCAGACGACGGCCGAACGCCACATCGTCGGGTTCCGCATCGTCATCCCAAGAGGAGCCGTCGGCCGGCTCGGGTGCCGCCGTCAAGACGCGATTGCCGTCAGCCGCGGCCGCCGCACCGGGTGCGCCTTTCGCCGCGGCCGCAGCTTCCGCCGCGCGCTTCCGTGCATTGCGCGCCGCGTCGGCTTCGCTCGCTAGGTTCGTGAGATGATTTAGCGTGGGACACGCAATGGGACCGACAAAGACAATGAGGAGCTGCGCGCACCGACGCGACGCTACTTTGCCACCGTCCGCCTTCCCCTCCACAGGAAACGCCTGTGAGGCCGTGGACGTCAAGGAGGAGTCCGCTGCTTGTGGGGCGGTAGGTGCGGCGGCGGTAGCGTCGACCTCCGTGGCGGGGGGGAGTGAGCTGCCCTGCAGTGACGCTGGCAGCGAGGTCCATGGGACCGCGTTACGCATGAGCTTCCGACGCGCCTTGAACTCCTGGGGCACAATGCGCACGCAAGGACCGAGGCCCTCAACAAGGCACGGGGACACTGTGGCCGCCTCGAGCAGCGAATCGAGGGGGCCCTGCATGGGCTTGGGGCACAGGCACTCCCCCTCCAAGGCGGCGCGCATCAACTCGACGACCCCATTGATCGCGTCGCCGAGAGCCACAAAGGACCCGGCGCACGGATTGTGGAGGACGTAAGGCTGGCCCTGCGACATGGCTGCAATGGGGCGCAGTCCGTTCCAGACAACCTGCTCGCCGCCACCGAACGCGGAGCCGGGGAACACGTCGCTGGATGAGACTCTGCCGGCGAGCTCGCTGTCGAGCAGCCGCTCGGACCAAGGCAGGTGCACCGAGTTGCGCGCGATGGACAGCCAGAACTCGACGGCATCGCCCAACGTTGCAAAAGACACCACGCGGAGGAGACCGCTGGGAAGGCGGCGGATCTCGGTGCCCCGGAATTGGTCCTGCATGGCGACGACGAACTGGTCGAAGAGGTCGACGGCCGGCGTGAACTCCTCCGCCCACTGGCGCATGAGGTCGTCGATGTGCGCGATGGTCACGGCCACAAGGAACACATCCCCAGCCGCGGCCGGAATGTCCAGCGCGGCCGCCTCCGCGGCGGGGTCGATTTTCAAGACCGGAAGACCGAAGAGGTCTCGCCGGACACACTGCAACGCGTCCGACTGATCGCGCACCAGCCGCTCCAGATGGGATCCCCACTTGTCCTTTTCTTCAAGCCTCGATTGCATCGCGCTCAGTTCTTTTTCGAGCGCGGGAATCGCGTGCGTCCGCGAGTCCGCCGGTTCCGAGTCCAGCTTCAGTTCGCGGTTAAGGAAGGAGGCACGGAGCTTGTGGTCGCGCGCGAAAAGCTGAAACACTGTGATGAGCACGTCGGACACCGGGACAGGAATGCCGGCAGCCGAGGCCACGTGCGGGTGGCGCAACGCCGCGGAGTGGGCCATGACCTCAGTCAGCACCGGCGCCGAGATGAGGATCTCGCCCCCAAAGGCCGCGCTCGCGAACGCCGATGCATGCTGCGCTTCGCTGCCCTGGATCAACATGCGTCGCGTCAGCGCATCGGTGGCAAACCGTGGGTTGTCCACGACGTGGACCCCCATGCGCGCACGCAAACCAGCGAACATAAGCGCCCCGCGAGTGCGCACGCATGCGAACTGCGGAACGGCTAGGAGCGCGTCGCTCCAAGCTTGCTCCAAAAGACCCTGCTGTATCTTCAGTGCGGCGTGAAGCGCGGTGTGCACGGCGGGGAAGGCCAACGTGAAATGCGCGCCGTCGACGGACCGGCAGACGTAACCGCTCAGGCAGCGCGTGTGGTGCTCGATGCAAGTCTCGAACTTGGTCAGCGCATCGCCCACGACGCTTTGCGCAAGGGCGCCCGTCGCGTGCAGCCGATGAAGGACCGCCTCTTCCGCCAAACTGACGACTAAGATCGCGACCGCGCCGCCGTTCGTGCCGGACTTGAGAGCGGCGCGAAACGCGGTGGCGGCGTGGTCAGGGCCCCCAGAGCTGGACAGGACGACGCCGTGACCGGCGGCCCCTGTTGCGCTGATGGCCGGCGGCGCTAACTCGAGCGCCTCGATGGCCGTTGCCTCCGACTTTGTGATGTCGCGTTGAAGGGCGAATAGCCGGTCTTTCAACACGGCGGGCAGGATACGAATCACGGAGCATCGTGCGGGCGACTGCGTCAAGACGCCCCACACTTCGTGCACATGGCCTGCGGCCCCGGAGCTCTGGAGGGCAGCGTTCACCTCCCCGGACACGAGAATTTCGCCGCCAAGGGCCATGGCTGCGAGCAGCGCGGCGAGGTGCGATTCGGGTCCGTCAAACGCTGTGACGCCCGACGCGGGGTCCTTGGCCCCGACACCGCCGGGACAGATGCCGATCTGCACCCGCGGTCCTCGCCACAGGTACTGCGGCATCGACGAGCTGCCCCCGCCGCCGCCTCGGTGGCCCCCAGCCGCTTTGCCCAAGTTGAGGGCCTCAGAGGGCATGTCAGGGTGATCGAGCAGCTCGAGCGCCCAGTTGACGCTCAGCAGTCCTAACTGGACTTCCATCGCGAACCGACAGGCAGACACCGGCCCGTTGAACGCGAACATGTGAGCATGCTCTCGAGGCGTTGCGGAATCCACGCGATAGCCGTTCGCCTCGGCCAGGCAGCGTTCGAGCACCCCTCGATACAGCAATATCTGGCTCGGCATCACGCCAGGGCAGGCGTCGAACAAAGCCTCTGCGCTCTGAATGTCCACCAGGACGAGGGTCGCTGAGATGTTGGCGAGAGGCTCAACCCCGTGGTGCCACCTCGGAGGGACGGCCGCAGCAGTAGCGGTTGACATGATTCCTCCCCCTCCACTGCTGCTTGCCGCCGGGAGCCTCTGGCTGCTTCGCGGTTGCAAGGACAAGGCCGAAGGGGAGGACGACAGAGACGACGCGGCGGCTGGCGACGACGCATTGAGAAGGCCGCGCGCGACTTGATCGCGAAGCGCCTGGACCTCCGCAGCATAGTCGTCGCGCTGCCGACGTGTGACCATGAGCCGTTCACGCAGACCCTTGATGAGGCCGACCTGATTCGCGCATTGTTCTTCCAACATTGCAACGCGGCGGGCAAGTTTCTGTTCCTGCTCGCGAGGCTGGGCACCGGTGGCGCGCTGCTTCCACTCCAAAATTTCACCATCCTTCAGGCGCGACTGTTCGTACGCTCGGCGCAAAAATTGCCACGATGCAATTATTCGCGTTGCTGACTGGGACCGCTTCGACACGTCGCGTGCTTCGTCCGCGGCCTCTGCAAACCGCTCGATCATCTGGCGTGCCGCGCTCTTCGTTGAGCCCAGTTGCTTCGCGCGGGCGTGAGCACGCGCCGCCGCCTGCTGCGACACGGACGTCATGACGCCTGAGAATTTCGCGACCCTTTTGACTCTGGCCATGGCGGATGCCCCACCAAGGTGGCCCTTCAAGTGCTCGCTCACGTCCCGTTCGGAGCGGGTGGCCGACAATGGTCCCGCGGGAAAAGAGGCCAACCGACGGCTGAGACTCCCTGGAGTGCCTTCGGCGTCCTCTACAGGGACACGCGGCTCGTCCTCGGCGGGCAGCAGTCCCTTCGCCCGCGCAGCGTCCAGTAGCACCATGCTGTCCGACGCCCTGCCGCCGGCGCCGGCACCACCAAGCTCCAAGCCGACCGCGGGAGGTGACTGTGTGATCGTATTGTTCGCTCCGCTGCGGCGCATGTTGATCACGTCGAGGACCCGGTGGTAGTTGCTGTGGTGGTGCGACGGGCCGACGCCAGGCGCGGTCGCGGATGGGCCGTCGGCGGCTCGGAGCAGCCCACCCTCGAGCGCCTCGCGCCGGCGATCGCTTAAATTGCGAAGCGATCCCGCCACCTTGGCGACCTTGACTGTGTCCGGCTGAGCAAAAAACGCGTCTACTTGCAGCTTGGACTGCGCCCGGTGGGCTTGAGCGGCGATGGTCGAAACAGCCGTCGACTCCGATGCGGTCGATGCCGCCGGATCCGACGTCCGCGCGGATGGCGTCGGGTGGATGGCATCGACAAAGCCGACGGTGGCGGGTCCCCTTCCCGTTGACGCGATAAGAGGGGGCGGCGGCGGGGAGGCGGTCGGCGGCGGCCGCTTGGGGGCAGGCTGCTGGGCATTCTTCGGTGGCATCGCCTTCTTCCTCTTCCTTCGTTAGCAAACGGCCGTTCAGCAAAGGGCTCCGTAAATAGGGCTCCGTAAATATGACAAACCACAAACAAATGCAACGTGTCTTTTCCCCAGCCCCGTTTTTTAGTGACCGCTAGGTGCAGGGATCGGGTTAACTAGTACACGGTGCCTGGTACACGACACCAGGGGGCATCGCAGGCCCCCCCTCCCCTGTGTTTCACTTCGCTTTATCACTTCGCCTTCTCAATCATCGACGTCAGTCGGGGGTACCTCCCGAAGGGTGGCAGCTGCGCGTCGAAACTTCAACCGAAAGTACGTGGACAGGTGGGGGTCCAACAGCGAATCATAGCAGCCCACGTGGAACGGCAAGGGACCACTTTGGGTCGCGGGAGCTGCCGTGGCCGACGCCAGAGTTCTGGCGAGCGGTGGCGAGGACGCAGGTTTCAACGCTGCCGGGCCATCGGCAGACGCGAAGGAGTCGGAGAGCGCGGCGACCTGACGACGGTGAACCTGGACACGGCCGGCTGCCTCCGAGGGTGGTCGCTTGACACCCGCCGCCGTGGCGTCCGCCTCCGAGGAGGAGTCTCTCCACGTTGATGCCCGAACGAGGGCCTGCCGCAATCCGGCCGCTGACGTCGGCCGCCGCCGGGAGGAGGGTGCACTTGCCGACGAATCCGCATGGTCCACGAGGGGTCGAGACCCTGCATCTCCAGCCGTGCGCGCCGCGCGACCAGGGGACATCGACTTGTGGTGGGAGACGCGCCCACAGCCCTCACCACACACGACGAAGGGAGCGGACGCAGCGGGGACCGGTTCGTCATCGAGGACACGGCGGCGCGGTTCGGCAGCGGTCACGGCGGCGGCCGTCGGCTCGTCCTCGCCTTCGTGGCGGAGGGCAGGAGGAAGATGGCGTCGGTGGTGATCGTCGCGGGTAGGTAGGACGGAAGAACCGTCCGTTGTGGTGGGCGGCGGCCCCCCTCCGGTTGACGTGTCTGCCTCCCCCGCCCACTGCAGCCGCTCTCGGACGAGGCTGTCATCCACGGCGGAGTCCTCCTTATGCTCCTTTCGGGCCGGAAACGTCGCAAGCGCCGACCGGATCCACTGCTCGTCGCTGTCGAGGAGCATCGATCGCACGCCTCCAGCGTGCAGCCTGCCAATGAAATATCGCACGTCGTCGAGCAGCATTTCAGTCCGGCGCCGCCAAAACGCCACTGACTCTAGCGGCACCGCGGTAGCATCACATTCGATGGCGGACGGAGCCATCGCGGCGGCTTCTTCGTGATTCCCAGATCCCGTCGTCGTGGGATTCGGCTTTCCGGCATCTGCCGTGCTCGAGAGCAAACGTGCGCGCCGCTTGCGCTCATCGTCCTTGAGCGCCGCGTCACGGCGTTTGCGCAAACGGTTCCACCGCTCCTCGTGCTGCAGCTGCAACTGTGCGACGCCGTCGCCCCACTGTGCAGTTAGCTGCGCCCGAAATGGCGGCTCCAGCTCCGCGCACACGATCCTCGCGGCCTGCCACGACGCGCGCTGGGCGCTTGCATGGGCGTCGCGCTGCTGCAGCAGGCGTCGCTCGGTGGCGTAGTGAGCGGCGATCGCGTCCGCCGTCGCCGTCGTTACCCTTCGGGAGGCACGATCGTCGTCCGGCGGTTCTTCGTTGCCGTGCAATGTCTGCAACGCCGTCCCATCGTTGCACTTCTTGGTCGTCAGAGCACCGTGGATGAGCGCGGTCTCTTCTAGCTGAAGGCGGCCGCTGGCTTCGGTCGCTGCCAAGGCCACTGTTTGAGCTCCCAGCAGCGAGCGGTGTAGTCCCTGAAGAGCCATCTGCTGCTTGCAAATGTGGCCCATACGCGCGGAGGCAGCCATCGCGAGCACCCCGCGGCCGAAGGCGGCGGCTTCACATTGGACCAATTCGCGCCGCGCGACGGCTTCACCGAGCCCCACCGCTCCCAGCTGGCACTCCAGCCGCAGCGATCGGCTCTCGGCGACGGCGTCGTTCAGGCGACTCTGCACCACGGCGCCTCGGTCCGTCTGTCGCTGCAGGAGGAGCTGCAGTGCGTTGAGCCCATGCCGATGCAGGATGCCCGCCCATGACAACTCAGAATGTGTTTCGGAAGGGACGTCACCACCGTCGCGCAGAAGGTATGCCCGCTCTAGCGCTCCACGCGACGCCGACTCTATCTCGATCAAGCGGTGAAGAGCATTCATTGCGGCCACGCGAGCCTCGGCCTGAGAGTGCGCCCTCGCGGCGCCGCGGTCGGCTTGCATCCGTGCCTCCGCCGCCACGGCGGCGGCTTCCTCCTGGAAGGCGCGCGTGGTACGCTCCATGGCGGCATCTGCGTCTTCCCTGAGGCGCTGCACTATTTGCGCACTGGCTGCCTGCAAAAGGGCAAGGCGGTGCTCGTACTCGGGCGTTGAAACGCCCTTGTCTCGGGCTTCCACTTCCTCTTGAGCGAGACTGAGGAGCATCGCGGCGGCCTCCCGTTCCATGCCGTCGGGAGGCACTTGGCAGCCCGCTGCGATGGCGAAGGGCTGAAAGGTCTGGGCGGCCGCGTCCGAGCGGCAGGCGCACAGCCCAGCAATAGGAGGGACGGGCATGACGTCGAAAGCGGACGACGACGATGACGCCGCGGGGTGTTGGACGACCGAGCCGGCCGATGCGGGTGCCAAAGGAGATGCCGGAACGCCTTGCAGCGCCGCGTCGGACGATTGGACGGAGGCGGCGGCGCGGTTGCTGCTGACTTCATTGCTGATAATTTCATCCGTTTGGCTCCCAACGTCACTGGATGATGAGTGCAGTCGAGGAGGCGCCGCCTTAGGACCACCACCATCCAGCTCCTCCTCGGCGGGGTCGGTCTGCGTGTGGGCTTGGGTCTGCTCGCCGCTGCCGTCGGTGGCCGTATGAACATGGGATACGGCGGCCGCTTTTGCCTCCGTCTGAAGCACCGCGGACCGGAAATGTTCGTGCAGTGTTTCCATCGCCGTCCTCAAGGCTGTTTCAACGCCTTGGCAAGCGGCGGCACGCTCGACGGCTTCCATCGCGACGACAGCTTTCATTTCAGCGTCGCGCTCCCGTTGCCAGGACTTGCGGACGAGTTCATTCAGACCCTGTAGCGCGTCGCGTGCCTCGACGGCCTCGCCCTCGGCTTCGGTCCAAAACTGTCGAACATGGGCCTGCATCAAGGCACTCACCCGCGAGCTTATGCAAATGTTGCCCAGTGGTCGCCGGGGTGAGGTCGTTGGCCAAAAAACGAAGAGGTCAGCTTTGCCGCAACAGAAGGTCGCATAGTGGTCCGACGAGGACGGCGGGCGCGCCGCGTCCAATGTCGAGGCCTCTGTGGCGATCTGGAACACCAAGGCAGCATCACCCTGCGACCTCAGCTCCCGTCGATACGACCGCTGCGCCACGAGCCGCGCCGACGCTTCGTCGGAATCCGACGCCGCCGGGCCCCCAACACCGAGGTCCGCCAGCAGCCACGCGATGAGCAGCGATAAAGCGGGTGGCACGGTGATTGTGGGTGCCGCGCTCGAGGCCGGCGACACGGCCGTGGCCCCAACGAACGACGAAGACGATGGTCGCCGAAGCGCTGCAGCCCCTAGGAGCACCGGCTGACCCGTCTGGCCTGAGGGTCCAGCCACATCGCCTTGCGCCATCCGCATCGTGCGAAGCAGGAGTAGGAACCAGTCACCGACGCCCTGCTGCGCGAGGCCACCCAGCCACGTCGCCGCCGTACCCTCCTCCTGCTGCGCTAGCGGAGGCGAGTCATCTCCGAGTTGAGGTGAAGCGCGGCCGTCAAGCGGTGGCAGCAGCGGCAGCGACAGAGCGACGGCGACGTGCGACAGGACATCCCAGGCGTCAGTTTGGCTCACCTTGGCGGCGAGGCGCAGTGCGGCCCGACACAGCCGGACAGGAGCCTTGACGAACAGCACGTCGTGCACGGACGGGGCGAAAGCCAATAGGGCGCATGCGGCGCGAAAGCATTTTTGCTGTGCGCCCAGAGTGGCCGTCGAGTCCACCATCCACGAGTCCAACGTTTCCAAGACGCCGGCCACGATGGCCCACTGCACACCAGTCAGCACGAAGGCCACGGCTGGGGAACGCCGCAGCGGTGTCGATGCGCTTCGAGCGGCGGATTGCAACGCGGCCCCGGCGAGAAGCGACGCAGTGAGTTGTGACACCCCCCGCACCACCGCAAGAATCGCGTCCACATCCGACCTTGGCGTCGTCGGCGACTGCAGCAGAACACGCCGTGCGGCGAGCGCGGTGTCCGCACACACCAGCGCACCATGCCACAGAGCCTCGGTTGGGTTCGCGGACGCAGAATGCAGACGGCCCACCATTTCTGTGGCTCGCGCGGCCGCCGTCGAGACGAGCAAGTCGAATTCGGCGCTGCCGCCGCTACCGACGCCGATGGGCCGGTCAGTCACGGAGGACCGGCGGCGCCCCAGTAGCGTGGCGGCGGGCCGCCGGAGCGATGGCAGCGGCTTGTTGGCCCCCCCGACAGCGGCGATGTGAGAGAGCGCGTCCTGCGCGTAGGCCAGCGCAAGCCACGTCAGCGCGGGCAGCAGTCCGCTGCGAGCGGCGGATAGGGCGGTGGCCTCCGCGTCCGGAGGCAGTGGCAATTCCGCGGCAAGTTTCCGCACGACGTCGCCGAGGAGTGCCCCCCCGTTGTTCCCAACGTCGCGCATGTGGGGGGGCACCTCGTCGGCTGAGGGGGCGTTGTCCAATACGACGACCGCCGCGATGACGTAGTGAACGGCGTTCACGGCGGCGAGGGAGGCGAGAGGCCCGAACTGAATCGGCGGCGGCTCGTCTGACGCGTGGGTGCTGCTCACGCACGGGAACAGACCACTGGCAATCCAGTCGACGGCGTCCGGGATGCACCTCCTCCCGGCACCCATCGCGGTCATGACGGAAGGGCTGCCACTTGTCAATGCGGCCACCGGCATGGCACGGACGACGTCCAGGCTGACCACCGCCACGGTCAGCGCCTCCACGAACCCCGCGACCAGCCCGTCCCAGTTCACATCCAACAAGGCCGCCTCCTGCCGGCTCCGGATGACGCGGTCGGCGCCCAGGCGAAGCGCGTCCGCCACGCAGGCAAACTGCTCCTCGTGAAACGCAGAAGCGTCGTCGCGGCGCGTCGCGCCGAGGAGGCCTAGGTGGCGTTGAACCCACCTCGCCATCGCTCTCTTCGTAGGCGTCAGCACGACGGTGGTCATAAACGCGGCCGCGGTAAATGAGATGGTCTGCTCCTTGCCGCGCGACCGCACACACCGACTCGCAGACTCCTCCTGCGCTGTGTAGTAGTGGTCGTGCATGGTGGAAAGAAGTGACGCGGCCCACTCCCCCCCGCTACGTCCCCCCGAGGCGGCGCCCGTTGCTGGGCTGTTGGCTTGTGTCGTCGCCGCCGAGAGGCTCAGCCTCCTCCGGGGACGTGACCTGTCGGCCCGAGTGGTGGTCGCCGTCGTCGACGCCGGCGGCGGGCTCTGCATCAGGGCCGCCGACAGCGGCAGCCTCCCGTCCATGGCCATGGCCGTCAGACCGTCGAACCACGAGGAGGAGGGGCGGTTCAGCCCATTGCGAGGGTGCTCGCCACCATCGTGAGGGGGGCAGCGCGGCTCACAGGCACCCTGCGGCTGCAGCAACGCCGCCGCCACGGCATCGCTGACCCACCACCAATGGCGACCGATCGACGCCCTGTCGTCGTCGTCGTCGTTGCGCTTCGGTGCAAGAAGGTCCGCCGCTTGCTGCAGCGGCTCTCCCCACGATGATGACGCTACCATCAGGTGGACCGCGTCTTGTGCGCTGCCGCCCTCGCCCGCAACATCGAGGTCACCACCGAGGTTGCCGCGCTGCTGCCGGGTTTCCTCCTGACACATGGACCACAGCACGGAGGCTGCGGCCTGGCGGCAGTCAAGCTCCTCTTCCTCAGCCGCAGCGGCGCCGGAGCTCCCCGCTTGCTGCGAGCGACCGAAAAGGCACCGGAGCAAACACTCTACAAATTCGACGCTCACGACGGCGCGGCGCACAGTTCCAGACTGGTGGGTGATGGATGCCATGTGATGACTTTCAGAGTCGCCTCCTCCGCGCTCGCTGGGGTCGAAGACCGTCGCGGCGAAGCGATCCAAGTAGCTGACCGTGTCGGCTCTCGCGGCCCGCGTCAGGCGGCAGATGCCTGCGTGACCGGCCCAGCACAAGTTGCCGGTAACGAGTGGCCAAGCGACGTAGCAGACGATATGCGCCGAGACGCCGACTTCCGCTCGGCAGCAGGCGTCGAGCAGCCGGATCATGGGGGGCCACACCGCCGCCCCTTCGTCGCCGCTCACCGTCGCCGTGGGGCTCAGCAGTGCCGTGGTGCACGTCACCGCAGCTGAAATGGCTCTCTCGGCGGCATCGGCACCTCCTACCGCGGAGGCGTGGAAGAAGAAAACCTCCGCGGCGGCGTCGATGATGCAGGGCAATGCCTCGTCGAGAAGCAGCGCGCGGCCTGACTCTCCCCCCGCTGCTTCCGTCGCGACTCGGTCTGCGGTTCGCGGGATGACCACCCCAACCAGCGATTGGATGGCGTCGACAAGGCATGCGGCCGACGCCGACGTTGGCGGCGAAGCCGCCCCTGCCGTGCCCGCCGCCTCGCGCACAGCGTGGCCGGCCTCGACGACGAAGCTGGCCAGTACGGCGTACGCCTCCGGTGTCTGCCGCAATGCTCGCGTGATCTCGGATGCGCCTGCCACGAGCGCGTCCCACAACACATTCCCGATGACTTCGTAGCATCGCGCCGTGACGTCGGCGGCCACCCGGCGATACGCAATTGCGTTGCGGACGGCTTTCAACGGCGGCAGCAACGTCGCGAGCCGAGACGGATGCGGCTCCTGAGAGTCGACGCTGAGCTGCCACGCCACGGCGAGCCGCGACAGGGCCGTGCCGATGTCCAGCCGGGCCGCTGCCTCCGACGCCTTGGTGGAAACCTCCAACCGTTGACGGTTTCTGGCGGCGCTTTCTTCCGCCGTGTCGACGGACTCGAGGCTCCGTCGGCGGAGGGAGTTTGCCCGCATCGAGCCAGCGAAGGACCCCTCCGCGGGCGATGCGCTGCCCACGTCGTCGCCCATCAACGCCGCCGAGACGCGCCTCTCGGTTCTCCGGACCAGCCGGTGCATGCTGGCCGACGGCGACGCAGACATGATGTCGTCGATTTGAAACGTCTCGACCTCGGTGAGGTTGAAGGAGTCGTCGCTGTCAGAACCGCCCTCCATCATCATGGCACGGGGCGGCGAGTGGTCGTCGCCGCGTATGACGACCTCATCGACCACGGGCCCGGCGAACTCCTCCAGACGTTCGGACAGCTGAACGCGTTTACGGCTCCGGCGTTTCCCGTCCGAGCTCAGCCGCACGGAGGATCCACCGCCGCCGGCTGCTGCACGGTCGGCGGCGGCAGCGGAACTCGGCGTTGGAGGTGCGATGACGGGAGACTCATCGGCAACGAGTCCGCCGGCCGCAGGAGGAGACAGAGCAGGTGGTGGCGACGGAAGAGGGGGGTCGTCGTCGGGCGGGTGAACTCCTGCGTACCCGTCGGTCGGTGTGAGGTCACTGCGATGCTGAACGGGCGGCACAGTCGTCAACACGTGCAACGCAGCGACAGGCGGGGTGACCGCCGCACTCGTCGCGCCGCTCGAGATGGCTTGAGACGACGTCGATGATACGTCGGCGGTAGGTATCGAGGAGGATGCGTCGTGATTCTCGTCGTCCATGTGCCTGTGGTGTGGTGGGCGGGGACAGATGATGAACGCCTTTTATCGCATGCCGGAGAGGTAATGGGAGGAAGGGCCAACAGGAAGGAAGGGCGCCAGGCTACTTTGGACTGCTGCAACGATTGGGTTGGGTGAGAGGGTTGAGAGCGCTCTGTGACCGTGCTGGTGAAGGTCACGCCAACGGCGCTGGGTGAGAGACACAGCTGCTTTCCCTTCCGCGGCCGGCGAATGCCAAGAAGCGGGGTGCGATTCACCGCGGCGTCGTAGTCATCGCCATCGACCCCCGCGGACACGACGGGTTTGGGTGCAGTACACGTGACTTCCCCAGATGAAAGCCATGCCCCCCGATGAGCGGTGAGTGGGCGGGTGGATGAATCGCGCGGACGGGATTCATTCAAAAGGAAGCAGTAGACATCAGTAGATCAGACATACTGTAGTACAGATGCACTGTCGACGCGAGCGGCCTTTGACGCCAGCCAGTCAATTTTTTCTCCACCACGGGAGAAGGCAATTCGCAATCAGAGCGTCACGTCCAACGCCTTCAACGCGGAGCACTCGTAGAGGAACTCATCGCCCACGGCGGTAAGGCGCGCGAGGGGCGTCAAGTCCAACGCCGTCAACCCAGAGCAGCAGCCGAGGAATGTATTGCCCACAGTGGTGAGGTGCGAGAGGGGCGTCAGAACCAGGGCTTTCAACCCGCGGCAGCCTCGAAGGAATCCGTAACCCACCCTGATGAGGTGCGAGAGGGGCGTCAGATCCAAATTCTTCATTCCGGAGCAGCCGCTGAGGAATCCATCACCCACGCTGGTGAGGGGCGCGAGAGGCGTCAGGTTAAACGCCGTCAACTCGGAGCACCCGCCGAGGAATGTATTGCCCAGCTTTGTGAGGTGCGCGAATGGTGCCAGATCCAACGCCGTCAGGCCGGAACAATCATAGAGGAACTCATTGCCCACGCCAGTGAGCCGCGGGAGGGGCGTGAAGTCCAACGCCGTCAGCGAACGGCAGCCTCGAAGGAACCCGTCACCTACGCTAGTGAGATGCGCGAGGGGGGTAAGGTCTAACACCGTCAACCCGGAGCAGCCGCGGAGGAATTGGCTGCCCACTATGGTGAGGTGCGCGAGGACCGTCAGGTCCAACGCCGCCAAGCACAAGCAGTCCCAGAGGAAAAAATTGCCCACGCTGGTGACGCGCGCGAGGGGCGTCAGGTCCAACGCCGTCAGCCCGGAGCAGCCGGAGACAAACGTACTGCCCACGCTGGTGAGGTGCGCGAGGGGCGTCAGGTCTAACGTCGTCAACCCGGAGCAGCCGTGGAGGAACTCAGCGCTCACGCTTGTGAGGTGCGCCAGGGGCGTCAAGTCCAACGCTGTCAAGCCGGAACACCCGGCGAGGAACATATGGCCGACGCCGGTGAGGTGCGCCAGGGGCGTCAGGTCCAAAACCGTCAACCCGCGGCAGCCACGGAGGAATCCATCACCCACGCTGGTGAGGTGCGCCAGGGGCGTCAAGTTCAACGCGGTCAACCCGGAGCAGCCCTGGAGGAAGCAGCTGCTCACGTTGGTGAGGTGCACGAGAGGCGTCAGGTCCAACGCCTTCAACCCGGAGCAGTCCCAAAGGAACATATGACCGACGCCGGTGAGGTGCGCCAGGGGCGTCAGGTCCAACGCCGTCATCCCCCGGCAGCCTCGGAGGAATCCATCACCCACGCTGGTGAGGTGCGCGAGAGGCGTCAGGTCCAACGCCGTCAACCCGGAGCAGTCCCAAAGGAACATATGGCCGACGCCGGTGAGGTGCGCCAGGGGCGTCAGGTCCAAAGCCGTCAATTCGGAGCAGCCGTAGAGGAACGAGTTTCCCACTCCTCTCACCTCTGCATCGCCCGCCACGACCAGCGAGCGCACCCCGCTCATTGTCCACATGAGGAGGTGTTGCTGGGGGGCGGATGGGTTCAGCCGATGGTGATCTCTCGGATTCTGTCGTACTGTGGATCACAGCAGTGAAGGAATCCATATCGGCACGTGCACTAACCCCCGTGTGGTATGGGCCATTTCAAGGGCCTGCTTCGAGATGCAACGCAGCATCGGGGGGATCATCCTACCCTTTGGACTTCGCCTTCCGGGATCCCACCCTAGATAACACCCATATCTGATGTGGGTTCCACTTTACCAAACATGCCAGAGCCCCTTTTTCGCGATGCGCCGCCTGCCCGCGATCGACGCCCCGCGATCGACGCCCGCGCGACCGCACACACGCCGCATCCGCCCCGGCCACCCTCGCACCAGCGCGCCGACCTCTCGCCTGCGGTATCTCCCGCCAGCGCCGCAGCATGTCGTCACATTCCTCCACCGACCGATTGGACATCGCATTCGCTAAGGAGAAGGCATTCGACCAGTACTGGGGAGATACGTCAACATTGACGTTACCAAGCAGTCTTCGCTAATGTGCAGTGAACCAAAGCGCACCCCCAGGTGGTCGCCGAGGAGTGGCAGGACCCGTTACAGGTCCGACGCCCCGGGCGCTTCACGGCTTTGTACGCCGTGGCGGCACCCGGATGCCGTCGCCAGAGCCACCAGGGACGGCAGCAGCGGAAAAGTTGTCGCGACGTCGGCGGTCGGCGAGGCGGTACCGCCCGCCGTCGCTGCGCTGCACACCATGACAGACTTCCGACCGCTCGCGACGACGATACGCCGGCGTACGTACCGAGGAGGAAGCGTAGCAATCCTCGTCGTCGCCGCAAGAGACCATACATGTGTGTGTGGGTCGGTGGGGGGAACTAGCCGATAATGAACGTCCCCACCGACCCGCAGAACGCCGACTCGCCCCCTCCCCCACCTGCCCCGGGAAATCAAAGAGGAAGAACCAGCACGGTAGCTACCGATACCCTGGTTAGGGCTCGCTGTGGGATCAAGGGGCCTTGCAACCCGCACAATGTGTTCCTGCATTGACAATCGTATCACCAGCCCCCCCGCAACCGGAAGAGCCGGTAAAAGGGGGGGACTATGAAGTGCCGCAACGATTGGGTTCTGTGCGAAGGGTCTGTACTGAGGAGGTGGTGGGGGAGTCTAGTTGTTGTGAGCTAACCGTTTCCGGCCCGCATGAGCCCACACCCGTTGGTTCGGGGGGGTCAGCAGGATCCCTCCTTGAGCAGCGCGTGGACGCGCCGGCCTGCCTCACGGTAGGCGCCCAACAGCGCGGCAGTCTCCTCTCGCCGTCGCTTCGCCGCGTCGGCCCGTTGGCTGCCGTTTGTGTGCAGTCGAACGAGCTGCTCCCGCGACATTCTAGAGGAGCAGGGTTGGGCAGCTGGCGCCTCGCTTCCAGTGTTTGCGCACGTCGGCGCGCCGTCGACCGTGGTGCCGTGCTCAGGCAGCACCGCATGCCAAGAGCTGGCGGCAGAGCTGTGCGGATCGCCACGAGGGATGATCCCTTCGCCGGCCGTCCGCAGCGACGCCTCTTCCTCCCGACCAGGTGTGGCCAGAACGAAGCTCGCCGGTCCCCCCGCCGCGTCGTCGGACAGTCGATCACCGCCGGTCGAGTCCCTCCCCCCTGCGTGCATGGCGTAGAGCGTCTCCGTGACCGTGCTGGTGAAGGTCACGCCGACCCCCGCGGTGCCAGGTGCGACGCAGCTGCTTTTCGCGGCCGCCGCGAAGGCCACGAAGCGCCGGTCCCGGCGGACCACGTAGGTCCTGCCGTCGCAGAGGACGTCACTGGGGTTGACGAGCACCATGCCGCGAGACACCGCGGCACCGCGGTCATCGCTATCGACCACCGCGGACACGTCCGTGAGCTCCGACTGCAGCTGCCGCAGGGTGATGGAGCCTGGACGTTCGTAGCGGAGCACCGACTGGGTCTCAGAGTCGCGGAGATAGACCACAGGCATTCGCGGTGATATGAGTGAGCGCTGGGGGTTTAGGTTGGAAGTGCAAGAGACACAACACACGGTAGGTTCGCGAACGTGGAGCCGCCGCGGTTCGGCTTTTTCTTGAAGGCAGGGCTCACGCATTCCTTCGGACGCCGGGAGGAGGGTAGAAAACCCCGTACCGTTCCCCTTCGACCCGAAAGGATATGCCCTGGATGAAATGCCCCGATGCGGCCCCCGAGCCACCGATGAATTTGCGTGTGACCAGTGAGAAGCCGTCACTGTAGATGTGGGGTGGGAAATAGAGCCAGGCCACACGTAAGGTCAACCCCCCCCCCGGTGTTGACTACCCGCCATCGGGTTGATGCCTGGCTCTTGACTCAGATCGCGGGGAGGGCAATGTGTGGGTCGTGCTGATCTCAGCCCTCC
>ERZ1292633.2563-Hain-H41-02um-R1-2563-length-18493-cov-6_pt1 | contig 18493 bp, 20 predicted proteins | sample MGYA00564406_ERZ1292633 | MGnify/ENA primary metagenome ERZ1292633 (study PRJEB36523, sample SAMEA6512639) | groundwater metagenome | collected 2019-01-08 | study: AquaDiva: Metagenomics assemblies of 32 groundwater samples | reverse complement strand
TCCAGCCGAAATCTTCAACCCGTTGCACTTCAAATGTGAATCCACACCCGCATCGAGTGCGGGGCGACGAGGAAGGTTAAAATCCGTATTTGTGAAGCCGCGTTCCGGTCTCTGATAACATCCACTCTCACCCCGAACCCGCATCAATCCCGCATTCCACAAATTGATGCGGCACCTCCACATGCCACACCCCCATCTCCGCCCCCGCCATGATCAGCCAATATTGCTCCGCATCACCCGCCTCCGCTCTATCCGCCTCTGACGGCGCGCACACCCCATTTGGATGCGAATGATAATGGCCGATCAGCTTTGCCCCCCCCGCCCGTTCCGCCTTGTGCGCGGCAATTAAAGCAGCGGGATCAATCTCAAACCGCGTCGCAGGCGTACTCGCCACATTCTTACAGCGCTGCACCGCTTCCACCGCCTCCACCGTCCCGAACAGCAGCCCGCAGACCTCTTCGTCGGGCGTTTCCGCCGCGTGGGCGCGGATTGCGGCGATGGATTTGCTTGATATCCTGATCAACATGGCCACATGCTTGGATGATGAATGATGCCGAGACAAGTATGGCCGTGGTGATCACCGACGAAATGCAGGGCTGGCGGCTTGATCGCGCGCTGGCCGCACTTGTGCCAACGCTCTCACGTGAGCGATTAAAGGCGCTGATTTCGGCGGGGCATGTGCCGGAGACGCGCGATCCCGCGACCAAGGTGAAGGCGGGCGCAGCGTATAACCTGACCGTCCCCACGCCAAAGCCCGCGCATAATGAGGCGCAGGATATTGCGATTGATATCGTTTATGAGGATGATCATCTGCTCATCGTTGATAAGCCTGCGGGGCTTGTCGTCCATCCGGCGGCGGGCAATTTTGATGGAACGCTGGTCAACGCACTGCTCCATCACTGTGCGGGGCGGCTTTCGGGGATTGGCGGGGTCGCGCGGCCCGGCATCGTCCACCGGATCGATAAGGATACGTCCGGGCTGATGGTCGTCGCCAAAACGGATCGCGCGCATGAGGGGCTGGCCAAGCAATTTGCCGATCACAGCATTGATCGCCGCTATCAAGCGATTGTTGCGGGCGTTCCTTTGCGCGGCGGCGGAACGATTGATGCGCCGCTTGCCCGATCAACCGCCAATCGCCAGAAAATCGCGATCTGCGCAGAGGGACGAGGTAAACGGGCGGTGACGCATTACCGTTTGATCGAACCGCTAAAGGAGGCCGCGCTCGTCGAATGTCGTCTTGAAACAGGGCGGACGCATCAGGTGCGTGTCCACATGGCGTCGATCAATCACCCGCTGCTTGGTGATCCGGTTTATGGCCGCACCCGCGCGAGCCATGCAGCGATTCTTCGCGATCTCGATTTTACGCGGCAGGCGCTGCACGCGGCATTGATCGGTTTTATCCATCCCATTGATCGAAAAAATATGGCGTTTGAAAGCAAAATGCCCATTGATATGCAGCAACTGTTCACCAAATTACGTGTATAGGCAGAGCAGGTCAGTGAGGCTGCGCTTGTGCCGCCTTTAGGGAGTATGAAAGACAATGGCTGCGAAATCTGTAGCTAAACGATCAGGCACCACGGCAGTTGCGAAGCGCACAAACGTGCCCGCGACGATCCCCGCACTTGGCAGTGAGGCCGGGCTTAACCGCTATCTCTCCGAGATCCGGAAATTTCCGATGCTGACCCCTGAGGAAGAATATATGCTGGCGAAGCGGTTTCAGGATCATCAAGACCCTGACGCCGCTGCCAAGCTTGTTACATCGCATCTCAGGCTCGTTGCGAAAATCGCGATGGGCTATCGCGGCTATGGCCTGCCCGTTTCCGAATTGATTTCGGAAGGCAATATTGGCCTGATGCAGGGCGTTAAAAAATTCGAGCCCGATCGTGGTTTCCGCCTCGCCACCTATGCGATGTGGTGGATCAAAGCTTCAATGCAGGAGTTTATTCTGCGTTCGTGGAGCCTTGTTAAAATGGGCACGACCGCCGCACAGAAAAAGCTGTTTTTCAATCTGCGCCGGATGAAGAGCAATCTCGAAGCATTTGAGGATGGCGACCTAAGCCCCGAAAACGTCAAGACGATCGCGACGAAGCTCGGCGTGACCGAGGCCGAAGTGATTAGCATGAATCGGCGGATGTCGAACGGTGGTGATACATCGCTCAACGTGTCGTTGAATGAAGAGGGCGAAGGCCAATGGCAGGATAGCCTCGCCGATGACGCACCGCTTCAGGATGAAGCCTATGCCGAAACGCAGGAACGCGTTGTCCGCCGCGCGATGCTCGTCGAAGCGATGGAAACACTCAATTCGCGTGAGGCGCATATCTTGACCGAACGGCGCCTGGTTGAAGAACCAAAAACGCTTGAGGAATTGAGCCAGGTTCACGGTGTAAGCCGCGAGCGCGTCCGCCAGATTGAAGTTCGTGCGTTTGACAAGCTGCAAGCGGCAATTATGCGGATTGCGGGCAACAAGGGCATGTTGGCACTGGCTTGATTGCGCGTGCAATCGCGCTAGATGAAACGGATGGCATCACGCACCCCGCGCTCCCCCGTCTATCGGTTCGGCTTTATGATTGGCCGGACGATCCTGTATCTGCTCGTGGCATCGCTGCTCTGGGTGGTCGCCTATAGTTTCATCCCGCCCCCGATTACCGCCACCATGTTGGGGGATGCGCTCGCTGGTCGCGGATTGAACAAGGATTGGATGTCGATTGATGACATTGATCCAGTAATGGCGCGCGCCGTAATTGCAGCAGAAGATGCAAAATTTTGTTCGCATGGTGGTTTTGACCGCGAAGCGATTGAGAAAGCAATCAAGTATAATGCGCGGGGACGGCGGATTCGCGGCGGCTCAACAATCAGCCAACAGACTGCGAAAAATGCCTTCCTCTGGCAAGGCGGCGGCTTTTTTCGCAAAGGGCTTGAGGCTTATTTCACGCTTCTGATCGAGAATATCTGGGGTAAGCGGCGAATTATGGAGGTCTATCTCAACATCGCCGAAACCGGGATAGCGACTTACGGCGTCAATGCAGGCAGCCAGCGCTATTTCGGGCATGACGCCGATCAGATGACGAGCGTAGAGGCGGCACGGATTGCCGCGATCCTGCCCTTACCCAAAAAACGTGATGCCGCCGCACCCAAAGGCTATACCCGCCGCTATGGCAACCGCATCAAAGCGCGCACCGGCGTCGTAAAACGCGATGCGCTGGATGCGTGTTTGGGATGATCAAAAAGGCAGCTTAAACCCCGGTGGCAGCGGCATTCCGCTGGTCATTTTTTGCATTTCGCTGTTTGACGCTGCGTCTGCTTTTGCACGCGCATCATTGAACGCCGCGACGATCAAATCCTCAAGAATTTGCTTTTCAGAAACATTGAGCAGGCTTTCATCAATATCGATGCTGCGAATGCTGCCCTTCGCCGTGGCGCGCACCTTGACCATCCCGCCGCCGCTTGCGCCCTCAACCTCGATCGTTTCGAGATTGGCCTGCGCCTTGGTCAGTTCTTCCTGAACATTGGCGGCCATTTTGAGGATATCGTCTATCGATTTCATGCGGTTATACTCCGTTGTCCAGACAATTCATAATCAAGCAGTTCGGTTTCGGGAAAGGCGGCGATGGCAGCGGTAACCATCGGCTGTTCCAATATCGCCATTTTTGCCGCATCCTCTTGCTGCCTGGCCTGATCAAGCAGCGAGGGGGCCGCAGCTTCGTCGCTCATTGTCACTTGCCAGTTCGCGCCAGTAAGATCTTTAAGCGCAAGCCCCAGATCGCGGGTAAAATCACTCGGCAGTGGGCGTGTCGCCTGGATCACAAGGTCCGGCGGGGCGTAGCGGACAAGCCCGATAAAATCATGAAGTAGCTGCGCAAGCAGCGGCTTTTTACCCGCAGTCAGCGCTTCAATCAGCCCGCCAAAATCAGACGGTATCGCCAGCAGCGAGGGCACCCCACCCGCAGGTGATTGTGGTACCGCTGAAGTGCCAACCGCCAGCGTACCCGCCTCAATCCGGCGGATAACATCGGCTGGATCGGGCAAACTGCTTGCATGGATCACGCGAAGCAAAGCCATTTCTGCGGCTTCGTTTGGATCAACCGCGCGTGCCACCTCATCATGGCCCTTGAGCAGCAACTGCCACATCCGGTGCAGTAGCACGAAGGAAAGGCCCGACGCCCAGTTTGCCAGCGCCTCGCGCTCTTCAACCGACTGCGCCGGATCATCGGGTGCGCCCACCTTCACAAGCGTTGCGCCGTGCGTCACATCTAATAGCCCGCGCAGAACAGCGCTGGGCTCCACCCCAAGATCACGCTGTTCGCGCAATGCCGCAAGTGCCGCAGGGCCATCTCCGCCAAGCAGCAAGCCAAATAAATTGCGCACTGCCCCGCGATCAGAAAGCCCGAGCATGTCACGCACTTGCGCTGCAGTGATGATACCATCACCGTCCAAACTGGCATGTGCTATGGCTTGATCAAGGATCGAAAGGCCATCGCGCACCGAACCTTCGGCGGCCCGCGCGATCAGTGTGAGCGCCTCTGGATCGGCTAAAACTTGCTCGGCTTCAACGATGTTCATGAAATGCTGGCCCAGCATCTCGGCAGAAATTCTCCGTAAATCAAATCGCTGGCAACGTGACAGCACCGTCACCGGCACCTTGTTGACTTCGGTTGTCGCGAACAGAAATTTCACATGGGCGGGCGGCTCCTCAAGCGTTTTGAGCAGCGCGTTGAACGCATTTTTGGAGAGCATGTGAACTTCATCGATGATGTACACTTTGTACCGCGCGGACACCGCCGAATAGCGCACCGCCTCGATAATTTCGCGGACATCATCAACGCCCGTGTTTGAAGCGGCATCCATCTCCACCACATCGATGTGTCGCCCCTCGGCAATCGCAACGCAGGGTTCGCAAACGCCACACGGATCAATCGTAGGACCGCCCTGCCCGTCAGGCCCAATGCAATTAAGCGCCTTGGCAATCAGTCGCGCAGTCGAGGTTTTGCCGACCCCGCGCACACCCGTCATCAGAAATGCGTGCGCCAACCGGTCGCGCTTGATCGCATTGCCAAGCGTCGTCACCATCGCATCCTGGCCAATGAGTTCGGAAAAGCGTTGTGGCCGATATTTGCGCGCGAGTACGCGGTAGGCTTGCGCGGAAGCAGGCTGCGGCGGTTCACCAAGATCAAAGGATTCGGACATCAGCGCCTTTTAGTCAGACGACAAGGAAAAGTCGAAGGCGAAGTGTTGAGCAACTTGCGGGGCTTGAAGTCAATTTAGCCAAAAAAAGTGGCTCCCCGGGACGGATTCGAACCATCGGCCGTCCGATTAACAGTCGGATGCTCTACCGCTGAGCTACCGGGGAATATCGCCGAAGCGAGCGGCGGTAATAGCGCGAATGCGCGTGAATGCAACCCGTCTATGCGATAAATTGTTCCATTGTTATGCGCTCATCAAGCGCATGTTCGGGATCAAACATCAACGTAAGCGTTTCGGTACGATCAGTGACAACTTTTACCGTCATCACATCGCGCACTTCGCGTTGATCGGCGACCACGCTGACTGGGCGTTTGATCGCATCAAGAACGCGAATCTCAAGCTTTGCGCTTTCGGGCAAGATGGCTCCACGCCAGCGCCTTGGCCGAAACGGGCTGATTGGCGTTAGAGCCAACAAACGCGAATCAAGCGGCAATATCGGGCCTTGTGCGGACAGATTATAGGCGGTTGATCCTGCAGGCGTTGAGACCAAAACACCATCACAAACCAGTTCAGCCATCACCACCCGGTCATTGAGGAGAATTTCAAGCTTTGCCGTCTGGCGCGTTTCGCGCAACAGCGAGACCTCGTTGATCGCAGGTAAAGTAATATGTTGACCATCAACAGTCTCAGCGTCCATCCGCAGCGGAAACACGCTGAAGCGCTTGGCGCGACTGATGCGCGCGTCGAGCCCTTTTTCCTGCCATTCGTTCATAAGAAAACCGACAGTTCCGAGGTTCATTCCGAATACCGGGAGTATCCGCCGGGTTTCAAGCATCGAATGCAGCACCTGAAGCATGAAACCGTCGCCGCCGAGCGCAACCACCATTTCCGCCTCGGCCAAGCTCACCCAATCCCTACGCTCGTGCAGCTTGCGCGCGGCCGCCTGCGCTTCGTCGGTCGGAGAAGCGAGCAGAGCGCGCCGTGGTTCGCCGCTCATCCGCCGGTCACATTCATGTGACGCCGTGTGGCGGGCGTATCAAGGTGGAAGTCATGCGCACGCGGTTTGATCAGCAGCGCGCGATCAACCGCCACATCAACAGCATCAGGATCGCCGCTCCGCAAAGCAGCGCGTAGATCGACATGATCATCATGACCAAGGCACATATATAGCTGCCCCGATACTGATACCCGGATACGGTTACAGCCTTCACAGAAATTGCGTGTTAGCGGGGAGATCAGCCCCAATTTGCTACCAGAGCCGTCCACCGACCAGTAACGCGCCGGGCCGCCGGTCTTATACACAGAGGGCGTAAGCGAGAACTGCGCATCAAGTGCAGCCTTCACCTCAGTCAACGGCAAAAAGCGATCGACCCGATCATCATCGACCATTCCAAGCGGCATTGTTTCGATGAGTGAAAGATCAAAACCTTCCGCCGCGCACCATTTCAGCATCGGCGCAATCTCGTTGTCATTGATACCCTTAAGCGCGACCATATTGATCTTGATCGCGAAACCAACCGCCTTTGCAGCGGTGATGCCACCAAGCACGCGCGCCAAATCCCCAGTGCGCGTGATATGGCGAAACTTTTCAGGATCGCGCGTATCGAGGCTGATATTGATCCGTGCGATTCCAGCGCTGCGCAGACCTTCCGCAAATTCGGCGAGGCGCGTAGCATTAGTTGTCAGCGTAAGCTCATCAAGCCCATGCCCGAGAAGCGCGCCGATCCTGGTCGCGACATCCACGACCCCGCGCCGTGCCAGCGGTTCTCCACCGGTGAGCCGGATTCGTTTGACACCGCGCGCAACAAATTTTTCGGCAAGCGCCGCGATTTCCTCAAGCGATAGTATCTCCGCTCGCGGCAAAAAAACCATATCTTCGGCCATGCAGTAGCGACAGCGCATATCGCAGCGATCAGTAAGCGAGAGCCGCACATAGCTGATGTGACGGCCAAATTGGTCATTGAGACGGGGCAATACGTCGGCCATGGATACTCTGCTAGGCGTTCTTCAGCCGCAGGGCAAGCATCACAAACACGCTCAAAGCGTAAACGCGTATGCACTCAAGCCACAAAAAAGGCCGCCAAAAATGACGGCCTTTTTTAATCGGACATTTGATTTTAGCCCTTTTTGAGCGACAATCCGCCAAAGCGCTTGTTGAAGCGTGCGACCTGCCCCCCTGCATCGAGCAACCGCGAATTGCCGCCAGTCCATGCCGGATGCGCGAGCGGATCAATATCGAGCGTCATTAGATCGCCCTCTTTGCCCCACGTCGAGCGCGTTTCAAACACGGTGCCGTCGGTCATTTGCACCTTGATCATATGGTAATCGGGATGGATATCGGTCTTCATGTGTATAACTCCAAAAAATGGCTGGTTTCCGACCAGCCGAAGAGATGATGCGCGGCCTTAGTCACAACCCGGCAAAAGGGCAAGCCTCAAGCAGGCGGATCGGCGATCATCGCGGTAAAACTTGCCTCTGCCGCAAGTTTGCCATCAACGCTGGCACGGCCTGAAAATTTACAGACGCTGCTACGCTTCTGTACAAATGCAACGTCAAGCGTAAGCAAACAACCCGGCTCAACTGGGGTGCGGAATTTTGCGCCCTCAATCGCCATAAAATAGACGAGCTTACCACTCCCCGCGAGACCAAGCGACTCAACCGCAAGAATACCCGCCGCCTGTGCGAGAGCTTCAACGATCAAAACCCCTGGCATAATTGGCCGACCAGGAAAATGACCGTTGAAGAAATTCTCGTTGATTGTAACCGCTTTGATCGCACGGATTGACTGATCGGGAACAAGTTCCTCGACCCGATCAACCAGCAACATTGGATAGCGGTGTGGCAACGCGGCCATCACCGCCCTGACATCAAGCACGGCCATGATCGCGATCAACGCCCCTGTGGTTTAGCTGCGGCCGGTGCTGGTGCAGCCTGGCCTTGGCCACCAGGCTGCCAATTCGCTGGCACCGCGATGCTTGCGCTGGGCATCAGTGCGTTAAGTTCGGTAGCGATGTCACCTGTTATATCAGCAGTAGGTTGATACGAAATTGCCGCCTGAGGCGAAATAACAAGATTCACCTTGCGCTTTACCATCGCCGCTTTGAGCGCTGGCTCAAGCTTAGCACTAATCTGCTCTTCTACATAAGCCTGCGCACGACCAAATGGCTGAGCAAGATTTTGCAACTCGCGCTGAGCTGCCTGCTGGCGCGTTTGGATATTTGTCGCCTGTGTTTGAAGCGCAGCCTGATTCGGATTGGGCGCACGCTGCGCCGTCTGGAATGCTGTTACCAAGGGCTGCAACTCGGCTTGAAGCGATTTTTGACGCGCATCAAACGCATCAATCTGTGCTTTATAGGTCGTCTTAATCTGCGCCACCGCAGCGGTGAACGCGTTTGAACGCTGTACCGCTTCCTCAACATTGGCAACAGCGACGTTCGTCACAGCCTGTGCCAAAGCAACCGACGGCAAGGATACAGCCAGCGCAACCGGAGCAGAAGCGAGCAGAATAGCTTTGAAAATCTTAGTCATTAGAATGCAGTTCCTACGTTGAATGAGAAGTTTTTAACATCATCCCCACGCTCTTTTAGCAGAGCCCTGGATAAATCGATCCTGAACGGGCCGAAGGGTGAATTGAGATTTACGCCGATACCGACTGCGACGCGAGGTTTTGGAGTGTTGCCGCGAAACACGTCTTCAAAGGGCAGAATTGATGTTGGGTTTCCGGTGCCAGTTGGGCAAACCCCTAGCATTTCCTGAGAAGGATTAATAACTTCAGTGAAACTTCCATCAGTCAAGTTTTGACAAAGAACAGAACCTGTAGCGCGCCGCAACGGCACCGGCTTTTTCACACTAAACACTGAGCCAAAATCAAGAAATAGGCTCGGTCTTAGGCCAAGCCCGCGCGCACCGGAACCCAATGGAACTTCAAGTTCCAAACGACCGCGATAAAATGCCCGACCACCAATCGCATCGTCTGATTGAATAGCATCCCGCGTATCGATGATGCCCCCGTTCGCATCCAGCCTAAGACGCTGCACGCGTGGCCCAATACCACGAATATCAAAACCCCTAAATTCAGGCTGTCCGAGAAAGAAGCGGTCGGTCAAACGCACCTTATCATTCCCAGCGCCTCGCCCTTTTCCATATGGCTGTATATAGCCCGCCTCACCGGCGACTGAGAAAACAAATTTTCCAAATGGATTGAAATATTTAGCACCGTCAATACGGCTGCGTAGATATTTGACGCTGCCGCCGAGACCAGCCAAATCTTGACTAAAAACCAGCCGTTGCCCCTTGCTCGGACGAAGGCGGTTGTTGAGATTATCGAACACAAGGCTGTACCCAAGTGATGATGTTGTTCGATTGCCAATCGCATCACACAGAAAACGCCCGGCAAGCAATGGAGAGCACTGCCCGCCAAGGAAAAACTGTTGCCTACTAATTGTCACTTCATCATAATTGATGCCGTAGCGCCCTGCGAAAGAGAGGAATTCGGTAATCGGTACACCAACACGCAACTGAAATCCTGTTGTAATCTGTTGAAAACTGGTATTTCGCGATCCGTTCAAACGATTGAAATTATCAAAATCGCGGCGGAAGATATCGCCGCCAAGCGCGATATTCTTGTCGAACAGGTAAGGCTCGGTAAAGCCAAGCTCGACTGATTTGGAGAAGCTTGAATAGTTCACGCTCGCGCGCAGCTCCTGGCCCTTGCCCCGGAAATTGCGTTGACGGATCGAAGCGTTAATAATGAACCGCTCAAGAGATGAGAAGCCAGCCGAAAGTTGAAGCTCGCCCGTCGATTTTTCTTCGACATTGGCTTCAAGAATCACACGATCAGGCGAAGACCCCGGTTTCTGCTCAATCTCCAGCTTTTCCTGGAAAAATCCAAGCGACTGAATGCGATCTGACGAGCGCTTAACCTGAAAACTGTTGAACGGATCGCCCTCAGTCAGGCGGAATTCGCGGCGGACGACCTTATCCTGTGTCAGGGTGTTTCCATTGATGTTGATCTGCTCAACATAAACACGCGGCGCATCATCGACCTTGAACGTGATCGACATCGTCCGCGTATCCTTGTCGCGGTCAAAGCTCGGATTAATTTCGGCAAAGGCATAGCCAAACAGCCCCGCTGCCTGCGTCAGGCTTTCAACGGTATCTTCAACCAGTTTTGCGTTATAAAAGTCACCTGATTTAATCGAAATCCGCCCCGCCTCAGGCTTGAAATCGCGAATATCGCTCTCAACCTTTACATCGCCAAATTTGTAGCGCTCACCCTCTTCGACAACATAGGTGATAATGAAATCACGTTTATCGGGAGTCAGTTCCGCAACTGCCGAAACGATACGGAAATCGGCATAGCCCTTCGTCAGGTAAAATTGGCGAAGCTTGGATTGGTCAAATGCAAGCTTATCGGGATCATAGCTCGCCCCCGAACTCAGCAAACGATAAAAACGCGATTGCTTCGTTGCCATTTCCTTGCGCAATTCACCGTCTTTGAACTTTTCATTGCCAAGGATGTTGATCTGCTGAACCTTCGATTTTGGCCCTTCACTAATTTCAAAGACTATATCGACGCGGTTCTGGTCAAGCATGACCATCTTTGGCTCGACATTGGCGGCAAAGCGCCCCTGGCGACGATAAAGTTCAACGATGCGGGCAACGTCAGCACGAATTTTTGACCGGGTAAAAATCTGTCGCGGCGCGATCTTGATTTCCTTAGCAATCTTGTCTTCCTTGATCCGCTTGTTGCCTTCAAGCAGCACACGGTTGATCACCGGATTTTCGCGCACTTCGATAGTGAGATCACCATTATTATCGCGAATCTGGACATCGGCAAAAAGCTCGGTGTCAAATAGGGTACGGATCGCCTGATCAAGCGTTTCTAAAGTGTAAGGGTTGCCCGCACGCAACTGAATGTAAGAGCGCACTGTATCCGGTTCGAGACGCTGCGCGCCCGATACGTTGATCGATTTAATGATGCTGCCCGATTGCGGTGGCGATGTCGTCGTTTGCGCCGTGGCCGGGGAGCCAAGAAACGGCGCAATCGTGCTGATCAGCAAAGCCGCAGTCACTTTTCGACCGATACTGGAAACTCTTTTTGCTACCACGCTATAATACGCCTTTATCTGTTGCACCGCTTGCTCGCACGCCCCTGCCCGAACCTTGTTAACCAATCAACCCGGTTAGCCGATTCCAAAGGCCAAATGAGGCTAAATCATTGAATGTTACGAACAACATGAGTGCCATGAGCGAGAAAAAGCCCGAACGATAGGCCCATTCTTGAACAACCATGCTGACCGGACGACGGATAATCGCCTCAACACCGTAAAAAAACAAATGTCCGCCATCCAGCGTAGGGATTGGCAATAGATTGATGAATCCCAGATTAATGGAAATCAGCGCAACGAAACCGATGAAAGCAACAAAGCCCAAAGTTGCGGACTGCCCCGAATATTGCGCAATTTTGATCGGGCCGCCGAGTTCCTTGACCGAAATACGCCCCATGATGATCTGAACAAGCCCATCGACCATCGATTTCACAACGCGCACCGTCTGCGCAACCGCAGCGCCGGGAAGCTCAAGTGGTGAAAGACTAACCGACACCGGCATAACCGAGCCAAGTCCGATTTGGCCCAACCGGATCTCATTACCGAATCGATCCTTGATAATCTTGAGCCCTGGCACCACCGTAATGCGCTGCTCGGTGCCGCCGCGTTCAATCAGAAAGCTCATCACCATACCGGGGCGAAGTGCCACAATATCACTAACTTGGCCAAATTCACTGATTTCGCTATCACCTACAGCAAGGATTTTGTCACCGACCACAAAGCCCGCTTTTTCTGCAGGCGATCCAGCGACCACCGAGCCAACGACCGTCGGCGTCTTGGTCTGGCCATAAACCGCAAAAATCCCCATGAAAATCACAATCGCGAGGAGAAAATTGGTTACAGGCCCGGCGACAACGATCAGCGCCCGTTGCCACAGCGTTTTGGACTGAAACGTACGGTTGCGTTCTGCTTCGGGGAGCGCTTTCCATTCTTCGCTTGGCTCGCTTGCCGCACTCATGTCGCCCGCAAAGCGGACATAGCCGCCAAGAGGCATCCAGCCGATTTTCCACCTAGTGCCGCGCTTATCAGTCCAGCCCGTAATTTCGCGGCCAAAGCCGATCGAAAACACTTCTGCCTTTACCCCACACCAGCGGCCCACCAGATAATGGCCCAGTTCGTGGACAAAGACGAGCGGCCCGATGGCAAGCAGGAAGAATAATAGTGTCCAGATGAAACCCGGCGTCTCAATCATGCATAGACACTTTCAAGCAGTTCCTTGGCAACATGCCGCGCCTCTCCGTCGATCCTGAGAACATCGTCAACCGTCTGTGGCGCTCGCGGTTGATAGCGCTCTAGCGTGCGTTCTACAATCATTGCTATATCGCAAAACCCAATCCGGTCACCAAGAAAGGCCGCAACGGCGATTTCGTTGGCTGCATTAAGGATAGCCGGGCAGGCCCCGCCTGCCTCCATTGCTGAACGCGCAAGGCGAAGTGAAGGAAATCTTTGCAAATCAGGTTCTTCAAATTCAAGTTTGCCAATCTGTGCGAGGTTTAGCCGCTCCGAAGGCGTTTCCATCCGTTGAGGCCAGGCGAGCGTATGCGCAATCGGCGTCCGCATGTCGGGAGAACCAAGCTGGGCAAGCACCGAGCCATCAACATATTCAACCATGGAATGGATTACCGACTGCGGATGCACCAGCACGTCAAGCTGTGCGCTCGGCAGGCCGAACAGGTGCCACGCCTCAATCAGTTCAAGCCCTTTATTCATCATCGTGGCCGAATCGACCGAAATCTTTGCCCCCATTGACCAGTTCGGATGCTTGACTGCTTGGGCTGACGTTACCGTGGCCATCGCCTCCGCGCTCCATGTGCGGAACGGCCCGCCACTTGCGGTTAGGATAATTTTGGCAACACCCTGTGGCGCTGATCGGTCAAGACATTGGAAGATCGCATTATGTTCGGAATCAACAGGCAGCAATGTCGCGCCCGATGCTTTGGCCGCATCCAACATCAATGCGCCCGCCGAAACAAGCGCCTCCTTATTGGCAAGCGCCACAGATTTTCCACATCTGAGCGCTGCAAGCACCGGCATCATTCCAGCACAGCCAACGATCGCCGCCATCGTCCAATCCGCGTTCATTGCGGCGGCTTCGGCAACGGCATCGCTGCCCGCCGCCACAGCAACGCCACTTCCCGAAAGTGCCGCCTTGAGCGCGGTATATTTATCCGGGTCACCAATCACCGCATAACGTGCGCCGCATTTGCGTGCCACAGCGGCTAGGCCATCGGTGTCCGAATGGGCGGTAAGTGCAACAATTTCAAATGCCTGCGGGTTGCGGTAGATCAGATCAAGGGTTGATGTTCCAATTGATCCCGTTGCGCCGAGAATAGTAACGCTTTTACGTTCATCCGTCATGTCGCGGGCCCCACCGCCACGAGCAACGCAGCAATTGGGGCCGACGTCACGAGACCGTCAAGGCGATCAAGGACACCACCATGACCGGGTAGCAAGGTTCCGCTATCCTTCACCCCTGCCCGCCGCTTCATCCAGCTTTCGAAGAAATCACCTGCCTGAGCAAAAATAGTCAGCAAAGGACTCAAAATCACCAGAGTTTCGGGCAAGCCAACAAATTTGTGAAGCGCAGCGCTGAGCAACAACGCGGCGATCATACCCCCACCAAGCCCGGCCCAAGTTTTGTTCGGACTGATCGATGGAGCAATCTTTGCCCCCCCGATCGCGCGCCCCGCAAAATAAGCGCCGATATCGGTTGCCCAGACAAGCGACAACGCCCAGAAGGCAAGCAACAGCCCATCATCCGGTCGCCCCCGCAGCCAGATCAGCGCGAATGTTGGTATCCCCACATAAAGCAGCCCGGCACCCAGTCGCCAATCACGCGAAACGATCTGCACTGCAATAGCCATGCCGACAAGCGCGCCTGCGGCGAAAAAACCAGCGCCGGCAGCAAGCGGGCTCAACAAACCCAGCGGAATGCAAAGCGCTAACAGTGCAAGCTTGCGGTTCCATTCATTTGTTTTGAGAAGTCCTGCAAATTCGGAGAGCATGATAAGCCCCGCAACCGTGACCAGCACCCAAAACGCAAAGCCACCCAGCCAAAGCTCAACGCCTGCGACGATCACAAGGATTACTCCGACCGCTACACGCTGGAGCAATTCGGACTTAGGGGGCACCTGGGTCGTCACAGTCCACCAAAACGGCGCTGACGCTGAGCAAAATCAGCTATAGCCGCAGCAAGATCATCGCCCCCAAAATCAGGCCAGAGCGTATCGACAAAGAGGAATTCGGTATAGGCAAGCTGCCACATCAGGAAGTTTGACACCCGTTTTTCGCCCGATGTCCTGATAAGCAAATCAGGTGCCGGCCAATCGGCGGTGTAGAGCAGGCCTTCGATCATCTCTGGCGTAATCGTCGCGGGATCGAGAGCTCCTGCGGCTGCGCGCGTCGCCAACTCTCGCGCCGCACCAGCGATTTCGGCATGAGATCCATAATTAAGCGCAATCACGAGTGTCGTGCGCGTGTTCTCAGCAGTACGCGCGCAAGCTGCGTCGATCATCGTCACAAGATCAGGGGCAAGTGCTTTATAGTCACCAATAATCCGCAAGCGGACTCCGTTGGCCGCAAGTTCATCAATATCAGTCTGGATGAAGCGGCGTAGCAGCCCCATCAAATCGCTCACTTCATCAGCGGGCCGCCGCCAGTTTTCAGTCGAAAAGGCGTAAAGTGTCAGCACCTCGATTCCGAGGTTGCCCGCGGCACGAACCGTGTTTCGTGCAGCCTCTATGCCTTTGCGGTGCCCGGCAAGGCGCGGCAAAAATCGCTTTTTTGCCCAACGACCATTGCCATCCATAATGATCGCGACATGGCGCGGCGGGTTTTGAACACCCGCAACAGTGGCTAGGGCGGGCGGGCCGTTCACTTGCCCAGAATTTCCTTTTCCTTGGCTGCCGCAGCGGTATCAATCTCGGAAATCGTCGCATCGGTCATCTTCTGAACCTCAGCCTCGGCGCGTTTGCGATCATCCTCGCTAATTTCTTTTTTCTTTTCATCGGTTTTGAGATCATCATTGCCATCCCGCCTCACATTGCGAACAGCGATTTTCGCCTTTTCAGCATAGCTATGTGCAAGTTTAACGAGCTCTTTACGGCGTTCTTCGGTCAGATCAGGGATTGGCAGACGGATATTCTGTCCGTCGGTAATTGGATTGATTCCAAGCCCGGCGTTGCGGATCGCCTTTTCGACCGGCGTGACGTTTGATTTATCCCAGATTTGTACCGAAAGCATTCTGGGTTCAGGAACTGATACGGTGGCAAGCTGGCTGAGCGGCATCGTTGACCCGTAAACCTCGACCACAATCGGATCGAGCAAGTTGATTGAAGCACGCCCTGTTCTCAACCCGACCAGATCACTTTTGAGCGACTCAACCGCACCGTGCATCCGGCGTTCAAGATCCGCCTTGCTGTAAACTGCCATCAGTTTTGCTCCTCATTATGTACCATTGTTGCGACACCTCCGCCGCCGAGTACAAGCGCAAGATTACCCTGTTCGCGGATGTTGAACACAATGATCGGTATATTATTGTCACGACAAAGCGCTACAGCACTTGCATCCATAACTTTCAAATCATTTGAAAGAACGGTACTAAATCCGAGCTTTTCATAGCGTTTTGCTGTTTTTACTTTTTTGGGATCGGCATCATATACGCCGTCAACGCTCGTGCCCTTGAACAGCGCGTCGCATTTCATTTCGGCGGCGCGTAGCGCGGCACCACTGTCGGTCGTGAAATAGGGGCTACCAACACCGGCGGCAAAAATCACCACTCGCCCCTTTTCAAGGTGGCGCTCAGCACGCCTGCGGATCACAGGCTCACAAACCGCGTCCATCTGGATTGCCGACTGAACGCGCGTATGAACACCGATTTGCTCAAGCGCATTCTGCATTGCAAGCGCATTCATAATCGTCGCGAGCATACCCATATAGTCGGCCTGAGCACGGTCCATGCCCTTCGCAGCACCCGCCATCCCGCGAAAGATATTGCCTCCGCCGATAACCAGGCACAGCTCAAAACCCGAATCCTTGGCTGCCTTTACTTCACGCGCCATGCGCGCAACGGTTTCAGGATCAATCCCGAAATGCCCGTCCCCCATCAATGCCTCGCCCGAAAGCTTCAATAAAATACGTTTGAAGCGTGGCCGGGACATGGTGAAATACTCTCTGTTATATTTGTCTGGCGCGCACCCTAGTGCGGCGCGCCCACGTTGCCAAGAACCCTCTCCCGCTATTGGGAGAGGGTGTTGTTGGGCTTAAACTCCGGCTGCCGCCGCAACTTCGGCCGCAAAATCGCTTTCGGCCTTTTCGATGCCTTCGCCAAGCTGGAAGCGGACATAGTCCACAAGCTTGATTTCAGCACCCGCTGCCTTGCCCGCAGCAGCAACCACATCAGCAATCTTCGTCTTGCCGTCCATCACGAAAAGCTGGTTAAGCAGCGCGTTTTCCTTGACGAACTTGGCCACAGCGCCGTCAACAATTTTGGCAATCACCTCGGCCGGCTTGCCCGATTCTGCGGCCTTTTCAATACCAATCGCCCGTTCGCGCGCGATAACATCGGCAGGAATGCCGCTTTCATCAAGCGCCAGCGGGAAAGCTGCCGCCACATGCATCGCAAGCTGCTTACCAAGTGCCTCAAGCGCTTCGGCGGGTGCTGCACTTTCAAGCGCAACGAGTACGCCGATTTTGCCAAGGCCGGTGGCCGCAGCATTGTGAACATAGGCGACTACCGCGCCTTGACTCACCGACAAACGGCGCGCGCGGCGCAACGTCTGGTTCTCACCAATCGTTGCGATGTTGTTGGTCAGCACTTCTGCAACGCTTTCGCCATTGCCAAAGGGTGAGGCAGCAAGCGCAGCAATATCATCGCCGGTGGTGAGCGCAATGCCGGTTACCGTGGTCACAAAATTCTGGAATTGCGCATTTTTGGCGACAAAGTCAGTTTCGCTATTCACTTCAACCGCAGCACCCGTTGTGCCGTTTACGACGACGCCAACAAGGCCTTCAGCCGCAGTCCGGCTTGATTTTTTCGATGCCGTCGCCAGTCCCTTGGCACGCAGCCAGTCAACGGCAGCTTCCATATCGCCGCCAGTCTCGGTGAGCGCTTTTTTGCAATCCATCATGCCAGCACCGCTGGTTTCGCGCAGTTGCTTGACTGCTGCTGCTGTAATCTCAGCCATGTCGAGATCCTTCTTATTTTGTGTCAGATGTAGCGACGGGGCAGGCGCAATTTGCGCCCTACCCCGTCTGTGTTACAATTGAAGTGCGCCTTAAGCGCTTGCTTCTTCAGCCGTTGGTTCAACCACTGGTGCGGCTTCAACTTCAACCACTGGATCGGCCAATACGGCCTCAGCCACGGGTTCAGCCGCAGCACCCAAATCAATGCCGCGTGCAGCCTGACCTGATTGACCGCCGCGTGTCGCCGCTGCTGCAATCGCATCGCAGTAAAGGCGAATGGCCCGGCTTGCATCATCGTTTGCAGGGATTGGAAACGCGATGCCATCGGGCGAAACATTTGAATCAAGGATGGCGACAACGGGAATGCCAAGAACATTAGCTTCCTTGATCGCGAGTTCCTCCTTGTTCGCGTCGATTACGAACATCACGTCAGGGATGCCACCCATATCGCGAATACCGCCAAGCGAAAGCTCAAACTTGTCGCGCTGACGCGTCAGTTGGAGAACTTCCTTCTTGGTAAGGCCGGTCGTGTCGCCCGCAAGCTGCTCTTCCATTGCCTTGAATTTCTTGATCGAGCCCGAAATCGTCTTCCAGTTGGTGAGCATACCGCCCAGCCAACGGTGATTGACGAAATGATGGCCAGAGGCGCGCGCTGCATCGGCAATCGGGTCTTGCGCCTGACGCTTGGTGCCAACAAACAGCACCTTGCCACCACGCGCCGCCGAAGCCGACACGAAATCAAGTGCGCGCGCAAACAGCGGCACAGTTTGCGAGAGATCAAGGATGTGAATCCCGTTACGATCGCCAAAAATATAAGGCTTCATTTTTGGATTCCAGCGATGTGTCTGGTGTCCAAAGTGCGCGCCAGCTTCCAAAAGCTGGTGCATAGTGACAGTCGGAGCCGCCATAGGATAGTTCCTTTCCGGTTAGTCCACTGGGCAGCGAGAATGAAGCCCCCCTGACTTGACCAAGGACAAAGCTTCACACCGGTTTATGATGCCACCCATGCGGGATTGAGC
>ERZ1292633.1138-Hain-H41-02um-R1-1138-length-29169-cov-7_pt2 | contig 18505 bp, 7 predicted proteins | sample MGYA00564406_ERZ1292633 | MGnify/ENA primary metagenome ERZ1292633 (study PRJEB36523, sample SAMEA6512639) | groundwater metagenome | collected 2019-01-08 | study: AquaDiva: Metagenomics assemblies of 32 groundwater samples | reverse complement strand
TCACGCCCAATATGGTGTGCATCCTCCCGGAGAATCTGCCGCGATGAGGGATAGGCAGCGTCTCCCCCTGCATCTCCGCGAGGCGAACCCGCCGTTGGTGCGCTCGACATCGCCGTGGCCGCATCCGCGGCATGTTGAGCGCGGCGCGATAGCAATATGGCATACACGCCGCCGCAGAGGCTCACGAGGACGCCGATGCGATAGACGTCCGCCTGGCGGGAGTGCGCGTCGTCGCCACGGACGGCGCTAGACATGGCCGCGCCGACAAAAAGCGCCGCCAAGTGAAGGGCAAGCATCCCTGGCAGCAGCTGATGCCGCCTGCCGCCGCCCGCGTGCGATGACGAGAGAAGGGTTGAGGCGGTTGAACGATGCCGATACTGCTGCTGATCGCTTTGGCGGAGCAATAGATGCATGTCCTCTCTCCTCCGAACCGCACTGAGCGCGAGACCCAGCACCAATGTCACGGCGCAAGGTAGCACGGGCGCCACGAACGCTTCCACGAGAAGAAACACAATCGTCGGGCTCCACGGCAACGACTGGTTGGGGCTACTGGTAGGAACGGGCAAGGCGACGAGGCTCGCGACGAGAAAAGCGACACCGTAGAGGGCGGCGATCACCGCCAACCAACAGAAGCCGATCATCCGGTGATGTTGCTGATGGCCCCGTAGGACCAAATCCGGTGACGACGACGACGCGGCTGCGCGGTGGGCGGCGGTTGCTGTCAAAGATTGTCGTGGCAGGACCGAAATGAGCTGCGACACGCCCGGGACGAGCACGATCGACACGACCGCGATCATCACGGCGTTGATCCACAGAGCCGCGGCCGCCATCGCGGGAGACGCTCGATTTTGAGTGACCAGCACCGCCGATGGGCCGGCCCGGGACGACGACCCCGCGTCCAGGACGGAGGGGATCACGATCGCGGCGTACTTTGACGCCGTGACGTGCGCGCCGAGAAACCACCCAGTGAGAAGGGATAGGGGCAGCACATCGAGCGACGTTTCGATGAGAAAATCGGTGCCGAATCGAGGCTGCTGCGCGGCGTGGAGCGGAATGAGTACGGAGGCCGTCGGGTCCCGCGGGCGCTGCTGGTCGTCGTCATCGTCGCCGCCGTCGTCGCCACCGCCACTGCCGGTACTGTCTTCGTTGTACCTTAACCCGCCGTGGTCAGCAGTCGTCATGATGACGGATCGTCGGTCGGCCCCTTTCGGCGATGTTGACCGCGCCGAGGGGGAGGACTCGGCTCTCAAAGGCTTAGCCGCAACCGCAACCGCGTTACTTGTGACGAGTCGTGCCGAAGGACGGCGGGCCTCTGCCAAGGGCGGCAAGCCAACTCCTTGTTGTGGTGAGGGGCGATGATGTTGGTCGGGTGGTGATGCTGCTGGGGTCGTTGTATTATTGTTATACGGTGGATCGCTTTCCGATGATGAGGTCTTACCGACGACCGCGGGGACGATCGAGGCAGCGGTGGTTGCCGTTGGCGTCAGGTCCTGGGATTCCCTTGGGGGTAGTGTTTGCCGGTTGATTGGCGCACCGATCCCGGTACTTTCTCCCGCAGGCTGTCGTCGGAGATCACGAAGCATAAATTATAATGCGTCGATGCGAGAGACCCGAAAAGGGCAGGCGAAGAAGACAAAGGAAGAGACGCCAATCAAATACCCACTGGTGGTGAGAGAGTGTGTGTGAGCGAGGAAGGAAGGAGGGAGGGGAGAGACATGAAAACACAACCCCCTTGACAAGCAAAAGGAGGATCCCGGGCACAAGCGAAGGATGGCTCGCCTGATTGAGCAGAAAGCAAAGAAAACCGCACTGAACTGCCTTGCAGGAGGAGGGTGAAAAAAACCAGCCGTTTTTCTTCCCTGCGATTGAAAATGCGTGTGTGTGGTCACCCCTAAAAAACCCGAACGACCCTTTCCTCACAAAATATTGTCGTCTTCGGTGTCAGCACACAAGGCACTTCTTCTGCTGCTCCCTGGCCTTTTTCATCTGATTGATGCCCTCCAGCACTTGCCCCTCCGCCTTTTCGACGTTGTACTCAATTCGGTCGAGCATGGTTCCCTGCTCCAAGATGAGCGCATGCATTTCTTTCGCCATCGCCTGCAGCTCCAGCAATTCTTGCAAAATTTTCCTGACCTCCGTGTTCTGCTCCTGTGCCACGTTGTCCATTTGCAACAGCTCGTCGATTTCGGCCTGTGAGTACCCGAGCTCGAGATAGCTGCAAACCTTGTCCTCCTGCGCGAATTTTCGCTGCGTCTCCTCAGATGACCCCATGTTGCGAAACTTTTGACGCTTGGCGTCTAGTTTGCGCAAGTGATCGGCGTGGCCTTGCTCCACAGCCTTGAACCGAGCAAGCAGCGTGGAAAAACGGCTAGAAAGCTGTCGTTTAACATTGCTCGCCAACGTCGCTTCCTCAGGGTCGTTTTCGTCTCTCACTCGAATCCCTTGTTTGATGAGCCGTTCCATCTCCTTCAGCAGCCGCTGGACGTCCTCGGCGAACTTATCTAAGTCGCGCTTTTCTTGATCTTCGACTTCTGGTGGTCTGAACTTCGCCGCGAAAAAGTCTCGCTGCGCAGACTGAAGTTTGTCCAGACGCGACGATACGCTGGCTTCGAGATCTCGAAAACTTTGCACGGCGGTGACCCAACTCGGTGGGATCGATGACGACGACCCCGCGGCACCGCTCTCTTCATTGTTGGCACCGAGGTGATCTTCAGCCACTACGAGTTTCTTTGGCGGAGGTACACCGAGCCATTCTTTTTGCCTCTGCGCGGCGGTTCGGAACGCGATAAACTCAACGGTTCGTACTCGATGGACACTTGGGAGCCACGCAGAGGACGACGCGACCGCGGGGGACGACACCGTGCCGGCGGCCTCGACGGATGCCATCTTCCTAGGGTAGGTGGATACGTTCGTGACAGACACTTTGTCGCTGTCCTCCCGACCGTCGTCACCCTTATTCTGCGGTTGTGGACCCAAAGGTGGCAAAGGTGTTGTTTCCACCACGCCTTTCTCCGGACCTCCCTCTCGGTCGCTCGCCGTAGAACGGGAAAGGCGAAGAAGTGAGTGATCGCCACTCCTCCGTTCGCTTACAGTAGTACTGTAGTTGTCAATACTTTCGTCGTCATCATTTTGGAAATGGAGGGACGAAGGAGAAAAAAATGCGGCCAGGGGCCAAAAGGGGTCGCATGAATTGTGCCAATCCGAGGGGGTAGCCTGGGAGGAGAGTATGCGGACGCAAACGGCGCCAATGCCAAATGCGTGCTTTTTTGCGCTCTCTCTCTCGCGTGGTTACCGGCTGCGCTCCTCAGTTTTCGACGCCACCGACGGCTGCCGTTGTCGCCAGTTGGTATTGCCTGTAGGCGGAAGCGGTAGCGTTTCACTGAGCCACCCGACGACGGTATACTTTTCTCGAAATCGTTCCTCCCACTCGTCCAGCGATTTGACTTGATCCGGGGAGAGATCCACCGTCCAGTCCATGTTCGACTCATCGCTACCAATCTTCACCTTGGCAAATTGGCGGCTCACGTCCTTCCCCGCAAACACCGCATAAGGACCTTCGGGCCCATAAAAGTGCGGTGCGACGTTGTAGACGCTCCCACGAACACTCACGAAAACGAGGCCGGCGTAATTCGGGTCCATGCGCAAAACACTATGTTCTGCTCCGTTCCGCTTTTGCCGCTGCTGCGACTCAACCTCCGTTGCGGGGAAGATCGTCTCTGCAGCTTGGGTTGTCATCAAGGCGATGCGACGTCCATCCGCCAATCGATATCCCCCCATTTCGTCGCCTTCGGCCTGGTCATCCGCCACCTGCTGAACGCCTCCGGTGCTGCCGGACGACAACGCACTTTCCGTTTTCGGAGCCCTCGCGGCTGGCCGATCGCCGCCACCGCCGCGCTTCATCAACTCCAGAACGGTATCCTTCGAGTTGCACATCCCATCGTAAAGCGACAACTCAGCGACTGTAAACGGCCGGGGGACGAAGACACTGTCCGGCATCGGACACTCAATCTTTTCACGGCTTCGAAAATATCTCACAAGGACTAAGAACGCTACGGACCCCGCAACGAGGCCGATCATAAATTGTGAAAACAACGACGGCGCCGTGTCGGCCCCACCACCACCTTTTGCTGGAGGGGATGAATCGGGAAAGGATCCGCCGCTCATCGAGATGTTGTTGCTGTTCCAATGGTGGCCATCCGACCGCGGGCGAAACGAGGAGGAGGCGGCATCATCCGCGGTGCTGTCCGCCGCTCCAGAGAAAAAAGCGAGGTAAGCAGCCACGAGGATGGACACCGGGAGACAGAGAAGCTGCAAGAATGAGAAGCACATTCCGATACGAAACTGCATCGGTGACGAAGCCGTCGGCGTCGCGCCCATCATGGGAGGCATACTGTATTTTCTCGGAGAGAGACGCACTCACTCACACACACTCTCGGTTTGTTCACGAACAGTATTCTTCTTTCCAAAGTACTACTTTCCACATTCGTGAACGACGACCAATTCACAAAGGTCAACATCCTCGCACCAACCACGGGACAATGATGAGGGGGCCGGTCTCTTCGAGTGAAAAAACCAAAAGTGCACTTCTGGACGTCGTATGTGGCCTTGTTCTACACTTGGAGGCTCTGTATGTTTTTGTCTCTTTTCGTGGGTCACAACGATCGCTGCTTGGACGCGGCCGTGGTCGCGGTGAGGTCCCACTTGAGCGCATCCATCTCGACGGAGTCACCATACGGACCGAAGTCGTAGCGATCCCAAAACGGACGTACCCCAATGACTGTCGACGCAGGCGGTTGTTGCTTTTGGCTGCTGCCGCATGATGGCTTCGATGACTTGGTCGTGATCACGTCCAACACGGCGACGCGAATGCCGCCACTATTCGTGGTTGTGGCAGCGGCGGCAATGTCGGAATCGGTCGATGGCGAAAGCAGCGCATTTTTCACGGAAATGTTGATGTTGAGAAGCGTCTTGTGGGCAAACGCCGAAACTTGTTTTGCCAACCGCAGCGTTTCATCCAGTGTGCTGCTGCTGGTGGTCTCTCCGGCTTGTCGTTCATTGCTATTCGTTGCCAGGGAAGACGATGATGACGTTGGAACTGGCTTCCGACACCGCTGAGCGGCAAGACGGTAAACGTCGATCAACACCTGAACACCATCATTGCGAGGCGAGGGAATGGCGGCGTGCTGGCTGCTGTTGCCGAGGCGGCCTGAGGGGGGCCGCTGCCCTCTGGGGACCGCCGCCCCTCTCGAGGAAGACGACCACCAGGCCGACGACGGTCTGCCGCCATCCCCAGCGGTGCCACATCGGCTCACTGGCCGACTGTCCGCCAACGGCTCCATGTCCAGTTCACCGTCAAATGTGAATCTGAGCAGCTGTTCAACATTCACATCGCTGTGGACGGTGAGGACATGAATGAGCACGATAGCGCCAAAGACAAGTTCCCCGGAGCGCCGGCGCCGCCGGAGCAGGCGAAGTGCGTTGCTTAGCACATGGAGACGGGCGAAGAAGCCTTTGACCGGCGCGGAGGGAGCGCAAAGAGTGGCCAAGGTGTCGAGTAGAGCGAACACGACGGTGTCGGGCGCGATGTGCCGATTGGCCGCTTCGACGGCGAAAGGGTTCGGAGGATGACTACGGCCAACGCCTCCGCCGCCACTCTGAGTGGCAGTAGAGGACGCCGCCTTCATCGGCTGTTGCTGCGCAATCACCGAAAGGGCATCGCAAAGCACAGCAGCGGATTCCGCGTGGAAAGGCAAACGCTCGATGACGAGGCAGCAGCAGCGAAGCGCCGCATAATTGGATAGCGACACGGCGATGCGAGCACCATCACCCCTCCGCGCTCCTCCATCTACACTCTCCTCCTCGGTGCGAGACATCTCGACAGGGAACGCCGCGTCCTTGAGCACGAGCACGATTTCGTCCACCGAACGGGCGTCCCAAATTACCTCCCCGTCAACACAGACATCAAACTGACCGCCGCCATCGGTGCATTGGGAGTTTGTCGCCTCGCCGATCATTCGAAGGCAGTCATCCTCCGCTGTATCTGGGCAAATGAGAAGCCGGTTGAGCGACGCAATGACACCGTTGCGACGCTGCAGGGCTCGTTGTAGCGCGGCCATTCCCGCACAACAAATGATACGGTGATTTGCCTTTGGCAAACGAAAAATTGGGGATCTGGGTTGTTGCCAACAGTTGGCACCAAAACTTTGAATTCACAACGGTTTAAATTGTGTACTCATGTAAATCATAGACCATGCGATACCTTCCGCGTCGAAATTCTGCATCGCACGCAGTTGGCCCCTCTCCCCCCCCGTACGGGGTGAACGAGAATAAGATTTGTGACGGTCAGAGAAAAAACCACGAAGTTTGTTTTTCTTTGTGAAAACGGCGCGTTAGGGTCATTTGTGACGACAGCATATTCCCCGGGTTACAAAAAAATATGGGACGCGTCCAGTGGGACCACAGCATACCGGTACGATTGGACCACACATCACGCACACTTCACGATGACTCGCTTCCGGCTTGTTCTTCCTCCCGAGGCACACGCACTCGAAATGTGCGAAGGGATCGGTCCGCCGCGACAATGTGAGCCCCGGCGCGCTGCATCGCGACGAGGTACCTCACTTGCTCGGCGGTGATGCGGTATCCAACGGTGATGACCGGAATGCCAGGCGGGTAGCATTCCACGACTTCGTTCGCGACGGCGCCGACCGCGCGCGCGGCGTCGACAACGCGGGGCAGATAACCGGACGGCATATCTACGACGCGACCCACGCCGACGCCCTCGATTTTGAAAATCGGCTTGGACTGCGTGGTGCCCATCGGGGTCGTCAATGTTATTTGCGCTGCCGCGGTAGAACGCATTGCCTTTCCCTCCTGGTCGGACAGACCACCAGCGTTCTTTTTTTCATTCTTCATTACTTTTGCGTCGCCGCTGAAAACCTCCGCCGCTGCGGCGTCTCTATTGGCATTGAGCCCCCCGACATCGTCCGCGGTCACCAGTCCGCCACCAGTGTCGTCATCGCAGTTGTCGTGGTCGTCGCTGAAGCCGAGGGGCATCTCAGTCATGATTTGCTCACACGACGCCTGACGCGACACCCATGCCGCATCCTCCTTTACATTCGCTCGCCTCGCCCAACCCTTTTGAAGCCGCCTATTGAACAGCTCGAGCACCCGCCGCGGAGCCGTATCGGGGAGTTGAAACGTGGCAATGAACAGCATCGTGTTGAGGCCCACCTTCTCCAGGGTCACACCGCCGCAGAGCTCCATCCACACGCTGAAATGCGGCATTGTCGCCGCCATCGTGGCGTCGTCGGCGTCGGTGCTCTCCTCCTCCTCCTCGTCGTTGGCATGATCACCACCATCGACACGGCTGCCAACGGCGGTGGGCGATGGGACCGTTTGATTCGGCCGCGTTACCGTAGGGCGACGATGACGATGATGATCGTTGAGCCCACGGAGCAACAGGGTGCGTGCTTGCGGACTCAAGGACACACAGACGCGAACGGGATCCAAACGCACGCCGTCACCCGAAGCTTGTCGATGGAACGAGGTCACTTCCGTCAGCACGTTAAACAGCGGAGGAAGTGGAGGACCTGCCTGCGACAATGAAGATCTTTGCGCCGTGCCGTTTCTATCGGCGGGACGTTCAGCGGCCGCAGTTGCGAGGGGCGGATTGTTACCGTGGAGCTCGAAGATAACTGGCGGTTGATCACTGGCGTCGGCTCCTCTTGGTGGAACGGCAATCCGTTCCGCCCACACGTCATTCAACGCCCGAAACCCCCGTGTGAGTTCTTGTATTTTGTCCACACAGCGAATAACGGGCGAGGCGTCGCGGCTCAGTCGATGGAGGCAAGCATCGATGGAGGCAATGATTTCAAAGTTGGGACTCGTCGATTCCACTTGGCGGTGGGCCAGCATGACCTCTAACACCAGGTCCTCGGGTATCCCTGCACATCCCACCGACGGCACAATGGACGCGGCCGCACCGCCTTTGTCACGGTGCGCGCCATCCGCATTGTCTCTTGCCCCTTCAACCTTTCCTCCTCCTTCGGGCTGATGGTGTTGCGGTTGCTGCTTCCACAGCAACACGGATGAACCTTGCAGTCCACCGCCTGTCTTATGCAATGACTCCGTGACGATGTCTGCGCCGAGCTGCATCGCCGAAAACGGCACGTGCTCTCCAGACGCGTCGTAGCCTAGATGCGAGCCCCACGCTTGATCTACCCACAAAAACACGCCGAATTCTCTTGTGACAGCGCTGATAGCGGCGATGTCGGCGATAAAGCCTTCGTAAGTCGGCGAGGTAACGAGCACCGCGAAGGGGACGTCATGCGTGGGCGCTCGATGGTGGCGGTGATGGTGATGGATACGGTGCGGTTGTGCCGTCGTAGGATCCAGCGGTTGCGGCGACGACGACGAGATGCTTCCAAAGGCAGCCGTGGCCGCAGGGGAGGACGTTTCCTCATCGGCTGACTTATGTCGAAAGAACGAGTGGTGTCGCCGCATCTTAATAAGCGCGTCGCGGATGGTGCTCGCGGAGGGCGGCAAGATGGCCTCAAACTTCGCATCCATGATTTGATCGGTGAGGAAGACCACGGGCATGCCATAGAGCGCGCTCGCATGCACCACGCTGTGGTGGACGTTGCGGCACGCGAGCACAACCGGCCGTCCCGTTTCGCCTGTAGGCGAACCGACCGCGTCGTTGAGGGGCCGTTGGGCGAAGCGCCCCGCCGCCCCCGTCCCGCCACTACCACTCTCTCCCAGTTTCAAGGCCGTGATTTGACTCGATGAATGATGAGTGATGCTGATCAAATGCGGTAGCGATTCTTGCTGCTGCGGAGACGTCGATGGGGTCGTCGCCGCCGCGTCCCAACGCCGACCATCGTCTTCATGGTGGATGCTATTGGGGTCGTAATGGGCGGCTGAGCACGTCAAATGCGGCGTGGTGGTGCTGGCGCTGCTCTGCGGTGTGTCGTGATGATTGTCCTTTCTCACACCTCGTACATCGAATACCATTCCACGAGCGAACTCCGAAAGCGCCAGCATGACTTTGTGGTTCGACGCGGTTGTGCCGCTCACGGAATACACACAACCGTCCGCGAAACGGGCCACTGCCGCGCGCCGCGCGACGTCTCCTAAAAGCCCTTCATTGTCGAGATGCGAACCGAATTGATTGACGGAGATGCTGTACTCCATGTCGATCGCGGCCGGCAGCACCAGGTCGGGGATGACGGAGGGCGTGGCCCAGCGATGCAGCCGCTGGCATCGGAACAGCGCGAGGACGAATGGGCTCATCCCCAGCGAGGAACAGCCATTGGCTGCGGCGATGGTGCGATCGGATTCGATCCGAAAAGAGGACCATGGAAGGGGCGAAGGATCCTCATCGGCGCTTTCCATTGATGTCCCTTTCGCCGCGTATCCGCGAGCGGCGTCGTCCTCCACCGCTTCACTATTGATCGTTGACGTCATCACACGATAAATATCCCACTTTCTCGTTTTTCAACGCCCGTGAAGAGGTTGGTCAAAGCACTACGTGCGCAATGGCTAACGTCCACCTAAGACTCCTGGTAAAATACGCCGGTGCAACCCGCGTGTGTGTGGCACACATTTCCAGAAGACCTCGTTCTTTCCCATTCCCGCAGCGAAGGAAAAGGTGCTGTTTCCCTCAAATTGGAATCGTACTGGTTGGAGGGACACGGAGGGAGGAGAGATTGAGAAAGGCAGAGGGGAACCCCTCTCGTTGAGACAGAAAAAAAAATGAAAACGAAACGAAATAAAAAAGAAAAAAAACCGGAGGGAAGAGGAGGGAAAGCGGAGGCGTTTCCCTCCTTTTTGGATTCGGCGTCTCTCGACCCGTCCTACGCTTTGCGGAAGCAAGCGGAAGCGGTACCGAGGTCCGTGAAGGTCTTGATTGCGACGGCACCCCAAACGCTGTTCGTCGAGATGACCTTTTTGATGTCGGTGTGCACCACAGCGACCTTCTCGCTCTGAGCAAATACGTTGACGTCTCCTGCGCGGCGGTTTGTCGCCGAACACGTGATCTTCGTGAACCCAGCAGGAGTCGCACCGGTAGGGGTGAATAGCGTGGTAGCAGGGGTCGCATTTGGGAGGACGCTCTGGGAAATGGCGCGCCAGATGAAGTTCTTGTTATCCACGGGGAAGCCCGCTGCTCCCCGCAGGACCTTGTCGCCGGCCTTGCCGAGCGCGTACGGTGTGCCGACATACGTCAACGCCGCGCTGGCGATGGACGCTTGCAGCGCTGGGGCGCGGATGGCGGGCAAGGGGACTGGGAAACCTGTTTTCATATACTCGTACAGGAAGAAATACTCATAGTTCTGAAACCCGATGAAACGAGTCGCCGTCATCGCGGGGGCAAAAACGGCGTTCTGAGCAGCGGTGAAAAGGCCTTCGGCCTTGGTCAGCGACGTCGGGGAGTTGGCCTTCACCCAGTCGCCCATGAAAATCTCATCTCCCGCGCGCAACGTCGTGCCTTCCTCGGAAAAGATCACGGCGGCCTTTGCGGTGGTGTTCTGGTACACCCACGTCAATCGTGACTGCGCATAGGCGAAAGCGCCATCAGGGTTTTTCACGTACGCATGCAGGAAGATGTAGTTGACGGCGTTCGCCACGGCGATGACGTTTGCCTGGCTCGTCCAGCCGATGTACGCGCTGTAGTAAAACGGCGCCCCCGAAGCAGGCACGGCCGGGGCTTTGGCTTTGATGTACTTGACGGTGTTGACGACGACCGAGGCGTTCTGACCCATCGCCCAGAACTCGATCTCCGTCACCATGCCATCAAACCGGCTCTCCACCGGCGTGTTGACGTTGTTTTGGTACAAAGAGATGAAACGGTCCCAGAACGGAAGGTATTCGGCCCCGATAGCCTCGACGGCGCGAACGCCAGCGCGCCGCGCGGAGGCGACGAAGCTACGAAGCTTGGGAACGTCCGCACTGTTGGCTTGGATGACCGTGTTGAGGTCGTAAAGTGAGAGGGTGTTGATTCCCAGGTAGGAGATAGTGTTGAACAACTGCTGCAACTTGACGGGGTCGTTCAGAATGTTGGTCGTCGACGGCGTCAGCACCTGCTTGCCGATTTTCCCTGTCAACACGCTGACGTAGAGTCCGCGTCGGGGCGTTGCCACGACGGCGTCGATCGGCTTGAAGAGAGCGTCCGCCTTGGGGACGAGGAACTTGTGCTTGTCGCCGACCGTCAGCGGAGGGCGTTGTGCCACGCCGAAGTGGCGACGATGTCCCGTCGCTTCTTGCTGGTGATGATGGATAGCTTCATCGGCCGCGACACCGGCGGCGGTCAAGGCCGCCACGAGGATGAGCAACGCGGAGAAGTGCATGGGACACTTGGTTCGAACTTCAACGCGGATAAAAATGGAAAGGAGTACAAAAGGCAGACGGAACAAAAGAAGATTCAGGGTGGCGATACTTTCGCGAGGTCAGAAGAAGAAAGAAGGAAGAACAAAAGGCTTCGTCGCTTGAAAGGGGATGTGTGTTGCATAGAAACAAAACAACCAAGGATGACATCGTATTTCGTTAAAAACGCTTGAGCAAGGGGAGTTCCACTTTCGATCAAATTGCGAAGCGTATCCTCGATACACTCATCCACGCAGAACGCGCGCGCACAAACCTGTGGCTACCATGAAAAACAATACTGTGGTCGGTCCGTACAAAATATACATGATACACGACAAAATGACAACATAACGGGGAGGCCAACGACGAAGTAAACCTCGTCACAGTAATGCCGGGACGGCGATGCCCCTGCGGTATGACACGAACCTTCGCCCAATTACTTTTTACTGATCACCTTGACATCGATCTGCACCGACGACATCGCGCGCACGGCATTGAGGTCGCCGTACTGCGACTCGGATGTGAAATGCCCCGCTGTGACAAGCACCGTTCGAGGTGGCAGCGGTGAAGCGGATAGCGTGGCCGCCCCTTGGGCAGCCGCCACACCAGCAGCTCCCCCTTTGCCCCCAGAATTACTTGCGGCCGCTCCCCCAGAGGAAGTTGCGTTATTGCCGCCCGACGGTCCGCTCGACGGTGCTAGTGCCAGGGTGGTGCCGCCGCTGCTGCTCGTCGTCGTCGTGCTGCATTCGACAGAGCCGTATAGGATGCACTTGAGCCATTGGTCCACCGTGCGCTGCGTCGCCTTGCACGACGACGTGAACATGACGGCCACGCGGGCGGCGCTCGCCTCGAGCAGTTTGCCAAACATCAGCCCCGACCCGTCGGTTACGGTGCCGTCCGCGGCGACGTCGAAGAGGCACGCGCTGGACGCATTGTAGTTCACGGAGAGCCATTCCACGGCGCTATCACGGGGATCGATGATTCTCACCTCGAGAAATCCTTTCGTCCACGGCTCGTCTTTTTTCAGAAGGACTTGTACTTTGGTCGTCACCGGGCCGCCCATCATGCCCACGGGAATGTTGACGTCCAGCCGTCCGGAAGGGACGAAGATCACCGGCGGGCTCACCTCGACGTTCACCGTCGCCTCACCCAGGATAGGATTCTGACCATCGGTGAACGTCAGCTTCACGTGGCGCTCCCCCCCTTTGATGCCGTCCGCCTTGGAGTAATACCCGACGCAATTGAGGACGTAGGTTGCCAGCGATTGCGAGATGAGACGGTCCTTTTCGTTTTCACCGCTGTCGAAGGTGATCCGCAAGTAGTCGGTGAGGTGGCACGCCGCCGGGGCCGCAACGATGAGCGGCGAGAGAGGCGAATGCACAGGTGAAGACGACGAGACCGCCGCCGCTGCCGCGGAGGAGGAGGACGGGTTGGGTGCACTAGAGGAGGAGGAAACGCCGGGCGTCGCGGTGACGACCTCCATCGTGCCAATCTTGCGCCGGCGGCGGGGGCGGTCGCTGTCGTCGATGTCGTTGTTGTCCACACTTTTGTCCTGCGCGGCCGTCGTCGTCGCGCGATTCGCACGTGGTTGTTGGCGATCCCCAGCGGTCGGGCTACGACACTCGTCTTCAACATCATCGTCGACACGGTGCAAATAGAGACGATAGCATGTGATCGAGGGAGGCGCGGGGGGAGGCGGCTGCGAGGCGGCGGCACTGCCCTTGGGCGGAGAACTGATAGTTGCAGAGGCCGGGGCGCTGGTGAACGAACCATGGCCAATCGTGGCGGTGGTGGGACTGTACTCCGAAGCGACGACGCGTTCGGTTTCGATCAAAAACGGCAGCCACGGTTGGCCTTGCGGATCGCACGAAGACGTGGAAGAATGGGAGGGGGCGCCGACCCCACCCTTACCGTTAGGGGATAGCGGCGTGGAATGGCGGGACGCTCTCGCCGCGGCGGGTGTACCTCCTCCGCCCCCCCCGAGCTTCCCCGCAGCGGCCGCGGCGCGCTTCTGCTTTCTCGCCGCGGCTTGCTGTTCGACCCGGAAGCGGTACTCTGCGGCGTGAACACGCTGCTCCTCCATGGTCAACAGGCGGAAGGAGTCTCCCGCACAGCCCCCCTCTTCGACGGCGACGGTGAGGATGCCCCCGTCGAAGTAGTCCGTGTCGTTGTCTTGGATGCTACCTTGGCCCCGCGGCACCAAGACGGTGCACGCGGCGACGGTTCGAGGCGGGAGCATGGTCGCTGCGGCGGCCGACGAGGGAGTGGTCGTATGGTGAGAGGGGGAGAGCTGCGGCGCGCCATGGTGGTGCGGTTGTTCCGTTTCCTCTTGAATGCGCATTGGATGACCCACGGGCCACACCAGCGGACACTGCCGGTGCCGGTAGTTTCGTGGCAACGCGGCCTCGCTCACGATGATTTCCGACGGCTCGTCAACCGACGTTCCGAAGCAGTGGTAGTACACGGATGACATCGCCGGGGACTCGAAGGGATGAGCCGCGGGGGGAGCCAGAACCACCGTCGCCCGCAAGGTCCGCCGATCGTAGGGCCGCGGCGACGGGGGCCCCACCGCGTTGGCTGAGGAGTCTTGCGCTGGCAAGGAGGGGGACGTGCTACTGGCGGCACCGACGGCCGGCTTACCCGCCGGGCTTCCAGCAGCGATCTGTGGCGCTTCTACCATCCCTTCACCAGGGTTTGGCGAGGAAGGGCCCCCGGCGGCGGTGCCGGCTGCCTCCAGGGACTGTTCGTCTAAATCCACCGCAAGGGCGTTCAGGACGACCTCCGCGGCTTGGTCCAACGAGATGGCGTAGGCTAGCGCCATCCGGTGGCTGGGAGACGCCAACTGAGGGGCAGCGGCGGATCCCTCGCCGGTGATAGGCACGGCATGCAGTTCGACCACCAGCGCCCGCCGGTCGTTCGCACCGGTGTTCGATGAAGTCGGTGTGCCTCCTCCACTGACGCTATTTCCAAGAAGAACCGCCGGCCCTCCATCCAAGTAGCGGAAGGCGGCTGTCAGGGGAAGGCTCTCCGCGCCGTCGTCGTGGTGGCTATCATTGCTGTCGTTGTGGCTGCTGAGGTAGTCCTCCACCACCGTGACGCCGGACAGCAAAGGCTTCACGTATCGCATCATGCCCACTTCCACGCGGTCTTGCCGACTGTGAGCCTCGCGAGCGCTGGCGTTGGCATACACGTACACGGCGCCGCTCAGCTCATCCACCTCCACGAGTGGATGGCACAGTCCCACCGCGTCGCTCCCCCTCGCTCGGTCGACGAACTCCAAACGCACCGAGCGCACGATGGGTCGCGGATAGAAGACGCTGACGTTCCCAGCATCGTCGATCACCGTCATAGGGATCGGAGAGGCCGCTGTCGTCGTCGTTCCCGTCGAACTCACTACGAGATCACCATCCTGCCTCCGGGAGCCTAGTAATAGCCCTTCCAGATTCAGCTGCGGAGCGGGCAATGTCTTCCAACCTTTGAACGTGATCACCTTCACGCTGCACGCGCGGCTATCCGGCTGCGCGATGATCGGCCTCGTGACCCGAATGGCCGGGGACTCCAGCGTCGCCCGGACGGCCGTGAACGTCGGAGGCAGCGCTGCGGCAGACACTGCCGGGTCGCGTTGGGATGAAGTCTTGACGCCATTCGGTTGCGACGGATGGGACACGGACGATGAGGCGGGAAAGGAAGTCGTTGAAGTGACGTCGCCGCTGTTCGCCGTCGTTTCTAAGGCGGAGTGAATGACGCGGTGAGCGGAAGCGGTTGCGATGGGGCTCGCGGCGTCCACGATCGGCGGGGGACCACCTCCACGTTCCAGTATGTCGCTGCCACCTCCGCCAGAAGCCGTTGCGGGAGCGGCCAAAACGATGTCGACACTGCACTCCACCACACGGGCGGCGTTCAAGCCCTGGGGAAACGGGCTAGCCGCGGTGAACTTTAGGCTCCGCAGGATCGCCGAGGATAGCTTTCCGAGGGTGTCGCTCAAGGCTAGGTGCCTCCAAGCGTGTCGAAACCAATCCGCCGAGGAGGATGCTGCCCCCGCCGAGGCGCCGCCCACCGCAATTGTCTCATGGACCTCCCACTCCCAGTGAGCAATGAGGGACGCAAACCACAGGAGGAGGTCGATTTCGACCGAGGCGATCCCACCCTGCACCACATCCCACGGAGCTGCGAAAGGCACGGGAGGGGTCTGAAAGCGTTTCTTGGCGCTGTTCACATTCGCGCGGCTGCGCATGGCGGCGAGCTTCGACAGCGCCCGGACAAGACCAAAGCCCCCTCCGGTACCAGAAGTTGACGCGGACGCCGGGGATGACGATGCGCTTCCGCTGCCGCCTTGTCTCGCGAGGGCGGACATCGAAGGGAAGTGACTAAGGTGCGCCGTGACGGGCAGGTGCAGCGCCGTTGACGGTGCCTCCGGCTGCATCTGCTGCGCCCATATGCCTGCGGCGCGCGCGGGGCGTCCGGAGCCGCCGCTCGGAGGCCGCCCACCGGCGGCTTTGGCACTGGCACTTGCCGGTCGATCGGGGCTTCCCGCAGCTCCAGCAGGCGACTGCTCGCCCGGGGCGCCATCGGCGTCCCCTCCGACAAACAGTGACGCTAACGGCGATTCGGGCGGCATGGAGGTCTCCGCCTGCAGAAGGGTCCGGCGAAGCGGCGAGAAGGCAAAATCAGACGGGTACGGCGTCACGGACAAGCGTTTGGAGACACGTGGTTGTGGATCGCCCACCTGGTCAGCAGCGGCGGAAGCCGCGGGTGGAGCCTTGACAGATGAATCGCCCAGATCACCTCCCTCTTGGGAGGTTGTTGCGGCGGCGGTGGCATCCCTGGGCGGTGACACTCTCGCCGTCGCCGCGGCCGCGTCGCTGTGCCTCGACACTTCGCCAATCCACTCTACCGTTTCTTCCAGCACAACAATCGTATGGTCCGGCGTACCGGCTGCGCACGCCGTCGTCGTCTCCGTGCCGCTTGGCATGGGCATCGACGACGATACGGCACGTCGAGCGTGACCGTGGATGACGACGTCTCGCAAGGCTGCGATGAACCTTGATAGGAGGGTCGTGTCGATCCACAACTTATCGCCGCTGCAACAGCCGCGTTTGAACGCGATCGTGAGCCGGGCGGCTGCCACGGAAGCGGGTGTGAAGCCGACACCGTGGAGCTCGAAGCGGGGGTCCCAAAGGCCCCCTTCGGTGGGGTCGCTGATGGGGTCGTCAAATGAAAACGACGACGACGCCGAAGACCGAGTGGTCGGCGGAGCTGCCGTGGGATCGTGGTCGGTTGCGCTAGTGGCGGCGGCGGCGGCAGCCGTCGGCGGCGGCAGAGGCGCGTCATCGATCTCAAAATCATCGTCGTCGCTGTACGACGACGTGTCATGACTGTTTGGCGGCACCATTCGAGTTGCGGCAGTCGGAGCTTTCGTGGTCTCCTTCGCCACCTCCGACGACGCATTGTGCACGACGCCTTGTTGTGCGGCCGACGTCGTTGGCTCCACCACTCTGCTAGCCGGCACGACGACGTCCTGGTGGGGTCGGTGCGCATCTGGGAACACGAACACGCTAGAATGGGGAACCGTGTCGCAGCCCTCGTGGGTCACGAAGCCATCCGAGGGGGCGGCGAAATAGGTATCGCCGGTAACGGCGGCCGCCGTGTGCACCTCCTCCTCCACCTCCTTGCTGACGGTGCGGCAACCTTCGGCCTGACGATCGTTTGCCGCGGCCGGCGGCGGTTGTGGTGGCGGGCCGAATATCACCCGCAACGCGGGCGGCAACACCGTCACGACGCCATCGAACATCGCAACCATTGGCGCGACGCGAATGCGAAAGCGGCGCGGGGTGCAGCACGGAGGTAGTGGGGCGATGGGACTATTCGACGCGCCACCAGTAGGCGCGATGGGCTTCGCCTCGGTGGCCGTCATGCCGCCGCCTTCCTCCCCATCTTGCTGCCCACTGCCCACGCGGTCCTCGTAGGGAAGTCGATTCACGAACCGGAGGCCGCGCAGCACCGTGACAACGTCCTGGAGAGTTGCGTCGGCCGTCAGCACAACCTTCAGGCGCGACAAGGCGGTCGCGGTCAGCCAGCCGACGGAGGCGGGCAAGCTGATGGCGGCGGCGAGCTGCTGCTGCGTTTGAACGTGCTGCTGTGCCCATTCGCCCCCCGTCGCCCTTCCACTCCCGGGGATGAACGTCGTGATGACGGCCCGGTGACGCGGCGCCACCACGGTGGACGACGAGCGACCTCGCGAACCGAGCGCTGGCGGATGACGCGCGTGGATGGGCCCCGACGACTGCGACAGACCACCCTGACTCGCGTCGTGCTGAAGATCGTTGTCGCTTGCGTCGCTCGCCGTCGTTCGCGAAGGTGCGATCACGCTTGAGACACTGCGGCGGCGCAGGCCTCCTACGTGCGCCATGGAAGACGCGAGAGGCGACGGAGGGGACAATGGATTGCCATCGCCGTCGCCGGCCATCTTGACACGAGACCTACTGACGTGGAGCTCCTCGCGGTGGACACGGCCCTCCAGGCCCCGAGTCGCCATCAGTGCCGGGTCGTACGAAATAATGTCGCACCGCAGCATCAGCGCCGCCCGCGCCATCGTCGCGCGGATGCGAGACGCCGACGACGCGGCATCCACCGCCGACCGGAGGCCGCTGCCTTTGTCACCGCCCCCCGTCAATGTGCCACGCAGCTTGGTCGCCGTCTTCGTCCCAGCCGCTGCACTGCCACCCGCGACCGTACTCTTCGGCACGACGAGGGCCTTGCTCGCTCGCTTGAGGGCCGCCGTGGACGCCGCCGCGCCCGTCGCACCACTCCTGCCCTCGGCTGCCGCGGCCGCCTGCGCCGCCTCGATTTCGTACCGCCGATAGTCGTCGTCAATGTCGTACAGACGGTTGAGGACCGTACCCATGGCGTCGAAGTCAAACGCGAGGCCGATGGCGTCCCCCGGCTGCGGGTCAAGGATGTCCACCTCGACGGTGTATGCCGCCGCCCCGCCCGCGATGGACGGCAGCGTCACGGGAAGCGTCACACTTGGATGCAATACGGAGACAAACTGCGCTGCTGACTGGTGAAGCGAGGTGGTCGCGGGCGCCAGCGAGAAGGAAGGCGGCAGCGGTGTGCCCTCGAGGGGGCCCCGCAAATGTGC
>ERZ1292633.1871-Hain-H41-02um-R1-1871-length-22165-cov-11_pt1 | contig 18516 bp, 15 predicted proteins | sample MGYA00564406_ERZ1292633 | MGnify/ENA primary metagenome ERZ1292633 (study PRJEB36523, sample SAMEA6512639) | groundwater metagenome | collected 2019-01-08 | study: AquaDiva: Metagenomics assemblies of 32 groundwater samples | reverse complement strand
GGATCTCCCACTCGTCCCGGGAACGGTCATACCGGAGGATATAGCGGACGCCGTCGGAGCCGTCGAGCTTTACGTACTCGTGATCCTCCCCCCGCCACCGGTCCAGGACGCGTACCACCTCGACGCGGCGCTCCCCGAGCAGGAACGCCCGGGGGGTCTCCTCCGCCCTGTACCCTTCGTAGCAGACCACGCGGACCTTCATTCCCCGTTCCCCGCCCCCTTCCCGGTCCTCTTCATCCCCAAGGAAATTGGAAACTCTCTTCAGATAATTGCGCTAGAATAATGTAGGATAATCCGATTCCTCGTGCGATCCCGGGGGCGCGAAAGCGAAACCGGACGGTGTCGGTGGTCTCCTCCGAACATGAAAGGAGGTGGTGGGAGCAGGAAGACCGGCGCGGGGGTTTCTCCGGACATTAACCCATTCCATTTCAGGAGGTCGTCTCATGAAAAAGGTAGCGCTTGTCATCTCGTCGATCGCCTTGCTGTTCGCGTCCGGTTGCGCAACGAAGGAGTATGTCAAGACGCAGGTTGACCCGCTCTCCGATCGCATCGGCCGTATCGAGGCCAGGATGACTGCCGTCGAGGGCAAGCTCGACCAGGCCGTGAAGGAGGGCGAGCTGTCGAAAGCCGAGTCGAAAGCCGCTCGGGCGGAGATCGCGGAAGCAAAGACCATGTCGAAAAATGCCATGGACATGGCGAACAAGGCGGAGGCGGAAGCGACGCGCGCCGGCGGCGACGCAAGCAAAGCCGAGGCTGCGGCAAGGAAGGCCGAGGAAGCGGCCAGGGAAGCCGAAAAAGCCGCCGCGAAAACCGAGAAAATGTTCAAGCTGCAACAGAAGAAGTAGGGGGCAACGCAAGGGAGAGGAGGGGCCAAGGCGAACCCGGCCCCTCCTTGTTCATGGTTCATGACATGAGACGGAAGCGTGCAATCTTCTTGGCATGGCTGACGGCCCTGATGTCCTGTCCGATACCGACTTCTTCTTTCGCGGCCAGGTATCAACTGCAAGGGACGGTCCTCGGCAGGCAGGCGACCTGCCTGGTCAAGGCCGACGAATCGCTCCCGGAGATCGCCAGGCGATACGACATCGGCTTCGGGGCGATTACCGCCGCCAATCCCGGGGTCGATCCTTTTGTCCCCGATCCGGGGCGCCGGATCGTCCTCCCCACCCAATGGATTCTTCCGGACGCGCCGATCCGGGAAGGGATCGTCGTCAACATTGCGGAAATGCGTCTTTTCGTCTTTTCGAACGATCGTTCACAACCCGTCACGACCTTCCCGATCGGAATAGGCGACCAGGGGAAGGAGACCCCGGTCGGGATGTTTACCGTCATCGAAAAAATCAGGAACCCCGCATGGCATGTCCCGGAGTCGATCCGGAAGGAAAGGCCCGATCTCCAGGCCGTCGTCCCTCCCGGCCCGGACAATCCGATGGGGAGCCACGCGCTCCGCCTCTCGAAGCGGACCTTGCTGATTCATGGCACGAATTCTCCCTGGGGTATCGGGACGGCCAGCAGTCACGGATGCATCAGATTGCACCAGGAGGATATCGCCCGGCTGTTCGGAATGGTCAGGCGTGGGACGCCGGTTTCCATCGTCAACCAGTCCGTGAAGGCGACAGCCAGAGGAGATCGTGTTTATCTGCAGGTTCACGACGATGAGGTGGGGAGGGATCTGTACGGCGAAGCGTTGAAGGTGCTGGAAGCGAAAAACCTGACGAGCCGGGTCGATCTCGGAAAAATCCAGAAGGCAGGCCGGGCGCGAACCGGTCTCCTGGTGGACGTCTCGAAATAGCAGACGAGGACCGTTCGCGGGATCCCGCCCTCCTTTTCAGCGCACGGTGATGCGGAAAACGCGGCGCGGTCCTACTGCGGAGGCCGCCGAGCAGAGGGTCGTCCCGGGACCGACGCCCCTGAACCCCAGCCCCCCGGGCATATCGACCGGAACGGCGACCTTCGGGTCGTCGCAGAGGGGGGTCCTCGCCGGGCAGACGATCTGGCCGGAGGTGCATACCTCGAACGTTTCCCCGACCCGCAGCGCGATCGGGAACGGCTCGTCCTGCGCCCGAACGTGGTGAACTGTCACAAGGAGGGTGACGAAGACAAACGCAATGCCCGCCGGAAGACCACGTCGCCGCATGTTCTACCTCTGGTGGAACGGGGATGTCCCCAGAGTATCGCGTGGGCGGTGAGTGGGCAACCGTTTCGCGCCGTTTGGGCGAAACCCCTTATGAAAAAAAAGTCACTGATCGGCGTAGAACTGGCGAAGCTTTCCGCCTGATGGGTCGCGAACCGGCCTTTCCCCGGTCAGTTCCACAACCACGGACTCGAGATTCAAGGATGAAAGGTACTCCCGGAGACGGCGGAGGAGGTCATCGCAGACCCGCGTGCGATCATATCCGGGGGCCTCGTCGACGCGTACGCGAAGACGCCCCGGCCCGGCCCGGATCACCTGGTAACTCAGGATTCCCTCCGTCTCTTCCACAACCGTCGCCAGCACCAGGGGAAGAATCGGTTTCATCCCCCCACCCGTTGATTCGAGAAACAGGATTTCGTCACGCCGCCCCTCGGGCCGGATCGGGGGGAGCGGGCTGCCGCATGGGCATCGGGTGGGGAGCGTCGTGACGCTGTCACCAAGGTCATAACGGATGATCGGCAGGACCCGGTTCGCCAGATTGGTCAGAAGGGTGGAATGGGAGGGTACCCCCGGCGGAACGGGACGGAACGCGGCGTCCACCGGCTCCAGGATCACCCAGTCGGCGTTGAGGTGAAGGTGGCCGTACCGGCAATCGAATGCGATCCCCATGAATTCCGAGGAGGCATAGGTGTCGTGCAGGGGGCAGAGAAAGGACGCTTTGATCCGATCCGCGGCGGCGGGAGAAAGCCGCTCCGCCCCGGACAGCGCCAAGGCCGGCCGTATCCGAAGGCGGCACGCCGCCTGCTCCCCGGCAAGGACGGCCAACGCGGTGGGATAGCTCCCGATGACCGCGGGCTGGAACTCGTTCAACGCGCGTACGACATCGGGCAGGGGATCCAGGAGGGAGAACGTCCGGTTGCGGCCGGACAACCCCGGGAAACGGGACCGGACTATGGCCTCGATGACGGAGCTGGTGAAGTGTCCCCCCGTTGCGATGATCGTCGCCGTCCGGCCCCGGTTTCTCAGGAAAGAGGCCATGGACGCGGACGCGATCAGCGTGGGGAGACGACGCGCAAGCGTCAAGGCAAGGTAGACGTTTACGGCGTTGCGATCGTGGAGGAATATTGCGGGCCGTCCGGTCGTGCCCGAGGTGGCGAAGGCAAGGTAGCGGTCCAGGTAGTAACGGCCGATCCGGGACGGGTCGGCTACGAAAGCCTCCGCCGTCTCCCGGCGCACCGCATCATCGGTCGCCCACCCGTCGAAATTCGCCATGAGGTCCCGTTTCGAAACCGGCGGCAGGATGCGGGAATCGTGGATTACAGAGGGAAGGCCCGAGTACAGCTTCCCGTAAAAAACCGAATGCTCCCGCGCAAAGGCGACGAGACGGTGGAGCCGTTCCCGTTGGCGCGATTCAAGACCGGATGGAATTTCGCGGCCTGCCCGCAGGATGTCCGAAAGGATCCGGACCGGAGGATGTGCTGCCGTGATTCCCATGAACGGCCCGTTGCTGATCAGCCTCCTGCCCCCCGAACAGATCGGTGAGGCAGCGAAGGCGCCACCGGATCAGGTTCCGTACGTTGTTGCCGTCCTCCTCCTTGGGGGAATTCTCCTGTCCCTTTGGATGCGTCCACCGGAACGCTGATGGAGCCGTCCGGAGTCACTCTAAAGAATACCCCCGTTTCACCCCGAAAATGACCGTTGTTTGCACGGGGTTTGCCTTCCTTTTCGATCCCGAGGTCACGGGAGCGGGAAGTGGCATGCCACCTGGTGGGCGGCGCCGGCGGCCGCGAGCTGCGGCGCGGACGAAGGATCCGTGCAGACGGCGGGACGGCCCTTGGCCTCGAAGACCGGACAACGGGGGGCGAACCGGCAGCCGGCGGACGGCCTCTCGAAATCGAAAACACCCCATCTGCCCGCTGCCAAGCCGTGGGGATGCCGGAACGCCTCGCCGCTCTGCTTTTCGACGAGGGAGGACCAGAGGATTCGCGTGTACGGGTGGCGGGGGGCGCGGGCGATGCTCTCCGACAGCCCGATCTCCACGATCTTTCCCAGGTACATGACGGCCACCTTGTGGCTCAGGAGCTCCACCACGCGCAGGTCGTGCGAGATGAACAGGTAGGACAGGCCGAGACGTTTCTGGAGATCCAGAAGGAGATTGACGACCTGGGCCTGGATGGAGACGTCGAGGGCGCTCGTCGGCTCGTCCGCCACGAGGAACCGCGCCCCGACGGCGAGCGCGCGGGCGATCCCCACCCTCCGCTTTTCGCCGCCCGAAAGCTCGTCGGGGAAACTCGGGAGTTTGCTCGCCTTCAGGTTCACCTGTTCGAGGAGCTCGGCGGTTTTCCGTTCCACTTCCGCATCCGTCAACCGGTGGTGCACCAGGATCGCCTCGGACAGGATGTCCCGGACGCGCATCTTCGGGTTCAAGGCCGCATCGAGATCCTGGAAGATCATCTGCATCCGGCTCCGCAACGCCCGAAGCTCTTCCGGGGGCAGGGCGGTGATCTCCTTCCCCTCGAAGAGGATGCTCCCCGATGTGGCCGGAGTGAGCCCCAGGATCGCCCGTCCCACGGTCGTCTTCCCGCAGCCGGATTCCCCCACGAGCCCCAGGATCTCCTTCTCCTTGATGTAGAAGCTCACGTCGTCGACGGCGGGGATGAGGCGCTCTTCTCCCGAAAGCGGCGAGAACCATCCCCGGCGCTGGGAGAAATATTTCTTCAGACGGCTTACTTCCAGGATCGACCCGGGCATCGCGCGCCTCTCAACTCTCTCCGTATAACCAGCAGCGGACCGCGTGCCCGGGGGTGATTTCCGACAGGGGGGGGAGCCGCCCCGCGCATTCCTTTTCGACCGCGGCGGTCACCCGGACGCAGCGCCCGAAGAAACGGCACCCGTCCGGAACATGAATCGTATCCGGCACGTCCCCCGGGATCGCCTGGAGGGGCTCCTTCCCCCGTATGTTCCGTTCATCGGGGACCGATGCCAGAAGCGCCGCGGTATACGGGTGGCCGGATTCCGGCCCCGCCGCCATGACCTTTCCCGCCGGCCCGTACTCGACCACCATCCCGCCGTACATCACGGCGACGCTGTCGGAGAGGCGGCGGATGATGCCGATGTCGTGGCTGATGAGCATCGTCGTGACCCCCAGGTCCGCTTTCAGTTCGGCGAGCAGGTCCGCGATCCTCGACTGGATGGTGGCATCGAGCCCCGTCGTGGGCTCGTCCGCGATCAGGAACGACGGCTCGCAGGAGAGCGCCATCGCGACCATCGCCCGCTGGCACATCCCCCCCGAAAGCGCCCGGGGATAGTTGTCATACCGGAGCCGCGGGGAATCCATCCTGACCCTTTCGAGCCAGTAGAGAGAGCGCTCCCTGCTTTCCGCCTTGCCCTTGCAGGGCGTGTGAAGCCGGATCGCCTCCGTGATCTGCCGTCCCACGGAGAGGAACGGATTCAGCGACGACTTCGGATTCTGGAAGATCATCGCGACCGTCTTGCCGCGGACCATGGCCATCAGGCGCTCGACGTTCTTCTGCCACCCGACGACGTCCTTGCGTACCTCCACGACCCTGTCGTCCGCTTCGACGCGCTCGACGTAGTCGTCAAGGTCCTGGAGCAGGTTCTTCTGGACGCCGTCGGTCTTGAGCCCGATCCGGCCGGCGATGACGCCCGGCGCGGCCCCGACGAGCCCCATGACGGAGAGCGCCATGACGCTTTTCCCGCTCCCGCTCTCCCCCACGACGCCGAGCGTCTCTCCCCTCCGGATCTCGAAGCTCACGCCGTCCACCGAACGGATGAAGGCCTGGCGGCCTTTGGAATAGAAATACGTCTTCAGGTTTTCGATTTTCAGGAGGGGCGAGACGCTCAATAGACCGCCTTCCGCTCGAGCAGGTTGTTGAGCCCGTCCCCGAGGAGATGGAACCCCAGGATGGCGAGAAGGATGGCCAGCGCCGGAACGGTGGACGGCCAGAAGTTTCCCTGGAGGAAGTAGTTCGCACCCGACTGGACCATGTTCCCCCACGAGGGCGTCGGCTCCTGGACGCCGAATCCCAGGTAGCTCAAGCTCGTTTCCATGAGGATGGCCTCGCCCATGCCCAGCGTCGCCCGGATGATGAGCGACGCCCGGCAATGGTGCCACAGGATGTGCTTGAGGACGATGGTGCGCCGCGGCAGACCCAGTCCTTCGGCCGCCTCGATGAAATTCTTCTCCCTCAAGAACCGGATCTTGACCTTGACGAGCGAAACGGTCGCCGGGACGTTCGTAAGCCCTACGACGACCATGATGAAATAGATGTCCGGCTTGAACGCGGCGATGACCAGGAGGATGAGCACCAGACGCGGGAACGAGTCCACGAGGTTGGAAAACCAGGTGATGACCCGATCGGCCCGCCCCGCCCCGTATCCCGCCAGCACGCCCAGGGCTAGGCCGGGCACGGTCGCGACGGCGATGGCCAACAGACCCGGAAGGAAGTAGGCCTGGATCCCCAGGATCAGCCGCGCGAGGAGGTCCCGCCCCATGAAATCGGTCCCCAGGAGGTGGCCGGCCGTCCCCGGCGGGGCGAGCATCAGGTCGAGGTTCACCGCCTCGGGGTCGTGCGGCAGCAGCCGGAATACCCCGGCGGCGTAGGAGACCGCCACGAGGACGACGATCAGCAGTCCGTAACCGACAAAGAAGAGATCGACGGCCTCAGATTTCCGGAAAAAGCGGAGGCCGGACGCCTCGTCGGTCCTCCCCGGCGCCTCGACGTATCGCTTCCTCAAGCGACGCGCCTCCCGATCGTTTCCCGCGACGCCCCGGGGTTGACCGCGATGTAGACGAACCGTTGAAGGAGGTTTCCCGCACGCACGAAGACGGCCGCGAGAACCGCGATCCCCATGATGACGGGAAAGTCCCGGTCCTGGGCCGCCTGCCAGGCCATCCTTCCCATCCCGGGCCAGTTGAACACCTGCTCGACGATCACCGCCCCGCCGAGGATGAATGGGATCTTCGACGCCACGATCTCCGTGACCGGAATCAGAAAGCCCTCCTTGAACGCGTGTTTCCAGACCGAGGCCCCCTTGGCGCGCGCGGTCCGGACGTAATCCTCGGACAGGACGCGCCCCATCTCCTCCCGGAGGTGGCGGATGACCTCGCTGAGCGTTCCGTTGCCCAGGCCCAGAACGACGATGGGCAGAAGAAGGTAGAGGCGGTTCGTGCCCTGTGAACCCCCGAACGCCAGAGGGAAAAGCCCGAACGTGTGCAGGAAGAGATAGATCACGACGTATCCGAACCAGAAGACGGGGAGGGAGGACACCACGTACGCGGCCATCGTCAGCGGAAAGGAGACACGGTTCACGCCCCGCACCGCGGCGTACAGGGCGATGGGGACGGCGACCAGGAGCGTGACGGCCATGGATCCCAGGGTGAGGAGGAGCGTGTTGAGGCCCACCCGGGAGATCTCTTCGAGAACGGGCAGGCCCGTGCGGATGGAGGCGCCGAAGTTCCCCCGGAGCATCCCCGCGAGCCACGAGAGATACCGGGCGTGCCACGCGTTCGGCGCCCCCATCGCTTCGCGGACGTCCTGCCCGGGGGCGCCCGCGGACATCTGCCCTTCGAGCAGGAGGCTGAACGGGTCGCCCGGCGCCAGGTACAGGATGCAGAAGACGACCACGCTCACCCCCAGGAGGAGGAGCGCGGTCACGGCGACCTCCCGGGCCAGGACCCGGGCGACCGGCTTGACGCCTTTAAGGCTCAATGAACCACTCGTCCGCGTACGAGAAGAACTTGTACGGGTGGATGGCCACGTGCCGGATCTTCCTGTGGTACGCCGTGTAGTTCGTCAGCGTCCAGAGGAAGGTGTACGGGGTCTCCTCGGCGAGGACCGCGTGAAGCTTCCGGTTGAGCGTCCGGCGCTTCTCGTGGTCCAGGGTCAGCTTCCCCTCCATGAGGAGGCTGTCCACTTCCGGGTTCGAGTACCCGCCGAAGTTGTTCTTCCAGGGGCCGATCTCGGCGGTGAGGAACAGGGACGAGATATCCGCCGAATCGTCGAAGACCCAGGTGGCGAAGAAGATGTCGAAATCGTGCTCGAAGAAGACGTCCCCCTTCCACGCCTGCCACTCCTCGAATTCCACCTTGATGTCGACGCCCACGTTCTTGAGGTAGTTCCGGAAGGCGAGCACGACGCGCTTGACGGCCTCGCTCTCCTTCTCGATCGGAACCTTGAGCGTCAAGGCGAGCTTTTTCCCGGCCTTTTGCAAAAACCCGTCCGGCCCCGGCGAAAAGCCCGCCTCCTTCAGAAGCGCGGCGGCGGCCGGGGGGTCGAAGGGCAGGGGCGCCACGTCGAGGTTGTAGGCCCAGCTCCCCGGCGCAAAGGGACCGGAGATGATCGTCCCCTGTCCGTTGAAGAAGGAGTCGAGCATCTCCTGGCGGTTGAGCGCGTACGTGAACGCCTTCCGGACGCGCCGGTCGGAGAGAAACGGGTTGCGCAGGTTGTACCCGAAGAAGGAGTACGACAGGGCGTTGTACGGCTGGAGGACGAAGCGCTTGTCCCCCTGGATCTCGGGCAGGTACCGCGGGTTCACGAGCGCGATCATGTCGATGGCGTTGAACATGAGCGCCTGCGTCATGATGTTCTGGTCGGCGAAGGGCTTGGCGACGATCGTGTCGAGGTGGGGACGGCCCTTGAAGTAGGCGTCGTTCGCCGCGAGCGTGATCTCTCCGTCTCCCGAGACGGACGCAAGCTTGTACGGCCCGGTCCCGATGGGACGACGCACGAACGGGTCTTCCCGCGTGAGATACGCCGGGTTGGCCGGACCGTGCTTCGGGAGGATCTTGAAGGTGAACTTGGCCAATGCGTTGAGAATCGGCCGCTTGATCGTGAAACGGACGGTGTGGTCGTCGGCCTTCTCCACGCTCTCGATGAACTCGTACCGGACTTTCAAGGGGGTGATGGTCTTGGGGTGCATCATCACGTTGTAGGTGAAGACCACGTCGTCCGCCGTAAAGGGCTTGGGAGCTTCGCCGGGAAGGACGTGCCAGATCACGTCCTTGCGCAGGAAGAAGACATACGTTCGCCGGTCCTTCGAAACATCCCAGCGTTCGGCGAGCTCGGGGACGATCTCCTGCTTCTCGTTGATCCCGACCAGGCCGTTGAAGACGAGCTCCGTGATCCGAAGGGACACCATCTCGTTGCTGGTGACGGGGTCAAGGGTCGCCGGACGGCCATACTCGCCGTAGTTTACGGTCCCCCCGTTCGGCCGGCCGTCCTTCCTGGAGTCCGCCGCCCACACCGAGGCGGCTGCGGTCATGCCGAAAACGAACAAGATAACGACCGATACCCTTTTCATGACGTCCTCCTCCCTGTGGAACGATTCGGTGCCTATAGAATCCTCACGTCCCCCGGACTCTTCTGCTCCCGGGAGTAGATCCCCTGAAGGGCTTCCTGGATCTGGCGCACGGCCGGAACGCTCTTGCTCATCTCGAAATAGATCTCCTGGGCCTCGGAGAATTTCTTGACCCGGTAATACGCCTCGGCGAGAGCGGCGAGCAGTTCGGGGTCGTTCGATTCGACCTTGTTCTTGTTCCCCTTGTCCCGCCCCGCCTCGAGATGGAAGAGGGCCTTCGAATACTCCTTCCGGGCCAGGTGGTGACGGCCGAGCGCGAAATGGAGCGCCCGGTACCGCTTCCCCTCCCCCGCCTCGGCAAGGACCGCCGCGCGGCCGACGATGTCCTGGCAGCCGGCGGCGACACGATCGCAGGCGAAGAGGATCTCGGCGACGAGGTCGGGGTCGGCCGGCTGCTTCCGGGAAAAATCGTCCCAGATCCGCGCCGCCTCGCCTTTGCCCCCCGCCGCGTACCGCTCGGCCGCCTTCCGGACGGCCACCCTGTCCTTGAAGGATTGCGGCATCTTCGAGGCGGCGCCGGAGGCGTCCGCCGCCGCCGGGGACCGCCCGCCGGTCCCCGGCAGGGCGTACGCCTCTTCGAGATAGTACGCCGCCGCATCCCTGGTCCTTGTGTCCGCGACCGCCTTTCCGAGCCACTCGATGCTTGCCTTCCCGTAAAGAGCCGACAGGGCATCGAGCAGCGCGAGGTCGTAGAAATGGATGATCTTGTCTTTCCCCAGGATTTCCTTGCGCGAGAAAGCCTTGAGGTCGGAAGCCACAAGGAGATCGAGCCCCTTTTCGGTCCGCCCGGTCCGGGCGTAGACGCCGACGATGCTCTTCAAGGCCCGCATCGACGGCTTCCTGCCGGACTTCGCAAGCGCGGCCAAGGCCTCCTCGCACATCGACACGGAAGCCTTTTCCCCGAGCCCTGCCGAGAGGTACGCCGCGGCCAGCTCGGTTTTGACCTCCGGGTCGGCCGCGTCCACGCCGGTCCAGATCCCCTTTGCCTTCTGCGCCTCGCCCATCCTGTAGTGGCAAAGCCCCAGGTCGATGGACGCAATGGCCTCCTCCGCCGTCCCTTTCCCCGCCTTCGCCCGGAACTTCGTCAGTCGCGTCTTCGCTTCCCCGGGCTTGCCCGCCGCGAGGAGCGCCTCGCCAAGATACAGGTCCGCCAGGGAGCTTCCGCCCCGGCCCCTTTCGCCCGAGAGCTTTTCCAGGTAATCGAGGTGGACGGCCAAGGAGGTCCGATACAGCGCTCGGTGAAGAACGGCGTTCTTCAGGTAGGCGGCGCCCAGGATCAGGGCCGGCTGCCCCGGCACACCGGACCCGGCCGAGGAAAGATACGGCCGCAGCACGCCGGCGGCCTCTCCGTAACGGCGCTTCTCGAAAAGCTTCGTTCCCCGCACGACGGGGTCGTCCGCGCAAAAGGCCGCGCTCGCGCCGGCCAGACAGAGGAGAGCGGCGGCGGCGGCCCGGAAACGGCGGCGGCAGGTCCCCGTCATTGATACGGCGCCTTCTTCTTGAGCTTCGCGATGAACATGTGGTCCCACTGGTCGACCTGGGCGCGGAAGGCGAGCAGGCCGTCCGGCGAGCAGGCCAGATCGTGGTTCATCTTCGTCTCCGTCCTTACGGCCCGTTCGGTTCCGGACTTGAAGTCCACGATGTAGATCGGGTTGTACTCATGCGGGTCGTTTTTCACGTAGACGATCCCCGCGCTGTCCGGCATCCAGGAGGGCCCCGTCTCCACGTCCGGGAGGACGTCCTCGGCCGCCACCCTGGCAGCGAGACCCTCGCCCTCCCGGGGGTCCGTACCGTCGGAGGCGACTACGAGGATGGACCAGGCCTTCGGATCGCCCGCGGGGTTGTAGTTCGAGTAAAAGGCGATCTTCGTTCCGTCCGGCGACCAGACGGGCCGGATGTCGTCCCAGGACCACGATGCCAGGGCCCTTCCCGTTTCCCCCCCCCCGTGCATGGCCACGTTGCCGATGACGTAAATATCATGGTTTTCGTTGCTGCCGCGGGTGGCCGCGATCTTTTTCCCGTCCGGAGACCATTTCGGATAGAGGTAGGCATCCCCTCCCGGCGTCAGGCGCGCCGCTGTCCGGGTCGACACGTCCATGACGTAGAGGTCCCCTTTCCCGGTGCGGCCCGACACGAAGACCACCAGGTTGTCGGCCGTGGGCGACCAGTGCGCGTGCCCGTCCTTCTCCTTGTGGTCGGTGAGACGCATTGCCGCAGCCCCTCCGAGGCCCCGGAGGAAGAGGTCGTAGTTCCCTTCCCCTCCGTTGCTCATGAACACGAACCGCTTCCCGGAGGGGGACCAGCTGATCCCCGCGTTATAGCTCGTCTCTCCGGAATCGTCCGGGAGAAGAAAGGGCCTTTCGCCGCCTTCTTCCGACCGGTGATAGATCGCATCCACCACGGTGCCGTCCGGACGCGCGACGATGATCTCCTTTCCGTCCCCCCGGCTCCGTTCGAAGGCGACGAGGGAGCCGTCGGGAGACCACACCGGGTTGGAATCGTTGCGGCCCGGCGCGATGCCTGCCAGGGGACGGACGTGCAGGGGCTCGATCGGGTCCGGCGGGGTTTCCGCCGGCGCCGGTTGCGCCGCCCACGGCATCGTCTCCGCAACGGCCGCGCCCGGAGAGGTCACCGCGATCGCGAGAGCGGCGAGGGCGGACGCGGCGGCGCGGGCGGCGGCCCGCCGCCAGACCACGCTCTTCGGTCTCCTCATGATCCGTTACATCTTGTCCCGGAGCTGGTCCCAGTACTTCCTGGCCGCCTGACGGCTCTGTTCGAAGGCTCCGTGACCTTCCAGCTTCGCCGGGAAAAAGTCGAAATAGTCCCGCCATGCGTGGTTGGCGCTGTCCAGAAGCGATGCCTTCTTCGTCATCAGGTAGAGCTTGTGATAGGAAAGGGCCGTGTAGTAGTACGTGTCGTGCACCGCCTCCTCGTGCTTTTGGGTCGGGAAGAACCGCATGTTCTGCCGGGCCGTCTGCAGGTTCTGGAGCGCCTTGGTCAAGTTCTGGGAGGCGGCCTCCTTGTCCCGGTTCACGAGCTCGTTCCCCTTCTCGTAGTAGGCGTGCCCCAGGTTGGTGAACATCACCGCGAACTGCTTGTAGATGAGCTGGCGGTTCGCCGGAAGGGAGAGGACGTTCTCGAACTCCCGGATCGCCGCCCCGAAGTCGTTCCTCTCGTCGAGGTAGATCTTCCCGAGCCGGCCGTGCGCTTCCGAATAATCGGGGTGATCCTTCTGCGTCGCGCCGAACGCCTGGATCGCGGCGTCCAGGTTCCCGGCCTTCGTGGCCCGCTCGCCGATCCCGAGATAATCCTTGAACAGGACGATCTTGCGGCTCCCGGTGCGGTCCTCGACATCCCGGGAGAACTCCATCACTTCCTCGAAGTCCCGGTAATCGGCGCCCGCCGACACCCGGACCGTGTGGAACCCCAGCGGGACGAGCTTGCCTTCGGCGATCGGGGTCTTCCCGATGGGCGTCCCGTCGACAACGACGTCGGCGCCGGAGGGCGCGGAGTCGACCTTGAACAGGGAATTATTCACCGTGAGGACGAATTCCTTCGTCTCCCTGGCCGCGCCGACCAGGATCTTGTCGCTTACCTGCCGGTATCCTTGCCGGTAGAGCAGCAGATTGTAATTCTTTCCCAGGCGGACGGGCGACGTTATCTTGCCGTCCGGGCCCGTGGAGCCGATCCATGCGCCGTTCATATAGATGTTGACCCCCGAAAGCGGCGAGACGTCGGGAGGCAGGCCCCCCTTGACCGAAAGGGTGAAGACGTCCCCGCCCTCCCCCTCCCGGGGGACGTAACGCACGACCCGGTCGCCCACGGAGATCTTCTCGCCGGCCTTCAAGTCCTCGACGGCCGCCCAGGACCCCGACTCGTCCGCTTTATTGACCTTGAGGATCCCGGTCTCGCGGTACCCCGTCACTTTGCCCGTCTTGTCGATCCCCGGCGCCGCCAGGTCGAACTCGGTCCCCTTGCCGATCCTGTGACCGGCCTTCCCCAGGTTGATCCGGTAACGGTCCTCTTCGGAGGCGACGACGGTCCCTTCGAAGGGGAATCGCTCGACCGCGTTTTCGGCGATTTCCTTCGCCCCGGCGGCGATGGCGCCCGCGTCCTTGATCCGCTCGATGAGAGACAGCACCGGCTTGCCGCCCGCGCCGTAGAACCGGGTCTCGACCAGATACCCCTTGTCGTCCCTGGCCACGCTCCCCAGGACGATCATGTCGACCGAGTCCGCAAGCGGGGTGTTCCGCCATCCCTTGGTCGTCGCCTTCTCGACGGGGAGCCTGGCCTTCTTCATGGCGGCCTGGAGCGTCGCGGCCGGGACCTCGCGGAAGGCGGAATATTTGAAGAGCTGGGCCGAGACCGCCTCCTCCGTCCGCGCGACGAAGTCCTGGAGATCCGCGCCCGGGGTATTGCTCACGAAGCCGTAGATCCCCGTGCGGATCGCCTTGGGGGCGGCGGAATAGAAGAACCGCTGGATCTTGACTTCGCCTTGCAGCGCCACCTGGGTCTCCCACTCCGCCGGGATGTACCCGGGCGCGGAGAGGGCCAGCCGGACTTTTTTCCCCGGCTTGCCCGGGTGTTTATAGGTCAAGGCCCCCTTGGCGTCCGTCTTGCCCAAGGTCTCTCCGTCCACGGACAGGGCGACGCCGGGAACCCCGCGGGAGCGGCCGTATTCATCGGTCAGGCACGAAACGCTGATGACGGCCCGTCTCGAAAGCGCCGCCTCGATCTTCTGGCCGGGCTTGTGTTTCCCGACCTTTGCGCTCCAGGGGGCAAATCCCGGCTTGCTCACGGAAAACTCGATCCCCTTCTTCGGCGCCGTCTTGTATTCGTAGCGGAACTCGCCGTTCTCGTCCGTCGTCCCGGCCTTCTTCCCCATGACCTCGACGTCCGCTCCCGCGACCGGCTTCCCCTTCTCCGTGGCCACGATGATGGCGTACATCGAAGCCTTGAGGTCCGCCTTGAAGGAATACCGCTCCACCTTGCCCTCCCTGGGGAGCTTCACAACGAACGATCCTTTCCAGGGGACCACGACGAAGCCGGGGGCCTCCTTCGCCACGCCGACCTCGACTTCTTCGCCGGGCTTTTTCTGGAGGCTCCCCAGGAAGTAACCTTTCCCATCCGTCTTCCCGAGCTCGACCCCGTTCGCGGTAACGCTCGCCTCCGCGGCCGGCTCGTTTTCCAGGCGCGCCTGGACCTCGATGTCGATCTTCTCCACGGCGGGCGCAGGGGTCACGGCCGCCTGCTTCGCCGCATTCTCCGCCGCCGGCGCTTTCTCCACCGCCTTCTCGGGCTTTCCTCCCCCGCAACCTGCCAGGAGACAGAAAGACATCGAAAGAACGAAAACCGCCTTGATCGTCCGCATCAGCATCGCCGGGCCCTCCTGGAGTTCGTGTCGACCGTTCCGCCCTTACAACGAGGGAGGCTGCAGGTTCACCTCGCCGGGGTTGATGATCTTGTCCTCGTCCGAGGCCGCGCCCTCGATCGCCTTGCGCTTCCCCTCGTCGATTTTCTTCAGCTTGAAATCGACCTTCTTCCGCGTAAATCGACCGATTTCGACGGTCTGCGTCTCCGTTCCATAGCCGATACGGCTCGTTTCGACCTTGTAAATCCCCCGGACGATGGCGTCCTTGGCGGAAGTGAATTCCCCCTTGGCGTCGACGACCACCGCGTGGGAAGCCTTCTCCAACGGCGCGGTGGTGTTCATCATGTTGACCACCGTCCCCTGCGCGTTGTCGGTCGCAATCGGCCTCATGCCGGCGTCGACAAGATCAAGCCTGCCGTAGATTCTCGGGGAACAGGACGCCGTCAGCGCCGCCAGCATCAGGAGCGAAACCAGTAACCCTGTTTTTCGAATCATTTTTTCCCCCTGCAGACTGAAATATGGGTTGTGGGTGGTGAAATATTCTACCCGAAACAAAAAAGCCCACCTCCAACAAAAAGGTGGGCTCCACTGGACAAGTGATCGCCACTTCGGCAGCCCCTCCACCCGGAAACGGGCAGTCGGCTTTGTGCCATCCGGTTCCCCGGATTTCACCCTTTCGGTGGCTCATGAATCTTCATCCAATCAAATCATATCGCTTCACGCCGGTCAAATGAATTTGACCACCCGGAATATTTTCGCTTGTGAACCCTGTGGGCGTAGGCGTTTTCACGCTATTTCCGGTGGCACTTCTGTGGAGCCGAATTCGGCAGGGTAACCAATATCCAAACAAGTGGTGGTGAAGAAATAACGCCACATGTGAAGTTTCTTCCCTCAAGCGGCCGAGGGCTTTCTACCGGCTCTTGAACATCTTCCCGTAGAACCGCTTCGAGGTGTCCTGGAGCGAACGGTAGATGGACGACGGGAGCGTACGCCGAAGCCGCGCCCGAATCTCTTCCGCCGCTTCGTCACGGATCATCACGGTGTCCCGCTCCTTTGGAACGAGCATCCCTTTCACCATCAGCGTGCACAGCGTCTCCTCGATCTGCCGGGAGTAGCAGACCGCCCCGGTGATGGAAAAGTAGAAACCTGAGAGGAACACGTCCCTCCCTTTTAGCTCGCTCAGCACGGAATAGATCCTTGGGATTCGGAACTGTTCGCCCCCGCGGCACGCAGGGCTGATGATTGCCGTGAGGATGTCTCCGATTTCCGGATTCCATGGCGACATCGGGGCGATCCTTTTCCTGACGCAAGAGGGTTAAGGCCATTGGACAAGCAAACCCGATGCCTTTCGTCTGCCCCCCAAATTCTATCCGAACGGGCGAAACTTTCATGGAATCGAGAAATGATGCGGAGAGGCGGAATTACAAAATGGAACACGACCCGGAAAAAATCGTATTTCACTTCTTTGTAACCCGCCCCCTTGAGACCTTTCCTGCGGCAAGGGGTTTACCGCTTCAACAGCGTCTCTGCGAAACCCCCTTTTCACCCTGAAAATGGCAACTGAAGGTACAATGGAAAAGGCGGGGCGTCCCTGATCATCGCCCCGTCCGCACCGCCGTGCATCGCCCCTCTTCCATAGGCACCCGACTTCCCCCGACCGATTCTTACTTGCCACCGGTTAGCCTCTTCAACCTCACGAGGATTTAAGTTTCAGGGAGTTTTCACCGATAAGTGGAAACGGGGTATCGATTTGCCCCGCGAGGTGTCGGTTTGGGCTGGTTTTCGGAAATCTTCTGCGATGCCCGGGCGAGAGTCCGCAAGCTGCGGCCCCGGAGCACCATCGCCATCCCCATCGTGTTGCTCCTCCTCTTCATCGGCGCAGGCATCCTCACCGCCGGCTACTACATCAACAAATCCGTTTTCCATGCGGTTTTCGAGGAGCGGGAGAGCAACAAGGCCCGGAACATCCACCTGACGATCGAATCCATCGTCTCCACGGAAGTGAACAGGATCTCGAGCCTCGCGAAGATCCTGAAAAACGATACGGACATCGTGTACGGGCTTTTCCATTACAGCGGAACGCAGGGCGACACCAGGCCGCTGAAATCGGCGATGAGCCAGCTCTATCCGAAGATGAATCTGCAAGTCTTCGTCATGTCCGATTCCAGCGGGAACGTCCTGTACCGCGCGGGGAAGGAGAAGGTGCCGGGAGAGGGAAAACTGGAAAGGATGCCGGCATTCAATAGGGCATTGAAAGGCGATCAGGTCGTAACGGCGATCCGCACCCCGGAAGGATTCGGGATCTGGGCGATCGTCCCCGTCTACGTTTTCGGGAAAGCGAAGCCCTCGGGACTGCTGTTCCTCGGCAACCGCATCGACGACGACTTCGCCAAGAAGATCGCCCGGGAGACGGGCAGCCAGGTGTTCCTGGCGACCCCCGACGGGGTGTTTGCAGGATCCTACGACATCGGTGTCGCCGAGGCATTCAATCCCCTGCTGGCCAAGAGCAGCATAGAGGAGCATCGGCCTATCTTCCATAATGACAGGAAAAACTACCGTTCCTATACATACGTGCCGATCCAGATCGTTGACGAAAAATTCTGCCTCGTGATCGAGACGGATACCAGCGTCATAAAGGATCTCCTGGCGATGAACCGGGCCAGGATGATCCAATGGGGTTTCATCCTCCTGATCGGCATCGCGATGGTCGGAACCGGGCTCACCCTCCTGCTCATCTGGCCGTTGAACCGCCTGCGCGGGAAAGCGTTGCAGACCATCCGGGAGTATTCCGGAGCGGGGCTCGATACCGTTCCACGGGGAAACGAGCTATCGACACTCGTGCGGGCGAACGACATCATGCTGGATACCATCAAGAACCACCTCGCGGAGCGGACACACGCCGAAGAGGCGTTTCGGGAAACCAGCCATACTCTTCACGCCTTGATCGAGGCGTCCCCCCTGGCGGTGGTCGTCAGCGACGCCTCCGGCGCGGTCCGCGTATGGAATCCGACAGCCGTCCGGATGTTCGGATGGACGGAGGCGGAAACGATCGGCCACCCGAATCCCCTTCTTTCCTCCGGGGGGAACCCGGAGCTGCGGGCGACATGCAACCTCGTCCTGCATGGGGAGAGATTCTCCAATACGGAGATCCGCGTCCGGGCCCGTGCCGGTTCGGAGATCTTCCTCGCCTTCTCGGGCGCCCCCCTGCTCGACGCGCAGGGAGCGATCGCCTCCATGATGGCGATCATGACCGATATCACCGACGCCAAGACGGCGGAGGAAGCGTTGCACCGGAGCGAGGAGCAGCTCCGTCAATCCACGAAGATGGAGGCCGTCGGGAAGCTGGCAGGGGGCGTCGCCCATGACTTCAACAACCTCCTCTCGGTGATCACGGGGTACAGCGAACTCCTCCTGACCCGCATCGACGACACGAACCCCGCACGGCGGGAGATCGAGGAGATCCACAAGGCGGGCGAACGGGCGGCGGCCCTCACGCACCAGCTCCTCGCCTTCAGCCGGCGGCAGGTTCTGATGCCGAAGATGCTTCGCATGGACGAAGTGGTGGAGAACCTGGGGAAGATGCTTCGGCGGCTGATCGGAGAAGACATCGACTTCGCCACGGAATCGCAGG
>ERZ1292633.2560-Hain-H41-02um-R1-2560-length-18520-cov-5_pt1 | contig 18520 bp, 20 predicted proteins | sample MGYA00564406_ERZ1292633 | MGnify/ENA primary metagenome ERZ1292633 (study PRJEB36523, sample SAMEA6512639) | groundwater metagenome | collected 2019-01-08 | study: AquaDiva: Metagenomics assemblies of 32 groundwater samples | reverse complement strand
TGCTGCTAAAATTTTATTAAAAATATTTAATAGTCCTGTCTATTCTTATTACGTTTTTGGTAAAAATACTGCTCCTTTGGTTCTTTATTCAAGATTTTTTCCTGAAACTTTAAGTCAATTTATTGCATTAGGCAAGGAAAAAGATAATGATACAAGAGCGAATATTCTCTTTGAGATATTTCAATCAAAGGAGACTTTGACTGAATCTTTAATTGAAAAAAAAATTAAGGAAAAAAAATATTTAAAATCTAGGAATTTAAAACTTTATTATAGATTACAAAGTATTTTAAAAAATATTAAGGCAAATATAGAAGTAAGAGAAATTGAAGATATTCTTTTTAGTAAGCTTAAATATTCATTTGCGGAATGGAAATATGGTTTAGATAAGAATAATCTCTAAAGACATTTATACTGAAAAAGTATAGATATTCAAATATATGTATTGAATGAGATTAATGAATTAATATATTTTTTAATTCAGCATCTCATTCATTAAATAAATCTAAAAACAAATAAAAATAAAAATTTAATTAAAAAAGGAAAATAATATGGGAATAGTAATTAGTAAATCAAATATTTTATCACTTTCAGGTAAAACTAAATTTGTTGCAACATGCAGTTTTTGTAATGAAATTATTAAAAATATTGATATAAATGAGATTATTTTTAGTACAAAATTTAACTCAAGAGATGACATTGATGATGATATTAATCAATTACAAGATGTAGTTAATAATAGAGGGTATAATAAAATTACAAATAATCCTAAACTTATAAAAAAAATAAAACAATTGAGATGTAAATGTCCTGAAAACTTAAAAGATTTTAGTAAAAGAATGCAAAATATAAATTTAGAAAAAGTAAACAGAAAAAAAATGAGATTAAATAATTTTAAAGCTCTTAATTCTACTACTACTAATAATAATAAGAAGAAAATATGGGTTACTCAAACTCAAATGGGATTATATTTTGGTCTTTCAGCAATAGCTATAGGAAAAAAATTAATAGAGCTTGGATTAAAAGATTCTAAACGACCTACTAAAAAAGCATTCGATGAAAACCTTGCAAAGGTTTTCTTTTACAAGCCAAAAATAGAAAGTTTTTTATGGGATAAAGAAATTATTAATTTAATAAAAAAAATTACCCCCTTGGTAAATATAAAAACTAAAAAAGATGTTGAAATTGATAAATACGTAAAAAAAGCAATAAAGCAATGTGCAGAAGCAGAAATATTAAATTTAAAAGCAATAGAACTTGATGATAGTTTTTTAGAAGAAGAATCTAGGTATCTATTTGAGACAGCATTTGATGATGTTCCTGACAATTTAATGTCTGATGTAAAAAAATGTTTTTATAAAAAAACAGGAATCAATAAAAACCCTGATAAAATAGCTTAAATTAATATAAATTGTATTATTTAGTTGATTTTAGTATAAATTTAAGTTATAATAAACATAAGTATTATTAAAATCAATTAAATAATGAATAAATATAGATTGTATCTTGAAGATATAGAAGAAGTAAAAGATATAGAAGAACATGATATCGGAGTAATCGTAGATGCTAAAAAAACTATAATAGAAACTTGTTCTGTATATCTTACTTTATTGGACTGTCTTTTCTATTTAGAAGAACTGGCACAATCGTTTGAACTTGAGTATTCAAAATTTAAAATACTTGAAATTGGTTTTAAAAATAACTTTGTTAAATTTTTAACTTTTGAAGATGCGAGAAAAATTTATGTTGAAAGTTGTACATAATTATGAAATTTGTAAACCACAATCGCTCGATAGATGATAACGAATATAGCAACTAAAAATTATCATATACATGGTTACACATTTGTCAAAAATAAATACTATTTGAGTATTATGGTTTCACCAAGAATTTTAGGAGTAAAGTAATGGCTAATTTTGCCTATCTCAGAATAAGTAGTACTAAACAAAATCTAGAAAATCAATTTCATGAAATAATACAATATTGTAAGAGAAAAGACTTAACTTTAGATATCAATAAAAATATTTTTCAAGAGTGTGTCTCTACAAAAAAACAAAAAAAAGATAGGCTTGAATTGATGAAATTACTTGAGGCAATAAAAAATGATGATACATTAATAGTATGCGAGTTATCAAGGCTTGGTAGAGATACGGTTGAAGTTCTTCAAACTGTTCAAGATTTACTAAAAAAGAATATTGAGCTTAGACTTTTAAAAGAGAATTTGGTAATTAATGGGTCTGATAGTATAAGTGCTAAGTTAATTCTGCCTCTTCTTTCTGCTCTTAATGATGTAGAACGGCAACGATTGTCTGAGAGAACAAAGTCAGCATTAGATGCTCGTAAAGCCAAAGGATTGCCCCTAGGAAGACCTCAAGGTAGTTTAGGCAAATCTAAACTTGATGAGCATCAAAAAGAAATAAAAGACCTTTTAAAAAAAAATGTTTCTGTAACATCTATAGCCAAAATCATAGATACATCAAGACAAAATCTTTCAAAGTATATTAGAATAAGGAAATTAAAAATTACAGATATTTAAAAATTGTATTTGATAATAAATGTAGTTCCATAAAAGATACTATCAGTTATTGTAAGCATAATAAATATAAGTATTAAAACTGTAGAATTGTTGACAACCTACCTAAATTAAAATTTGAATAGAGTAAGTAGTTTATGATTTATTAGTTCTTAACCTTTTAGAGTAATTTACTATAATTTTTCAATAATTATAAAGTGTTAGATTAATGAAAAACTCATTAAAACTAATACTTTAGTATTAAAATTAAGAAATTAGATAGAAATATCTATAAATTATCACAGTTAAAAATAATTTATTAACAAACTATTATTATAATAACTATTATTAAAAGTCAACACAAATATCAATATTTCATAATTTTGTTGTTATTTTTTAAAGATAGATATACATTTTACTTTATTTTATAACCTGAAGTGATTTTAATATTTTTAAAATATCTTCATTTGAAACTCTTTGTACTGAGTTATCATCAACATCATCTTTTAAACGACAGCCACTACCACTAGTTATACGATAAAAAGTATTTTTATATGATACCCATTCAGTATCAATACAATTTTTTAATTTTTTGTTATTAGGAACGAAGTTTGAATCAATATAAACTAAAAACTCACCTATTTTAGTTTTAACTTTTATTGGGTTTGTTTGCATTACATCCCCTACTCCCCATGCTACGGTTTCAATCGAAAATTCACTGGTCTTTCCATCTTTTAGTTTCTTTGAATATGTTACTTTATAATGGTTATCCCCTGTTTTAGGAGCAGTTCCCATACCTGAAAATTTTGCGATGACAGCTTCAACTTTATCAACTTCAAAGCCTTTTGGAATATATGAAGGTAATACAACAGAAATGCCTAATGCTTTTAACTGTTGTAATTGTGGATTACTTAATCCAGCTACGTTTGCAAAAACATTGCTGTTTAATGTTATAGCAAAAAACGTTGAGAGTAAAATTTTCTTTAACATAAAATTTTTCCTATTTAAAATATAAATAGCCATTATGATTTAGAACTTACAAAAAATGAGAGAGTCTTTGAGTTATCAGGCTTACTCCACATACCACTTAAGGATGTAGAGTCTCTGTAAATACCTTTAAAAATACCAATGATATAACCTTTTCCAGTTGGTTCAAATTCATTAATTATAAACTCATTATTAGTAATTTTACCAATCATTTTTATATCTTTTTTATAAATATCATAATAATATGTACCTGTTATATTATCAGCTATTTTTGTTAGTTTCATATGAATTTTGTATTGATTATCTATTGCTCCAATAAAAACAAGATTTGAAAAATCATTATTTTCATATGTTTCTACTTTGCCTTGTGTATTGTTTATTGGTATTGTATTTTCAATATTTTTTTGAAGGTCTTTTGGTTTATCAGCAATAATCTTTGCAGGTTCTTGTCTAATATCATTTTGTGAATTGTTAATAACTTTATTATTTTGATTATTAGTATTTGTATTTTGAGTAGAACCATCTACAATTTTAGAACTTAAAAATGATATAGATATTGATATAAAAGCAATAGCACTCCATTTCATTGCAGAATTAAAATTTTTTGAAGTTGCATTACCTCTCTTAAATCCACGATTCCATTTATCCCATTTATAACAGGCATAACTAAGAGTTGACATAGATGTAATTATTGAAAAACTAAAAACAAATTCAAAAAACGACCTAATCATATTATATATCTCCTTTTATAATAAACTAAATGCGTATATCGCTAACTTTTTCATTACTATCAAAAATAATCTCAAGTGTTTTTGTACATTTTTCAAAAACAAAAACAAAATTTATAGTATTTCCTGAAGATAAACCTTGACGTCGACTTTTAAGGATGCCACAATTTTTTGTTTGTGTTGCCCAAAATTCTTTTATTTGTTGAGTTGAATTCTTAAGCATATCTTGATTAAAATAAGCTCTCAATCCTTCGAAATCTTTATCGACAAGTTTATTTACAATATCGAAAGACATTTGTTTTGTTGAAGATTTTTTCCCATATATTGCTTCAGATAATTGTGCATTCACTTTAGCTTTATCCCTAGCTTCATCTTCAGAAGTATAATTATTTGGGTTATTCATAGTTGTTACATCTGGTCTAGATTTTGCTTCTCCAACTTTAATATCATCTTGTCCATTAGCTTCTAAAAATTTAATAACAATACCAACATCAGGAAAATTTTTTCTTATATTTGCAGAAGTTGACATAGTTAAATTTAATTTGTCATTGGAATTTAAATCTACACCATTATATGCAACTCTACTAACAATAACTCCTTTGTAGTGAATTCCTCCGAGAAAGTCATCTATTCTATTAGATTTTGTTAATAAATAAACAAGCTTATTTGTTTTTTCAGTAACCTCATCTTTCCATATTTGTGTTAGTATATAACCTTCTTGAACTGACTTTAAACTAATATTTCCCTTTAATAAACTAATAAATACTGCCAACTCAAGACTATTTGCACATGGACACCTCATCATTAAAATATCTTTAGGTATTTTGTATTTTTTATTTACATCATTAACAATTTTTTGTAATTTAGATTTTTCTATAGGTATATATTCAGATTCATCTGCAAGAGAAAGATGATTTGAATTAATACTAAAAAATATTAAACAAGACAATAAAGTAATTGCACTATATTTTTTCATTTTCTTTTCCTTTTTGTTTTATAGAAGTTGGGCTTCCACAAGATGGACTCATCTCAGCTTTATCACTAATTTCTTTTGAACATTCACTATAAGTTATAAGTGCCATTTTAAGAACCTCTCTTCTTTTAATGTTTTGAATAAAATAAAAAGTTTATAAATAAAATTTCTCTTTTCTCTATTTTTTTTACTGATAATATTTTGTTTATTTTATCATACTTTTGTTTATTTTATCATATTATCGGCTTGAACAGATAGTCATTAATAAAAAAAAGTTTTAATTATGTAGAGTATGAAAAAAAGCTCTATATATCTGGAAGAATTAAGAAACAACGAACATTTGAGGTTTTTTGTTTCTAGACTTATTTTTTTGAGAAAAAAGAAAGAATGGTCGCAAGTTATGTTATCAAAAGAGGCAGGTTTTAGCCTTAACAAGGTTAATGAAATTGAAAATTTTACTGTCATGCCAACACTAGATACTATTTGTAAATTAGCACAAGCATTAGATTCTGATGTTGGTGAGTTGTTTCCTAAAAAGTAGTAAAAAAAATATTATTTCTAACCTATAAAGAATTTCTTATATGTTTTTATTTAGATATTTTTGATAAAATAATTAAATTTAAATGTTAAAGAATAAATAAATTATAAAAATACAAGAACTTCTTTTTAAAAAGAAATTAGGAAAAAATTCATTTGGGCTAAATAATAATTAAATATATTTAATAAAAAAAATGTTTAAATATATAAATGAATAATCAAGGGAGAGAAAATGGAAAAAACACTGATATCAGAAAAAGTAACAAAAGCAATTAATAACTTATTAATAAACGATACATATTTATTGGAGCATGATTTAAATGAACGTTCTATTACTCATAAATTAGCAGAGTACCTTCAACAAGAATTTTTAGGTTTTAATGTTGATTGTGAATATAATGGTAATATTACCCGTTCAAATTATAGAGGAAAAAACCTAAATCTACATGAACAAAAGGATAAGTTAAAAAATAAGTATCCGAAAGCTGTAATCTCTGTCTATCCAGATATTATAGTCCATCAAAGAGGTACAAATGATAATAACTTACTTTTAATTGAAGTAAAAAAATCATCAAGCCGTGTTGATAGTGCTTTTGATTTGGATAAACTAAGAGTTTATACAATTGACTCAGGACTTAATAAACTTGGCTATGAATATGGAATATTTCTTAAGTTTAAGGCAGGACAAAATAATCCTAATTTAGAAGAAATTATATGGTTTCAAAATGGTGAAATATTAAACTAATCTCTAAAAACTATTAACAAGGTAAATTTAATGAATACTCAAGAAATAATAGAATTAATTGCTCAGGATGAGAATGAACAATTGGAGTTTAAGTCTTCTGCACGTTGGGACTACAAATTAGCTAAAATAAATAAAGATTTACAGGATGTAATAATAAAAGCAATATCCGCTTTTATGAATACTGAAGGTGGAAATTTATTAATTGGTGTAGATGATTCTGGAAATATACTTGGTTTGGAAAACGATTACAAAACATTACCCAAAAAGAACAAGGATGGGTTTGAATTAAATATCAGAAATCTTATTTCAGAAAATTTTGGTTCAGAAATAAGTCCTTATATAAAAATTAAATTTTACTTAATTGATGACAAAGAAATTTGCATTGTTTCTGTTCCTCTAATGGATAAGCCTATATATTTCAAAGATAATTTATGTATTCGTAATGGAAATTCAATTAGAACATTAAGTACAAAAGAAGCTGTAAATTATTATTTAAATAAATGGCAAAACAATGATAAAAAAGATATTGATAATCGTTTTTTTCAATTTTTTAATATATTTCAAAATCTTTTATCTAGAATCGAAGATAAAGGAAAATCATATAAAGAAAAAATAATTTTGTTTAGAAAAGATATTTTATCAAACCCTTTTGGTGGATACTCTAACAGACCAACTTTATTAACACACTTTGAAGATAATTATTTAAGACTTAAAAATGAATTTATATTATATATTAGTTCATTTTTTAATCTTATAAATTTTATAGATGAAAATATTTTACCTAAAGATGATAAAAAAATATATGCAGAAATAATAAAATCTCATTTGTCTGATTATGAAATGATTTTGATTATATTCTATTTAATTTTTGAGAAAAATAAGAATCACTATGGTTTAGTAGAAAAATATAATTTACTAGAAAAGCTATCATTGAATGAATCTGAAGAATATTTTTTTGAAGAATATGAAATTTGGAATTTATTAAAAGAAAATAAAATATAGGTATTTAAGTTTATTTTTTTATTTAGATATCTATATATAATCTGACGTATCATTAACTTCTTGGCTATTTTTAAGTAAATATGATAAGGGGGCATTATTTTTTCTGAAGCCCAGCTATTATCTATAATATCAACTAATTCATCAGAAATATCTATACATCTTCTATCTTCCCACCTATCCTCAAACCAAAGTGACAGTTTTTTTGAGGAATCTGAATCATTAACATCAATATTTAATTCACCTTGTTTTTTTAATCCTGAAAAAGTTAAATTGCTACTTCCGAGATACCCGATTATTGGATAATAATCATCAAATCTATAAAGTAGATATAATTTTGCATGTAATTGATGTTTTAAAAATAATTTAATGGTTACTTTCTTTTCCTTAATTTGTTTGGAAAGAAGTCTTAAACCATTTTCATCATCTTGGGTTGGAAAACCAATTGTTAATTGTTCTCTAAATTCTTGTGCCAATTTCTTTTTAAGATAAACAGCCGTTTTATCATCAATAGATTCAGACTCATCTTTCTTATAAATAAATCTTACATTATCAACAGGCAATTTTTGCATACCTATTAACAATCTACAATTATTCTTATCTCAACCTTGATAATTTTCAATATGGTCTGCTAAATATTTCCATCCTCTTAAGTTAAAGTAACCGATACAAAAATCTGCACGATAAGAATTTTTTATTGATTTTTCAAGAGCTTCGTGTAAATAATTTTCTATGTTATCGAATATATGTGGCAATATTTTCAACCTTAATTTTTAATTAAAATATAACTTCTTTAACTCTAATGCAATCTATAAATTACGTGAAGGTAAAATATAGATTAAATAATAACCGAAAATATAATTTAAAGAAATTTTTATTTATTAATCGTTAATTATTTGTAATTTACATAGAAAAAAATAGAAAATATATTAGCTATAAATCACTGATTATAAAATTACAACTTTTTTTATGCTCTTAAAAAACATATTAACTCGTAAATTATATTTTTAGAATTACTGGTTTTTTAATTATTACTTTTGTCTAGTTTTGCATTATTTCTAACATGGAAGGCTAAAAACATGACCACAATATTTTTGTTACAAAGACTGAACTTCTGAATAACATGTTGGTCATACCTAAATTCAACTAAGTTAAATTTTATATTGGATATTAGTAAATTTTATATCTTTTTTTATTTATCAAATTTATAATATAGTATTTATTATCATAAACCTCTGGAAATGAATATGAGTAATTATAAATTAGAGATAAAAAATATTGAAAAATATGCAAGGGAATTCTGGAACAACCCAAAAGGAGAGGCAGAGGAATTTACTCTTGATTACATTCAAAAAATGACAGATGATAGTTCAGAACTTCATGGAGATATCGGCTTGCCGATTCTAGTTGCAAATCACTGGGCTTTCAATTGTGAAATTCCTCCTGAAGAATTTTCAATTTTGGAGGTTGATGATAAAAATAATATTCTGAAAAGCTACTCATATAAAGACGTATGGGACAACTTACCTAAAAAAAAGGTTATCTATGATTATAGAGTTGGAATTTCAAATACAAACAAAAAAAATATTTGGGCTTTACTCGAACCTCTTAAGGATGTTGAAACTGGAGAAACAGTTTGTATCACTAATAGTTTTAATCTTCAATTTATGATGCATATAAAAACAGCTTATGAATTTATGAATCAAGGAATTGATTCTCCTCCAGAGTTCATTTTTTCCACACCAAACTATTTCCTTGAAAAAGCTAACAATAGACCTGCTGGTGCTTTAAATAAATATTTTGATAAAGGCTATTAGTATCTTTATACAATCTTATTCCTTATCAAAAGGTAAGGTTGAAAAGACAATATCCTCAATAAAATTTCCTAAATGATTCAAAGAGGAATGAAATCCTTTACTAATACTGAATAATAAATTTAAAATATTTACCAGTTTATTTACATTGTCTTCTGAAAAGACAGGTAAATTAATGGTCTTTAAAACTTTTTTATTTATTTTATTTCCTGATACCAATTGTTTTAATTTAGTATTTATAGGAGCTGAATTTAATAAAAATACCAGAAGATGTTTATTATATTTTCTTTCAACAATACCGAGACTAATAAAATTATTCAAATCAATTTCATCAATATTTTCCTCGGTAACAATAAATGTCCTGCTATTATCATATTCAAGAGGTATTATTATTTCCCCAACTTTAAAAGAATAATTTTTCTCTTTGTCACTATTTTTTTTTATTTTTGAAGTTGATATTACAATATCAGTAATAATATCCTCAAGATTTATAGTCTCAGAACTATGGTCATAAATATTCAGGTCTGTTGTAAATTTTTCTAGTGGAAATTTAATTTTAATATCAAACTGTTTTAATTCCTTAGCTATATCATCGAAAATACTGTGTGAGTAATTACTTAATCTACCAAGTTCAAGTGGTGAGTTATTTCCTTCCTCATCAGGCTCATATTTACTTTCATGAATATAATCTTTGGGATTGAGACTAAAACCATTTTCTGTTACCTCTTTATTAGTAGCTACAACAGTGATAGGAGCTTCATCTTTATTTGAACTATCAGATAAAATTATTTCACTGAAAAGAATTTCATCTTTAATTTTTTTATTTTTCTTTGTCTCAATTATTACAACAGACGAATCTAAATTTTTGTCTGTCTTAATTTTTTCTATAAGAGTAACAGAATTAATAATACCTTTTTCAACCAGCTTTTTTCTTATTTCTTTTTCTTTTCCTGCACGAGTAAGGCATCCTTCATCAAGAATGGTAAATGAGGAATCATTAGAAAAATATTCAGAAATCTGCACCCATCCCCAATCCAGATTATTTTCTGGTGGATGAGATTCGTTTTTATCAAATAAAAATTTCCAAGTACTTTTAAATTCAGTTTCTTTATCCTTCGGTATCTTTTGGTTAAACTTTGGTTTATAAATTACAATATCTGAATTGGGACAATCATTTGATATTAATGGGTTTTTATTAATAGTAATTATTTTTTTATTATCTTTTAAAAGAGTATAAATTTTATATCTTTCAAGGTTTATCTCATTTTCATCAAGTATGGTCATATCAGTCTTACCAAAGTATTCATTTTTAGCAGTAATATTAATTACTTTTGGTGTTTGGTCAGAAACAATTTCTAAAATACTTGTAGGTCTTAGTAACTTAATATTTTTATCAATAAATAAAGAAACATAGGATTCAATTATATCTATATCTTGGAAAGGAACATCATTTTGTTGTGATAATACTATGCTATTTAAGGTATAAATTAAAAAACGTATTTTAAATAAGTTCTCATTAGAATAGTTAAGCCTAATCTTTTCAATGAAGAAATTTAAATTATTAAAATAATTATTATTTATCTTATTGATATTTATTAATGAGTTAATAATCTCTTCACCATTTTCACTTGTATAGAAACTTTCATGCCATGAGTTTTCACCAATATAAAAAGAGGGCTGTTGTGTTTCTTGGCTAAAACTTGATAAGTACTTATAAAAAGTAAAAATAAGAGTAATATCTGAATCAAATACTTTTCCTGCAATTTCCAAGAAATCCATAACTCTAATATTGGTATCAAAGCTATCTAAAGTTATTTTGTAAATCCGTATCCTTGAATCCATTGGCGATTTTCTTACTTCTATTAGTTGTTCTTCTTTTAATTCAAAAAGTATTTGCGATAATCCTTTAACATTATATGGTTCTAAAAAATCAATCGCTTCGTTTAATTTGAATTCATTTTTACCAAATTTACCAAATAATATAAAAAAAACTCTTTTTATTCTATCATCAATCTTGCTTAATGAAATAATTGTTTTCTTCATCAAAAATACCTTATTTTTTATAATCACCTAAAATAATTGTACCACAAAAAAATACTTTTGATAAAAAAAAATACGAAAGTTCTTAAAAAAATATCTAAAAAACTATTGACTTCCCATAAATTTTATGTTATTATAAATTACGAAAGTTTCTAGAAATAAATTAACGAAATAATCAAGGAAGTAAAGATAATAAATTTAAGGATGTAATACCCTGATTTGTCAGGCTAACAATAAAAATGATTTAGTCAGGGTTAATTAGAAGTAAGTATTAAAGGAGAAGAATATGACAACCATTAGCGAAGAAAGGAAAATACCGCCCTAAAAATGATTTCTCTATTTTGGGTAATCTAGATTTTCAGGAAGCGGATAAGTTTTATACTCGAATCAAATTATATCATGCTCTTCACTGATTTTCAAAAAATTACTCAGAACAAACAATGACCCCAAATAACTGAGGCAACTGTTTGAGGTTCTAATTTGTGTTGCCTTTAATATTGAACATAAAAAATTAAATTATAAAAAATGGAGAAAAGAAAACGCTATGAAAAAATCTATGGAAACACAAATTGTTGATGAAACAATTGAATTAAACGAAACACCACTTTCATTCAATGAGTGCCTAAGAGTTATCAATTCGTTAACAACTGACCATGCATATGATGCTCTTAAAAAAGGACAAAAACCGAAAAAAATTGAATCTTTAGCAATTTTAAAAATAGACGACTATCTTGAAAAAATGAAAAAAAAAGACCCTGATTGGGAATGCATAACAGAACAGGATTTCATAAAATATGAAGGTATCCTTCTTGAGTATGCAAATTCTTGTTCAGTAAGTTGCCAAAACAACTATGGACGACGTCTTTATAATCGAGAGTACGGTAAATTTTACACTTTTAATGATGTTGGATATCCAAATTTACTTACAGATGGAAGATTTGTTTGGATAGAGAACCTCTTAGGTGTCGAAAACTGTTTTTGGTCTTGGGATGAAATAAATTTATCTCATGCTTTAAGAAAAAAATCAAAAGTAAAGAGCTAACTCTCAATACTGAACATAAAAGTATTAAATATTGGTGAGAGATAACCCTGAAAAAGATATAATCTTTAGACCTCAATCAAAGCTATACCTTACTTAGCCTCTCTCATCAATATCCTTAACCATCAATAATCATAGAAAAAAGGAATAATAAATAAAATGAAACAAAGATATTATGAAACTGACGAAGAATACGAAGAAAGAATAAATAGAATCAATGAAAGGTTAAATATTCTTTCTACTTTTCAAAGAGTAGATATCAAAGAGATGATAAATTTCTTTGATAGTGACCAATTCTACGCAAATACAGAAATTTATTTTAAAAACTATTTTGAAGAAGCTCTAAATGACGAGTTTGTCTTTTACATTTTTGAAGGTTCTTCTAAAAAAGGGGTTTATGAGGTATTTGAAAAGAAATTTTATCCTGCCGAAGAATTAAAAAAATTAGATGACAAATATTATGATGAGGATAAAATGACATTTGACGATTCATATTGTGTTACTAAAGAATATTTTTATTCTTTAGACTTATGTTCTTTTTTTAATTTTCAAAATACTTGGTATTTATCCATAACAGTTGAAGAACTGATTTTTTACCTTGAAGAAATATTGCAAACAATTGAATCTATGTGGAGGGTAGTCTAACAATGAAATTTAATTATGAGATAGTTAAAAAAGGACATAAATGTTTAGAAGGTTGCTATCCAGAAAGTAGTTTTAAAGTTCAGATTGAAATTAACGACCTTTCAAAAGACTGGCAAGTCGGAGATGTAGTAGAATTTTATGGGAAAAAAGATGAAAAGAGAAATAGGTTTGGAGCTAAGGTTAAAGTTTTTCCTAGAACACTTAGTGAAACAGAAGATAAAGCAATGTACATTACAGATAATCTTGATTACTTTTTTTTTCAGTTATACTCAAATGCTTTTGATAACTGTTTTTACTTTTACAAAGAGAAAATCATAAAGCAGATTCCTAAGCTTGAAGAGATTGATAAAAAAATAGCTGAAAAATACAAACAAAAAATCTATGATGAACGTTTTAAAGCTAAAGACTTAGAACAAAATATTAAGTTTATTACAGATAAGCTTGGTTATTTCTCCTATCAATTAACCAGTAAAAGCTTTGACAATTGTTTCAGCTTTTATATGTCTAAAATTAGCTCTAAAATTCCAATATTTAGATAAGTTAGATAAAAACATCTCTAATACTTATTTAAAGAGGTCTGAGGAGGAAAAACAAAATCATCCTGTCGAATACATACCAAATAAAAGTAAGGATTGGCATTTGACTAAGATGTTCAGAACCTATGAGGACTATGAAAACTCTGGGTTATGTAATTATACTATTAAGGAAGAGTATTTTTAATAAATTTTGATTGATATTAAATCTATCCATAATTACCTTAGAACCGTATCGGTATACGACACTCCCCTACCAGAGCCAAAAAGCTTTGGTATTTTTTTTTATTTATATAACTTTTTCTGTTCCAGCTCCAGTATCTGCTGGTGTAGATATTCAATCTGGGTTTTGAAGTGTTTAGCTTCGGAAACTCTACAAGCTCTCTTGGCTGATTGGTAATTCTGTTCTGCCAGAGCCAGTTTCTGTTTGTAAGTGTGAATCTGTTCCTGTAGTCCCAATGGTTTGTTCTGGTTGTCCATAAAATTAAATATTAACTTCTTAAGATTATTATTTAACCATTTTCTGTAGTTTAGGACTAATAATACTAAAGTATGTTTGTCTTATATTATTTATTTCATTAAAAAACAAAAAATAAATTTATATCTAAATTTATTTAAATTAGGTGCAATTGCACCACTTTTCTAAAACCAATCAATTCCTTACTAAGGTTTTATTTTTGATTATTTAATTTAAATTATTTTCCATATAAATAATAATATTCAATTCTTTTTATATAATTTTGCATCTTCAAATGTAAGGTATTTGTTTTTTAAAGCTTAAATAATGTTAATTAAGTTTTATTAAGAAAAAAAAGACAAATATATAGAAATATAAAAGAACTAGAATTTAAGTTTCAGATTTCTTCTCCCTATATTCTATTAAGTATGAACAATTATGAAAGGAATAAAGTTTATGGCAAAAATTTCAATAGTTATAACAGAGTCTCAGCATAAAGAGATTCAAAAAATATCAGATAAATATTATCTGAACACTTCATCCATAATAAGATTAATAATTGATATTTTTCTGAAAAATGAAAATATGATTCTTGAAATAGGAAAGGGTGATTAAATGAACTTGAACTACACATTAAAAATGAAATCTTTAAATTTATTTTGTCCACTAAAGGAGAACAAAAAATGTTAATTAAAAAAGAAACGGAATCAGTTATTCACATTCTTAGTTACAGTGACGTAACTAAGATGTTTAAAAATATATCAGTAGCTCTGAATATTAACAAAAGTCGAAAATCGGAAGATAAAAAGGAATACTTATTAAAGATTGTCGCTGAAATCGATTTATTTTTTGAAAACGTTGATTTTCAAGAGTATGAAGATAATTTAGATATAGAGATTATAAATGATTTTAATAGAGCTGAAGCTTATCGTGTAGCAAATATAGATGAAGCAGAGAACGGTTTAGATAAATTCTATTCTATAATCCAATATAAAATACTCTTAAATACTTCTAGCAGTGACATTATTAAAATAAATTGTTTGGAATCAGTAAGAGATTTGATAAAAAGAAATATAAATTATGTTGAATCTGATGATTTTTTTATTGAAGTTTTGGATTGCTAATTATGATGTTCGCTTCATATAGTTTTGTCTAGTCAATAAATACTAGATATATAATCTGGAGTATCTCTAACTTATCGGGTATTTTTTAAGCAACTTGATTACAATAGGATACATGAAAAAATTTTTCAGATGTAATGTATCCTATTTCAAAATGCTGAATTAAATTTTTATAGATAAACAACATTTTCTGTATTTATATAAAAATAAAATAACATATAATTTTTTAATGCACCCTTTTTTACAAAATATTTTTTTACCTAAAAATTATCTCTATCAAGATATTTTATTATGTTTTATATTTTTTCCAAGTTATTGCGGATACTCCAATTTCTAAAACTAGTAACCTTCCTTACTTAAATCTAAAAAGAGTGTATCTTCAGTAATTTTTTCTTTAATAGATTCACATCTTTTTATTATTTCAGAGTGAATTTCAGATAAAACTGAACTATTTATTCCTTTACATAGATTCAAAGCTAATTCTTTATTTCCAGTAATAATTTTAGAATTTGGATTGTTAGCGATTAAAGTCAAATTCATTCTTTTTACATCATTATCAGTACATTTTGATGGATAAATGATTGGTAACAATTCATCTTTTTTAGTAATACTTTCTTTAGTATTAATTCTTAAAGCAAATTGTGTAGAAAGAGAAAAAACCATTCCATAAGGTAAAATGTCACTATTAGAAAACATAGGTGTAACTGGATTATTAGTAGTAATAAAATTTCCTTCAGATGAATAATCAATTATTATTTGGTACTTTGTTGAATGAAAACTCAATAGTTTTTCAGGGTTGATAAATTTAAAAGGGTATTTATAAATATCTTTATCTGTTTTATCCATAGTAAAAATAGTTACAGGCACTCCTGTAATGTTATTAAATTTTAGAGCATCTTCCGAAAATAATTCTGAATACTCAGTTTTATCGTCAAGTAAAATATCTTTAAATATATCAAATAGGATGTATCGCTCTTCAGGTTTATATCGAACCCATTGAACAAAAGCAAAATAAACCATATTTAATGTTGATTTAGTAAACGACATAAATAAATTCTTGAATTCTTCCGAGTTGATAGCTTCAGAAATTGTTTTATTTTCTGAAAATTTATAAAAGTTTTCTATATCATTTAACCATCTATTATAGTTATTTTCAATTTTGCTTAATTCATCTTCAAAAATTTGACTATAAATTTTATCCTGAAATAATTTATCATTTAAATCTAATTCATCTTTACTTTTAACAAAACTATTTTTTTCAAATTTATCATTTTTATAATCATAACAATATAGATATGTTTTACTTTTATCTGTATTTTGTAAATTCCATTTTTTTAGATAAACTTTTGGCAAAAAATGATTTCTATCTGTTTTCTTTTTGGACATAATTTAGTTTAATTTTCCTTAATTATCTTATATGAATTTTATTTTATCAGGAAAATAAATATAAAAAAATTTTAATCTAAAGAATTCCTTTAACTGAATTACCTAGTATTTTTTATTAGTTATTTAGAAGTAAATAAAATATCTATAAATGAAAAAAAACTAAATCAAAATATTATTTCCTATTATTCTCAAAGCAAGCTACAATTATTTAATATTAAACAAATAATGGTGGATAATATAATGAATGAAATAAATAATTCTCAAGTTCAGGGTTTAAACATTGGAAATAATATAAATAGTTCTTTAAGTTCATTAACTCAAGGAGATTTTAAAAATCAATCTTTTGTAAAAATTTTCAAAGAAGAAGATAAAAATACTCTTATTTCCGAAATAGAAAAGTTAAATGTGGAACTAAGAAAAGTAAAAAATGAAATTCAATCTTTTAGAGATATTTCTGAAGATGACAAGGAAGAAATTGAAGCAGAAATTTTAAATAATATAAAGCAAATTAAAAATGTTAAAAATGAAGTTGCACAGTTACCAATCGGGCAGGAAACTCCAGCTGATAAAATAAAAATGATTGAAGGTTATTTAGATAATTCTACTTCAATAGTTGGAAAAATTGAAGAAATGGGAGATAAAGCATCTGGATTATCTGAAAAATTAGCTCCATATGTAACATCTATTATTAACATAAGTAGTTATCTAATCAAATTCTTTAACTAATAAATAAAGATAATTTTAAAATAATGGAATCGGAATGTGATAATTCTAAAATTGTTAATAACTACCATGTAAATATAAGTAATGCAAATATACAAGGTTTAAACTTAGGAAATAATATAAATTCATCAGGTAGCACTTATAATCAAATAAATACTAGTATTGAATATAATGACAAAACTTTTATTAATTACTTGAATAATATAAAATTACGTTTTAATAATTGGTATCAATTAAATGAAATAAATATATTAGAAAATTTAAATCCAGAAATTTTGAATCCTTTAGAAATTCACTATTTTACTAACTTCCCAAAGTCAGATTTTTGTTTAACTTATGAAGAATATACTCTTGAACAATTGCTTCGTTCAAAGGCTAAAATTAAAGTTATTGTTGGCGAATCAGGAATTGGAAAGTCTACTTTATTAAAGTATTTAACTTATAAAAAATCAGTTGATTGTCTTGAATTTTCAGATAAAAAAATTCCTATACATGTTCATTTAAAGAATCTCTCATTTAGAAAAACACTAGAAAAATTGATTTTATCAAAATTAGAAATGCTTGAATATAAGATTAATAATTGCTCCTTAATTAATTTATTAAATAAAAATTTCTTTACTTTCATTCTTGATGGTTATGACGAGTTTTCATCTGATTTAATTTCATTAATTAATAATGAGATATCTGAAATTTGTAATAATTTTGAAAATTGTAATTTTATTATAAGTACCAGAAAAAATCGTATACCTAAAATAGACCACGGTTCAATATATTTTTCAGAAATTTTGCCTTTAAAAAAAGAAGTAATTGAAAAAATTACTGAAAAATATCTTTTAAAAAACATTGATTTTTTATATCACATTGAACATAGAGAACTAGAAAAAGAGTCTAGTAATTTTTTACTTTTATTAATGATGATTTCTATTTTTAAGAAAGATGAAAAATTACCATCATCAATTTCTGGTATATCATTCAGAATTTTTGAAATGATTAAGGAAAGAGAAGATATAAAAGGAACAAAAAATAAAATTATTTTAAATTGGCAAACTATAGAAAGAATATTATCAGAAATCGGTTTTTACATTTTTCAAAAATCTGAAAACCTTTCTTTAGACGAAAGTGAATTAAAAACAACCTTAAAAGATATTTTAAATAACCTAGAAAAGGAAAGAGAAATACAAACTGGTATAGATATATACTCAATAATTGAAATTTTATTATCAACTGGAATTTTAATTTTAGAAAATAGTACATTCTCTTTTTGGCATAGACTATTTTTAAACC